>Ga0136625_1000285_pt1 | contig 14908 bp, 19 predicted proteins | sample AntDrymUQ4832306_2_FD_104672 | JGI IMG/M metagenome (GOLD analysis project Ga0136625, IMG submission 104672) | Polar desert sand microbial communities from Dry Valleys, Antarctica - metaG UQ483 (23.06) | ecosystem: Environmental > Terrestrial > Soil > Desert | place: Antarctica: Dry Valley...
CCGAGCCTGGCTTGCGCGTCGTGGAGGGCTCGGTCGTCGATGTCGATGAGGCGCTTCGTCATCCCCGTGAGTATATACGCGAAGGGTCTTCGTATATCTGCAGTTGCGGCGCATTCGGTGAGGACGATGACGCCAGCGTCCTGGTCGTTACGGCGCCGGCGAGAAGTCGTTCTGCGCCGGGGCCAACCTCAAAGGAATGGCCGACCTGTTCGACCATCCGTACACGCACTCGGCGGGTCCGATGGGGTTCGCCCGCCTGGATCCCGGAAAGCCGACGATCGCCGCGGTCAACGGCTACTGCTTCGCTGGTGGCCTCGAGCTGGCGCTCTGGTGCGACTTCCGCATCGCCGCCGAGAACGCCCAATTCGGGATCCTCAACGTGCGGTGGGGCGTGTCACTGGCCGACGGTGGCACTCAGCGGCTCCCTCGCGTCGTCGGGCAGGGCAACGCGCTGTGGATGGTCGAGACGGGCATGCAAATCGACGCCCAGCGAGCGCTGCCCATGGGGCTCGTGCAGGAGGTGGTGCCGGAGGGCCGGGCACTGGAGCGATCGCTGGAGCTCGCCGAGCACATCGCCAGCTGCCCCCAGGGAGGCATCCGCGCCGACCGAGAAGCGGTTCTTGGCATCTGGGGCCTCGATCTCCGCGGGGGTCTGCTGATGGAGGAGCGCGTCGCCTGGCCCGCCGTATCGTCGCCGGAGGCCGTCGCCGGGATGGCGTCGTTCGCCGCGGGGAGCCGGCCGCAACCACCTCGACCGACCTGACGCCGGTGCGACCGAAATCTGGAAGCCAGCGGCATCCGAGTGGAACTACCGCTGCCGAGTCAGCGATCCAGAGCGCCGCGAGTGGACGTTCGGCACGCACCGGCCGGGCAAGAGCGCCAACTCCGGCAACTGGTCGGACGACTGACACCGCTTCGGTACCCACCAGCCGGCGCCCCGATAGCCGATACCAACGCAACTGGGTGCGAGAACAGAACGTCGCGATTGCGGTCAGCCGGGGGCCCGGCGACATCGTATCCGTGGCCGGGGATCAGGGGGCCAGCGGGCGGCCGGTGCCGATCATCGAGTTGCGTGTGACGAGGCTGGCGAGTTGCTCCTCGTCCCAGCCGTCGGTGCCGGCCGGCCGCAGCGGCAGTACGAGGTAGCGCTGCTCGGCGGTCGAGTCGTGGACGCGCAGCTCGACGCTGGAGTCGACTTCCATCCCGAACTCGGCGAGCACCGCCCGCGGTTCGCGCACGACGCGACTGCGGTACTCGAAGCTCTTGTACCACGCCGGCGGGTTGCCGAGCAGGCCGCCCGGGTAGCACGAACAGAGCGTGCAGACGATCACGTTGTGCACCGAAGCAGTGTCCTCGAGCACGGCGATCGGCACGGTCTGGGGGTGGTACTCGGCGAGCGCGGCGACCGGGTCGTTGAGCAGCCGGGCCCGGAAGTCAGCGTCGGTCCACGCCCTTGCGACGATGCGAGCGCCGAGGGCCGGGCTCGGGCCGTCACCGGATGCAGATTCGGCAGCGGCGATCGCCGCGTCGACGTCGCCGGAGTCGACATGGCCGTGGTCGTGGAGGTGGCGCTCGAGAATCTCGGTGCGTTGGGCGGGTGTCAGGTCGCTCACGGTTCCTCCAGGTCGCTCTCGCCGAGGTCGGCGGTGATCGTGTGGTCGGCGGCCGGACCGAACAGGTCGGCCGCGGCGAAGGCGACGGTGTACACCAGTTCGGGTTCACCGTAGGTCCCGGTGACCGCCGACTCACCCGGGTTCGGCCAAGCGAAGGCGACCCGCTCGACCCGACCGACGTGTCGGCGGAGGTATCGCGGCACGCGAGTGTGGCCGTTCGTGACCGGGTTCCGCACTCGCACCCGGTCGCCTTCGTGGAAGGGCCCCGCCCACGTCGGCGTCGCAGGCGACGGCCGCGCGACCGTCGCAGGTTCGTCAGCGCTGTCGAGGATCCCCTGCTCGGCAGCGAGATGCTCGATCGCCCACAGCCAGCGCTCGTAGTAGCTCGAAGCCAAGTACTCCGCCGGCGGCATCTGCTCGATGGTGTAGCGGAAACGGTCGATCGTGGTGCGTGCCATCACCGCGGCGAGCATCCGCCAAACACGCCCTTCCCAACGCTCATGGAACAACGGCTCGTCGATCTCGATGGGAACCGGACCGAAGCCGTGCGTCCCGCCGAGGTCGTGCACGCCGTCCACCGCACGATCATCGCGCAGTTACTCACTAGCAATCCTCGCGTCCGGGCGGTACCGCTGAATCACGAGAGCGAATCGGTCAGCTGGCGGTACTCGTCCTCGTTGAATGCCCGCAGCGTCTCGGTGGTGACGTTGCCCATCCGGCCGAGATTCAAGGCGAACCTGGCTGCGGTCTCGTCGTCGGGTGCATCGACGACGGCCACCGCGTCGAACCGACCCATCGTCAAGTAGAAGGCCTTCAGCTCGGCTCCCATGTCCGAGAGCATCTGCCGGCCGGAGTCGAGCCGGGATGGGCCGTCTTCGATGGTCGAGATGCCCTGGGACGTGAACTTGATCAGGCTGATGAACGTTGCCATAGCGAAACCTCCCTCTCTCGACGCAAGCAAACGCCGATGAGCGCGTCATGTCAACGTGAAACCGCGGTGCCAGGGCCTGGCCGACTCGACGGTGATCGGGGTCGACGCCGCGCGGGGAGTTCCGTGGCGCGGGCGACGTCTCACCCCAGTTGATCGGAGCAGTACGATCGCGTGGCGGTGACAAACGGGGAGACGATGACCTACGACGGCGTCGTCGGCGCCATCGAGGGCATCGTCGATCGCTGCGCTGCGGAGGGAGACCGCATCGGCTACTTCGCGGCGATGTACCTCGCCGTGACCAAGACGGTTCGCCAGCGAGCGATCGACGGCCGCTTCGAGGACCCTGCGCGAATGGAGCGCTTCGTCACTCGCTTCGCCGATCGCTATCTCGACGCTGAGCGGGCATGGCGGCGCGGCGCGCCCTGCGCCGAGTCGTGGCAGAGGGCATTCCGCGCGGCCGGTCGCTGGCGCCCGATCTTCCTGCAGCACGTCCTCCTCGGCATCAACGCGCACATCAACCTCGACCTCGGGATCACGGCATCGGAGGTCGGCGGAGGCTCGATGGATGCCGTGCGCTCGGACTTCGACGCCGTCAACGACGTTCTCAGCGATCTCGTCGACGGTTGCCAGGGTGCGCTCGGGTCCGTCTCGCCGTGGCTGGACCTCGTCGACCGGATCGGTGGCGAGGGCGACGAGACGTTGATCCGCTTCAGCCTCATCGCGGCCCGCCGTCAGGCCTGGTCGGTCGCCGTGCGGCTGAGCACGCTGACCGGTATCGAGCGCGTACGGGCGATCGACGCCATCGACGCAGCAACGGTCGGCGTCGCACGTGCAGTCGAGCACCCCGGCCTTCCCGCCAGCGCGCTGCTCCTGGCCGTGCGAGCACGCGAGCACGCCGAGCCGGCCGACGTGATGCGTCTGCTCGCCGCCGTGCGCCCCGATGAGTCGTAGACCTCGTGGGGATGACGACCGTCGAGAACCTCGTCTGTTGTCGTATCTGACCCTTGGGGCGGCATCGGCCGGACGGTAGCGCCGTTCAGGTGGTCTCGTTCCAGTCTCGGTCGAGCAGGGCGGTGTTGCAGTCGACGGCGGCGAGGACGCCGTCGGTGATCGACATCGACATGTTCGATCGCAGGCTGGTGACGTCGCCGATCGCCCAGACGTCGGGGACGGTGGTCCGTTTCATGGCGTCGACGTCGACGTATCCGTGTTCGTCAACGGCGCATCCGAGCTCTACGGCGAGTTGGTTGTTCGGGGCGGGCCACTCGGCGACGGAAAGCGCGCCGATCGGCACGTCGGTGCCGTCGGTCAACTCCAGCGACGAAACGGTGTTGCCGTCGCCGTTGACCCGGGCGATCGGTCGCTCGTCGACGTTCACACCGTGGGCTCCTAGTTCCGCTCGAACGGCTGCGTCGAGGTCGTTCGAGAACGCCGTGACGTGAGCGCTCCAACCCGTCAGGATGCGGGCGATGGGTGGAACGAAGAACGTGGGGCCCGTAAGAGCGAGGTGCGTATCACCGTGCTCGAAACCATCGCAGTAGGCGCAGGTGAACACGCCTCGTCCCCAGTGCTCGGCGAGGCCGGTCACTCGATCGTCGACCAACTCGACCGTCGGGTACTTGTTCAACTCCTTTTCGGCCGCGGCGATGATGTCGCCGGGTGATGCGCCATCCTGCGTGATCAATCCATGGGCGTGGAACACGGACTCGTTGCGCGGCCCACCGCTGCCGACGGCGAGAACCGATCGGCGCGCCCGGCCGAGGTTGAGTGCAGCGCTGAGCCCTGCGTAGCTGCGACCGATGATCAGCACGTCCCAGTCGACGGACATCATCGGCCGCCAATCGGTCGGGCGACCAGGATCTGACGCGACGCCGTCACGAACACATCGGACCGGTGCATGACGCTGCGTAGATCGTCGGCGTCGCTCAACACGTCGAGCGTGTGGAGATCATCGTCGTCGAGGTGTTCGTCGAACTGCTCGCGCATGCGGCGAAGGTGCCCAAGCGCAAGCCGACGTGCGTCGGCCGATAGCGGAGCGTCGAGGTGCTTGCGGGCGAGTCGTGAACCGACCCAGCTGTCACGGTCGAAGGCCACGACCACACCGTGGGGTTCGAATGAGGGCACGTCGAGCCGCGTGCGCCGAAACTCGGACCATGTGAAGAACGGGCCGCGATCGGGGATATCCGCGGCGCATTCGGCGTTCAACGCGTAGAGCGATTGCTGCTGGGCGGTCGTATTGCCGAGTTCAGCGAGTGTGGTCAGGCGGATGCCTGCGCCCTGGACCTCGGCCATCAGATCGGCGAAGCGGGTCGGTTCGAATCGGCTGATGTCCAACTACAGCCGCACCCAGTCGACGCTCACCCCTTACACCATCGCATGTGCTGCCGACTTGCGATGGTGAGCTGCCGAGGCGTGCGCACAGATCGGCATGCAGGTCGGGAAGGGCCAGCCCCTCAGCTCGTCAGGGACCAGCTGGCGGTGGGTGGGCGGACCCGTGCGCACAACGGACAGCCTTTGCGATCGGTCAGGTCGATCTCGACGGACAGCCCACCGCCCTCAGCGGCCGCGCCAGTCTCGGGCTCCGCCGCCTGTGCCAACAGGTTCGAGTCGATGTCGGCAACCATCAGCTTCGCCCGCCGAAACATCGCAAACGACCCGTCGGCGCCGACATCACCCCACGTGAGATACAAGAACCGCTCGCCGCGTTTGCCATGCACCGCCGGACCCCGCAGGTCGAGCTCCCCGTCGTCGCTCACGACGATCCGCACGTCAACCTTCCACGTTGCAGACGCCGCGTCCCCCGGCACCAGACCGACAGGTTCCTTGCCCTCCTGCACTGCAACGTGCACGTTCTCGAGCGGTACGCCCTCGGACATGAAGCACCTCCCTGGGAGATTTCGGCCATGGATCGTGATTCGCACGCCCAGATCGTTGCACGTCTCCGACGCGAGATCAGTCGGCTCGGTTGCGCTGTACAGCGGCCCATCCGGGGTGATGGTGCCGTGGTGGACGTTCTCTACACTGCGTTGATGGGAAGCGTCGATCGTGATGATGAGCACTCCGAACCGGTTGCCGTAGGGTCGTTCGCCACCGAGGGTGAGGCCGAGGTGGTTCAGGCCAAGTTGCGCGCCTACGGCATTGAGGCGGCCCTCAATGATCAGATCGAGGGGGGAGCGGTCGTGGTTGAGGGCGAGTCGGGCGTAGTCGTGGAGGTGCCGGCGGCTGACGCGCAGGACGCCCGGCGCATCCTCAGCGACGACGACTCTGGGCTCGGCGAACCCTCGGTCGAGCCGTAGTCGGCGCACACGCGGACCGTCCGCACCGACTGAACCGCGCCACCCCGCAGGCCGCGCTCCAAGACGGCGGCTCGCCCATCCCCAGCAGCCATCAGAACGATGAGTCTCTCGATCGCTAGGCGATGGTGATCGTCGTCCACGGAATGGCCTCTGCATCGAGTACTGCGGGGAGCAGCCCCGAGGCGGCCGGCGCCGAGAGCCAGATCGTGGCGTCGAGTGTTTCACCGGCGGCGACGGCCTCGAGGTTGAGCAGGTTGAGGCGAGGTTGACGCACGGCGACACGTGCCATCGCCGGCACGCTGGCTCGCGGTTCTGGGAGCCCGATGTCGTCGGGTAGCTCGAGCAGACTGAGGATTGCGCGTTCCTGCTCGTTGCGGTCGAGGTGTTCGAACGGTCCCGACAACTGACCGCCGGCGCCGGCGACGGCGGCTCGGCACGCCCGGTAGTACCAGTAGGCGGTGGTGTACAGCTCGACATTCGTGGCGTCGAGCCCGACGAGCAGGTGCTCGATCAGGAGCCGATCGTCGAGCACGACTCGGTCAACCGACTCCATGCCGTCAGGATGGCTGATCGGTGAGTTCGGGATCGGAGATCGTCGACAGTCCGTTGTCGTAGCGATCGCCGAGGACTCGACGCAGTTCGGTCCGTGCGGGCCCGGTCCCGCCGGGGACGATCAGCGCCGAATCGCCGAGGTCGATGAACCCGATTTCTCCGCCATCCTCGAGTCCCCAGCGGTGACGGAGATCTGCGGGCAGGCTCGTTTGTCCGCGGTGCGAGATCTTCGCGTTCGTGGTTGCAGTCACAGCGCGCATTGTAACTAATCATGATCCACAAAGCGTGTGATGGGTGTTCATCACCCGTCATTGCGGCGGGCTCGGGCGCGCCGCTTGCCCTCGTGCATCGCGGCGACGCGGGCGATGGGGATCTCGTGGCCCTCGGCGATCAGGTCGGCCGGGACCTGCTGGGGCGCAGGCAGAGCGTCGGCCCACGGATCTCGATCGCCCAACCGTTGGGCGGCGGTCTTGATCGTGAAGTCGTCAGGCGCCACGTCGTCGAGCTCGTCCCAGGCGATCGGAAACGACACCGGCACGCCCGGACGAGCACGAGGGCTGTAGGCCGCAATGACCGTGGCCCCACCGGTGCGGGTGGAGTCGACGAACACTTTGCCCTCGCGGTCAGCCTTGACGAACGCTGTCGTGGCCGTCTGCGGGTCGAGGCGCTCGGCGCGCCTGGCGATCGCCCGCGTCGCCGCCGCTGCGTCGTCCATCGTCACCTGTGAATCGATCGGCACGAAGACGTGTACGCCCTTGGCTCCGCTGGTCTTCACGGCCCCGGCCAGGCCCACGTCGGTGAGCGCTTGGCGCACGAGATGAGCGACGGCGACCGCCTTCGCGAACGCGGCGGCGTTGGGCGGGTCGAGGTCGAGAACCAGATGGGTGGCGCGGTCGAGCCGGTCGGCACGGGCCAACGTGGGGTGGTACTCGATGGCGCGCTGGTTGGCGAACCACAGCAGCGTCCGGCGGTCGTTGCACAGCGCATAGGTAACAGTGCGCTTGGATGCCTCCGCCCACAACGGAACCGTCGCCACCCATTCCGGGGTGTACTTCGGGACGTTCTTCTGCATGAACGGTGCTTGGCCCCGAGTCACCCTGATCACCGACAGGGGGCGGTCGCGCAGCTCGGGGAGGATCCGGTCAGGCACACCGTCCAGGTACTCGACGAGGTCGCGCTTCGTGGCGCCGGCACCGTCGAACAGTGGCTGATCGAGGTTGGTGAACTTGACGCCGGCCGGCGACTCGTCGCTGCGCGAGTCGTCCATCAGCGCAGGGCCAGCAGGACGATCGGGCGCCCGAGCTTGCGTCGGGCACCCGTTCCGCCCCAAAGCGTCTCCGCGATGCCGTTCCAACGGCTCATCCAGCGCAGCCTACGGGTCAGCGATAGCCGGTCGTGTCGGCGGGCTTGCCGGCGTCTTGAACCTCCGTGACGTATCGCCAGGCATCGGGTTGGCTGCCGTCGAGGTCGCTGAAACCGTAGATCTTGGCAAGCTGTCCGCTGGACAGTGACGTTCCGTTCCAGCGTGACACGTTGGGATCTTGTGCCAGCGCCGCCACGGCCCTACCGACGAACGCTGGAGTCTCGGAGATGGCGAAGTGAGGCGACTTCTCAGTTGCCTCACGCCAGTTCGACTCGGTGACGCCGTACGCCTCGAGCATCATCTCTGATCGCAGTTCAGCCCGGCTTGAGAGACACGGCCGTGGCACCGAAGGGCTGCAGCTCGTGCGCCAGCGCCGCCCGATCACCGTTGACTCGGACTTCCTGATAGTCCGATCATCGGTATATGTTGCGGGACGTGTTGAGAGAGCCGACGTTCCTCATCCTGGCAGCAGTAGCACCGGCGCCACTTCACGGCTACGGCATTCTGCAGTCCGTGGATGAGCTCTCAGAAGGTCGCGTGCGGCTCCGCGCAGGGACCCTGTACGCGGCACTCGACCGACTCGTCGGGGAAGGTGCGCTGCGTGTCGATCGCGAGGAGGTAGTCGAGGGCCGGTTACGTCGCTACTACCGAATCACCGCGGCTGGACTCGAAGTGCTGCGTTGTGGGGTCGATCACCTCGAGGCCAACGCCTCGGCCGCACGTAACCAGCTCGCCCGTGGCGCTGAGGCGGGGCTGGCATGACCCTCGAAGACAGGTACCGCCGACTGATTCGATTGTTCCCCGCCGAGTGGCGCCGTCGGCACGGAGAAGAGCTCGTCGGCACACTTCTCGATGCGGCCGAACCCCGAGGTGACTCGATCACGTTCGCCGAAGCCGCCAACCTCGTCCGTTGTGCGATGGTTCTGCGATACCGGGCCTTGTTCACCGGTCCCGACGCGGTCGACGACCGTGAGCTCGCCCGTCTGGCCGGGTCCGCCCGACTAGCCGGGTTCAGCCGCCTCGCCGGATTGGTCGGGCTGGCAATCATGTCTGCGCTCGTGGTCGCTCTGGTGATCAGGTTCTGGATCAGCGACGTACCTCTCGAGTTCGTGCTGACGTCGCTCGTCGTGGCTGCCGTCCCAGGCACCGGGGTGGTCTACACGGTCTCGAGCTCGATCGGTGGTGGCTGGCGACGTGGACTCTTCGCCGCCATCGGCTGCACCCTCGGCGTCGTTCCCCACATGCTGGCAGGCATGCTCGGACTGTCGGGCGTCATGCAGGCCGGGGCGGTAGCCTTCGAGGTAGTTCGATGGGCAGGCGTCGGGTATCTCATCTTCATGGGCGTGTCGATGATCCGCGATCGTGGCGACATGCTGCTCGGCGACCAAGACGCCGCGGCCGAACCCACGGGCCTGGTCGTGCGGCGCGGGATTCTGCTGAATCTCCTGAACCCGAAGTTGACCGTGTTCTTCTTCGCCTTCCTCCCGCAGTTCCTCGACACTCCGCCGGGCTTGCTCGATACGAGGTTGATCGAGCTCGGCGGGATCTTCATGCTCATGACTCTCGCCGTGTTCGTCGTCTACGCATGGGCAAGCGCCGCCGTCCGCGACCATGTGCTCGGTGCACCCGCTGTCCGCCGGTGGATCCAGCGATCGTTCGGCACGCTGCTGATCGGATTCGCCGCAAGACTCGCAGTCTCGGATCGGTGAGCCTCAGCCTGATTGATCCGGTGGCGAGCCGAGGTCGAGCTTGGCGTAGTCCGATGTCCGCCAACGCTCCGGTGCCAGCTGCACCAACGTGTCGTCGACGAAGGCTGTCGACTCGACATAAGCGTTTCCTTTCGCGTCACCGAGGTAGCGGACAGCGATGTCGATGCGAGTCTCCCGGGTTGCATGGCCGATGGTCACCGGCCCTTCAACCGTCACATAGGCATACGGCGTCTCCTCGCGCTGCACGCACAGTGAGGCCGATCCGGCGGCCGTCAGCAGTTGCGCTTTGGCGCTGGCGGCTTCGGTGGTGAGCTCGACGATCCCGCCTGGCTGATATCGGTACCACACCGGCGCAGCCAACGGTGGCCCGTCGGGTCGCTGCACCGTCAAGACGCCGATGTGAACGTCAGCAAGGAACTCCTCGCGCTCGTCCTTGCTCATCGTCAATGCTCCCATGATCGAACTCCCTCTCGTCTCGGCGGCCGCGATCTATGACGCCGACCGACTCCCACCTGTCTACCGGAGCCAGCGCGACGCAGCACGTGGTTCGCTGTCGCACGTGTCGAACGAGTCGCCAGCGAGAACCACGAGCGGTGCGCTTGCAGGCTTGAACGGGCGGCGTTCGAGGTCGCCGCCTGATCAAGCTCCTCGGTCATGGTGAGTCGTACATGAGGGATCCCGGCGTCGTGAGCGATTCGCCTGTCTCGAGCCAGGTCTTCAGGCCGGAGAGGATCATCGGCCAGCCGCCGTAGAGCTCTTCGTTCGCGCCATCGCGGAGCTGGTCGTGGGTGACGGTCAGGCGGCACGAGTCGCCGATGGGTTCGATCTCCCATGTGACTCGCGAGGTTCCCTCGCTCTTCGCGTCGTCGCTCCACAGTGCGACCATGCTCTGAACGAGCCGGCGGGGCGGATCGACCTCGAGGTTCTCCCCCTCGCCGAGGAGCCCGTCCGCACCTGGGTGGCTCATCTCGTAGCGCGAGCCGGGCGTCCACTCGGACGTGAGTCGCGAGCCGAAGTTGTACTTGCTGCGGATCTCCGGGTCGGTGATCGCCTCCCAGAGGCGCTCGGGCGTGGTGCGGATGTAGATCTCGAAAACCTTCTCCATGGGATTCTCCAGTTGGTTCTTGATGCCGATGAGCCCAGCGACCCACGGCTCGGTGTACTTGCTCACCCACCGGTCGTGGACGAGTCGGATCGGGATCGTGTTCAGGAAGTGGAGCTTCTCGCGGCCTCGCCGCTTGGTGACCACCAGGCCCGCCTCCTCGAGCTGTTTCAGGTGCTTCATCACGCCGATGCGCGTCATGGAGAAGCGTCCCTCCAGCGCACTCAACGTCTGGCCGTCGGCGCCGAGGAGCTCATCGAGCAGGCTCCGCCGAGTCGGATCGGCGAGTGCCTTGAACACTGCGTCCACACCGTAACAATATGTAACTTGATGGTTACATGTCAAGCGATCGGGCGATGAACACCCGCAGGCCGCAGTCTGAGTCCGAGAGCGCTCCTCCGACGCCGACGGGCTCCGACGCCGACGGGCTCCGACGCCGACGGCGTCGGCTGCTGGTCGATGGCTGCTCACGTAGTCTGCGACGCGTGACGCAGACCGCCTACCTGGCCGCCGACGACCGCTATGAGGCGATGCAGTACCGCCGCTGTGGGCGAAGCGGGCTGAAGCTCCCCGCTCTGTCGCTCGGACTGTGGCACAACTTCGGCCACGATCGGCCGTACGAGACGCAGCGGGCGATCGTGCGGCGCGCCTTCGACCTGGGGATCACGCACATCGACCTGGCCAACAACTACGGCCCGCCGTACGGCTCGGCGGAGGTCAACTTCGGCCGGATGCTCGCCGACGACCTGAAGCCCCACCGGGATGAGCTGGTGGTCTCGACGAAGGCCGGCTACGACATGTGGCCAGGTCCATACGGCGAGTGGGGTTCGCGAAAGTACCTGCTGGCGTCGCTGGACCAGTCGCTGGCGCGGATGGGCCTGGACTACGTCGACATCTTCTACTCCCACCGCCTCGACCCGGACACGCCGCTCGAAGAGACGATGGGGGCGCTCGACACCGCCGTGCGCTCCGGCCGAGCGCTCTACGTGGGGATCTCCTCGTACAACTCGGAGCGCACCCGCCAAGCCGCGGCGATCCTACGCGACCTCGGCACGCCGCTGCTGATCTCGCAACCCTCGTACTCGATGATCAACCGCTGGATCGAGGAGGACGTGTTGCTGGACACGCTCGAGGAGTTGGGCGCAGGGTGCATCGCCTTCTCCCCGCTGGCTCAGGGCCTGCTGACGGACCGCTACCTGGATGGCGTGCCCGCCGACTCGCGGGTCGCCACAGGTGGCGCGATGGGCCGCGACATGCTCACCGACGACCGGCTCGCCCGCGTCCGTGCGCTCAACGACGTGGCGTCGAGCCGTGGCCAGAGCCTCGCCCAGCTCGCCCTCGCCTGGGCATTGCGGGACCAGCGGATGACGTCACTGGTGATAGGTGCCAGCAGCGTGGCCCAGCTTCAGGACAACGTCGCTGCGCTCGATCGGCTCGACCTGGTCGACGACGAGCTGGCTGAGATCGACAGGCACGCGACCGACGCCGACGTCAACATCTGGGCGCAGTCCAGCTCGGCCTGACGGTGTGACGTCGTCCCGTTGGCATGTCCTCAACTGCTTTTCGAGGTCCGCAACGGGGCAAAGCGGGACGGCAACCCGTTCGCCGCCACCTGGAACAGCGGCACCGCGTCGGGCAGGCCGCGCAGGCGGTGGGAGCCGAGGGAACGAAAGCGCACACCGTCGGGCGCCGACGCCTTCACACCCTCCCTGGTGTTGGCCGACACGACGACCTGCCCGCCGTGCCCGACGGCGCAGATGCGCGAGGTCGTGTGGACGTCCATGCCGATGTAGTTGGTCTCGGTGGACGTCGGGTAGCCGCTGTGGATCCCGATCCGCACTCGTACATCGACTCCGTCGGCCCAAGAGCTAGCGAGGAGCCGGCGCTGCATCGCAACGGCGGCGTCGACGGCCGATCGAGGGGCCTCGAAGACGGCGAAGAACTCGTCGGCCCGGGCCTCGATCTCGTGGCCTCCAGCCCCGAGCACGGAGCGGCGCAGGATCGTGCAGAGTTCGTCGATCAGCTCCCGGTAGTGCTCGCCGAGGCGGTGCACCAATGCTGTGGAGCCCTCGATGTCGGTCATCAGCATTGTCACGAAGCCCGAAGGCAGTGGTGCTGCTCCGTCGCGCCGCGGGTCAAGAGCACGCTCCGCCTGCAGCTGGCCGGCGATGAAGCCGACCGGCACGATCTTGTACTTCTTGGCGGCGTTCAGCAGCCGCTTGCGGGCCCGTTCGCGAGCGAGTCCGTCCTCGAACGCCACCTGGCCGAAGCGTGCGAGCGCGTTGCGCACGTGGGCAGGGTCGTGGATCGGCAGCCGTCGCCGGCCACGCGTATCGATGTAGGCGAACGCCCTGTCGGGAAGGCCGGCTCGCTCCCTCGGATCGAGGCGGGCCATGCGAGTGACGTTAACAAAGGGGTGCATCACCGATCCCGTGGCGCGCCGGATGCACACCGTCAGGCGTGAACGGATCAGGAAAGCGGTCCCAGGGCCAGGGGTTGGCAGCGCCGTAGCGCTGGGTCATCGGACCCACCGGTGTGGGTGTTCGCCCGAGGAGTCCCGCACCGACTCGTATCAGGCGAGCGCGGAAGATGGCGGCGAAGGGGTCATGCCCGAGACGCGTTCGATCGTCGCCGTGCACAGCGGTCAGCGCACCGACGAAGCGGTCGTCGCCAATCACGAACGTCGACACGACATCGACCGGCGGGCCGGCGAGCACCGCCCGGATGGCGTGAGAAACGACGATGTCGTCGAACAGCAGCCACGTTCCGGGAGCAGCCAGAACGAGCGACACCCACGCCGCCTCGCCGTTGACGTCGATGCACCGGGGATCGACCTTGACCGCTCCTGGGACCGGCGCTGAGTGGCCATCCCAAGCGGCGAGAACGCCGCCGGCGTCGTCGTCAGCAGTGAACGTCGCTGCGGCGACGGCGTCTCTTGGCGTTGTGTCGCAGACGGCGAGCCAGCAGCTCACTTGCGCGGCACGTGCCAGTCGGGCCGGATCGAGCGGGTGATCTCGCGGAAGGCCTGACGAAGCTCCTCGTTCGTCGGTCGTCCCCAGAACCAGTAGCCGTTGAAGGAGGCGTGGATCTGCAGGTCTGGTCGAAGCACGAACACCGTTGGCACGTACGGGTTGTGGCTGGAGTCGGTCGTCTCCAGCAGTCCGAGCTCGTGGACCCACCGGCGGCCCTGGTCAGACAAGAACGTCCAGCGCGCGCCGAGTCCTGCCCGGAAGGCGGCGGACTCCTGCGGAGTGTCGACGCTGACCGACACGAACCTGGTGTAGGCGACCTCGGCCTCGTCCTGGAGGCGCAGGAGTTTGCGGAAGTAGGCCTGTTCCTTCGGGCACCACCAACCTCGGTAGAAGTGCAGCAGCACGGGGTCGCCACCGGCGAGGTCCGACAGGCTCCGCTCGTTCCCTACATGATCCTTGAGTCGGAGGTCGGGAAAGTGGCAGCCCGGAGCGAGATCTCCCCATGTGTCCGACCCAGAGCACACAAGGAGAATCTACCGCTGCCCGTCAGAGCTGCTCGACGCGTTGGTGCTCGTCAGAGGTGGGGTGTCTAACGTGACGGAGGTGACCGAATCGTCGTCGGCCCCGCGCTCCGGCCCGCCTTCCACCGGCCAACCACCGATCGCCGACTACGGCTTCGTCTCCGACTGCCATTCTGCGGCGCTGATCGACCGTGGAGGCTCGGTCGACTGGTGGTGCGTGCCACGCTTCGACTCACCGTCTGTGTTCGGTCGGCTGCTCGACCAGGATGCCGGTCACTGGTTGATCCGACCATGCGACGAGTTCGAGGTAGAGCGCGAGTACGCCGGTGACACGCTCGTCCTGCACACGGTCTTCCGGACCGCCCAGGGCGAGGTTGCGATCAGTGACGCGCTTGCGCTCGATCCCGATGCCCGCAGCCATGACCTCGGACTACGAGTTCCACACATGCTCATTCGCAGGGTGGAGGGCGTGCGCGGGTCTGTCGAGATGGAGACCGAATTTGCGCCGCGCATGGAGTATGGCCGCAGCGAGCCGCATTTCCGGGCGGACGCGACGGGTGTCGTCGCTCGCGGCGGGCCGACACGTCTGACCTTGAGGAGCCCGGTCACGTTGCGCTGTGAAGACGGGGCGGCGCGGGGGTGCTTCGTCGTGTCTGCTGGCGAGACAGTGGAGTTCCGGCTCGGCTACGAACCGTCGTTCGGCGAGGGGCGCACCGGCCAGGGCATCGAGCCGACGCTTGAGGACACCAAGGCCGCTTGGCAGTCGTGGGCCGATCTCCACGACGGCTACGACGGGCTGTACCGGGAGGAGGTTCGCCGCAGTTCGCTGGTCCTGCAGGGTCTCACGTA
>Ga0136625_1000286_pt1 | contig 14907 bp, 19 predicted proteins | sample AntDrymUQ4832306_2_FD_104672 | JGI IMG/M metagenome (GOLD analysis project Ga0136625, IMG submission 104672) | Polar desert sand microbial communities from Dry Valleys, Antarctica - metaG UQ483 (23.06) | ecosystem: Environmental > Terrestrial > Soil > Desert | place: Antarctica: Dry Valley...
ACAAAAGTCGACCCCTCACTCGTCCCGCATCTCCTCGGCCATGTTGCGGAGCTGAGCAGGGCCGGTGGCCCAGGGCGCCATCTCGTTCAGTTCACGCCGCTTCGCCGCTGCCCATTCCTGGTGGCGAGGGTCGCTGTCCCACATCGCGATCTGCTCGGGCGTTGCCTCCGGCCCGACCCCGAGCTCGGCTCGCTGCTCCGGGGTCAGCCGTTCGGCGATCGTGGCCGCGTCGGCCGTGAGTGCCTCGTAGATCGCGGTGATGGGAAGCTGGTTCGTGACGCCAAGCGTTGAGCGCACCGGCTGCAGGAGCCCGAAGGAGAGGTTCGCCTCCGTGCCCCGCGTCTGACGGGTGGTCTCGCTCGGGTACAGCTCGGCCCACACCTGATCCGAGCGGCAGGCGAGGAGCTCCTCACGAGCGCCGGCAAGGGCGTCGATGGCCTGCTCGTAGGTTGCTCGGGCTTTCGCCGTTGCGCCTTCGGCCGTTCGCCGGAGCGAAGGGCGGTTCTTCGTGACGAAGTCGATCTTCGCCATGAGCAGCTTGGCGACGAGGCGGTCGACGGCCGCGAGCTCGGCGTCCTTCGTGACGATCGCTTGCTCGAGGACGTCCGCGTCAGAGCCGGGGCGCTCACCGGGCTCATCACGCTCGAACCAGCCCGCGACTGCAAGCGCGTGGCGCTCTGGAGCCGTCTCGCGCTGCTGACGGAGCTCGCTCACTTCGGCACGGAGAGCCTCCTGGCGACGGTCGAACTCCGCGAGGCGCTGCTCGAACTCGAGGAGCTTCGGCCAGCGATTGCGCTGGCGTGGCATGAGCCGGGCGAGCGTCGACTGTTCGAGCCCCGCGAGGCGCTGGAAGTTGACGTCCTCGCGCGGGTCGGGGGTCGGGAGCCGGTCGAGAACCTTCGTCGCGGCCTTCTGCGCGATCTGGGCGGAGCCGAGGCTGATGTCCGCAGCCTCTTCGGCCCTGCTCGCGATGTCGCTCACATCCCCTCCTCGAGCGTCGGGCTCGTCACGGGCCCAGGCGGGCACGCGGCTCATCGTTTGCTCACCGGCTCGCGCTCGGTTCCGTTCGCCGGCTGCGCGGCGACGTGCTCGCGAATGGCGACACGGAGCTCGGCGGACACGCTGCGATCCGCTTCCTGTGCTCGGTCGACGAGGCGCGAGTACAGGTCGGTCGGGAGGACGGCGGAGATCTTTTCGGAATCGCTCATGGCCGTTCCTATCGGCGGCGCTCGCGAGTGTTCTCAAGGCCAAGCCGGAGATCGAGGCTGCGATTACGGCGGGTGCAAGTCAACGTGACGTGAGTAGGTTCCTACTCAGGTCGCAGGAAGCATCAAAACCGTTTGATGCGGCCCCTCTGCCTCATGGGGAGGGAAAAACATTGCGGGCTGAAACCGGGGCACCATGAGACAAAAAATCGGACTTAAGGTCTTGCATCCTCTGCCCTGCAGGATGAGGTCGAATCCAGAGCTCTAGGTTCTCTAATCGATTGTCATCACGTATTCCGTTCTTGCTACGCCGTGGCCAACTCATGGCCAAAACGCCGTGAAATCGACCCTCGGAACCATGCGGGTCGGCGGATCGTCAGAGGCCGCTAACCCGCATGGCTGCGCCCGATAATAGGCGAGCGTCGTCGAGCGTCGTCATTGTCTATATGGCCTCCGGAGCCAGAGGTCGTAGGTTCGATTCCTACCGGGCGCATGACGGGAACACCCTGCTCATACCTAAGTTGACCGCGGGCTCGGTCCCCCAGCCCGGGTAGGGTTGGCAAGGTCATAGCACGCGGCCGGGCTGGAGGTTCGCCATGAGCAAGGGCACCGACAAACCGAAAAAGCAGGAGAAGAAGAAGGCGCAAAAGACGCTCAAGGAGCGCCGCAGCGAGAAGCGCGCGGCGAAGAAGGTCGGCTCGGGCTAGGTTCTCAGGCCCGAACGAAGAGCTTCTTCGGGGGCGCGCAGAACGGCGTCCATAAGGGACGACATGCCGCATTGAGCGCCCTGCGGGTTCACGCGTCCAGAACATGACGTGCGCGCTGCGACCCGAGAGTGTGGGCGCGCAATGTGGGTCGCCTGCACGGACATTGGCTAGCGGCTGCCGCACGCCGCTCGCCGAGCACCCGTGCAGACTCCACGCGATGAGCGCCGTCGAGCCGACAGCAGTCCAGCAGCTCCGCGCGCTCGGCATCGGCGAGATCCTCGACGTCGGCATCAAGATCACCACGCGGCACTGGCGGACACTCGTACTCGCGGTGCTGGTCGTGGTCGTGCCGCTCGAGCTCTTGGGCGCGCTCGTGACGCTTTCAGTCGCCGACAGCTCGGTCTACGATCCGCTCTCGAACGAGTTCGACGAGCAGGCGCTGTGGCGGGAGATCGCAGCCGTGCTCGTCTCGACCGGTCTAACGCTGCTGGCGACGACGATTGCGACTGGTGTCTGCTTCAAGACAGTCGCCGACGCTTACCTCGGCCGGGCAGCGTCGTGGCGGCGCTCGCTCGGTGAGGTAGTCCGGCGGCTGCACTCGATCGTCTGGATCTCGTTTCTCGGCACGTTTCTCGCTGTCCTTGCCCTGTTCGCCTGCATCGCACCGGGCGTCTGGCTCTACTTCGCGTGGGCGGTCGCGGTGCCGGTGCTCCTGATGGAGGGGACGAAGGGGCGCCGGGCACTCGGGCGCTCGTTCAGGCTCGTCAGAGGCTTTTGGTGGAGGACCTTCGCGATCCTCGTCCTGGGCGCCATCCTCGCCGGGATCGTCCAGTCGGCTGTCACGGCGGCGTTCCTCGCCGTCACATTCTCGACCGACAGCGAGGCCGTGTCCGTTCTCGCGAACTTCCTCGCGTCCGTCTTCGCCGGCGTCCTGACGACGCCCTTCGTCGCTGCCGTGACGATCGTGCTGTACATCGACCTCCGAGTGCGCAAGGAGGGATTCGACCTCGCGCTCTTGGCCGCGCGCCTCGGGGATCCAGCCGAGCCGGGATCTGATCCGCCGTTTGCAGACATCCCCGCGCCGCCGCCGCTCCTGCCGAGCCCTCGACACCCCACCGGAGGCGCGCAGCCGCCCTTCTGGCCGCCCCCACCCGGTTGGAAGCCCCAGGACGGCGAGGACTCGTGAACGAGGATCCCGCCGAGGCGCGCGAGGAGGCGCAGCGGATCCTTTCCGAAGGGCGGTTCAACGAGACCGAGCTCCCCCGTCCGCTGCGCGGCGTTCTCGACTGGCTGGGCGACCGCTTGCAACCGATCGGCGACTTCGTCGATCGCGTTCTTCCGGGCGGCAACAACGTCGTCTGGCTCCTGCTCGCCGCCATCGTCCTCGCTCTCGCGCTCGTGTTTGCGACGACGCTCGCCGGGCGGCGCGGACCTGGAGCCGAGCGCAGGAGCGGCCGGGCTCGGGTCGAGTCCGCGCAGGACGCAGGCGCGCTCGAGCGAGAAGCGGACGCCGCGGAGCTCGCCGGAGACCTCGAGCTTGCGCTTCGGCTCCGCTTCGGCGCCGGCGTTCTTCGTCTCGCCGAACGCCGGCAGCTCGACGACCCGTCGTCGATCACGACCGGCGCGCTCGTCCGAAGGTTTCGCTCGGACGCGTTTGCCGCCGGCGCCCGCTCGTTCGACGAGGTCGTTTACGGGCGCCGTCCGCCCACCCCCGACGACGCGCGTCGCGTGCGAGAGGCATGGGAGGCCGTGCTCGCTCGATGAAGATGCGCTCGCCGTGGGCGGTGATGGGCCTTGTCGCAGCCGCGATCGTCGCGGTGAACCTCGGCTTGCGCGCGCTCGACCAGGCGACCGGGTCGCCGGGCGGTCCGGACTCCTCCTCGTTTGCCACCGCGCCGGAAGGCGCGGCCGCCTACGCAGAGCTCCTGCGCCGCTTCGATCGCCCTGTCGTGCGGCTTCGGGCGCCGCCAGGAGACATAGAGCTCGACCCGAGAAGCACGCTCGTGCTGCTCGACGCGCGCCCCGTGCCGGCCGAGGACGCTCGCGCGATCGAGGCTTTCCTGCGCGCCGGTGGGCGGCTTCTCCACGCAGGAGAAGATCCCGGCTGGCTTCGCGCCATCGACGACGGGGTTCCCCGCTGGCAACCGCTTTCCGTGGGGCGGGCGACCGCGTCTCCCGCCGCCGAGGGCCTGGGTGGCGTACAGAGCGTCGAGGCCGACGGAGTCGGCCTGTGGAAGACCACCGCCGGCGTGCTGCTGGAGACCTCGGACGGGGCGCTCGCGATCGAGCGGCCCGTGGGTCGAGGCGAGCTCGTTCTTCTCTCCACCGCCTCCCCGCTTCGAAACCGGCTCCTCGCCGAGGCCGACAACGCCGCCTTCGGGCTGGCAGCGGCGGGAGCGGCCGGGAGACCGGTGGTCTTCGCGGAGAGCTTCCACGGCTACGGCGCGGCCAGCGGGCTCCGGGCGATCCCTCGTAACTGGTGGTGGGCCTTCGCAGGCCTCTGCCTCGCCGCGTTGACCTTCGCCCTCTCCCGTGGCCGGCGCCTGGGGCCGCCGGAGCTACCCGGCCGCGAGCTGCCGCCCGCGCGAGTCGAGTTCGCGGAGGCACTCGCCGTTCAGCTCGCGAAGACGCGACCGCGCAGCGAGGGCGTCCGGACAGCGCGTCGAGTCGTTCGCGAGCGCCTCGCAAGAGAGCTGCGGCTGGCCCCGGACGCGAGCGAAGAGGCACTTCGAGCAGCAGCCACGTCGAGGGGACTCGATCTCGACCTGGTCGACTCGGCTCTCGGTCTGGACACCGGCGAGAGCGAGCTGCTCGCCCTGGGAAGATCCCTGCGACGACTGGAAGAGAAGGAGGCGATCGCGTGAGAGAGCTGGCTGCCCGCGTGCGGGCGGAGGTCGAGAGGGTCGTCGTCGGTCAGGGCGCGCTCGTCGAGCAGCTGCTCGCGGCGGCGGTCGTCGGAGGGCACGTCCTCCTGGAGGGGCCGCCGGGCACCGCGAAGACGCTGCTCGCCAACGCGCTAGCGCGTGCGCTCGATGTCGACTTCCGCCGGGTTCAGTTCACGCCGGACATGCTTCCGTCCGACCTGACGGGGACGACCGCTCTCCGTGGCGGCGAGCTCGTCTTCCGGCCAGGGCCAGTGTTCACCAACATCCTCCTCGCGGACGAGATCAACCGCACGCCTCCGAAGACGCAGGCCGCTCTCCTCGAGGCGATGCAGGAACGGCAGGTCTCGATCGACGGCGAGACCCATCCGCTAGCGGCGCCCTTCCTCGTCCTCGCCACCCAAAACCCGATCGAATACGAGGGCACGTATCCGCTCCCCGAGGCACAGCTCGACCGCTTCCACTTCAAGCTCGAGCTCGGCTATCTGCCCGAAGCCGACGAGATCGCGATCCTGAGGCTCGCCCACCGAGGCGTCTCGGCGCCGGCGCTCGACGCAGTGACGGCGGTCGTTCGCGGCGAGGAGCTCGAAGCTGCGCGCCAGGACGTCGACGCGACCGCGGTCTCGGACGAGGTGGCGGCCTTCGTCGTCGCACTCGTCCGCAAGACACGGGAGCTCCCGTCGGTCGAGCTCGGCGCCAGCCCGCGCGCGGCGGTTCATCTGCTCGCGGCCGCACGAGCGCTGGCGAGGCTGGCCGGTCGCGACTTCGTCACGCCCGACGATGTCGTCGACGCCGCGCGCCCGGTTCTCCGGCACCGGCTCGTCCTTCGTCCCGAGGCAGAGCTCGAGCGCTACACGGCCGAGGATGCGGTCGGCGCGGCGCTGGCGTCGGTGCCGGTTCCGCGGTGAGCCCCACCCAGCGCACGGCCGTGGCTGTCGCGGCGCTCGCCCTGTCGGCATTGGTGCTCCCATGGACCGTCCTCGCGCTCGCAGCGGCTGCGCTCGTGGGCGCGCTCGCCGCGGATGTGTTCGCCGTGCGCGGGCCGCCCGCTGTTCGACGCTTGCTTCCGCGCTCCGCCGCCCGCGGAGTTCCGGCCGCGGTTTCGCTCACGCAGGTCGTGCCCGTCTCCGGCTCGGTTCGACTGCGCCAACCGGTTCCGCCCGATGTCGAGCTGGAGCCGTCCGAAGCGGACACGCAGCTCGAAGGAGTGTTGGTTGCCAGGCGCAGAGGCCGGCATGTGCTGCGAGCGCCCGTCGCCCGTCGCACGGGGCCGCTCGGCCTCGGCCGCCGCGACTTCACGGTGCTCGAAGAGACGGAGCTGCACGTCTACCCGGATCTTCCGGCAGCAAGCCGCATCGCCGACTCCGTACGTCGCGGCCGCTTTCGCGAGACCGGTCACCGCACGCGTGGCAGCCTCGGGCTCGGCACCGAGTTCGAGTCGATCCGCGACTACCAGCCGGACGATGACATCCGGCAGGTGAACTGGGCCGCGAGCGAGCGGGTAGGGCGCCCGATGTCGAACCAGTACCGCGTCGAGCAAGATCGTGACGTCATTTGCGCCCTCGATTCGGGCCGGCTCATGGGCGCTCCGCTCGCTGGCGGCACACGGCTCGACGTCGCGGTGGATGCGGTCGCCGCCGTCGCTGCGGTCGCCGACGAGCTGGGCGACCGCTGTGGCCTCGTCGCCTTCGACGCGGAGATCCGGCGACACGTGCGCCCGAGCCGCCGCGCCGCGCGGGACGTCGTCGCTTCCCTCTTCGACCTGGAGCCGACCCGCGTGGACTCGGATTACGCGCTCGCGTTTCGCCGGCTCGGCGTCTCCAAGCGGGCCTTCGTGCTCGTCCTCACCGATCTGCTCGAGTCCTCGGCCGCGCGCTCGCTGGTCGACGCGCTTCCGATCCTCGCGCGCCGACACCACGTCGTGGTCGCGGGCGCGACGGATCCGGATCTGCAACGGCTCGTCTCCGCGGACCCCACTTCTGGGCTCGCCGTCTACCGGGCCGTCGCGGCAACAGAAGTGCTCGCGGCACGCGAGCAGGCGGTGTCCGCGCTCCGCTCGGCGGGCGCGACGGTCGTCGAGGCGCCGCCCGAGCGCCTCGGCGCCACGTGCGTACAGGCGTATCTCAGAGCGAAAGCTCGAGCGCGACTCTAACTGGCGCAAGATCGTGAATCCGCTAGCGCGGATTCTCGATCGCGAAGGAGCAGACCCCTTTCTGGAGCGCCCGGGAGACGTGTGTTTCGGGGTGTGAAGCAGGCAGCTTTTGAGCGCTCCATCCGCTCAATTTCCTATCAAGTGTCCGCAGCTTTCTCACTTACTCGGGAGCCTGTGCCAGGAGCCCGCGCCAGATCACGAGAGCCCAATACACCGCTCCGAGCGTCACGCCGATCGCGAGCGCCTGGGCGAGACCGAGGCCCGTAGGAGTCAGGAATCCCTCCACGAGGCCGGCGAGCACCAGCCACGGCGCCGTTCCGAGCGCGATCAAGACCGCGCGCCTCGCCTCGTGTCTCAGTGCGGTGAGCCGCGGAAGCCGTCCCGGATCGACGATCGCCCAGCCGAGCCTCAGTCCGGCCATGCCTGCGACGACGATGCACGAGAGCTCGAGCACTCCGTGCGCGGATACCAGCTCCACGAAGTACTTCCCGTTACCGGCTTCCCAAGCCAGCCCGCCGACAGTGCCGAAAAGCACTCCGTTGAAGAGGAGCACCGCCGCCGTCAGGACACCACCCGTGATCCCGCCCGCGAACGCGAGGAACGAAACGCGGATGTTGTTCGTGAAGATCTCGGTCGCGAAGCCGGCCTGCTCGTCGGGCGAGAATCCGAGGTCGGTGCCTTCGGTCCGCGGCTCTGCCACCTGTCGGTACTCGAGCGGGACGAGACCTCCCGCCGCGCCGGGGTCGTCGAGCGCCCAGCTCGCGCCGAGAGCGGCCGGCGCAAACAGGAGAAGCGCGGAAACGGCCAGCAGGACAGGGCGCTCGGCGACGAGCCGCCAGTAGCCGCTCGCCAGGAACTCGAGCGGAGAGAACCGCCGCGACGGCGCCGCGTACACGAGGTGACGCGAGCGGGCGACGAGCTCATCGAGCCGCTGGACGACGGGGTCGCCCGGCCAGCGCCTGCGGGCCAGTGCGAGATCTGCCGTGGCTCCGCGGTAGAGCTCGCCCAGCCGCAGCACCCCTTCCGCCCCGAGCCGGTGCGGTCTGCGTCCCCGTCCGACGAGGGTTTCGAGCTCACGCCACGCGCCGGCGCGATCATGGAGAAAATGATCGAGAGTCATGGGAATGCGCTACGAGGATCGCATGACGATCGAAACGCCGGAAGGCCTGACCGTGACCGTCCCGCTGGCTGGCGTCGGATCGCGGTTCTCCGCGGCCGCGATCGACCTAACGATCCAGATCACGCTGCTGGTCTGCGCGTTCGTCGTCTTCTCGGTCTTCGGAGCCGGTGGCGGCTTGGCGGGCGGCTTGCTCGCGCTTTCGACCTTCATGATCCTGTTCGTGTACGACGTCGCGTTCGAGGTGCTGGCAGGCGGTCGCACTCCGGGAAAGCGCTGGACCGGCCTGCGCGTCGTGCTCGCCAGTGGGCAGCCGATCGGCTTCGTCTCCAGCGTGATCAGAAACCTCCTGCGTATCGTCGACTTCCTCCCCTCCGCCTACCTTGTCGGCATCGCGTCGATTCTCGTTACCTCCCGGAACCAGCGGCTCGGAGACCTTGCGGCAGGCACGGTCGTCGCCCGCGCGCCACGAAAGACCGTTCAGGTTCTCGGGACGACCTCCAGGGCGCCCGAGCCGCTTCCGCAAGCGCTCGCATCGTGGGACGTGAGCGCGGTCACGGTCGAGGAACTCGCAACCGTCCGCTCCTTCCTCGACCGCCGAGCGTCGCTCGAGCGGGGGGCGCGGCAGGAGCTTGCGCGCACCATGGCCACGCGCCTTCGCCCCCGGGTCGGAGGTATTCCCGATGGCCTCACAGTCTCCGATGAAGGCTTTCTCGAACAGCTGGCGCGGGTAAAGGCAGCGCGAGCGTGAACGTCGTCTCCGGACACCGGATCCCGCTCGATGACGGCGACCTTCGCGCCGCCTCGGCGATCCTGCTCGGTTGCGCAGCTGCACGCGCCGCGCTTCCCGGAGAGCCCGGGCTGCCGTGTCCCCTGCGCGCGCTCACGGGCGTGCCGTGTCCGCTATGCGGCATGACTACGAGCGTAACCTCATCCGTCGAGCTCGATCTCGCCGGGGCGTTCGCCGCGAACCCGGGAGGAATCCTCCTCGTCGTGCTCGCGCTGGCGATGCTCCTCGGGCCGGCACGTAGGCTCGTCGTTCCGGTGAGTGTTGTTTACTTCGGGCTGGCAGCGAGCTGGGTGTGGGAGCTGCAGCGATTCTCGATTCTCTGAGGAGGGACGCATGAGTGAGCAAGACCCGCCAGTTCCGCAGGGTGCCCCGTCGCAGGTTCCACCCACGCCGCCGGCTGATCCCGCCTGGGCGGCCCAGGGGCCGAGCGGGCCTCGGGCCAGTTTCGGCCGTCGCTTGGTCGCGTATCTGATCGACGCGATTCTGCTCGGGATCGTGTATGTCGTTTTCGCTGCGATCTTCGATCAGGCCGTTGGCTACGGCCTCAGCCTGCTCATCGGAATCGCGTATTTCGGATATCTGGAGGGTGGGGCGAGCGGCCAAACCCTCGGCAAGAGGGCGCTCGGGATTCGCGTGATCGACTTCTCGAGCGGCGGGCCGATCGGCTACGGGCGCGGTGTCGTGCGCTACCTCGGCCGCATCGTCTCCGGCGTCGTGTGTCTGCTCGGCTACCTCTGGATGCTCTGGGACAAGGAGAAGCAGACCTGGCACGACAAGATCGCGACGAGCGTGGTCGTGCCGGTGCAGTACTACCCTGTTTCGTAGGCGCAAGATCGGAATCCGCTCACGCGGATTCCGATCGCGCGAAGCAGACCCCTTTATGGAGTGCCCCAGCGGCGTCAGCTCCGGGGTGTGAAGTCGGCTGCTGGATAACCCTATGCGCTGTGGATCCTGGGCATTCGTAGCGCAAGATCGCGCGAAGCAGACCCCTTTATGGAGTGCTCCAGCGGCGTCAGCTCCGGGGTGTGAAGTCGGCTGCTGGATAACCCTATGCGCTGTGGATCCTGGGCACTCTAGATGGGTGTGTTCGTTCCTGGGCTAGCGCTTGCGCGCGCGTTCTACGAGGAAGTCGTCGCTCCGCTTCTTCTCGGGACGGAGCACTCGGCCGCGTTCCTCGGAACAGGCTCCGACGTCCTCGGCTTCGACACCGAACGGTCGACCGACCATGGTTGGGGGCCACGGCTTCAGGTCTTCGTCGCGGGCGCTGACGTGTCCCGAGCGCGAAGTGCAGTCGAGCGTGGGCTTCCGGACGAGTTCCAGGGCTGGCCGACCCGCTACGGCTGGGACGCGTATCCCGTCACGGATCACGTCGAGGTGCACGAGCTCGGCGTCTGGCTACGCGACAAGCTCGGCTTCGATCCTCGTGAACCCATCTCGACGAGAAGCTGGCTCACCGTCCCGCAGCAGTTCCTGCTCGAAGTCACCGCCGGAGGCGTCTTCCATGACGGGCTCGGAGAGCTCGTTCCGGCGCGAGAAGCGCTCGCCTGGTATCCGGAGGACGTCTGGCTCTGGCTCATCGCGTGCCAGTGGCGGCGGATCGACCAGGAGGAGCCGTTCGTCGGGCGCACCGCAGAGGTCGGCGACGAGCTCGGCTCGCGGATCGTCGCCGCTCGGCTTGTCCGGGACGTCGTGCGCATGTGCTTTCTCCAAGCGCGCCGCTACGCGCCGTACAGCAAGTGGCTCGGGTCGGCGTTTCGCGGGCTCGAGGCGTTCGATGCCCTAGGGGTCCTGCTCCTCGAGCTCTTGACCACGACCGACTACGAGACTCGCGAGGCGGCGCTCGTCGAGGTCGTTACGACGCTCGCGGCGCGTCACAACGCGCTCGGGATCACCAAGACCGAGGACGAGAGCGTCGGCCTCTTCCACGACCGGCCGTTCCGCGTCCTCAGCTCGGGTCGCTACGTCGATGCGTGCCTCGAGCGCGTCTCCGATCCTTGGCTCCGCTCACTTCCACTGACGGGCGCGATCGACCAGTTCGTCGACTCGACCGATGTCTTGAGCAAGCCTGATGTCTTCCCGCGCCTCGGTCAGGTATTCGAGGACGCAGACGGCTAGGCCTTGAAGTCGATTCGCGAGGTCGTGGAGTCTCCCGCTCAGGCGAAGTGACGGGGGCTCTTCGCACAGACGGCGGCCATCGGTTCAACGCCCCACCCGGTAGGGGGCGGGCACGCCCGGCCCCCTACGGCAACAGACGCTCGAGCGCTGACAGGAGCCGTTCGATGTCGTTCTCGTCTGTGTACGGCGCCACGGACACGCGCAGGAGTCGCCGCCCCTCCCACTCGTACACGGGTGCCTCGATCCGGAACTCTGCGTAGAGCCGCGCCCAGAGCTCGCCCGGGTCCCCCGGCGGCAGCTCGACCGCTCGCATGAACGGAGATGGGATGCCCGCCACCCGCGGAAAGCCAAGCTCTCCGAGGCGGCTCTCGGCCTCGTCGGCAAGCGCGCGGGCGCCTTCGAGATCGAAGGTCGCGTGCACCTCGATCGCCTTCGGTACCGAGAGATACGCGGCCGGATCACGCGTTCCCGCCCAGCCGTGGCGCTCCGCGAAGTCCGCGTCTTCCCGATAACCCCAGCTGACGACGAGTGGCTCGATCCAACCTTGATGCTCGGGCCGCGCCCACAGAAAGCCTGCGCCCTTGGGAGCGCACAGCCACTTATGGCAGTTGCCGGCGTAGATGTCCGCGCCGAGCGCGTCGAGATCGAGCGACACCTGGCCGGGCGCGTGTGCCCCGTCCACGATCGAGAGCACACCAGCCTCGTGCGCCGCGGCGCAGATCTCCTCCACCGGGAGGAGAAGCGCCGTCGGTGAGGTGATGTGCGAGACAGAAACGGCTCGTGTTCGTGGCCCGATCCGCGCCACGAGCTCGTCGGGCTCGCAGACCACGAGGTTGGCGCCGGCGAACTCCCAGGTGCGCGTGATCGCCCCGTACTCGTGCCCGGTCGTCAGAACATCGTCCCCAGGCTCGAGCCGTATCGAACGGATCACCGCGTTGAGCCCCGATGTCGCGTTGGGGACGAAGACGAGATCCTCGGCTCGCGCGCCGACGAAAGCCGCCAGCTTCCCCCGCGCCTCTGCGAGACGACCCGGCTGCTCCGAGGCTCCCCAGAACCAGCGCGCCACCTTCCGCGTGAAGAAGTCGGTCGGCCCGGCCTCGAGCTCGCGTTGAAGCGCCTGGTACTCCTCGAACACGGCAATGGGACACGCGCCGAAGCTCCCGTGGTTCAGGTGCACGACGTCAGGGTCGAGGAGAAAGCCGCCGCGCATCTACCGAACTCTCCAGGCGGCCGACAACTCGGGCACCGGCCAGGAAGGATCGGGACGCCAATCCTCCCAGCCGGTGGGGAAAGGCCACTCGGCCAGGACGCGCTCGCCCTCGGCTCGAATTGCGGCAACGTCTCCCAGCATGAACCTGCCTTGGCGCACACACCCCTCCATCTCTTCTTCGTCCTTCAGCGCCACGACCCGTCCGGCTCGATCCAGAGATCGAGCGCATGATCGTTGGTGTCGAATTCACGCCCGTCTCGAACGAACGGTGCCTGCAGATTGACGTACCAGCCTGCGAATCTCCGCTCTGGCCCCTTCCAGAAGTGCCAGACGGCGTGCGCGTGGCCGGGGCGATGCGTCACCAGGACGCCGTGACCCGTCTACACGCCGCGACTCTCCCACGGGTGCTCTCCTTCGAAGAGCCAACGATCCGGGGAGAACCGAAATCGGGTGCCCTCGGCGATGTGGGCGGCGGCCTCCCTTCCGTCGTTTGCGACGACGCGGACAGGGAAGGCACTGTAGTGCGCCCGCGCCACGTCTCGCGCCAAACGACCTCTTCGCCCGGCTTCCAGGAGGACAAGACGGGACCCTAACCAGACCGGCCGCGCATGCGCGGCGGACGCCCGTTCCGGTCGCGGGGCCTGAAGCCCCCTGCAAACGACGCTAGAAGGCTCCAGAGGTAGAATCGCGAACATGGCTCTGACCCTGACCTTGGACGACCCTCTCAGTACCGGTGCCGAGCCTCCCCCGCATCCGCCGATCGCGTTCGGCCCGTGGCACGGGTGCGATCGTGCCGCGCCCGCGGCCGGTCGTCCACGAGCTCACCGCTAGCGGCCTCACCTGGATCAACGTCGTCGCGCCAGACGTGGAGACGGCGCAGGGTCTTGCCGAGCGCTTCGGCTGGCACCCCCTGGACGTGGAGGACGTGGTCTCGAAACGGCAGCGCCCGAAGGTCGACGACTACGAAGAAGACGGGTACCTCTTCACCGTTCTTCACTTCCCGGTCTTCGATCAATCGGTGCAACGGCTGAACGCCGCCGAGCTCGACCTCTTCATCGGGCACGACTACATCGTCACGATTCCGAATCGGGAGCTCCACCCGGTCACCCGGCTCTTCCGCCGCTGCGAGGACGACGAGCAGCTCCGCGAGCAGCTCTTCGCGCGCGGCTCGGGCCGACTCCTATACGAGGTGCTGGACGACCTCTTCGACTACTGCTTCCCGATCCTCGACAAGATCGCGCACAAGCTCGACACGATCGAGGACGAGATGTTCGAGGGCGCCTCCGAGGAGGTCGTGCGCGACATCTCCAACGTGAAGCAGGAGATCATCTCCTACCGCAAGATCATCAAGCCCGAGCGGTCGACCCTGCGAGTCCTCGAACGGCGAGTCGAGACCTTCCTGCCCGAGGAGCTCGAGCTCTACTTCGACGACATCGTCGATGCCGCCGAGCGGATCTGGGACCTGCTCGACAACTACAAGGAAGTCGTCGACGGGCTCGAGTCGACGAACGAGTCCGTGATCTCACATCGACAGAACGACGTACTCCGGCTGCTGACGGTCATCAGCGTAACGATCCTTCCGCTCACGCTCGTGACAGGACTCTTTGGGATGAACGTGCTCTTCCCGGGCGAGGGCACGCAAGAGGCTTTCTGGGTGATCGTCGCCGCGCTTGCAGTCGTTTCGGCGTCAGCGCTCGGCTTCTTTCGTTTCAAGCGCTGGCTCTAGGACCCGAGCTCTCGGACCGCGGATCGAGCTCCTCGCTCACCTCGGCCGCCGCCCCGATCTTCTCGACGATCCAGTAGCGCTCAGTTTGGTGCACGACGCGTTCCACGGCGAGGGAGAGGTGTTCCTCGCTCGGAAGGACGAAGAAATGCGTCGGCTCGGAACGAACGGCCTCGTACTCGGCGAGCGTCAGGCGAACCGGTTTCATGCACTCGGTAGACGCGCATTCGCAGACCCAGTCCGGCATCGGCGGATCCACCCAGACGTGTGCCGCGTTGTGCGGCTCAATGCGCTCGTTGAGATTCCGGTAGCGGGACTCGTTTTCCCCCGCGCGCTCCTGCAGGTCGGAGAGATTGCCGGTCACGACACAGCATTGTACGCCGCTTCGGAGAGCGGGCATACGCGCTTCGCGGTGCCTACGGAATTAGGGCAAAGGCGCTGGGTCGTCAGGGTGGCCGCACACCCAGGCGGCGCCATCCCATTTCGCGAACTTTCCGGTCGCGCAGCCCTGGGGAAGCGAATAGTTCGGTGCGACCGAGAGGGTGACGACGCCGTTCTGCGTCTGGCCGACCAGGCCGGTGCCGGCCATGATCGACTCGAGATCGCCGGCGAAGTGCACCTGCACCTGGTTGCCGGTGCATGGTCTGAGAGGTGAATCTCCCGCTTTGAACCTGAGCAGGTCTCCGTTCTGCGCCAGACAACCGGTGTAGCCGTCGGCCCCGGTTAGCAGCTGACTGCCGAGCGCGCTTCCCCCAACGGCCAGCACCGCTAGCGCAATGGCAAGCGCGACTGCTTCTCTCCGTCGTATGCGCATCTCTCCTCCTTCTCGCGGTGCTCGAATCATCGACGTCGATCTGCGATCGGTCAAGACCGGCGCTGAGACGCGTAGAGGGCCGGGTCCCCGCCGCATCGGGGCCCGGCCGTTCAATCCTTCCTCGCGCTAGAGGAGGATCCGCAGTGCAGTCTCTGGGGAACAACCCCGGCGCGGAAGCGCTGAGGCGTCATG
>Ga0136625_1000288_pt1 | contig 14848 bp, 15 predicted proteins | sample AntDrymUQ4832306_2_FD_104672 | JGI IMG/M metagenome (GOLD analysis project Ga0136625, IMG submission 104672) | Polar desert sand microbial communities from Dry Valleys, Antarctica - metaG UQ483 (23.06) | ecosystem: Environmental > Terrestrial > Soil > Desert | place: Antarctica: Dry Valley...
ACCGAGGTTCAGCCAAGCTGGGGCAAAATCAGGCGCATAGGCGATTGCTTGGCGTAAGGCCGCAATCGCCGCCTCGTAGCGTTTCTGCTCCATTAACACGACACCGCGATGGTTGTGTACCTGGAAATAGCGTGAGCGCAGCGCGAGTGCTCACCCAGCCTCCGCAGTGTATCCCCAAGCTCGACATGGACCTCTGCCAGATCCGGTCGCAGAGCCAGAGGCTTTGATGATCGACATACCAGACATCCAACTCAAACCGCTCCCGCCAGCCCAACGCGTTCCGCCCGTTGACCTAGGCCCAGCCCGTGATCCCCGGCTTTACTTCCTACCGGCGCGCTTGTTCCGGGGAATAGAGATTGAGGTATTCCATCAGCAGTGGCCTCGGACCGACCAGGCTCATCTCGCCCGTCAGCACGTTCCAAAACTCGGGTAACTCATCAAGGCTCAAGCTCCTCAAGAGGCGCCCGAGCGGCGTGAGCCGCGCTGCTTCATCGAACCCGTCGAGCCCGCCGGCGGGGCACCGCATCGTCCGAATTTTGACGATGTCGAAAGGCACCCTCTGCAATCCCGGGCGCGTTTGGCGGAAGAGGATGGGACGCCCCATCGTCACCAGGATCAAGAGGGCGATGAGGAGCATCGGCAAGGCACTCAAGACGAGCCCGAGCGAGGCACCGGTTACGTCCATAACTTGTTTGCCCCACCTCGAGCGAGAAAGCCTTTCCGACATTGACGAAAGCCCTATGTGTTGCGTTGTCACCAAAAGGGACGCTACTAACCCGTACCGAACGCTTCTTCCAACTGCCTTGCCGTCTTTGCGGCGCGGATCGAGCAGGATGGAACGGTTCCCGAGCGCACGCTGGCCGAACTCCATGCGGCCCTGAAACCATCCGATGATCATGCCCTCGGCGAGGTCCTGGGCCACGCGCACCGCTGGATCGGCGACCGGCTCGGCGTCCGAAAGGTTATACTTCCGCGTCACGGCCAGGCAGTCTTCGTCGCTATAGCCCGGACCCCAATAGTTGTGGGTTATGGCCTCTACGTGGCGCGTGCCGCTGCGTTGTGCATGCAGCCAGAGGGCCGCGCCGATGGCGGTGCCGGAGTTGTCCGGGCAGCTGGTGATGAACACCTCCTAAAAAGGTGTCAGCGCGGTAAGCTTGCCGTTGTAGACGCTGTTCACGAAGCGAGCGCCGGGACGGGGCGCGGCTCTGCTTTAGGCGGTCGAGGCGCTCCTCCGGGATGGCCGAAACCACCCGCCCGTCCTGCACCAGCACCGCCGAGCATAGGATCACGTCGTGGCAGATCGCCAAAATGTTCATCGAGGTGTCGTGAAACAGAGCCTCGTAGACTTCTAACCACGTTGTCGGTGTTACGACGTTCGATGTCATATATTCCTATGCGAGCGGAATTCGATGGAACGGTTCGCACACGAAACTAACAGTTTAGTGCAGAGACAGGCGCGAGATCACCAGTGCCCGATCGAAACCTTTGCGCCGAACCGTTTTGAACTGTGCATGGGGTAAGTTGTTGAGGGTTGACGTACCTTCCTAGTAAGGAAAGCGGTTTCGCCGTCGGGCGGGGCGTGATGTTGCCGTTGCGCTACGCCGCTCGTCCCAGGATCAGCTTGAGTTCTTTTCCGATCCGCCGTTCGGCGTGCCATAGGTCATAGGCGATCTGCATGCGTAGCCACAGATCAGGACCGTTACCGCAAAACCGACCCAACTTCAAAGCCATCTCTGGGCTTACCGCCATTGCACCCGACAAAATGCGGTGCAAGGTCTGACGACTTATCCGCAACTGACGGGCGGCTTCCGACACCGACAAACCCAAGGCGGGTAACACGTCTTCCTTCAATATTTCGCCGGGGTGCGTCGGTGGCAGTTTCGGGTCATGCTTGACAGGATACTCGTGCTTCGTGCTCATTGTTCAATCTCAGTGATATTGTTCTAAGTCAACGCGCCATGCATCGCCATCGATCCATTCAAAGGTGATCCGCCACGGCCCGTTGACCTTGATCGCGTAGCGTGAGGGCTTGCCGTGTAGCAAGTGTGGGTCAAAGCCCGGGATGTAAGATACCGTCAAAAGCGGACGTTGTGTGGTGTTTGACCGCGTAAATTCCTTGATGTCGGAACGACCTCGATCAGAGTCGGAGAGCTGGTACAAATTTGTGAAATCTTCGAGATGGCCCGGGGTCGATTGACGCCGGCGGTCACGAGCGCATATAGTGTTCACAAAATGAACGACAAGGACAAAGAAGAAGCCTTAACCCTTGAGTTACTCGAAGCCGTGGGCGGCGACGATACGGTTACACAAAGGCACCTCTCGCGTCAACTTGGCGTCGCGCTAGGCCTAACGAACCTATACGTAAAACGATGCGTGCGTAAAGGGTGGATAAAGATCAAACTAGCGCCGGTTAATAGCTACTTTTACTACCTGACTCGAAAGGGGTTTGCTGAGAAAAGCCGTCTCACCGCGAAATACCTCACACAGTCTTTCGAATTCTATCGCAGGGCGGCGGCTTCCTGCGTGGACATCTACCGGACGTGCGTGGTGAATGGCTGGAAGCAGATTGTGTTTTGTGGCGTTTCGGAGCTTGCCGAAATCGGCTCGGTCAGGGCTCGTGATCACGATATCATGATCCTCGGAACTTACGATCCTGATAGCCGCGGGCCATCGCGATTCCTGGACCTGCCGGTATGGGTTCGAGTCGAGGACATCCCACCCTGCGACGCCTATGTCGTCACAGCGGTCGGCGGAAACGAGGCTATCGTGAATAACTTAGTCAAGACGGTTCCGCCTGATCGCATGCTGATTCCGGCCCTCCTCGAGGGGATGTACGCACGCACCGGCGGGGATCGTGCGCCGAGAACAGTGAAGCAAATATACGTCGATGGAAGAGCAGCCGCCCGACAAGTCCAGCATGAATCGCGCCGCCATGGCTAGGCCTATCCACTTTATTGACCTTGCAGCCCAGCAGAGACGCGTCGGGCCTCGAATCCAAGCCGCGATCACCAGGGTGTTAGAGCATGGGATATATATTCTGGGTCCGGAGGTCGCCGAGCTCGAGGATGCGTTGGCGGCATTTTGTTCCGCCAAGCATGTTGTGACCTGCGCGAGCGGGACCGATGCACTCCTGATGGCGCTTATGGCGTTCGGGGTGAAGCCGGGCGATGCTGTGTTTCTGCCCTCATTTACGTTTGTATCGACCGCTGAGGTCGTGGTTTTATTGGGGGCTACGCCTGTCTTTGTGGACGTCAACGAAGATGATTTTTTGATAAACCTTGAGAGTGTGAATGCGGCTATCGAAAAAGCGAAAAAACTTAAGCTGAGGCCCAAGATCGTGATGCCGGTGGATCTTTTTGGGCAACCCGCCGACTATGATGCGCTGATGCAGGTAGCCCGCGATTGGGGTCTCTTGGTGATTGCTGATGCGGCCCAGAGTTTCGGGGGATCGCGCAGCGGCAAGCGGGTGGGGACGCTGGCGCCGATAACCGCCACGAGCTTTTTTCCTGCCAAACCGCTCGGGGGCTACGGCGACGGTGGGGCGCTATTCACGGACGACGAGGAACTCATGATCGCCCTGAGGTCGATAAGGGTCCATGGACAAGGCCGGGACAAGTATGACAATGTGCGCATTGGCATCAATGGCCGGCTCGATACTTTACAAGCTGCGGTACTGGTAGAAAAGCTAGCCCTCTTCGAAGACGAGATCTTAGCGCGGCAACGCGTAGCACGGCGTTACACGGATGCGCTACAAGATATTACGAGAACGCAAAAAATTGCCTGCGGGGCCGTCAGTCCTTGGGCGCAATATACGATAAGGGTTCCGCAGCGCGACGAGGTTGCGGCCTACTTAAGGAAATATAATATTCCCACCGCGGTTTATTACTCGAAACCGCTGCACACGCAAAAAGCATATGCCGAGTTCCCCACGGCACCGGGTGCTTTGCCTGTGTCGGAGCAACTCGCTAAAGAAGTGTTAAGCCTACCGATGCACCCGTATCTCGATCCCGCCACGCAAGATTTCATCATTGAGGCAGTACGTGATGCGATTCGCAACGCGAGCGCTGATACCTAAGGGTTCCGAGCGAGTTGGTGCCAAGCGGAAGCGTCGGGAGGACCGGAGCGAAAGCGCCGGAGCTTGCGTTTTACATTCATGAGAATTCAGGGTCAATCGTGCCGTCGCATGTATGACTAACGCAGTCGGTCAGCCACAACTTTCTGTGTTGCCTCTGGGGCAAGCCGGATTTCGCATTGTGTTTGACGAGACCATCGTCTATATCGACCCCTATTTGTCGGATTCCGTCCAAGAGCAGGAGGGAAAGGATCACCGGCGTATGGTGCCTGCGCCATTCCCGCCAGACGGGGTAACGGACGCTGATTTTGTCCTCATCACGCATATTCATAAGGACCACGCCGACCCCGAGACGCTCCTCCCGATCGCATCCGCCTCGCCCCAGAGCCGTTTTGTATGCCCAAACGTGGTCGGCAGACTGCTATGCTCCTGGGGAATTGCGGTCGAACGGATCGTGGTGGCCCACTCGCAGGGGATCGATCTAACAAAGACCCTGCGTGCCATCCCGGTACCCGCTGCGCACGAATCGGTCGATGTGGACGAGGAAGGCAAGTTCTGCTATCTGGGATACGTCCTCGACTATTGGGGAAGGCGTATCTACCACGCGGGCGACACGTCGCCGCACGAACATTTAATCGACTTACTGCGCTCCTTGAGCCCAATAGAGGTCGCGTTTCTGCCCGTCAATGAACGAAGCTTCTTTCGCAAGCGTCGCGGCATTATTGGGAATATGTCAGTTCGGGAAGCTTTTTCGTTGGCCTCCGAAATCGGTGTACAAACCTTGGTGCCCATCCATTGGGATATGTTCGCACCCAACTCGGTGTTTCGCGAAGAGATTGAGCTGTTGTACAGGCTTCTGCAACCACCGTTTACGCTTGCGATTAACCCGAAAACCATATAAAAGATTCGTTATTGCGGATGTTAACCAGCATCGTCATCAGGACTTACAACGAAGCTCGACATCTGGACGACCTGCTGGGGCGTATCGCTGCCCAGAAGTTGAATGGCCTGAAAACCGAAACACTAGTCATCGACTCCGGCTCCACCGATGCGACGGTTGAAATAGCCAAGTATCACGCTTGCCGGGTTCTTCATATTGGCCAGGACGAGTTCACCTTCGGCCGTTCGCTGAATCGCGGATGCGAAAACGCCGCCGGCGACTACCTGGTTTTCATAAGCGGTCATTGCCTGCCTGAAAACGAGCACTGGTTGAGTGGTTTAATCAGCCCGCTGCAGCAACAAATCGCGGTTTATTCCTATGGTAAGCAGCTAGGCAACGGTTCAAGCCGCTTCAGCGAATGTCAGTTGTTCAAGAAATATTTCCCTGACGTGAGCCGGATTCCTCAGGAAGGTTTTTATTGCAACAATGCCAACGCCGCCTTGCTGCGGGAGGTCTGGGCGCGGTATCGGTTTTGTGAGGAGTTGACGGGGCTCGAGGATATGGATCTTGGAAAACGCCTGACTAACGACGGCCTACAGATCGCCTATGTTGCCCCCGCAGCGGTCTATCATCTACACGACGAGACCTGGTCGCAGATTAGGAACCGCTACGAGCGCGAGGCGCTTGCGCTCCAAAAGATTATGCCGGAGGTGCATGTGAGCTTTACGGATTTTATGCGCTATGTTCTCTCTGGGGTGTTTCTGGATATCGGTGCAGGTTTACAGGAAAAACGCTTTCTGGCGACCTCCCATCAGATCGTCCTCTATAGGCTCATGCAGTTTTGGGGTGCTTACCGAGGGAACCACCTGCACCGTAAACTTTCCAAGGAACGGAAAGAGCGCTATTTCTATCCGCGGAAAGCGATTGCCCGGCCGCTGGGATCTGCGGATACGTTGGAGACAACTCGTGAGTCCTAACAGCGTAATTGCCCTGTTGCCTTTGAAGGGACATAGCGAACGTATACCGGGGAAAAATTTCCGTAGGTTGGGAAAAAAACCGTTGTTCCGCTGGATGCTGGATACGCTGCTCGAGATCCCAATGATCGGGCAGGTCGTCATCAACACGGACGCACGGGAGGTGTTGTTTCAGAGCGGACTCCCGCAATCGGAACGCATCCTCGTAAGGGATCGCAAGCCCGAAATCTGTGGGGATCTGGTTAGCATGAACCGGATCATCGAGGACGATATCAACGCCGTTCCCGGCGATGCATACCTTTTGACCCACGTGACCAATCCGTTTCTCCGTGCTCCGACCATCGGCTGGGCACTCGAAGCCTACCGCCGTGCCCTTGACCGGGGTGAGGCAGACTCCTTGTTCGCGGTTTCGCGGCGGCAAGCGCGTTTTTACCGCAAGGACGGTTCGGCCGTTAATCATGATCCGAACAATCTAATCCGAACGCAGGACTTAGAGCCTTGGTTCGAGGAAAATTCCTGCTTGTACATTTTTTCTTGCGAGAGCTTCGCAAAGACGAAGGCGCGTATCGGCGAGCGGCCGATGCTGTTCGAGACGCCGAAGCTGGAGTCCGTCGATATCGATGAGCCGGATGACTGGGCGCTTGCCGAAGCACTGGCAAATGCGGAGTAACCGCCCGCTTTGCAACCGCACCTAGCGTCCGCTCAAACCATAGAGAATGACCATGAAGGTTCTCATTACCTGCCCGCCCATGCTGGGGATCATGCAAGAATTCGAACGATATTTCACGGAGCGGGGCGTAGACGTCGTTTGCCCTCAAGTCGTGCAGACCTTAAGCGAAGCGCAGATAATCGATCTCGTGCCACAATGCGATGGCTGGATCCTCGGTGACGATCCGGCCACGGTGGCCGTGTTCCGGGCAGGCAGATCAGGGCGGCTAAAAGCCGCTGTAAAGTGGGGGGTTGGTGTGGATAACGTCGATTTCAAGGCTGCCCAGACGCTGGGGATTCCGGTGACGAATACACCCAACATGCTTGGCGGAGAAGTCGCTGACATCGCCATGGCCTATGTGACCGCCCTCGCCCGGGAGACGTTCCGGATCGACCGGGAGGTGCGGGGCGGCGGCTGGCCTAAACCGCGCGGTATTTCGTTGCGACGAAAGGTGCTTGGGCTTATCGGTTTTGGCGATATCGGCAAGCACATCGCCCAGCGTGCGCTGGCCGCGGATATGGCAGTGATCGTTTATGATCCCGTCTATCGCCCGGATGCGTCCAATGAAGGCGTCTCGCCGGCTGAGTGGCCCTCGAATATTGAGGCATGCGACTTCCTCGTCTTGACCTGCTCGCTCAACGACGCCAATCGGCATATGCTCAACCAAGACACATTGCAAAGGGCGAAACCCGGGGTGCGGATCGTCAATGTGGCGCGCGGGGCACTGATCGACGAAAGGGCCTTGGTCGCGGCGCTCACGAGCGGGCGGGTGCATTCAGCCGCCCTCGATGTGTACGAAACCGAGCCATTGCCATTATCTTCGCCCTTGCGCGGCTTCGAGTGTTGCGTTTTCGGTTCCCACAACGCTTCGAACACCGCCGAAGCCGTATGGCGCACGAGCGAACGGGCCGCCGAGCTGCTGTGTGGTTTTTTAGGACTTACGGATCGGTGAACGATGGGAAAGGTAGCCTTGATTACCGGGGCGGCCGGCGGGATTGGAAAGGCCCTATGTGAGACCTTCAGGGAGGCCGACTATACAGTCTTTGGCCTCGATCGGATCGCGGATCCGGAAGAGAGCGATCCGTACTATCTAGTAGATCTGCGCGAGCTGTGCCGTGTCCCGGAGTGCTTGACGCAGCTCGTCGAAGACGTCAGGCGGAGGCTTGCCGGGGGCGGGTTGGCGGCGCTTATCCATAACGCCGCGCACCAGGTGGTTAAACCCATCGAGACGCTGACTATTTCCGATTGGACCGAGGCCTTGGACGTCAACCTTCTCGCGCCTTTCCTCCTCAGCCAGGCGTTATTGCCGGAACTGGAGTCCGTACACGGGTGTATTATCAACATCAGCAGCATTCACGCGATGCTCAGTAAACCGTCGTATACCTGTTATGCAACCAGTAAAGCGGCATTGTCGGGACTGACCCGCTGCATGGCCATCGAGCTCGGCGGGCGGGTGCGCGTCAACGCCATCGCCCCCGCGGCCGTGGCCACGCCCATGCTGCGGGAGGGTTTTCGCGGCCGGCCGGCGGACTTTGCCCAACTCGGCGAGATGCATCCGCTAGGACGGATCGCCGATCCCAAGGAGGTTGCGGCAGCAGCGCTGTTTTTATGTTCGCCTGGCGCGAGCTTTGTCAATGGCGCTGTGCTCAATGTGGATAGCGGGATCTCGGCGCGCCTGCACGATCCGGAATGAACTACCGCACAAAGGCATCGCTTGTATTAAATCAGTTGGTAACGGCGGGGCACGACGCGTGTGAGGTTTTCGTGATTAGCCAGCGTCCTCCGCGTTAGCCCTATAACGCACAAGATAAAGATGCATTGCCATGTTGAAATTTAAGTATCTCGATTTTATCTTGTACAAGACGTATGCAGACCTCAAGGCCGAAACAGCCACGACCCATGTGGGCTTCCTATGGTGGATAATAGATCCAATGATTATGATGGGGGTTTTTTACCTTGTCTTTGGGGTGTTCCTTCATAAAGGAACCGTGGACTACGTGCCGTTTTTGATGATTGGCGTGGCAGTCTGGCAATGGTTTAGCACGACGGTGCCGGATGGTGCCAGAACCATATCTAAGGCGTCAGCGCTGATGGGGGTAGTTTATGTTCCAAAGGCTATTTTCCCGGCGATCGCCGTTTTGATGGGGGTTTTTAAGTTCGCCGTGGTGCTGGCCGTACTTATTGTATTCTTACTGTTGTACGGTATCGAATGGACCCTTTGTGGACTCGCCTTGCCGTTAATCGTGCTGGTCCAGCTGCTGTTCACGGTGGGCGTCACGTTTCTATGCGCCGCGGTTGTACCGTTTTTCCCGGATCTCAATAGATTCGTGAACTATGGGCTCCGCTTGCTGTTTTTCCTCTCGGGCGTTTTTTTTGATCCAGCCCAATTGCCGCCGGAGGTGCGTTCATTTTTCTTTCTGAACCCGATGGCAGGCTTGATCGACGGCTATCGGAACGTATTGCTGCGGGGATTATGGCCGGATTGGGAAGGCTTAGGGATCATCAGTCTTTTTTCCGCCGCGTTGGTAACCGTGGCATTTTTGATCCTGATTCGCTATGACCGCGTTTATCCCAAGGTAGTGATGTGAGTGTGCAAAGTGAGACGGACATTAATTTCGCTGCGTCACGTCGGGGTGCAATATCGGTTGCGCGGTGGGCTGCGCAAACGTAAGCAGTTCTGGGCGCTCAAAGACGTTTCCCTCGATCTCTATCACGCGGAATCTTTGGGCGTCATCGGCCGAAACGGTTGCGGGAAGACGACACTCCTCAAAGTGCTTGCCGGAATAACGCAGCCCGACGTGGGCTCCGTCACCCACAACGGCTGCCGGGCGGCATTGTTGGCTCTGCAGGCGGGATTCGTGCCCTATCTCACGGGGCGGGAAAACGCCACGCTAAGCGGATTGATGCTGGGATTTTCGCGCCGCGATATGGAAAACCGGATGGATGCGATTGCCGACTTCGCGGAACTAGGCGAGTTCTTCGATGAGCCGATATTCGAATACTCGGCGGGAATGAAAGCGCGGCTCGGATTCTCCGTGGCCTGTCAGCTCGATCCGGATGTCCTTCTAATCGACGAAGTGCTCGGGGTCGGCGACGCGGAGTTTCGCCGTAAATCGACAGCTGTACTCAGGGATAAAATAAAATCGGAGAAGACCGTGGTGGTTGTTTCTCACGATGCTAATACGATACGGAGTTTATGCGACCGCGCTATCTGGATTGAGAACGGACACGCGCGCGCCGAAGGGACGGCCGAAGAGGTGCTCCTTTACTATGAGGCAGCTCTGACCAGCCGAAATCGCCAGGCTGCAGGCGCGGCATGAATAAACCCGGGACCGCAGGAGCGCGCGGGCATATCGCGCTCGGTACCCGGATAAGCGCGGAACTTGCAGGCCCCGATGGAGATATCGAAAGGCGGCAACGGGGGCTGAACCAATGCCCAATGGTCGAATGATGAATCTACCCGATCTGTTTAGTGGCGAAGCCCGAGCAGCGCAGCGCCAGCGGCAACTTGCAGCTGAGGAGCGTCGGCTCATCGCGACGTTGCCGTGGCGTTCTGGGATCTTCTTGCCGACGGACAAGATCCCGCTCGATCGGCGTGTCGAAGGATTACGCCGGGTCAAGGCTATAAGTGAACGCTGGGATCTCGAGTACGGGCCTCGCTTACGCGCGTTGCGGGAGCGGTACCAGGGCATGCGGCGGTGTTTCATCATTGGAAATGGCCCGAGCCTCAATTACACGGATCTGAGCAAGCTGCGCGATGAAGTGACCTTCGGAGTGAACGGGATTTTTCTGAAGTTTAAAGACATGGGGTTTCGGACCACATTTTACATTGTAGAGGACCACCTGGTCGCCGAGGACCGGGCGGAACGAATCAATACCTTGCGCGGCATGGTGAAGCTGTTTCCGATCAATCTGGCTTACTGTCTGGACGAGGGGCCGGACACGATCTTCTTCAATCACCGGCAGCGGGTGAGCTATCCCCACGGATTCGATTTTTCCACTGACGCGAGCCACATCACCTATACAGGATGCACCGTGACATTCACCTGCATCCAGCTCGCCTACTATCTGGGATTTCAGGAGATCTATCTTGTCGGCGTCGATGCGAGCTACGCGCTGCCGGCAACGACCGAGAAGCGCGACAGCTACGGAGTATCAGTGCTCGACATGGCCGAGGATGATCCGAATCACTTTCACCCCGATTATTTCGGGAAGGGCTACCGGTGGCACGACCCCCAGGTGGATAAGATGGTCGCGGCTTACGAGGAAGCTCGGCGCGTAACGGAAGCGCAGGGCGTCAAGATCCGTAACGCTACCGTCGGCGGGAAGCTTGAGGTCTTTGAGCGGGTCCAGTACGAAAGCCTGTTCGAACCCAACGTGCGACCGGTCGTGGCGCGGCGACAGGTGTATCCGCGTGTTTTGATCCTGGATAGCACCCGCTTAGGGTCGATCTCCGCTACAGGGCATGTTAAAAAGCGGTTGTTTGGCGGCTGGCCGAGAGACGGGCTCCTGCAAGTACATGCCTTGGGACCTATGGGCTTAGGGATATACCGAGGCTGGGCACCTACATCGACACAGCCCACCGTCGATGCCCAAGAGGCCTGGGCAGCGTGCCTGGAGTTTCGCCCGGATGTGATTTACTACCGTCCTCACGACCAACCGGAGGGTTTCCACAGATGGGCCGAAGGGATCATTGACCGGTTGGGAGTCTCGGTGGTGACACACATGATGGACGATTGGATGGTGCGGCTCGCGAGCGGTGCTGAGGCGGAAAAGTCGCTACGGCGCATACTGGAGCGTAGCGCCGCCTGTTTGAGCATCGGTGAGGCCATGTCCGCAGCGTTCGGGGAGCGGTATGGAGTCGCTTTCCAGCCGGTCGCAAATTGCGTCGAGCCAGCAGAATGGTTGGCGCTGGAGAGCCGCCACCGTGGCGCGCGGCGAACCGGAGCGCCGGTCTTGATGCGTTACGTAGGTGCACTGGCAGAAGACATGACACGTACGAGCGTCGCGGATGTGGCTCGCGCGGTGGACAGCTTGCATCAGGAATGCGGGCTGGCCTTAGAGGTCTACACCATGGAACCGTGGTTGCTACCCGCCCGCAGGGCGGTTAAGGGCTTTCGCGGCGTGTACGTGCACGAGGCCCACTGTTCCGAGGAGGAATACCGGCGGTTGCTCGTAGGGAGTGATGTGCTCCTGATTGCGTACAATTTCGATGCAGCCAGCATGCGGTATGTGCAATACTCGATGGCGAATAAAATGCCGGAATGCTTGGCTGCCGGGGTGCCATTACTGGCCTATGGCCCGAGTGGATTGGCAACCATCGATTATCTCGCCACACATGGAATCGCCGAGATCGTTGCCGAGCGAGATCCGGTGAAGTTGTTAAGTTCAGTACAGCGCCTGGTACAAGACATTGAACACGCGAGGACCCTCGGCGAACGAGGCCGAGCCTTTGTGTTCGAGCGACATGCCTGTGAACGGGTGCGGGCAGGATTTCACCAGATCTTGTGCGACGCTGCCGGTCGTCATGGTTGGACAGAAGATCAGGTCCCTCAGGCTGGCGACGAGCCGGGTCTGGTTGGGCTATTCGAACGTGAAGAGCAAGCACACTTCGATGAGGCGCGCTGGGTCGGCGAGCTGCTGGGTGAAGCGTCGAGCGGGGTTATGGTCGATATCGGCGCGCATCACGGTGGAGCGCTAGCGGGATTTCTCGATCGCGGTTGGCGGGTGTATGCGTTTGAGCCCGATGGAGCGAATCGCGCGCGCTTAGAAGCCCGTTTCGGTAGTCATCCTGAAATTGTAATCGATGCGCGGGCGGTGAGCGAGACGGCGTGCGACGAAGCGCCGTTCTTCGCCTCCCCGGAAAGCACCGGGATCAGCAGCTTGTCAGCGTTTCGGGACAGTCATCGTGCGATAGGCACGGTGACGACCACCACCATCGACCAAGCCGTGCGGCAGTATGGGATCAGGGAGATCGATTTCCTCAAGATCGATGCCGAAGGATATGATCTCATGGTGCTCAAAGGGGTGCCGTGGGAGACGCTGCGCCCGGCGGTGGTCGTGTGCGAGTTTGAGGATCGCAAAACCCTTCCCTTAGGGTATTGCTTTCATGACATGGCCCAGTATCTTCAAGATCGGAGTTACCAAGTCTGGGTCAGTGAATGGCATCCGGTCATGCGTTATGGCATTCGGCACGACTGGCGGCGCTTAGTGCGCTATCCCTGTCATTTGGCTAGCGGGGACGCCTGGGGGAACCTGATCGCTTTCCGGCAGGCACCGCCTGAAGAAAGTTTACGTGGGGCGGCAGCTGTGGTGTGGGGCGTGTCTGTCCCGCGATCTCAAAAGGGCGCCTCTCGTGGAGCCTCAGACCCGATGGCGAAATCTCAAGTGCCGCTAATGCAGATGGCGAAGTACTCGCTCCATTACCTCGTCGCAAATTACCTCCAGCGTAAGCACCCAGCGATTACCCAAATTGCTCGCTCCGCGGTGTTTAGGTTACGCGCCACGCGGGCAGCTTTTCGGCGCTGGACGCTCTAGTCTGTCGGGCTTGGATGAATTCGTTGGTACTGGGTCGCACAATCCGGCCTATCCGGTATTGGCTGGAAGGGCTCGCTTACCGGTTGACCGGACACCCTTTGCGGCTCGCCCAATTAAAAAACCGGTTCGCGAATCAGCCTATGCTCGTGGTCGGCAATGGCCCGAGCCTGAATAGCACCCCCCTAGACGAGTTCGTAGGCGTGCCGGCGATCGGCATGAACAAGATCGATCTGCTGTTCCCGCGCGTTAAATGGCGCCCGAGTCTCATTATCTGTATGAATAGACACGTCATGGCACAACATCAGGATCGCTACGCCGCGATTGAGATCCCGGTGTATTTATCGTGGCAAAGCCGGTGGTTCATAAGGACCAAGAACCGCGGTGCCGCAACCTATTTTCTAGACCTCGCTGACACCTCGTTTTCGACCGACATTACCCGAGGAGTCGGCATCAGCGGAACGGTAACCTATGCGGCGTTGCAGTTCGCGTTTTATACGGGCGCCGATCCCGTGATTCTCCTTGGCGTCGATCACTCATTCGCCGTCACAGGTCCTGCAAACAAGCTCGTCGTAAGCCATGGCGATGATCAGAATCATTTTGATCCGAACTATTTCGGGAACGGAATCAAGTGGAACCTGCCTGATTTAGTGGAATCGGAACGAGGTTATTCTCTAGCGCGCAAGGCTTTCGAAGCACACGGGCGCAAGATTTGGGACGCGACTTTGGGCGGTAAACTCCAAGCTTTCGAGAGGATCGGGATCGTGGAATCGATGAGATTTTGCAGGAGATGAAAAAGACTTTTAGCACGGCATACTCTCCGTTCCCGGCCGATGATCCAGATCAGCTGGTCGCTAGCTCGGCCCTCAACAGTCTTTCATTTGGCGGGCAACCCTATAGGTAACCAAAACGCTCTAGGTGCACTTGGAGCCCCTGCGTCAACGCCTCCTGCGTCTCGATCGCAAGTTTTCGCCTAAAGTCCCCAGGGAGGACTTGTCGTTTGTGTTTGGTGATGTCTTCCTGGCAAGGCAAGACCGCTGTTTTATACCGATTGATGTCGTCCTGAGACACTGGCACTCCCAAGAACGCCCTGAGCTTTTGGAACCACGCGTCAAAATCCAACACCATGGGTGTAGCTCTGACACTGACGCATTAATGTACCGTTCGCTTTGGAAACAGCATGACGTTTTCCGGGATCTCGACGGTACGTTTGTAGGTGCCGGATAATAGTTTCCAGGCACGTTCGAAGCGCTCGCTTTGATGCAGTCGACCAGCTCGACCCCCGGCGGGAGTGCAGCGCTGAGGTAAGTCCAGTTATCACGCGCCCCATCGGCGAGCTTGACCAACGTTAAATCGGGCCGTTGCCTGAGCACAGTCTCTATCTCCTGGGTAAGCGTCCTCTTCAAGCTGGCCTTGTGGCTTTCCGGCATGCGCGCCATACGCACAGTGGACAGGCGATTCCCTTCGGCATCATAGAAACTCAACGTGCCACACCCCACTTCCGAATAGCCCGCGGGGCCGAAGGTGTGCTTACCTTGTGCCTTGGCCTCATCGCGTTTCTGGGCACGTCCCCGTCTTTCATCGGCACCATCACCCCATCGAGCGAGACCGCTACCGTGACGGCTTTTAAGGGCACCGTCTCTTGGGCACGCAGCATTGCTTCAAAGCGAGTGCGCTCC
>Ga0136625_1000290_pt1 | contig 14822 bp, 7 predicted proteins | sample AntDrymUQ4832306_2_FD_104672 | JGI IMG/M metagenome (GOLD analysis project Ga0136625, IMG submission 104672) | Polar desert sand microbial communities from Dry Valleys, Antarctica - metaG UQ483 (23.06) | ecosystem: Environmental > Terrestrial > Soil > Desert | place: Antarctica: Dry Valley...
GGCGGTGGGCGACCCGGCGGGCGGCGGATGCTGCGCGCGCAGGCGGGCGAGGACGGCCGGCAGGCGCTGCGCGATGACGGACTCGAGCTCGGTACGCCGCCGCCCGGTGGTGTCGTCGCCGCTCACCAGCACGAGCACCTCGGCGCGGTCGGGCGGCCCGGCCGGGTCGTGCAGCAGGACCCACGAGTTGTGCACGGCCAGGGGCAGCAGCGCGTCGCCCCCGACCGTGCCGCGCTCCGAGGCGGCCCGCGTGCAGCCGTCGCCGACCGACGCCCGCACGTGGCCCGCGCCGAACGGCGACCACCCGGGCCGGGCGTGCAGCCGCACGCGGTCCGCGAGGAGGTGCCGGCCGCCGCGCGGCCCGATCCGGACCTGCTCGTTCACGTCCCCCTGACCGATCCGGAAGGGTCCCTCCGTGCCGCGCACCTCCCCGTCGACGACGGTCACCGGCAGCACACCGGCCAGCAACGGCCGCGCCGGGACTCGCGCACTCGCCCACTTCGCTAGGTACAGCAGCCCCACCGGAACGGCGACGCCGAGCACCGCGAGCGTGACCAGCACCTGCCAGAACACGACGGTGTCGAGCGCCCTGCGCAGGTCGGCGGTGAACGGGACGGCGACCGACCGCGCCGACTCAGGCTCGCCCGGCGGCGCGATCGACACCGGCAGCGTTCCGGCCACGGTGCCGTTGCCGACCTCGGCGGTGCTCAGCCGGAGCTCCAGCTCACCCCGCTCCCCCGGGGCGAGCTCCAGGCAGGTCTGCGGCCCCCGCGCGTCGGTGGCGCCGACGGTGATCGCGCCCGCGTCCGGAGGCACGACGTCGATGGCGGGGGCCGTCCCCGGGGCGGCCCAGACGCATCCCGGGCCGGTGACGTCGAGAACGGCCGTCAGCTCCTTCTCCCCGTCCGAGGCCCCGAAGTTCACCAGGCCCCCGACCTGCGGGTAGCCTGCGGGCGCCGCGATCTGCAGCGGCAGGTCGACCGAGCTCGGGACGAGCTGGGTGCCCGGGACCTCGGTCCCGTCCGGGCGGAGCGCCGGTGCCGTGCGGACTGCGAGCGTGAGCCGCAGCGTCGCCGCCCCCGGCGGGACCTCGCGCAGGTCGAGCGTGGCCGGCTCCCCGAGGCTCTCCTTGTCGACCCCGCTGAGCACGGTCGCCGAGGGACGGCCCGGGGACAGCAGCACCGCGCTCAGCGCGAGCGTCCCCCGCACCGACGACGGCTCCACCGCGGCACCGGCCCGGTCGACCAGCCCGAAGTCGGCGTCCAGCACGTCGCCGCTGTGCAGCACCGGTGGCGGGTTCGTCCACTCCGGGAGCAGGTCGCCGGTGATGTGGATGTTCGACCGGGATCGCGCACCGGGCGAATCCGGCGTCGGGTCGACGAACACCAGCGCCCACTCCCCGGACCAGCCGGGCACCCGGGTGTCCCCGGAGAGATCGACCGACACCGTGCGGTCCGACAGCCAGGTGAACGTGACCGTCGACCGGTCACGGGTGAAGGTGGCCGGGGTGCCGACTGCCTTCGGGTCCAGCGGGATCGACGGACCCGACGGCGGGGCGAGCACCGCGTCGACCCCGTCGCGGTCGACCGAGCCCAGGATCTCCACCTTGCCGACCGAGGAGTCGAGCACGAAGCCGTGCCGTTCGGTCGTGCACTCCGTGACCGGGCAGGTCCCGCGCTCCTGCGAGATAGGTGGTCCGGGCGGGATCAGGTCGTCGAAGGCGAACAGCAGCCCGTCGATGTCCGCGGCCAGCTCGAACTCCCCCGGCACGCGGGTGGCCGGCCGGCCGCACGACCGGGACGGCGACTCGCCGGCGGCGATCGAGCGCATCAGGTCGAAGTCGAGGGGTCGGTCCCCGGAGTCGAGGCCGATCCCGAACACCACGACCCCCGAGGCCCGAAGCTGGTCGGCCAGCCCGCCGCCCGGGGCGCACAACGACTCCGCGGCCGCCGCCTCGGCCTGGTCGGCGGCGGCCTCCGAGGTGATCTCCAGTGGGCCGCTGAAGAGTTTCGTCGCGCCGTCGTCGCCCCCGGACGCGCGGGGAGTGATGTCGAGCTCGCCGTCGGAGAACCAGGCCACGGCCTGGCACCGCCGCTCACCTCCGGGCGTGGCCTGGTCGGCCAGCGCGCGGCGGGCGCCCTCCAGCGCGGTCCAGTAGTCGGTCTCGAAACCGCGGTCCCGGTCGGCGAACGCGTCGACCTGCTCGGTCAGGACGGGCAGCGTCGACTCGCCGACCGGCGTCCATCCGGAGTGGAGCACGAACTGGTCGGAGAACCCTGCGAGGGCGACGTCCAGCTCGAAGCCGGTGCGGTCGGCGAACGTGCTCATCCGCGACAGCAGGTAGCGTGCCGCGATCACCCGCGCGTCCCGCGGGTCCGACGAGGCGAGGCTGTTCGACTCGTCGATGAGCAGCAGCAGGTCGCCCCGGCGCGCGGAGTTGAGGCAGGAGGTGAACGTCTCGACGGCGGACAGGGATGGGACCGGGCCGGGTTGGGCCGGGCTGGATCGGTCGGCGGCCGCGGCCTCCGCGCTCGGGCCGGCCCCGGCGGTGAGCAGGGCGAGCCAGAGGGCGACCCCGAGCGCGAGGCACCGCAGCGCGCGGCTCACAGCCGACCCGCCCAGTCCGCGATCCGCCACGCGCTGATCCCGATCCCGATCGCCGAGACGGCCAGCGCCGTCCAGTAGAGCGGGACGGCTGCGCGGGGCTCGGTCCAGGCCGTCGGCCCCGCCCGGACGGCGGTGGCGCGCAGGACGTGGACCGCGAGCAGCCCGATCGCCACCGGCCCGGCCAGCACCCAGCACACGATCGCGATCGGCGCCACCGCGCCGAACCAGAGGGCGACCGCGGCGGCGGTCGCCGCCGTCGCGATGCCCAGGCCCAGCCACAGCAGGGACACCCGGGGTGCCACGGCTCCCCGCGGGCCGGCCCCGGCCACCGAACGGCGCGGCGCGGACGGCGGCGGCGGCGGCGCGCTCGGACGGTCGCCGGCGCTGAAGTCGAAGGGATCACGGACGGTCATTGCCGGCCCTCCACCCGTCCAGCGCGTTCGCGGAACGCATCCCAGCTGCGGACCAGGCGGCTGCGCAGCGGCCCCCGGCGGGTCTGCGGCCCGGGGTCCCCGTACAGGGTCCATCCGCTCCACAGGACGACCCCGCTCGCGCCGAGTGGCGCGTCGGCCGCGACCCGGGCCATCGCGCGCTGCAGCGCCACGTCCCTGGGCAGGTGGCGCAGGTTGTCCTCGAACGCGTCCAGGAGCCGCGCCGCGCTCGCGTCCTCGGCGTCCCACCGGGCCGCGAGCACCGCGGAGGTCCCGGCGAGCAGGCCGGACCGGACGAACCCGATCCGCTCGTCGCGCCCGCGACGGGTCGCCATCCCGGAGCGACAGGCACCGACCACGAGGGTACCGGTGTACTCCAGGTTCATGGTCTCCAGGTCGGCCGGCCGCAGGTCGCCGGCCCCGCTCGGGGCGTCGGTCCGGCGGACGGGCCACAGGAACAACGCCGGGTCCGTGTCGGCGCCGAACGTCCCGTGGCTGTCGATCCGGACGGTCCGGACCCCGGACGCCAGCGTCTCGCGCAGCGCGGCCGGGGTGGCCTCGTGACGGTCGAGCACCGTCCGTGCCCGCCGCGGGGCCGCCGGGGTCAGCGACTCCTGCTCACCGGCCGGCACCGGCCTGATGAGCCGCGGGCTGGGCTGCACCAGCAGCGAGCCCGGACCGCGTTGGCGCCGGGCCCGCCCGCGCAGCGGCTGCCGCACCGCCAGGCAGGGCAGGTCCGACAACGCGAACCGGCGGCCGAGCAGGTCCCGGGTGCCGGGCCGCGCCCCGGGGCAGGGCAGGGCCGCGAACGGGATGTCGGACAGCTCGTCCCCGGCCACGATCGCGAGCCGACGGGTCCGGCGCGGCAGCTGCGCCACCACCCGGTCGACGCCGATCCTGGTGGCGAGGTCGTGCAGGTGTCCGTAGAACTCCTCGGCCCGCGCGACGAGTTTCTCGCCACCCGCCTCCCAGCAGCGGCGCAGGGCCTGCACCCGGGCCCGCAGGTCGTCCCGGGTGCAGCCGCCGACGTACTCGTAGCGCAGGCTCCACCGGCGGGCCAGCACGTGATGCAGGCCGGTGGGGGTGACGTGCAGCAGCCACACCGTCTGCCCCCGCGGCAGCCCACGCAGCGCGCGGCGCATCCACCGCCAGGCCCCCGGCCCGTCCCCGGGAGGCGGCAGCTCGCGCCCGGGCGGGGCGCCCGACGGCATGATCCGCGGCAGGATCGCCGCGCCGCGCCCGGCTTCGATCGCGACCGCCATCGACGCCGCCGCGAACCGCAGGCCCCGCTCGGCGTCCTCGTGCGCGGCGCGGACCTGCTCGTCGAACTCGGTCACGACACCGGTGAGCATGCGGATGCGGCCCTCGTCGCTGTCCTGCAGGCCGGCGACGTCGTCCTCATGCTCGCGGGCGGTGGCCGCGGCCCGCAGCGCGGCGGGCACGTCGCCGCGCACCCGGTGGGCACGGGCCTGCAGGCGCAGCGCGGCGATCCGGATCGGACCCAGCGTCCCCTGCCGCGCCAGCTCGGCGGCACGCTCCAGGTGGGTGATCGCCTGTCCGACGGCCCGCACGTCGGCGGGTCCGCGGCGCAGGCCGTCCGCCAGCGCCAGCTCCCCCGCCGTGAGATGCCACTCCGCCTCGTGCCGGGTGTCCCCGGAGCCCGCCTCCGCGCGCAGCAGCCGCTCGGCGTCCTCCAGCCGGCCGGCCTCGACGAGCACCCGCACCTGCTGCAGGCGCCGGTCAGCCGGCAGCACGACGGTTGCGGAGGCGAGCCGGGGCCGGTCCAGGCGGGCGGCCAGGGCACGGTTCACCTCGGGCTGGGCGGAGCGGTCCGCGGCCGCGTACAGGTCGGGAACCATCCGCTCTGCCTCCTCGTCCAGGCGCAGCATCCGCAACAGGCGGATCTCCGCCTCGCCCACCACGAACGCCAGCGCCGGGTCGACCGGCCCGGAGCGGACCTCCCGGATCACCCGCAGGGCCCACTCGTAGCGCCCGGCCATCCGCAGCTCCTCGGAGCGGGCCAGGCCCGCGGCCGTGCTGAGCTCGGACGTGGGCACCTCCACGTCCGGCGCGCCCGCGGGATCCGCGTGCTCCCGGGCGTCCAGCCGCCGCAGGTCCCGCTCGACCTCCGCGACGCCGGCGCTGTCGCCGAGCGCCCGGTAGCGGGTGCGCGCGTCCGTCAGCAGGGTCCGGGCCGGGCCGAACCGCCCGCGGTACTGCGCGGCCAGCCCGGCCAGCCGGGTCGCCAGGGCGGCCTCCCGCCGCGGCAGCGGCCGGCCCCCGGTGAGCGTCCTGAGCTCGGCGAGGTGGCCGCCGAGCCCGCTCAGGTCCCCCTGCATCACCTGTGTCTCGGCCTCGACCAGGAGCAGCAGGGTGGCTGTGGGATGGCGCCTGCGGTACCCGGCGCACAGGGCCAGCGCGGCGGTGCTGTCGTGCATCCGGCGCACCGCGTCGACGTGCTCGGCGGCCAGCTCGACCGCGAACGCCGGTGGGCTCGCCAGGCGGACCGCCACCGGATAGTGCCGGTCGACGCCCGCGCGGTCGCCGGCCTCACGCGCGGCGCGGGCGTCGACCAGGGCCCGCGCCAGCGCCGTGCCGGCGTCCACCGGCCAGCTCTCGGAGGTCATTGTGGGCACTCCTGCGGGCGAACGGGCGGCTCCTCGGTCGAGCAGTCGCTGACCAGTACGACGAGAGGGTAGGTGCCATCCGGGGGACCCGTCCCCGTGCCGAAGCCGAGCAGCTGCCACGGCCCGCCGCCGACGGGGCCGTTCCCGTCGGTCGCCCCGGTTTCGGGGCCGTCCCCCCGGGGTGTGCCCGGGATCCCCCCGCCGCCGTTCTCCCCCCTCGGACGCGCCTCGCGCATCACGATGGGCGTGGTCAGCGGGATCGCACCGGGCACCAGGCTGGGCGCGTCGGTGTAGACGGGGGTGCCGGCGGGGACGCTGTCGAGTAGCTCCCCGCGCGTGATCATCACCGGATCGCCGACGGTCTCCAGCGCCGCCGTATCCTGCGCGTTCAGCGACCTGGGGGCGCCGGTGGCGGCCCGTAACGGCTCGCCGCCCGGCCCGCGCGCCTCCGCGGCCAGCGTCTCGGCGAATGTCCCGGGCGATGGCGGCCCGGTGCGGACCCACGTCCCGTCCAGCGCGACCACCGTACCGGACCCGTCGCCGTACTCGTAGCGGAACCCCGGCGTCGTGGACGGACCCCGCGGCGGGTCCGTCCGGAACCGATCCAGGAACGACGCGAAGCGGGCGACGAACGCGTCCAGCACGGTGACCGTGACGCCGCTGTCCGTGAGCTCGACCGTCGTCCGGCCCGCCGACAGCTCGCCGAGCTGCTGGTAGGCATCGATCGTCCGGCCGTCGGAACGGAACTGCATGCTCAGCGACCGGCCCTGGTCGGCGACCAGCCGATGGTCCCCGATCCGCGTCGCCACGCTGGGCGGCCCGGTCGTGTCGACCTCGGCGGTGCCCGGCCCGCGGCGGAGCTCGTAGGTGATGCCGGTGTCGGCGCGGACGATCAGCCCGTTCCCGGCCGCGTCCACGCGGGTGGCGGCCGGGTCGAGGGGAACGGCCCGCGACAGGTTGCCCGGGAGCGGGGTCCGCTCGGGCAGCTCACCCAGCCGCACGCTCGCGTCGGCGAGTGACACCCCACCGGAGATCTGCCGGATCCCGCAGTCGGTGTACGCCCCAGAGGGGATGGTCAGCACCGACTCCTCGGTGGCCGACGGCGGTCGGACGAGCCTCAGCGGAGCGCGCTCGCGCAGGTCCTGGCGCCCTGCATACCACGACTCGAACGTCAGGCTGGGGGTCGTGGGGGCACCGGCCAACCGGAACGAGCGGTCGGAGAGGCTGAGCCACTCCAACGCACCACTCCAGCGCATCAGCTGCTCCAGGCGCTGGTACTGCGGTTCGTAGTCGGCGACGGCCCGGTAGTTGCGGTCCCACCACCGCAGCCCGCGGCCGAACTGGTACCCGGGCTCGACCTCCACGCCGTTACCGCCGTCGGCCCGGAAGAACAGCCGCGTGGCCTGGCGCCCGATACTGACCCCGTCCGTGCCGTAGGCGAACGCGGCGTCGTTCTGGCCGAACCACAGCCGCCCGGACTCACCCGTCACATCAGGATCAGGGCACAGGCTCGGCGGGGTGCGCGCGCGGTCGTCCGGGACAAACCCGGGAACTCGCCCGGCCGGGACCCCCGACCCCACCCCGGCCGTCCAGTCCTTGGCCACCAAGTCGGTGTAGAAGAGGGACATTCCGACCTCGGTGCCGGCCAGTCCGCCCTCGTAGCGGGCCTGGCCGTAGGCCACCTCGCCGCTGAGCTGCTGATAGATCCCCCACAGCTGGGTGCGGTCCGCCGTCAGGCCGGGAGCCGGGGGCAGGCCGTCGAACAGCGCCTCCGACACGGCTGTGCGCAGTTGCTCGGCGGAGTCGAAGCCGGAACCTGCGTAGTCCCCGCTGCTCAACGCCCCGACCAGCGCCGGGCTCACGTCCGGCAGGAGGGCGCGCAGGTCCTCCGCGGTCGGCGGGGGGCCGGGATCCAGAGAGAATCCCGGGCGGGAGGCGGACGTCCGCTGGTAGCCGCGCAGCAGGACGTCGACGTCGGCCGGGGTGATCATTGCGGCCTGATCCGGCCAGTCCCAGCCTTCCGCCCAGATCCCGGACCCGCGGGTCTCCAGCCGCGTCAGCTGGTCGTTGCGGGACAGGAAGTCAGCGAGCGACGCAGGGTCGTCGACCCGGCGCTCGAGCCAGCCGTTCCCGGCCCGGGCCTGCGCCGTCGGCTCGGCGGGACGTCCGGACAAGACGATCCGGCGGGCCGGGCCGTCGATCCGGTAGGTGTGCACCTGGACCTGCGCCGGATCGGACCCCGCGTCGGCGCGGCGCTGGTCGAGCAGCAACCCGATGGTCCGCTCGGGCGACGGGTCGTCGGCGGGCACCAGCAGGTGCAGGGTGGTGCCGTCGAACAGCGCACGGCCCGGTTCGACGGGCAGGTCGGCCAGCCCGACCACCGCGCTGTCCCGCAGCACGGCACCGTCGTAGAACTCGTCGAGCAGCTGGTCGGCGTCCATGCCGAGCGCCGCGGCGAGGCCCAGGCGGGCCCAGTCCTGGACCTGCTGGCCGGCCTCGGCCGGGTCGAGGGTAGCCAGCCAGCCGACCGCCCCCTCGTAGGAGACCTCCACCGTGCCGGCTGGGTCCGGGCCGGGCTCCGGGTCCGGCCCGGGGGCCGAGCAGGCCGCGACACCGAGCGCGACCAGCGCCACGAACCAGCCGCTGGGACGGGAGAACCGTCTGCGCGTGCGGTCAGCCATCGTCACCCTCGGTGTGCTCGGTGTGCTCGTCGCGGTCGTGGATCAGGGGCCGGGCTCGTGTCCAGGCACTGACGGACGACGGGGACGGCGCACCGTGGTGTCTGGCGCACCGTGGTGTCTTCGGAGAAGCACCGGTTGCGACCCCGCCCGGTTCTCAGTTGTCATCGGATCCGCCGCTCATCGGGTTACTCCTCCCGTTCCCGCCCGGCCGGATCGGCCGCACACCCCGTGGAGCGACGTCATCCCCCGGCGGACAGTGCCGCGCGGCTGTCCGCGGCCCAGCGACGTGCGGGCAGACCTGTGACACCATGTCGACCCAGCACCGAACGGCGGAGGACAGCGATGCTCGTGACGGTGTGGGGGTGATCGTGACGGCGTGGGACGGCCACCTGCGGGTGGACCGGGCCGCCGACGGCGCGACGGTGACGCTGACCCTGCTCACCGTCGAACCCACGGCCGAGGCCTCGGTGCGGGCAGATCTGGTCGCCGGATTCGTCACCGACGACGCGGATGGCCCGCCCACCCGCGTCACGGTCGCCACCCCGCAGGGCCGACTGCCCGAGGACGTGGCGGCACTGCTCGGCAGCAGGGTCGCCGGCGCCGTCGCGACTCTGGTCGATGCCGGCGGAGCTGGCCTCTGGCTGCAGCTCGACCTGGTCGAGGTCGATGACCTGGCTGCGGCGTGGGCGCCCTACCGTGCCCGGGTACTGCGGGCGGCCCCGTCACCGGCCACCGCACCGGCCACGACGTCCGATGCCGCCGTCGGGTCGTGGGCCGGCGGTCTCTGGACGTCGCTGGAACTACCGTCCTGGCCGGATCTCGTGGGCGCCCCGTCGCCCTTCGACTTCCGGGCCGGGCACTCGCCGGTCGAACCGCACCGGCCGGTGGGACATCCCGTTCCGGTGTTCCGGGGTGGTACGGCCGACCCCCCGGGATCCGACCCGAACCCGCCGGTGGCCGCGGGTCGCTGGCTGTTGCCGGCACCGATGGCCGACGAGGCCGGTTGTGGGCGGACAATATCGTGGTCGCTGCGCCCCGGCGCGGACGGGACGCTGCAGATGGAGGTCGAGGTGGACGCCGAGGAGGGAGACCGGGCCGGGGCGGCGACACTGCTGACCGGCGTGGACGATCCGGGCGGGACCTGGGAACCGCTGCGGGCCGAGGGCCCCGGTCGACTCCGAGCCCGGCTCACCATCCGTGACGGAGGCTCGGTCGCGGTCCGGTTCCGCACGGGACCCGGCTCGTGACCGCGGCGACAGGCACCGTAGACGGGGCGGAGCTGCGTTCGGTCGCCGAGTCCCTGCTGGACCGCCTCGAACCGGACGACGTGGGCGACGTCGTCGGACGCCAGATCTCCCGCGACGCCCTGGTGGACGCGCTGGCGCACCGGGCCGCCCTGGCCAGGGCCGCGCTGCATCGCGGCGGGGAGCCGGTGCCCGCGGCGCGACGGGGGCTGCTGGTGCTGGCCTGCCTGACGTTCAACCGGAAGTCGGGCGGCGTCCAGCAACGCACCGACCGCGCCGTCGAGGCCTACCGGCGGTACAGCCGATACCCGCACACGAGCCCGGAGGACCTGGCTATGGTGATGGCCCGCCACCCGGACGAGTTCGATGAGCTGGTCCCCTTGTTGGAGCGGGTGGACCAGCTGCGGGACGCGCTGGACGCGGCGGGCGCGACCGACCCGCCGTTCGTCCTGGACGTCGTGCTCCCCGCTGTGGCGATGGCGCTGGAGCGGACCGGAGCCGCGACGGGGGCGGACGACGGGCCGGCCGCTGCGCGGCGGGTGCTCGACCGGGGCGCGGAGCTCGCGGACCGGCACCGCGGCTGCGGCCCGCCGGCGCCGGCCACCCACCTGGGGCTGCCGGTACTGGGCAACGTCGACTTCCTGCTGCGGATGGCCGGCTACCGGGTCGCCCTCGACGAGCTGGCCGGAGGAACCACCACAGCGGGCAGCCCGGAGCTGGAGGCGACGGCCCGGGCACTGGCCGACTCGATGTACCGGGCCATGACCACCGTGGTGGGCCGGTTCCGACTGCGGCGGGGGACCGGGGATCCCGACGTGCTGGCGGCGTTCGACCAGTACGCCGAGGATCTGGGGGCGGTGGGCGGGACGAGGAAACACGAGGGCCGGCTCGTCCGGCTGGCCTACGTCCTGCGGACGCGGCACCTGCGGTCGCGTCGACCGGCCGATACCGGCACCGGGTCCAGGCTGCCGAGCAGTCCCGACCCGACGCCGGAACTCGACGAGCTGGACCTGCTGGTGCGCTCGCTGGTGGCGGGCCTGTTCGAGCGTGCCGCTCCGGCGCTGCACGACACGATCCTGGAGTGGCTCCGGGCCGAGCGCGAACCCGATCGGCCGCACCGCCTGCCGGAGCTTGTGAGCGCGCTGCGGGTCGCCATCGCCCGGCTCGCCGAGCTCGAGCGCCGGCCCGGCCACTCCCCACCACTCATCGTCGGGCTGTCCGGGCGGGAGCTCACCGGGATCGTCGAGCGGATGAGCGCCGCGGTGCGACGGAGCGGTCTGTCCGGGAGCCGCCAGGCCGACACGCTGCGGGTCGCGGACCTCGCCCTGCCGCCACTGTGGACCCGGCGCCGACCGGCGGTCCGGCTGCTCGCCGGGCACCGACGCTCGGGGCGTCACCGTGGCGACGACCCGGACAGGGTGCTCGTGCTCGCCCGGGCCGCGGTCCGCGCCCCCGTCCAGTTCTTCAAGCCGGACAACGCCGCCGACCCGTGCTGCGACGCCGACGACCGTCCCGGCGGCGACGTCCGCGGCCGTCCGGCAGTTGACGAGGCGCGCGCGTGCCCGCACCGGCCGTGGGGCGAGCTGGGGCTGCTGGACAACTACCGCACCATCCGCGCCGACACCGACTACTCGGCCGAGGCCGTGCGCAAGCTGCTGGGCCGGTACCGCGGCCCCGACCGGGAGTGGCTGCTCGGGATCCAACCCGAGCTCACGCCGGACGACTGCTGAGCCGGGCGATCCGCTCGCGTAGCTCGGCCAGTTCGGCGGCCCGGCTGTAGCTGGACTCGTCGCCACCGGTGACCCGCTGCACCCAGCGTTCGGCGACCCCGATCAGCCGTTCGACCTGTTCGAGGTCCGCCGCGCCCGTACCGGGCACGCCTGTCTCCACAGCCGCCAGCAGGGCCGGCGCGGCGAGCAGAGACAGGTGCGCCGCGGGCTCGCTGGTCCCGGACAGCAGCGTCGCGCTCTCCCGGGCGCCCAGCGCACGGGTGATCCAGCCGTGGCCGAGCGCCGCCCAGCGCCGCGCCGACTCCGCGTCCCCGGCGGCCGCCGCCCGCCTGCTCAGCGTCGTCGTCGCCCGGGAGGCCGTCTGTAGGGACTGGCGCAGCGGGTGGAAGCTGCGGGCCCGCTGCCAGTACAGCTCGCGGGCCGGGAGCACGGCCCGCCCGAACAGCTCCACCGCCGCGAGTAGGTCGGGCTCGTCGTCTGGGTGGGTGGCCAGGTAGGAGGCATAGTTGTGCAGGTGGTGCCCGGCCGGTCGCCGCGGATCGTCGGCACCGTCCTCGGACCCCGCACCGGCCGCGGTCTCGATCTCGACCGCGCGGCAGAACGCCGCCCAGGACCCGCGCAACCAGGTATCCAGCTCGACCGGTGACGGCAGCCCGGACCCCGCGAGCGCCGCGTTCGTCCGGCGCACGATGTTGATCTCCACGTTGGCCGAGGAGATCGCCTCGGCGGCGGCACCCCGGTCCAGGACGCCGCCGTCGAGCAGCACGATGCAGTGTTCGACGGCATCCATCAGCTCGCGCAACGGGCCGGACAGGTCGTGCCGGACGTCGTGCCGGCAGGTGTGCACCACCATGTCTGCCACCCGGCACTGGATCAGCGCGGCTGCCGGGTCGTCCGCGTCCAGGACGCGCCCGGCCAGCCGGGTCAGCGCCCCCAGCGCTGGGACCACCGGCCCCCTGGTGCGTTCCCGCTGCTCGCCGTCGTACCGCAGGTCGCGCATTATGGCGAGCACGGCCAGCAGGACTGTGCGCCGCACCAGCAGCGGTGTGCCCTCGAGCTCGGCCTCGTCCGGGATCCGCGGGAGCGCCGGCCCGCCGTCAGGGACGTCGGGTCCATCCCCGAGCAGCGGATCCACCCGCGACACGAAGCGGTTGACCAGCTCGGTTGGCGGGATCAGCGCCTCGACCACCAGCTGGTCGGGGACACGCTCGCTCAGCCACAGGTGGCTGGAGCTCTGTCGGGTACCGATCGCGATCAGCTCGCGCAGCAGCCGGTCGGCGACCTCTGCCGGCTCCGCCACGCCGAGCAGCGTGACAGTTCCGTCCACGAGTTCCAGCTCGCGCGGGCAGGACGCGGGGTTCCGCGGCTCGTCCGGCTCCGGGCCGCTGACCTCGCACCGGGTCAGCGCGACGGACGCGCTCGGTCCGGCCAGCGGTAGGTGCCAGTCCACCAGCAACTCGCGCTGCACGGTGCGGGAGCGGATAGCCGCCGCCACGAGTGCGGGCTGGGTGCGGAACGCCTCGAGCAGCAGGGCCGTCCACGCCACCGCCCGGACACGGCGCGACAGCGGGCGCCCGTCGGCCGCGACGAGCGACCGCAATGCGTCCCCGATCGCCGCGGTGACCGGCGCGAGCAGCCGATTCGCGGCGGTGAGCAGCACGGCGGCCTTGGTATCCGGACCGAAACGGTTGAGCGTGGCGTTCGGGATGACATGGGGCAGCGTGGCTCCGGAGGCGCTCACCCCGATCCGGTCGACGACCGCCCAGCCGCAGGGCACCGCCTCCCGAGCCCAACCGACCCTCCCCCGGGAGGGCAGTGGCGCGCCCCGCGCGATCTCGGACAGCGTGACCTTGTTGTAGTCGCAGACCCAGGTCCGGTGGCCGAACGGGCCGTCCAGCCACGGCACGCCGAACAGCGGAGCGACCTTCCGCGCAAGCCGGGCCGGCACGATCTCAGAGCGGACCCCGGGCACGTCCGGGACCACGATCGGCAGGAGACCCATCTCCGAACCCCTTTCCAGCACGACCCCGAGTTCCCTGACGCGGTGCTTTCTCGTAAAGTTACGCATATGTGGGCTCCAACACCCTCATCCTCGCTTGCTGACGGACCGCCGCGAACGGACGCCGACGGTGTGTCCACCTGCCGCACCGTGCCCGCGACCACCTGGCTCGCTGTGGTCACGGCGACCATGATCGAGACTCACCCACATCGCGCCAAGCTCCATACCCTCACCGGCACGGACCGGTGCGACCTCCGTCTCGGCATGTCCCGCCCCGACGGGGGGACGGTCCGGATCGACGGGGACTGCGCGTGCCGGGACTTCCTCGTCGACATGTTCGTGGAGGCATATCTCCTGCTCGTCGGGAACGCCGGCCGGCTGCACAACCCGCCGGGGGCGGTCCGCACTCACCTGCGGACCCGCGCCACCGGCGACTGGATCCGTCGCCGTCGCGTCGAGATGGGAGCGCAGGCCCGCTGCGACCGGATCCGGCACAGCGCGCGGGCGCGGCTGCTGCCCGACGAGTTCCACCGCGCCCTGCTGGAGTACCTCTGCGATGAGGCGGGCTCCCCGGCTCCGCTGGAAGGCCACGAGTCGCTGGTTCGGCGGCTCGCGGTACGGAGCGCCGCGGAGTTCGGCGGCGACCCGCTCGATCACCGGGACCGGGTGCGCGACGGCCTCCCGGTCGTGGAGCGCCACTGCCGGACCGGGCCCCGCGTCAACGTCGGCACCGAGGACCGGCCCGAGTTCATCACCTGGTGGGAGCGCTACGTCGAGCGACCGCTGGGGCGGCGGCCCCCGCCCTCCGTCGCCGCGCTGCCCGACGACCTCGCGGGAGTCGCCGCATCGGACCCGTCGGCCGACGGGCCGGCCGCCACGTCCGACGGGCTCGTCGTCGACCACCTGGTGGCTGCGGCGCGGCGCCGTCCGGGGGCGCCCGGGTCGGCGCTGCGGGAGGGGCTCGCCGATCTCGTCTCGCGCGGAATCGTGCCCGACCGGGTGGCCGACTCCGTGCTGGGCGACGGCCGGCGGATGGCCGTCGCGATCAGGGAGCTATCCGCGCTCGTCTGATGCCCCGGCCCGGTGTCCGCGGCCACATGACGTCCCGCCTCCTGGTGAGGGCACCCGACCGGGCGCCCCCGCACCAGGGAGACCGGATGACACTGACGCTCACCCTGATCGGCCAACGCTCCCCGACCCGGCCCGCCGTTCGGCCGGAACTTGATCGTCGGCCGGCCGGGGAGCCGGCGCGGCTCGGATAGGGTCCCCCGTGCCCGACGACGCCGACCCGCCCGCGGAGGTCGCCGACGTCCGGATGTCCGATGACGACGTCGTGGAGTGGTTCGACGGAACCGGCTGGAAGCCCTACCGGGAGCTGTCCGACCCGAAGATCCCGCCGGTCTGGGTCTTCCGCGGATCCAGCAAAGGCGGTGGTCGGATGGCTGAGCCGCCGGCCGCGAACCCTGAGACGGCCGCACCGGAGGCCCCGACGTCGACCCGGAC
>Ga0136625_1000291_pt1 | contig 14821 bp, 11 predicted proteins | sample AntDrymUQ4832306_2_FD_104672 | JGI IMG/M metagenome (GOLD analysis project Ga0136625, IMG submission 104672) | Polar desert sand microbial communities from Dry Valleys, Antarctica - metaG UQ483 (23.06) | ecosystem: Environmental > Terrestrial > Soil > Desert | place: Antarctica: Dry Valley...
CCGACGCGAGCGGCAACTTCGCGCCCGTCCCCGCGGCGTACGCGGACGGCCTGCCGGAGATGCAGACCCAGCACACGTGCATCCTGCTCGAGGACATCACCGACCACTGCAACCTGCGCTGTCCGACCTGCTTCGCCGACTCGGCACCCGCGCTCGAGGCCGTCGCGCCTCTTGCATCGGTGCTCGCGAGCATCGACGCGAGGCTGTCGCGGGAGAACGGACGGATCGACGTCCTGATGCTGTCGGGTGGCGAGCCGACCCTCTACCCAGAGCTCGAGCGGCTCCTCGCCGCCGTGGTGGCTCGGCCGATCGTGCGGATCCTGATCAACACCAACGGCCTGCGGGTCGCCAAGGACGACGCACTCCTTGCGTTGTTGGAGCGGCACCGCGATCGCGTCGAGGTCTACCTGCAGTACGACGGCGGGAGCGCCGAGGCGTCGATCCACCATCGGGGCGCCGACGTCCGACGGCTCAAGGAGCGAGCGATCGAGCGCCTCTCGGCGGCCGGCATCTTCACCACGCTGACGATGACGGCGGCGCTCGGCGTCAACGACGACGAGCTGGGCTTGGTCATCAAGCGGGCGCTCGACACGCCGTACGTCGGCGGCGCCACGATCCAGCCGGTCTTCGGATCCGGCCGCTCGGCGGGCCTCGACCCGATGGACCGGCTGACCCACACGGGTGTGCTCGCTCGGCTCGAGGGGCAGACGGCGGGTGTCGTGACGTGGCGAGACCTGACGGCGCTGCCGTGCTCGCACCCGCACTGCTGCTCGGTCGGCTACCTGCTGCGCGACGACTCAGGGAGCTGGCGCTCGCTGACCTCGCTGATCGGCCACGACCGGCTCAAGCAGTGGCTCGACCTCGAGCCCGACCTGCTGGCCAACCGGTTCGCCGACCAGGAGATCCCGGCACAGATGCGCACCATCGTCAAGGACTCGTTGCTCGACCTGCTGAGCGAGCAGTCGTCGCTGTCGCACCCGAGCATGGGCACGATCTGGCGCGACATCTGCGAGAACTGCGACCTCGGCGTCTCGACCCTCACCAAGCTCGCGACGGCTCAGCTGCCCGGCCAGCACAAGCGGCTCCGCTCGATGCTGGGGGAGCGGGTCAAGCGGATCACGGTCAAACCGTTCATGGACATGCATACGATGATCGAGGAGCGGCTCACGCAGTGCTGTGTGCACGTGGGCACTGTCAACGAGGAGACGGGCGCCGACCCGTGCGCGCCGCTCTGCGCCGTCCAGGCTTGGGCACCGCTCGGGCGCAACCGACTGTCGACCGCGCGCGGAGGTGGGTCATGACGACTGCTGGCACCGGTGCCAGCCATCACGGGGCGGGAAGGCTCCCCGTCTCGGGAGAGGACGAGGAGAGCACGTACGACCCACTCAAGCTCTGCGTCTTCGCCACCATCGCCGGCCTGGGCTGGCTGTTGGGCCCGGTGGCGCTGCTCGGGTTCGCGGCCCTGGGTCTGCTCGGCTACACGCGGGCCTGGCGGGCGGGTCTGACGACGTCGAAGTGTCTGCTGCGCGACACGAGGTTGGTGCTCGCCTATCTCGCACTGCTGGCCGGGCTTGCCGGCTGGGGCATCGTCCGCCTCGTCGGCTGAGCTCCGCGTCAAACGTTGGCGCGTTGGCGGACCGCCTCGTAGAGCGCGATCGCTGCCGACGTGGCGACATTGAGCGAGTTCACCCGCCCCGCCATGGGCAGCTTGGCAGCGATGTCTGCCGTGTCGGCCCAGCTCTCGGGGAGGCCCTCGTGCTCGGCACCGACGACGATGGCGGTCGGAGTGGTCAGGTCGACGTCGGTGATGAGCCTGTCGGTGTCGGGAGTCGCTGACACGACCTGGAGTCCGTGAGTGGACAGCCAAGTCCGAACCAGCTCAGAGGACGCGGACGCGATCGGTACGGCGAACACGGTGCCCTTGCTGGCCCGCACCACGTTGGGGTTGCCCCAGTCGGTCGCCGGGTCGGCCGCGACGACGGCGTCCACCCCCGCCGCATCCGCCGTACGCAGCATGGCGCCGAGGTTGCCCGGCTTCTCCACGCCCTGACAGACCAAGACAAGGGGGAGGGAGGACAGGGTGATCTGGTCGAGCGGGGTGGAGGGATCGGCAACCACCGCGAGCCAACCGTCGGGCCCCTCGCGATAGGAAGCCTTGGCGAAGGCCGCGGCGCTCAGCCGGACGACATCGCTGCCGCTCGCCGCGACCCGCTCCAGCGTCGCATCGGCGTCGGGTTGACCGGCCAGCGCCGGGCAGTGGAAGAGAGTGCGGGGGGCTGCGCCTGCGTCCAGGGCGAGGAGCAGCTCGTCGTAGCCTTCGAGCCGCGTCATGCCCTCCGCGTCTCGCGTGCGTCGCTTGCGGAGACTCAGCAGCCACTTGACACGGGGGTTGGCCGGGCTGCTGATCTCCAGATCCGGCTTGCCGTCGTACGGGATCATCACCGAGAACTATCCCGTACCCTGTCGGGCTGTGCCCATGAGCCGCAGTCTCCCCCAACTCGCGACTTGTCCGGGGCCCACGAGCCATAGGTCGATGGGCTTCGGACATGTCGCGACTCGGAGACACGTTCGAATGCGTGCCGGTCATCTTCTAGGGTCAACGGATGCGCTTGCATCTGGTCCGCCACGGCCACCCGGAAATCGATCCGACCACGCCTGCATCGACCTGGCCGCTGGACCCAGCCGCCGACCTCGGGATCGAGACGCTGCGCGCCAGCGGTGTGCTGCCCGAAGAAGCGGTCTGGGTCAGCTCGGTCGAGCCCAAGGCGCTCGCCACCGCGCAGCTTCTCAGCCCCGACGGGAGCTGCGGCTCCGTGGAGGGACTACACGAGGCGGAGCGGCCGGCCGACTGGTTGAGCCAGGAGGAGTTCACCGCGGCAGTACGCCGTTCGTTCGCGCATCCGGACGAGACAGCTCGGGAGAGCTGGGAGCCGCTGAGCGACGTCGGGGTGCGCGTGGCGACGGCAGCCGGCACGGTCATCAACGGGGCGAGGGAGGCCGAGGTGACCGATGTCGTCCTGGTCGGCCACGGCACCGCGTGGACGTTGCTCGTCTCCGCACTGATCGGTGAGGCTCCGGACCTCGACAGCTGGGAGCTGATGTCGATGCCCGACCACTGCAGCATCGACGTCGACGCACGCGTCATCGTCTCTCCCTGGGGTCACTGGCGCGCAGCGCCCTGACGACCCAGCCGGCCGTCTGGGAGCTCGTCGGCGATGCCGACGCACGGATCACCCCGTGAGAGACTGGGTCGCCATGTCGGAGCCCATCAACACCCTGCCACTCGTCTTCGACGGGCCCCGCAGGGCCAAGAAGCCGCCACGACACCTCGCCGACATGACCAGCGACGAGCGGAAGGCCGCCGTCGAGGCAGCGGGGCTCCCCGGCTACCGCGCCAAGCAGGTGTCGCACCACTACTTCTCCCGCCTGGTCGAGGAACCCGGCGACATGACGGACCTACCCCTCGAACTGCGGAAGCCTCTCACCTCGGCGTTGCTGCCCACGCTGATGACGCCCCTGCACACGCTCGAGGCCGATGGGGGGACCACCCGCAAGACGTTGTGGAAGCTCCACGACGGTGCGCTCATCGAGTCGGTCCTGATGCGCTACCCCAGCCGGGTCACCATGTGCGTGTCCTCGCAGGCAGGCTGCGGGATGGCGTGCCCCTTCTGCGCGACAGGCCAAGGCGGACTGCAACGGAACATGAGCGCCGGCGAGATCGTCGAGCAGGTGCTGACGGGGTCGCGCTCCCTGGCCCGCGGCGAGGTGCCCGGCGGTCCTGGGCGTGTCTCTAACGTCGTCTTCATGGGCATGGGGGAGCCGATGGCCAACTACAGCGCGGTCATGGACGCCGTACGGCGACTGACCGACCGGGCGCCTGACGGCCTCGGGATGTCCGCCCGCGGCGTGACGGTCTCGACGGTCGGGCTCGTCCCACGGATGCGCCAGCTTGCGGAAGAGGGCATCCCGGTGACGCTGGCCCTCTCCCTGCATGCGCCCGACGACGAGCTGCGCAACGAGCTCGTGCCGATCAACACGCGCTGGAGCGTCGGCGAGGCAGTCGAGGCCGCGTGGAGCTACGCCAGGGTCACCAAGCGCCGGGTGTCGATCGAGTACGCCATGATCAAGGACATCAACGACCAGGCCTGGCGTGCTGACCTGCTCGGCGACGTGCTCACGTCATACGGCGACTGGGGCTGGGTTCACGTCAACCTCATCCCGCTCAACCCGACGCCGGGCTCCAAGTGGACCGCGTCCCGGCCGGAGGACGAACGTGAGTTCGTACGCCGGCTGGAGGCCAAGGGTGTGCCGACGACGGTCAGGGACACCCGCGGCCGGGAGATCGACGGCGCCTGCGGGCAGCTCGCCGCGGCCACAGTCTGACGGCGATGCTCGACTACGACGAGGAGGCCGCCCACTATGACGAGACACGTGGTGGCGAGGCACGGGCGCAAGCGGCCGCGGACGCGGTCAACGAGCTCCTGTCAGCAGCCATGACAACGATCGTCGACGTTGCCGGCGGGACCGGTACCGTCGCGCAGCGGCTCAGCAACACCGACCGCTACATCGTCGTCTGTGACGCGTCGGCCGGAATGCTGCGACTCGCCTCCAGTCGGCTACCTGGGCACGCGGTCCGGGCACGCGGGACCCGCCTTCCGATCCGTGACGCATCCGTGGATGCTGTCACCACGATCTGGCTGCTGCACCTGCTCGATGAGCAGGCAGTCGCCACGACGATCCGGGAGGCCGCGCGTGTGCTGCGCGCCGGCGGCCGTTACCTGACCACCGTCGACAAGGCATCCGCGCACGCGAGGTGGTCCGGCGGGCCGGTCACCGACCACAGCGACGATGTCGAGTCGCTGGCGGTCTCGTGCGGACTACAGCGCATCGGTGAGTCGTCGTTCGTCGGACACGGCCAGGGCGTCGGGGCGCCCGATCCGGTCTACACGCTGCTCGCCTTCGAGCGGGTCAGATGACCGACGATGTAGCGGCGGCACTCACGACCGGCAGGCTCTGTATCCCGAGACTCATCGCATCCGACCTCGACGGCACCTTGCTCGACAGCTCGGGCGCCTTGTCGACCAGGTCGGTCAACGCCTTCCGCGACGTGCAGATTGCGGGTATCGACGTGGTGATCGCGACCGCCCGACCGCCCCGCTGGATGCATGAGTTCGGAGATGTGATCGGCGACCACGGCGTCGCGATCTGCTCCAACGGGGCGTTTGTCTATGACGTTCCCACTCGAAGCGTTCTCTCGGCGCGCCCGATCGTGGCCGACGTGGTGGTCGGGATGGTGGGCGCGCTCCGGCAGGCCATCCCGGGCATCGCCTTCGCCGTCGAGAGCGCTGCCGGCTTCGGCCGTGAGCCGGCGTACGCCGACCCGCACGTCTCTCCGCCGGACACCCAGGTGTCGGACATCGCCGACCTGCTCGACCCGTTGCCAGGGAAGCTGCTGGCGCGAGCACCCGGCGTCGGCGAGGACGAGTTTCTGCGCCGGGTCACCGAGGTGGTGGGTGAGTCGGCGCTGGTGGCCTTCTCGGGTGCGGGCGGCTTGGCGGAGATCAGTGCCGTGGGCGTCACGAAGGCGGCTGTCCTGTCGGAGTGGGCGGCTGAGCGCGGGGTCTGGCCTCACCAGGTGTGGGCGTTCGGTGACATGCCCAACGACGTACCGATGTTGACGTGGGCAGGCACGTCGTTCGCCGTCGCGAACGCCCATCCCGAGGTGCTGGCGGTCGCCGACCACGTCGTGGGGAGCAACGACGACGACGGTGTGGCGGGCATCGTCGAGCTCGCCATCCGGCACAGTCAGGGCCTCACCACAGAGCCGAGGACGAGGTAGCGGGAGCAACGGGTGGCTCAGATCGTTGCACCGGTGGCTCGCCAAGGATCGGCCGTTCAGCTGGACCTCGCCGCGCGCTGGGTCGAGGCTGCCTCAGGTTCGGACCCTTGCGCGCCGAAGGCTTGCATCTCAGACCCACAGTCTGCACGGCAGGTTTGCGATGCAGACAGGCCAACTGGCTTGCTTACATCGCAAACCGGAGCACATCGGGACGGCTGACGACTGGTGCGCGTGGTAGGAAAGGGACTAGAGTGGCGTGATCGTTATCTGAAAGAAGCCTGAGAAATTAGTTGGGTTTGGGGGCCGTTGGGTAACGTCTCTCTAGCAGAGCCGATTAGATGGACAATCCCGCAGCGTGGAGGCAGGCGGGCTTGTGAACTCCGGATCTTCTCGGACAGCTGTATCAGTCCAAGAGAAACCACAAGGTCCAGAGCACGCTAACCCCGAGGCAACTCGGATGTCGGGAGACGGCTCGCCGTCTCGTCCTTGCCACAGAAAGGGACGAAGCAATGTCTTCGTTGTTCAAGAGTCGCCGCGTGCGCGCCACCACGGCCGCATTCGCATCCTCAGCACTGGCCTTCCTCGGAGCAGCGTCGCTGCTCGGGCCGCAGACTGGAACCGCGTCAAGCCACCGCGAGGCGCCCCAGATCATTTCCGACCCCCAGGCGGACAACACGGACACGTACGCGTTCGTCAGCCCGGACAAACCAGACACCGTCACGCTCGTCGCGAACTGGCTGCCCCTCGAAGAGCCAGCCGGTGGGCCGAACTTCTACCCGTTCGCTGACGACGCCCACTACAACATCAAGATCGACAACAACGGCGACGCCAAAGAGGACATCACCTACGAGTGGGACTTCGACAGCTCTTACGAGTCCGAGGACACGTTCCTCTACAACACCGGTCCGGTGACGTCGCTCAGCGATCCCACCTTGAACTTCAAGCAGACCTACACCCTGACCCGCATCAAGGGCGGCAAGTCCAAGGTGCTGGCTGAGAACGTCCCCGTGGCTCCGTCGAATGTCGGCGCTGCCTCCATGCCGGACTACGCCGCGCTGCGCGACCAGGCAATCCGGCCGACATCTGTGGCTGGGGAGAGCACCTTCGCCGGCCAAGCCGACGACCCGTTCTTCTTGGACCTGCGTGTCTTCGACCTGCTCTACGGCGCTGACCTGAGCGAGACCGGCACCGACACGCTGTCTGGCTACAACGTCAACAGCATTGCCCTGCAGACGCCGATCAGCAACCTCACCGGCGGCCAGGGTGACCCGGTCATCGGGGTCTGGAGCACAACTGACCGCCCCAGCATCAAGGTCCAGGCTGCGGATGGTACGCAGAAGTACAAGGGCAAGTTCGTACAGGTCTCCCGCCTGGGCAACCCCCTGGTCAACGAGGTCGTCATCCCGATCGGGCTGAAGGACGCCTTCAACGCGCTTGCACCGGAGAACGACGCGAGCGTTGCTCCGGCAGTCGACAGTGTCAACGACCCCGAGGTGCCGAAGCTGATCGAGGCCATCTACGGCATTCCTGCGCCGAAGACGCCGCGTGACGACCTGTTCGCGGTGTTCCTCACCGGAGTCAAGGGGCTCAACATGCCCCAGGGCAAGGTTCAGCCTGCCGAGGTGCTTCGCCTGAACACGTCGATCCCGCCCGCCGCTGAGCCGAACAGGCTTGGTGTGTTGGCTGGTGACACGCAGGGCTTCCCGAACGGCCGTCGTCTCGCCGACGACGTCGTCGACATCGAGATCCAGGCTCTTGAGGGTGCTGTTCGCACCGGCAAGCTCGTCGAGGCTCTCGCCGCCGGCGACGCGGTCGATGCCAACGACCTTGCGTTCGAGTCCACGTTCCCGTATGTCGCCCTGCCGCACTCTGGCTCGGCTGACGCGGGAGCCGCCGCGCCTACCGGCCCCGTTGCCGCAGGTGGCGGTGGAATGGACCAAGGCGCGGTTGCACCGAACCGACGCGACCTTGGCCCCACGGCCGCTAGCCCGGCGCAGCCGGACGAGTCGGTAGTGTCGCCTCTCGCGCTCGTAGCGGCAGGACTCGGACTCGGCTTTGCCGGGTACGGTTTCGTGCTGGTGCGTCGCGGTCGTCGAAACCAGGTCGAGAGCTAAGACCTGTATGTCTCACCCTGATGTGGTGGCGGACGGGCAACCGCCCGTCCGCCACCACACCCTTGCCAAGTGGCTCGGCACTGCTGTCGTGGGCAGCCTCGCGGTCCTTCTGGTGTTCGCCTCGGGCTACCTCGTCGGCTCGGACGCTCAGCCGGCAGCAGCAGAGTCGCAGCCATCGCAGCCATCGCAGCAGCCGGCTCCGGCACTCCCGGCGGCCAAGTCGCTCCGTCGCTCTGAGCCGGACGAGAAGGCTCCGGAGAAGCCGCAGACCAGGCGGGTGACTGTTGAGAGTGGCCAGAGCCTGTGGCAGATCGCTGCGACGTACGTCCCCGGCAAGAATCCACAGACCGTCGTCAACGAGATCATCCGCCTCAACTCGTTGGACAACCCCAGCGCCATCGAAATCGGACAGAAAATTCTCGTTCCTCGGTACCAGGGCGTGCAGCCCCAGCCGGAGGTGCTCAAGACCCTCAAGACGGAGCCGGTGAAAGCCGGCGAGGGGTCCGCCGCCATCCCCACCGAGCTGATCGTCCCGACGCTCGGGCTGCGCGAGGGGCTGATCAACCTCGACGTTGTCGGTGGCGCCCTGCAGGTGCCGCAACGTTGGAACGACGTCGGCTGGTGGCAGAGCGGTCCTCGGCCCGGCGAGGGCGGTGCCGCGGTGTTCGTCGGACATGTCGACTCCCCGACTGGGCCGGCGGTGTTCTACGGCATCTCCTCGTTGCGCGAAGGCGACCTGATCCGGGTGGATCGTGCCGACGCGACGACCGCCACGTTCAAGGTCTTCAGCAGCGTGCTCTACCCGCGCGAGGAGTTTCCGTCGAAGCGGGTCTATCGTCAAGGCGGTCCCCCAGTCCTGAATCTCGTCACCTGTGGGGGGTCGTATGACGCCGAAGCGGGTCAGTACACCGAGAACCTGGTGGTCTCCGCGCGTCTCGTGACGAAGGCAAGGGGATGAGCGCGAGCCGCATCTGGCGGTTCGGAGCCGTTGCCATCGCCTTGGGGGTGGCGATGTTCTTGGCTGCCGCCGTGATCGTCACTCCGGACCGATCCGCGCCTGCTCCCCCCGAGGGTCGGGGCTCGGTCAGCGCAGCAGCGGTAGCCGGCCCAGGCGATATGACGGACGCCATCGCGTCGCTGCAGGAGCGACTGCGCCGCATTCCCGCGGACTCCGGGTCGTGGGCCTCCTTGGGGCTGGCCTACGTCCAGCAGGCCCGGGTGTCTGGAGACCCCAGCTACTACGGCAAGGCGGCCGGGGCGTTCCGGCGTTCCCTGCGCGAGTCCCCGGTGGACAACGCGCCCGCACTGACGGGGCAGGCGGCGTTGGCCGCAGCGCGGCACGACTTCGGTCGCTCTCTCCGCCTCACGCGGCAGGCCCAACGCATCAACGAGTACGACTCGGTCAACCTAGGTGTGCTGGTCGATGCACTGGTGGAGCTCGGGCGTTATCCCACGGCGTTCAAGGAGCTGCAGCGGATGGTCGCTCTGAAGCCGGGCGTCCCGTCGTACGCGCGGGTCTCCTACAGTTACGAGCTGCGCGGGGACCTGAAGGGTGCTCAGTTCGCAATGCGGCGGGCCTTCAAGATCGCCTACTCCGCCGACGACAAGGCCTTCGCCTCGTTCCAGCTCGGCGAGCTCGCCTGGAACCAGGGCGACCTGCCTGAGGCGGCACGGTGGTACCGCGAGGGCAAGACCCTCTCTCCGTCATTCGTGCCGAACCTCTATGGGCTCGCCAAGACCGAGGCGGCTCGAGGTAACGCCGAGAGGGCCATCGCTCACTACGAGCGGGTGGTCGCGCGGCTGCCGCTGCCGCAGTACGTCATCGAGTACTCCGACTTCCTCGTGTCGCTCGGCCGGACGGAGGAAGCCGCCGAGCAGCATGACCTCATCGACGCACAGGAGCGGATCCAGCGCGCGGCCGGAGTCAACCTCGACCTCGAGCTCGCGCTGTACGACGCCGATCACGGCAAGGAGCGCAAAGCGCTCGTTCAGGCGCGCAAGGCCTGGGGTGAGCGCAGGAGCGTGTTCGTCGAGGATGCCTACGCCTGGGCCCTGCACGTCAACGGCAAAGACCGCGAAGCTCTGGCCCATGCGATCGCTGCGGCGCGGATCGGCACCCGCAGCGCACTCTTCGCTTTCCACCGCGGCATGATCGAGAAGTCGCTCGGCATGGTGCCCGAGGCACGCCGCTCCCTGCAGCGAGCACTCGACATCAACCCGTACTTCTCGCCGATTCTCGCTCCGCAGGCGCGTGAGGCGCTGGACAAGCTCCGTCAGGACGGCTGAGCCGGTGGTGGCGGTGGCGAGGCGTCGACTCCGGCGGCGCGCCGGGTGCATCCTCGGGCTGGCTGCGGCGCTCCTCGTCATTCCCGTCGGCCCTGCCAGTGCGCACCCGCTCGGCAACTTCACGATCAACCACTACAACGGGCTCGCGCTCAGCCTGGACGGGGTGCGCGACAACGCTGTCATCGACTCGGCGGAGCTGCCGACACTGCAGGAGTTCGACACCGTCGACACCGATGGTGACAACGACGCCTCCGACGCCGAGCGCAGCACCTTCGCCGCCTCGCAGTGTGTGGTGCTCGCTGACCAGCTCGTGCTTCGTGTCGACGGTGCGGGGGTTCCGTGGACCGTGGAGTCGTCGTCCTTCGCCTACCGAGATGGTCAGGCGGGTCTCGATGTGAGCCGCCTCGAATGCTCGCTGAGTGCGGACGTCGACCTCCGGGGGGCCTCCACCGTCTCGTTCGTCGACAGCTATCTCGATGACCGGATCGGCTGGCGCGAGATCACGGCGACGGGTGATGGCCTCGACCTCGGCGACCGCGACGTCGCAACAAGCAGCATCAGCGACGAGCTGCGCTCCTACCCCAACGACCTGCTGACGTCGCCGTTGGACCAGCGATCGGTAGAGCTGCAGACGCAGCCGGGGACCGACGCCGGTCCCACCAACCTCCCTGAGCCTTCCCAGGCTGGCCCGGTCGCACGTTTCCTGAACTCGATGACGGCGAACCTCGACTCACTCGTCGGAACGAGGGACCTGACGATCGGCGTGGGGCTGCTCGCGCTGCTGCTGTCTGTGGTCCTCGGTATCTCGCACGCGGCGCTGCCTGGGCACGGCAAGACGCTCATGGCGGCGTACATGGTGGGCACCCGCGGCTCGCCGAAGGACGCCGTGCTCATCGCAGCCACAGTCACGGTGACCCACACTGCGGGCGTGCTGGTGCTCGGTCTGCTGTTCAGTGCGTCGGCGTCGTTTGCTGGCGAGACCGTCCTCGCCGTGCTCGGCGTCGTCAGCGGCCTCCTCGTGGCAGCCATCGGCGTGACGCTCGTGAGAGCAGCGCTCCGCCGTCGCAGCCGTTCGTACGTCGACGACCTCTGGGGCCACGGCCACGGCCACGGCCATGGGCATGGTCACGGTCCCGGGCACGGCGAGCCGGAGCTGGCGCCCACACGCCACGATGAGGACCACGCGGCCGAGGAACCTCGGCTCGGCACTGTGTCGACGGCCGTCGTCGAACGCGACGACGAGGACCAAAGTCATGGGCACGGCCACGGGCACGGGCACGGCCACGGGCACGGGCACGGCCATGGCCATGGCCATGGGCACGACGACCAGGCCCACACCACTCCTGCCACCGTCGACGAACACGATCACCCAGTCGGGCACCAGCCCGCCAACGAACGCGGATACCGACGCCTCACCCTGGTCGGGATGGGCATGGCCGGAGGGCTGGTGCCCAGCCCCTCGGCGCTCATCGTGCTGCTCGGTGCAATAGGGCTCGGTCGGACGGGGTTCGGTGTCGCCCTGGTGATCGGCTACGGGATCGGGATGGCCGTGACACTGACGACCGTGGGCTACCTGATCGCCAAGCTGCCAGGTCGGTTGGGTGGGCTGCGACGGTTCAGCCACAACCGCTGGATCGCCCGGCTCACAACGGCGGCACCGATCCTCACGGCGGCCCTGGTGTTCGCAGTCGGCATCGGACTCGCCCTTCGCAGCGCCGCCCCGCTCGTCTGACGCCGCCCTTGGTAGGCCCGGTGGATCCGATCGGTGCCTTGCTCTCGCGCTATCCCAGGGCTCGGACGGCGAGCGGTGCATCGCAAACCCACGGTGGACATCGCAGGTCTGCGATGTCAACCGTCCTTCTGGACTGTTTACATCGCAAACCCGGGGGGCACCGGGGAGACCGCTCGGCGGGCCGCGGGCACTCGCGTGGCGCGGCGGCGCGAGGCAGGATGGACTCGCCGTACACCGACTGGAGGGCGCGTGATGGCCAGCAACTACCGTGACACGTACGCCGCGAGCCTCGCCGACCCGGAGTCGTTCTGGGGCGAGCAGGCAAGCCTCGTCGACTGGTTCACCCGACCGACGACAGTGCTCGACGCCTCGAACGCGCCCTTCTACCGCTGGTTCGTCGGCGGCACGATGAACACCTGCTACAACGCGCTCGACCGCCACGTCGTCAAGGGCCGCGCCAACCAGACGGCCCTGATCTACGACAGCCCGGTCACCGGCACGGTGGCGTCGTACACGTATGCCGAGCTGCTGGAACAGGTGGCCGACTTCGCCGGTGCGCTTCGCGGACTCGGGGTCTCGAAGGGTGACCGTGTCGTCATCTACCTGCCGATGATCCCCGAGGCCGTCATCGCGATGCTCGCCTGTGCTCGTCTCGGCGCCGTGCACTCGGTCGTGTTCGGCGGCTTCGCGGCCGGCGAGCTGGCCGTTCGTATCGACGACGCAGAGCCCACCGTGATCGTGTCGGCCTCCTGCGGGATCGAGCCGGCCCGCGTCGTGCCCTACAAGCCGTTGCTCGACCGAGCCATCGAGATCGCGTCCCACAAACCTCGCGCGGTCATCATCAAGCAGCGCTCCCAGTGCGAGGCGGCGCTGGTCGACGGCCGCGACATCGACTGGGCCACCGCGATCAAGGCGGGGGCCGGTGACCCGGCGCCATGTGTCGAGGTGGCAACGACAGACCCGCTCTATGTGCTCTACACATCCGGCACGACGGGCAAGCCCAAGGGGATCGTCCGCGACAACGGGGGACACGCCGTCGCCTTGTGCTGGTCGATGAGCAACATCTACGACATCTCCCCCGGGCAGGTGTGGTGGACGGCCTCCGACGTGGGTTGGGTGGTCGGACACTCCTACATCGTCTATGCCCCGCTCCTGGTGGGAGCGACGACAGTCCTCTACGAGGGCAAGCCGGTGGGGACGCCGGATGCCGGCGCCTTCTGGCGGGTGATCACCGAGCACGGCGTCGAGGCGCTGTTCACCGCGCCGACGGCAGTCCGCGCGATCAAGAAGCAGGACCCCGAGGGTGAGCTCAGCGGGCAGCATGAGATGCCGACGCTTCGCCAGCTCTTCCTGGCGGGGGAGCGGCTCGACCCGGAGACCTACCACTGGGCCTCGGACCTGCTGAACGTGCCGGTGGTGGACCACTGGTGGCAGACCGAGACAGGGTGGCCGATCGTGGCGAACCTCCGTGGGCTGGACCCGATGCCGATCAAGGCCGGCTCCCCCTCGGTCCCCGTCCCCGGGTATGACGTCCGGGTCCTCGACGAGCACGGCAACCAGGTGGCGGCCGGCAGCGAAGGCGCCATCTGCGTGAGGCTGCCGATGCCCCCTGGCACGCTGCCGACCCTGTGGCGTGACGACGAGCGGTTCGTGTCGTCATACCTGAGTGCCCACGACGGCTACTACCTGTCCGGCGACGGCGGCTACATCGACGAGGACGGCTACGTCTTCGTGATGGGCCGGACCGACGACGTCATCAACGTCGCCGGCCACCGCCTGTCCACCGGGTCCATCGAGGCCGTGCTCGCCCAACACCCCGATGTCGCCGAGTGTGCGGTGATCGGCGCGGCCGACCCGCTCAAGGGGCAGCTCCCCCGCGGCCTCGTCGTCCTCAAAGCCGGACACGACATCGATCCGGTCAGGCTCTCCGCCGAGCTGGTGGCGGCCGTGCGAGAGGAGGTCGGGCCGGTTGCGGCGTTCAAGCACGTCAGCATTGTTGCGGCGCTTCCGAAGACGCGTTCGGGCAAGATCCTGCGCAAGACGATGCGGCAGATCGCCGACGGAGCCGATCCGGCGGTGCCGTCGACCATCGAGGACGCGGACGTCTTGGCGCAGATCACGCGGGTGCTGCGCGACGACTGAGGCCGGCCGGTTGTCGTCCAGCCCTCCGCAGGACAAGATGACCACATGAAGAAGCTCATCAACGACCCCGCCGACGTCGTCAAGGAAGCACTGCTCGGCATCGAGGCCGCCCATGCTGATCGGGTCCGCGTCGACCACGACAACAAGGTCATCTACCGTCTGGACGCTCCGAGGCAGGGCAAGGTCGGGCTGATCTCCGGAGGCGGCTCCGGACACGAGCCGATGCACGGCGGGTTCGTCGGACTCGGGATGCTCGACGCGGCGTGTGCTGGCGAGGTCTTCACCTCACCGGTGCCCGACCAGATGATGGCCGCCACCAAGGAGGTGGACGGCGGCGCAGGGGTCCTGCACATCGTCAAGAACTACACCGGCGACGTGATGAACTTCGAGATGGCCGCCGAGCTCGCCGCTGCGGAGGCGGGGACAGAGGTGCTCGCGGTTGTCACCGACGACGACGTCGCCGTCCAGGACAGCCTCTACACCGCCGGTCGTCGCGGCGTCGGAGTGACCGTCCTGCTGGAGAAGATCGTCGGTGCCGCAGCAGAGGAGGGTCGCTCGTTGCAGGAGGTCGCCGACCTCGCCAAGAGAGTCAACGACCAGGGGCGCAGCATGGGTATGGCCCTGACGTCGTGCACCGTCCCGTCCGCCGGCAAGCCCACGTTCGACCTGGCCGACGACGAGATGGAGGTCGGAATCGGCATCCACGGC
>Ga0136625_1000298_pt1 | contig 14741 bp, 14 predicted proteins | sample AntDrymUQ4832306_2_FD_104672 | JGI IMG/M metagenome (GOLD analysis project Ga0136625, IMG submission 104672) | Polar desert sand microbial communities from Dry Valleys, Antarctica - metaG UQ483 (23.06) | ecosystem: Environmental > Terrestrial > Soil > Desert | place: Antarctica: Dry Valley...
CCTCCTTGACGCAGACTCAGCACGCACATGGGCTGAAGGGATCGTCGCACGACACGGTCGCGTGGACGGCCTCGTGCATCTGGTCGGCGGCTGGCGCGGCGGCACGCCGATCGAGGAGGCGCCGCTAGAGGACTGGGACTTCCTTCACGGCCTGCTCATCCGCACCGTCCAGCACGCAACGAAGGCATTCGCGCCACATCTCCTGACGAGCGGCCGCGGCCGCTTCGTGATCGTCTCGAGCGCACAAGGTCAGGCTCCGACTCACACGAACGCCGCCTATGCAGCAGCGAAGGCCGCGGCCGAGGCGTGGACGCTGGCGCTCGCCGACCGGTTCCGGGGCTCGGGAGCGACAGCGAACATCATCGTCGTGGGCGCGATCGTGACGCCCGCGATGCGCGCCGAGTCGCCGGACAAGAACTTCTCCACGTTCACCTCCGCGGAGGAGATCGCCGACGCAATCGCCTGCCTCTGCTCCGATGCCGCCGCGTCGATGAACGGCCAGCGGATCACGCTGCGCGGTGCTTCGTGAGCAGCCACTCTCGGCGAAGCAGCAGCACGAGGAGCAGCGGCAGCGTCGCAACTACGAGCCAGAGGTAGAACGTCGGCAGTCCGGCGACGAGGCAGATGCCGAGTACGACGAGCTGGGTGGACAGCCCGAGATTCGCGAGCACGAGAACGGTCAGCCGGTCGTGATAGGCGAGCGTCGCAGCGCGCCTCTCGCCTGTGTCCTCGACTCGCCGCAGAACACGCTCGAGCCGCCACGCCGAGAACGCGCGGATCAGCCGATCCTGTGGTGCGAAGAAGGCTCGATAGACAAGCGCAAGCGCCCGCTCGATCGGAGCTCCCGATCCGTGTGCGACGTCGGGCTCGCCGCCGCGAACCTCCCGGTAGACATGTGCGAGGTTGAAGTCAGCGCTGAGCACGAGCGTCAGCGCGCAGAAAGCGCCCAGAGCGAGCCACGGCTGTCCTGTGACAGCGCCCAGGGTTGCGAACAGGAGCAGATTGAGGGCGGTGTCGGACTCCGTATCGAGATATCTCCCGAGCAGGGTGGCGCGTCCCGACAGGCGAGCAAGCCGGCCGTCGGCGTTGTCGAGCAACGTCTTCAGCTGCAGCAGCAGCGCGGCCGCCACGAAGGAGGACACCGCGAGCGCAAGGCCTGCAGCAAGTCCTACGAGTCCAGCCACGAGAACGAGGGCCGGCGGCGGGATCCGTAGTGGAAGCAGAGCGAGGGCGAGCCGGTGGGCGAGCGGGCCGTAGAACACCGCGACGACGACCTCGCGTGCGGGACGATCCTTATCGGAGGCCGCGACGGCCCGTAGCGCGGTGTCGGTGGAAACAGTCATGGCGTCGCTCGATCGTAGATACTGGTGAGATGGCCAATCCGGATGGATGGAGCGAGGTCGACGATGCGCTCGAGCGCACGTTCGAGCTCGCGAGCTTCAAGCACGCGCTCGACTTCGTGAGCCGCGTGGGTCAGCTTGCCGAAGCCGAGAACCACCACCCGGGCATCGCGATCGACTACAAGCAGGTGACGCTCCGTTGGTGGACGCACACCGAGAACGGCATCACCGAGCGCGACCGCGATCTGGCTCAGAAGACGAACGCGCTCGCTTAAGGCCTATGAGCGGCCGCGTGACCGTCTTCGAGGTCGGTCCGCGCGACGGGCTCCAGAACGAGCCTGAGGTTCTCGCGCCTGTAGTCCGCGCAGAGCTCGTAGGAAGACTCGTCGGCGCCGGTGTCCGCGCTGCGGAGGTCGCGAGCTTCGTCGACCCGCGGCGCGTGCCGCAGATGGCCGGCGCCGAGGAAGTCGCCGCGGGGATCGACCGTGTCGAAGGAGTCGTCTATGCGGGCATCGCGCTCAATGAGCGAGGCTACGACCGCCTGGTCGCCTCCGGGCTGGACGAGGTGCGCTTCGCCTTCGGCGCGACGGAGTCGTTCAACCAGCGAAACCAGAACGCGTCCGTGCAAGAGTCGTTGGTGGAGGCTGTGCAGATCGTCGAGCGGGCGCGCGCCGACGACATCCGGGTGGCGGTGACGGTGAGCGTCGCGTTCGGCTGCCCCTTCGAAGGCTCGGTCGACGAAGGTCGCGTGCTCGAGCTCGCTTCGGAGATCGCCGCCGCCCGCCCCGACACGATCCTCCTCGCAGACACGATCGGTGTCGGCGTCCCCGCACAAGTGCGAAGGCTCGTCTCGGAGGCGGTCGAGCTCGGCGTCCCGGTCGGCGGACACTTCCACAACACGCGCAACACGGGCTACGCGAATGCGCTCACGGCGTTGGAGGCCGGGGCGACCGTGCTCGATGCCTCGGTAGGCGGCCTCGGCGGCTGCCCCTTCGCACCGCGTGCGACCGGCAACATCGCGACCGAGGATCTCGTGTATCTCCTCCACGGCGAGGGTGTCGAGACGGGGATCGATCTCGACGCGCTGATCGCTGTGTCTGGTTGGTTGGAGGGAGTGCTCGGGCGGGAGCTCGAGGGCCAGGTCTATCGGGCCGGCGGTTTCCGGTCTTCGTAGGGGCGGGGCGAGCCTCGCCCCTACGCTCGGGCGGGGAGAATCGTCCCACGCACCTCGCCAAGCTCGACGTCGCCGGCGCGCCCCCGCAGCACGACCTCGTCTCCATCCTCGAGAAATGCTCGTGTGCTCCCGTCGCCGAGCCGGATGGGATGGGCGCCGTTCCACGTCAGCTCGATTAGCGATCCTTGGCTCCCAGCGCCTGGACCCGAGATCGTTCCGGAGACGAACAGGTCGCCCGTGCGCAGTGACGCGCCGTTGACGGTGGCGTGCGCGAGCTGCTGCGGCATCGTCCAGTAGAGGCCGCTTGCGTTCGTCCGCGAGACGACCGTGTCCGAGAGCTCGACCTCGAGCTCGATATCGAGCGCCCAGTCGCCCGATACGCGCAGGTAGGGGAGCGGCTCGGGGTGCTGCGCCGGGGACGCCACGAATCTGTCCTCGAGCAGTGCGAGCGGCGTGATCCAGCCCGAGATCGAGGTGGCGAACGACTTCCCGAGAAAGGGGCCGAGCGGCTGATACTCCCAGGCCTGGATATCGCGAGCGCTCCAGTCGTTGACGAGCACGACCCCGAAGACGTGGTCCCGGAACGCCGATGCCGAAACCGGGAAGCCCAGCGCGCTGCCGACCCCGACGACGAATCCGAGCTCGAGCTCGATATCGAGCCTGCGGCTCGGCCCGAAGCGCGGCTCTGGGTCGTCGGGGCCCTTCGATTGGCCGCACGGCCGCACGACCGGGGTTCCACTGATCACGACCGTTCCCGCGCGGCCGTGATAGCCGACCGGCAGGTGACGCCAGTTCGGAAGCAGCGGGTCGGTGTCCGGACGGAAGAGGCGGCCGAGGTTGGTGGCGTGCTCGAGCGACGAGTAGAAGTCGACGTAGTCGGCGACTTCGAAGGGAAGGTAGATCGTCGCGTCCTCGAGCGGAACGACGTCGTGACTTCCCTCGATCAAATCCGCAACTCGGCCGAGAGTCTCCTCCCAGGCCGACCTCCCGAGGGCCAGGAACGCGTTCAGGCTCCGCTCGGAGAACTCTGAGCCGAGGCCATTCGCCGCAAGGTCGAGGATGCCGTGACCGGCCCGAAAGCCGACGCGAGGCTCGTCCCCGTCGAGCGAGAAGACGCCGAACCCGACAGCGCCGTTCACAGCGGTAGAACTCCCAATGCTTCCAGCTCTCCGACCGGTTCGAAGAAACTGCAGCTTCCGATCGAGTGCAGCCGCTCGTGACGAGCTCGAACGAGCTCAGCCGAGCGCGCATGCCGTCCTCGCCATGAGAAACCGCCGGAGTCGATGCCGAATGCCTCCGGATCGGACTCGGCTAGCGCATCTTCCTGGTCTCCGAACACGACTGCGGCCAGCAGGTTGAGAAAGCCGTGCTCGCCGTCGCTCCGCAGACCGTGATGGAGGCCGGCGGTCGCCTTGAAGACGAGGTCGCGTTCTGCGCACGCACGAAGGAAGCTCGCGAGCTGCTCGACGTTCGGAACGGACGCGCCGCCGCACCGCACCTTCGCGCGCAGGCGGAGTGAGGCGAGCTGGTCGAGCCGGTCGTCGAGGGCGTCGTCGGGCGGAACCTCGACATACACCTCGGGAGCGAGACCGGCCAGCGCAGCGAGACCAGCTCCGGCCGCGGTCTCGACCGCCTCGACCTTCAGGTCTGGCTTCAACCGGACCCCAGCCTCAGAATTGTCGAGCACCACGCTGACGCCCCGCCCCACGTCGGGTAACTCGGAGAGCCGAGAGGCGGGGCAGACGAACCGCGCGAGCATGAAGGACGCTGGGTGCGCACGCGCGCGACTGTCTTCCTCGACCGCCTCGGGCAGAGTCAGCGACGCCGGCGGGAAGAGCGGCGCGTGGTCGATCAGCCGCGAGAGCAGCGCAACGCGTGCGTCGTCCGTCGATTCCACGAACGCAGATGTTCGCAGAGCGGGCGCTCAAGGCGACTCCGTGGCGTTCCGATGAGGTCAACGAGACACTTCGTATGTCCGACCCTGCGCCCAAGAGCGTCGAGTCTGCGGGTCGCCCGCAGATGAGCCTCGTCTCGCCCGGCTCCGCCGAGCCGTACCGCCGCCTGGCCGAGATCTTCCACGACGTTCTCTCCGAGGAGAACCCGACCGCGCTTCTCGCCCGCATCGCGGACACGCTCGCCGAGCTCATCCCCTACGAGGACGTGCACATCTACGAGGCGGACGAGGTGAAGCGGATCTTGATTCCGGTTCTCGCCCGCAGCCAGTGGGCTGACCAAGTGATGAGCGAGACGTTCTCCTTCGGAGAGGGGATCACCGGCTGGGCGGTCGTGAATCGGGAGCCGGTTCTCGCGAACAAGGCACATCTCGATCCACGCGTGCGCTTCGTCCCAGGCACTCCGGTCGACCCGGAGGCCCTGATCGCGGTGCCGCTGATCGCCCGCGGGCGTTTGAAGGGGACGCTCAACATCTATCGCGTCGGCGAGCACGCCGAATTCACCGCCGAGGAGTTCCACCTGGCCACTCGCTTTGGCGACGCGGCGGCGCTCGCGATCGACAACGCGCACATCCGCTCTCGCCTCGAGCATCAGGCCTCGACGGACGCGCTCACGGGCCTTTACAACCACAGAACGTTCCACGACCGGCTCCGGCAGGAGGTCATGCGCGCCTCCGCGGAGCACGACACTGTCGCCCTTGTGATGTTCGATCTGGACGATTTCAAAAAGGTCAACGACGTCTACGGCCACGGGGTCGGCGACCAGCTCCTGGTCCAGGTCGCCGACGTACTTCGGGCCTCGGTTCGCGCATCCGACGTCGTCTGCCGAATCGGCGGAGAAGAGTTCGCGATCATCCTCCCAACCGCCGATCTGCGGCACTCGATCGCGCTCGCCGAGCGCGTCGGAACGGAGCTCGGCAAGCTCGAGGTCGAAGCCGCAGGGGGGCTCACCGTCTCCACTGGCGTCGCGGTCGGCCCCTTGCACGCGGCCAACCCTCGCGAGCTCGTCGCGTGCTCGGAGGCGGCGATGATGACGGCGAAAGCGCGCGGCAAGGGGCTCATCGTGCCCTACCACGAGAGCACCCTCGAGCGCCCGTCCGGCGAGCGCGCGCGAAGGGCGGACGTCCGCTCGATTGCGCATATGAAAATGCTTCAGAGTCTCTCGGGAAAGCTCTCGCGGCTGAACGACGTCGCGCGAATCGGACTCACGATCGCGGACGAGCTACGGCTCCTGATCGACTACCACAACTGTCGCGTCTTCCTCCGTGACGGCGACGATCTGATGCCAATCGCCTTTCGCGGGGATCTAACGGCGGCCGAACCGGGGGCACCGGTAAAGCTCTCGCCGACGAAGATCGGGCGGGGTGTCACAGGGCGGGTGGCAGCGACGGGCAAGCCTCTTCTCATCCACGATGCTCGCCGGTCCGAGTTCGGTGAGCAGATCGCGGGAACGGCGGAGATCGAGGAGTCGCTTCTGGCCGTTCCGCTTTCGTTCGGGTCGCGCGTGATCGGCGTGATCGTGATCTCGAAGCTCGGCGTGAACCAGTTCGACGAAGACGATCTGCGTGCCCTCGAGGTTCTGGCCGGGCACACTTCGGTCGCGCTCGAGAACGCCCGACTCTACGAGGCCCAGCGGCGTGAGGCCGAGAGCGCGACAGCACTCCTCGAATTCGCACGAGACGTCGCCACGGCAGAAGGCATCGACGAGGTGGCGGAACGCGTCGTAATCGGGTCGGCGCGAATCCTCTCGAGCCCGAGCGCGTCACTCTGGCTTCAGGATCCAATGAGCGGTGACCTTGCCCGTCTCGCGGCATACGACAACGTGGCGCGCAGGGACGAGCATGAGGTCGTCGCAATCCCGGCCAGGCATCTCGGACCCTGGCTCGGCCGCACCGAGCCGTACTTCATAGAGGCGGCTGACTACGCGGCTATCGCGGCGCCACCCGAGCACCTCGACGGCCGCTTCGCTGTTGCGCCCTTGATGGTGGAGGGGCGTTGGGGCGTCATCGCCGCGGCAATCCCCCCCGAGAGCATGTTCGCCGACCGAGAGCTCGAGCTCCTCGGCGGCCTCGCGCAGCAGACGAAGCTCGCGCTGCAGAGCGCTGGGAGCTACGAGTCCCTCGAGCAGACGTTCGTCACCACCGTCGAGGCGCTCGCGAACGCCCTCGAGGCCAACGACGAGTACACGTCCACGCATGCCCGCTGGATCACCGACCTCGCGCTCAAGGTGGCGATGGAGCTCGGCCTCGAGCAGAAGGAGCTGAAGTGGCTCGAGCTGGGCGCCCTCTTCCACGACATCGGCAAGATCGGGGTCCCGTCCGCGATCCTCCTGAAGCCGGGGCCGCTCACGCCCGAGGAGCGCGCGGTCGTGGAGACCCATCCGCTGCTCGGCGAACGCATCCTCGAGCCGATCGCGCAGCTTGCGGAGGTGCGGCGCATCGTCCGCAGCTGCCACGAGCGCTTCGACGGGGAGGGCTACCCGGACTCACTTGCGGGCGATGCGATCCCGATCGAGTCGAGGATCATCTTCGTCTGCGACGCGTTCCACGCCATGACCACCGACCGCCCGTACCGCCGTGCGCTCACCAAAGAGGTTGCGCGAGCGCGGCTTCTGGAAGGGGCGGGCTCACAGTTCGATCCGCTCGTTGTCGAGACCTGCTTGCGCGTCCTCGAAGAGATGGAGTAAGAACTAAGGGCGAGGCTTGCCTCGCCTCGGGGTGGCCTAGGGTCGCCCTACGCGCCTGCGGCCTCGGCCTTCCGCAGGCCGAGGAACGCCCACGTCCAGAACGCGATGCCCATCCCGATCGCTAGCCCGAACGCCGCGAGGGCGTGCGGCGGGTCTCCGGCGAGGAAGCCGCGTCCCGTCTCGAGGATGTACGTCAGCGGGTTCAGCGACGCCACGCTCTCGATCCAACCTTCGAGGAGCTCCAGCGGGACGTACACCGGGGCGAAGAAGAGCACGAGGAAGACGGGCATCTGCATCAGCGGCGCGGCCTGGATCGTGCGAAAGCGAAGCGCCAGCCCTCCCGACCAGAAGAAGCCGCAGAAGTTGACGAGCATCGCGAGGACGAAGAGCCCAACGAGATCCACAGTGCCTCCGCCGACTTGCATTCCGGCGATGACCGCCACGACCGTGAGCACCGCGGCAACGACGAGCCAGCGGAGGAGCGCGGCCAGCGCGTACCCGAGCACGATCCCGCTTCGATGAGGCGCCGCGAGCAGAAGGCGCTTGCCGAATCCGCCCTCGAAGTCGCGCGCGACGCCGAAGCCTGTGAAGACACCGCTGAACGCCGCCGACTGAAGCAGGACGAAGACGAACTGAAAGGCGGTGTAGCCAGGCGGAAAGTCGAAGCCCGGGATCTCGCGAAGCTGCGAGAGCCCGCCGGCGAAGGCCGTGAAGAAGAAGAGCGGGAAGAGCATCGTCGGCAGGAAGATCTGGGGATTCATGAGGGCGTTCTTCAACGTCCGCCAGGCGACGCCGGAGATGACGTCCCAACGCCTCACGTGCGCGTCATCCGCGTGCGAAGGGCGCTCGAGGCGAGCGCGATCGAGACGACCCCTATCACGATGGTGAAGCCGAACCCGAGCGCGAGTGCTTGCCCGTTCCAACCCTCGATGATGAGGCTGCGGACGGCCTCGATCATGTACGAGACGGGATTCAGGGTCGCCGCCGTCTGAAACCATTCGACATCGATCAGGTCGCGCGGCGTGTTCATCGAGGAGATGAACAGGAACACGAACAGCACCGGAAACATCGCCTGGATGCTCTCGCCGGATCCCAACCTCAAGGCGAGCCAGGCGCCGAGGGCTCCGAAGGAGAGGGAGACGACCGACGCGTAGAAGAGGAGAAGCGCTATCCCGGCGGGGCCGGACGCGAAGTCGACGCCCGAGGCGATCCCCACTGCGAGGTAGAAGACGGCCTGCACGACGCCTAGGACGACGACTCCGGAGAGCTGGCCTACGAGCAGCGCCCAGTCCCTAAGCGCGGTCAGGGCAAGCCGGTTGATGAAGCCGGTCTGGACGTCTCGGGCGAGGTCGGTTCCCGCGTTCATCGTCGAGAAGAGCGCGCCCTGGATGAAAGGGACCGCGAGGGCGAACGCGAGAAACGAGTCGGTCGGGAAGCCGGGCAGGTCGGTCGACGCCTGGAGACCTGCGGCGTTCACAGTCATCAGCGCGACCGGAAAGACGAGCGGGGGGATGACGCTCGCCGGCTGGCGCGCGGTGCGAACGATGGAGCGGCGCGCGATTGCCCCGACCTGCGGCCAGGAGCTGCTCACCCGCGAGCGCTGCCAAGCGGGTGAGAGTCACCTACGGTGACAGTCACCGTGCTTGCCTCCCGCCCACGTGGGTGACTGTCACCCTGCTTCGGCCTCTTCAGCCGCCCCCTCGAGCGTCCGTCCCGTCTTCGCCAGGAACACGTCGTCGAGTGACGGCGCGCGCAGCTCGAGGTCGGCGATATCGACGCCGTCTGCGTCCACCGCGCGCACGATGTCGGTGAGCCCGAGGCCGTCCCGCAGCCGAACGGCAACGTCCCGCGTCGTGTCGAGCCGCTCACCGAACGGAGCGAGGAACTCCGCGATCTTCTCGCGATCCTTCTCGTCTCGCGGGATCGCGTGCACGCTCGGCCGGCCGATCTCGGCCTTCAGCTCCGCGGGCGTGCCCTCCGCGACGAGCTTTCCCTGGTCGATGATCCCGACGCGGTCGGCGAGCACGTCGGCCTCCTCCAGGTACTGCGTGGTCAGGAAGACGGTCACACCTTCCTCTCTGCGCAGGCGAGCCACCTCCTCCCAGAGCGCCGTACGGCTTTGCGGGTCGAGCCCGGTCGTCGGCTCGTCGAGGAAGAGAATCCGCGGCATATGGACGAGAGCGAGAGCGAGGTCGAGGCGGCGCTTCATGCCGCCCGAGTAACCCGAGACCTTCCGGTCACCGGCGTCCTCGAGGCCGACGCGGATGAGGAGCTCGTCGGCCTGGACTTTCCTACGGTCCTTGCGGACACCCTGGAGCGTCGCCTGCAACCGTAGGTGGTCGCGGCCGGTGAGGAGCGGGTCGAGAGCAGCCTCCTGAAGCGCGACCCCGATCAGGGAGCGCACTTTCGGCCCCTCCTTGACGACGTCGTAGCCTCCGACGCGCGCCGTCCCGGCGGTAGGCGGCAAGAGGGTCGTCAGGACGTGGACGGTGGTCGACTTCCCGGCGCCGTTCGGCCCGTGACAGCCGTAGATCTCGCCGGGCGCGACCGTGATGTCGATCCCGTCGACTGCCCGTGGCCCCTTCTTGTACTCACGAACGAGCCCTTCGACCTCGATCCCGTTTGCCCGCTCTTCCACCGTCCAACACTACCGGCGGCCTCTGGCTCCGCCTGTCTAACGCGAAACGGTCAGCGGCGGGCCGCCAGTATCCACAGCGTAGACTCGCCCGATCCAACAACTGAGCGGCACAGTCACGAAGGTAAGTGGTTCTCGAGCAACCGTCGCAATCGAGGACGGCTCCGAAGAGTGGTGGATGTGCCCGACCCAATCCATGTCGAGATTGGGATGAGAGTCACGATCGTAGACGTGGGTGACGGTACGCCGATTTATCGTTGGGGATCGTGACGGGCCAGCGACTTGCCAATTGCATCGCCGAGCCTTTCTATGCGAGCGGCTCCAACGGAAGCTTGGAGGCGACGACGCGCTTTCCGTTTCGCTGGTAGACGACGTCGACCGAGTCGTTCTGACGATACGTGCCCGCGACGCCGACCCACATGGAGAGCCAGCGCCAGACGCCGAGCTTGCCCTCACCTTTCAGCTCGCGCTCGAAGACCAGCGTGCGTCCCTCGATACGGAAGTCGCTCCCCTCCTTCTGCGGCACGCCGTTCGCGTAGATCTCGAAGGGGCGGGCGACATCAGGTGGGAGGCGGACGCGGGTTCCTCGGGGCGATCGCTCGGGCACATTCATAGAATGGCAGGCGGTGCGCGCGCTCCTCGCCACGACCGGTCTCCTGCTGCTCGCCACGGCGCTCGCACCGGCCGCGCTCGCAGGGAACGGCGGCTTCGCCCCCGTGTCGCCCGAGTCGCCGAACGCCGAGCGGATCCACGACACCTGGATCTTCGTCTCGATCTTCATTGGCGCGATCTTCGTCCTCGTCGAGGTCGTCCTCGTCACGTTCATCTGGCGCTACCGCCGGCAACGTCGTGAGCGCTTCGAGGATGGCCCGCAGATCCACGGCGCGACGAGCATCGAGCTCATCTGGACCGTGGCTCCGGTCGTCATCCTCTTCCTGATCGGCGGGTTCGTCTTCTACAAGCTCCCCGGGATCGCCGACGTGCCCCGCGCGAGCGCGAGCGGCGAGGAGCGGCTCGAGATGCAGGTCACCGGGCGGCAGTTCTACTGGCAGTACGAGTATCCAAACGGCGCCGTCGCGATCGACACGCTACGCGCGCCCGCAGGCGTGCCGGTTCGCCTCGAGATAACCGCCCCGGACGAGGACGTGATCCACTCGTGGTGGATCCCCGCGCTCGGGGGGAAGATCGACGCGATTCCGGGAGTCACGACCGAGACCTGGTTCGAAGCGGAGCGGCCGGGGATCTACGAAGGTCAGTGCGCGGAGCTGTGCGGGCTCGAGCACGCGAAGATGCTCGCTTCTGTGGAAGTGCTTCCGGCGGACGAGTTCGCGAGCTGGCTCGCCGAGCGGGACAGCGAGCAGGCCAGCGTCGGGCTCGGCGAGGAGGAATGGCAAGGCGCCTGCGCCAAGTGCCACGGGCTCGGCGGCGAAGGCGGGATCGCCCCGCTAATCGTCGGGTCACCTGTTCTCACCGACCCCGAAGCACTCGAGGAGATCGTCCGAAACGGGCGCGGCGAGATGCCCGCGGTCGGCTCCGGTTGGAGCGAGAAGCAGATGGACGCCTTGATCGCGTACCTGCGGGAGAACCCACCCAGTGGCCGTTAGGGTCGAACCCCGCACACCCGGGTGGCAGCGCGGCCGGGTCGCGAGCTGGCTGGTCACCACCGACCACAAGCGGATCGGGATCCTCTACATCACCACCGCGCTCGCCTTCTTCGTGCTCGCCGGGATCATGGCCATGTTGATGCGGCTCCAGCTCGCGCAGGAGGACGTCGGCCTGCTCGGCCCCGACCGCTACAACGAGCTCGTCACCATCCACGGGACGGCGATGATCTTCCTCGTCGTCGTGCCCATCCTCGCAGGGCTCGGGAACTTCCTCCTGCCGCTCATGATCGGCGCCCGCGACGTCGCCTTCCCGCGCCTGAACGCGCTCTCCTACTGGCTCTTCGCCTTCGGCGGCCTCGTGCTCATGTTGTCCTTCTTCGCCGACGGCGGCGCGGCGAAGTCGGGCTGGACGGCCTACGCGCCGCTCTCCACCCAGGATCCGGGGAACGGGCAGGACCTCTGGATCCTGTCCGTGCACATCCTCACGGCGGCGTCGGTCGCAGGGGCGATCAACTTCATCGTCACGATCCACAACCTGCGCGCGCGCGGGATGAGCTGGACACGCATGCCGCTCTTCGTCTGGTCGATCTACGTCTTCTCCTGGCTCCTCATGGCCACGCTGCCGAGCCTCTCCGCCGGCCTCACTATGCTGCTGCTCGACCGCGGGATCTCGATCGGCGGCTGGGAGGCGCAGACCAACTTCTTCGATGCCTCCCAGGGCGGGTCGGCGGTGCTCTACCAGCACGCGTTCTGGTTCTTCGGGCACCCCGAGGTGTACGTCATGGCCTTGCCGGCCTTCGGGATCATCTCGGAAGTCATTCCGGTTTTCGCTCGCAAGCCGATCTTCGGCTACAAGGCCGTCGCGTTCTCGACGGTCGCGATCGGCTTCTTCTCGATGCTCCTCTGGGCACACCACATGTTCACGGTCGGCCTCCCGAACTCGCTGAACGGGTTCTTCATGGTCACGTCGATGGTCATCGCGATTCCGACGGGCGTGAAGATCTTCAACTGGCTCGCGACGCTTTGGCGCGGCAATCTGATCTTCGAGACGCCGATGCTCTTCGCGCTCGGGTTCCTGTCGATCTTCACGATCGGTGGGCTCTCGGGGATCTACCTCGCGGCGTTCCCGATCGACTGGCAGGTGCACGACACATATTTCGTCGTCGCCCACTTCCACTACGTGATCCTCGGTGGCTCGGTGTTCGCGATCTTCGCGGCGCTGTACTACTGGTGGCCCAAGATGTTCGGGAAGGTGCTCGACGACCGGCTCGGGAAGTGGCACTTCTGGTTCCTGTTCATCGGGTTCAATATCACCTTCTTCCCCCAGCACATGCTCGGTCTCGAAGGGATGCCGAGGCGGGTGTACACCTACTCGAACGGCGAGTGGGAGGGCTACAACCTGGCATCGACGATCGGCTCCTGGGTGATGGCGATCGGCCTCCTCTTCTTCGCCTGGAACGTCGAGCGGACGTGGCGCAAGGGGAAGCGAGTCGGCAACGACCCGTGGCAGGCGGACACGCTCGAGTGGTACGCGACCTCGCCTCCGCCGGCCCACAACTTCGACGACGTGCCGTACGTGACGAGTGCCAGGCCCCTCTACGATCTGCGGCGACGGCTGCGTGAGAAGGATGGATACAAAGCACCTCTCTGAGGCCTCGCCGGGCCTGCTGCTGCGCGCGACCGCGATCGGCGGGGCGCTCGCGACGGGCGCGGTCGTGGCGAGCGCGGTGCTCGAGCTCGGGACAACCCACTGGGGGATCGCGGTGATCGCGCTTCCGCTCCTGGTCGCGTCCGCGGTCATCGCACAGATGGCGTATCCCAGGCTCCTCGCTCGCGCCGCGGCTGCGGTCGGGTTGCTCCTGCTGTCGATCGCCCTTGGGGGAGTGGTCGCCTGGAGCGGAAACGCAGCCTGGGCGAGCGCGCTGCATGTCGGCGCGGCGGCGACGGCGCTCTGCGCGGCGCTCCTCGTGGTCGTCGCCGTCTTCCGCGGCTCGCCAACGCCGCTCGCTTCGGCCCGCGACTACCTGACGCTGACGAAGCCGCGCATCATGACGCTGCTGTTGCTCACCGGGGCGGGGGGAATGTTCGTCGGCGCGCAGGGGGCGCCCTCTCTCGATCTCTTCTTCGTGACGATGTTCGGCCTCGCGCTCGCGTGCGGTGGCGCATCGGCCCTGAATCACGTCCTCGATCGAGATATCGACGTCCTCATGGGGAGCCGCACGCGCGAGCGGCCGGTCGCCTCGGGTCGGGTCACGCCCGCGCAGGCGCTCGAATTCGGACTCCTTCTCTCCGCTCTGTCCTTCGCGCTGCTCGCCTCGGCCGTGAACCTGCTCACGGCAATGCTGGCGCTCGTCGGGAACCTCTTCTACGTCGTCGTCTACACGCGCTGGCTGAAACGGGCGACGCCGCAGAACATCGTCATCGGTGGGGCTGCCGGCGCGGTGCCACCGCTCGTCGGCTACGCGGCCGCGACCGGAAGCCTGGCACTGCCGGCGCTGTGGCTCTTCCTGATCGTCTTTTTGTGGACCCCACCCCACTTCTGGGCGCTCGCGCTGATGATCAAGAACGCCTACGCGGCGGCGGGGGTGCCGATGCTTCCCGTCGTCAAGGGCGACGGGGAGACCGCCCGCCAGATCCTGCTCTACTCGCTCGCGCTCGTCGTATTCACCGTCGTCGTCGGCTTCTGGCTCGGCCCGCTCTATACGGGGGCAGCGCTCGTCCTCGGCGTGATCTTGGTCGTACTCGCCGTGCTGCTGCGGCGAGACCTCTCCCGGGCCCGCGCGCAGATCCTCTTCCACTACTCACTCGCCTACCTGGCTCTCCTCTTCGTGGCCGCCGCGATCGACCCGCTGCTGACGTGAGCAACGCTCGCCTCCGGCTCGCGTTCGCCAGCGGAACGACATCGGAAACCATGTTTCCCTCACGTGCTCGTTTCTTCTCGAGAACGTGGGGGACCTCCCGGTTCCCCTCCCCCCTTCCCGCTCATGGGCGAGGAAATCGTCCATGAACGACTCCGAGCTCTCTCGCAGGAATCTCCGCTTCGGCTGGGCGCTGTTCGGCCTCTTCGTCCTGCTCTTCGCTGGAACGTTCCTGGTCGCTCTCCTGTACCTCCAGCTGGACTGATTTTCTTGCGCAAGACCGGAATCCGCTAGCGCGGATTCCGGTCGCGAAGATCCCTAAAGGCGTCCGCTTCGCGGCCGCACCCTACCCTGATGATCCGGGGGTCCTCGCGGTCGGAGCGCTGGAATCCGCTAGCGCGGATTCCGGTCGCGAAGATCCCTAAAGGCGTCCGCTTCGCGGCCGCACCCTACCCTGATGATCCGGGGGTCCTCGCGGTCGGAGCGCTGCTC
>Ga0136625_1000300_pt1 | contig 14639 bp, 12 predicted proteins | sample AntDrymUQ4832306_2_FD_104672 | JGI IMG/M metagenome (GOLD analysis project Ga0136625, IMG submission 104672) | Polar desert sand microbial communities from Dry Valleys, Antarctica - metaG UQ483 (23.06) | ecosystem: Environmental > Terrestrial > Soil > Desert | place: Antarctica: Dry Valley...
CCTCTGCGGCCGCGCCGGCGCGGCGTCGATTCTACGCCATCGTCGGAGGATGGGTCCTGCGCCGCCTCGTCGGGGTCGGGCTGGTCGAGCATGACCGCCGTCGCCGACGTGCGGCCCGCGTGCTCGATGCGCACCAGGCGCTTGTTGCCGACGTAGCGCCCGCCGCCGGCCACGGAGATGATGTAGCCGTCGATCTTGGCGACCGCGTCGTCGACGTCGTACATGTGCGGCTCGACGATGTGCACGAGGATCTCGTCGCCCACGCGAAACGGCACGGCGCGCTCCTGCACCTCGCCGCGCGAGCCCTCCATGACGACGTCGAGGTGATCCAGCGGCAGGCCCTCCGAGCCGGTGAAGTGAAAGCGCCGGCCGGTCGCCTCCTCCAGCGCGTGCAGCACGCGCTGGCCGTTGCCGGTGAACTGGGCGCTGACGCGCGGGTTCATCTGCACGAGGAACGCCTCGTGCTTCTTGAGCGCCTTATTGGCGACGACCCGCAGGCGGCGCTCGAACTCGATCGCGATCGTCTCCTCGGACTTGATCACGCCGTCGCCGTCGCACGTCGGGCAGGGCCGCGAGATGATTTCGCGCACGCCCTCGGTGACGTTCTGGCGCGTCATCTCGACGAGCCCGAGCTTGGAGATGTCGGCGGTGAAGGTCTTCGTGCGGTCCTCGTCGAGCGTCTTTCGCAGCGTCTTCAGGACGGCGTCGCGGTTGCGCGCGCGGGCCATGTCGATGAAGTCGATGACGATGATCCCGCCGATGTCGCGCAGGCGCAGCTGGTTGACGACCTCCGCGGCGGCCTCGAGGTTCGTCGTCGTGATCGTGTCCTCCAGGCGCGCGCCCTTGCCGCGGCCGATGAACGAGCCGGAGTTGACGTCGATGACCGTCAGCGCCTCGGCGTAGTCGATGATCAGGTAGCCGCCGGAGGGCAGGTCGACGCGCCGGCCCATCAGCCCGTCGATGACCTTGTCGATTCCGTAGGCGGCGAACAGCGGCTGCTTGGCGTCGTAGAGCTCGACGCGGTCGACGAGCTCGGGTGCGGTGCGCGTGAAGAACGACACCAGGCGCTGGTGCTGATGGGGATCGTCGACGATCGCGTGCTCGAAGTGCTCGGAGAAGATGTCGCGCACGACGCGCACCGAGAGGTCGGCCTCCTGGAAGACCAGGCCGGGCGCGGGCGTCTCGGCGACGCGCTTGTCGAGCACCTCGTGCAGCTTGAACAGGTACTGCAGCTCGCGCTCGAAGTGCTCGCGCGTCGCGCCGTGGGCGGCCGTCCGCACGATCGCGCCACCGCCGCGCAGATCCAGGCCCTTGGTCTCGCGGCGCAGGCGCTCGCGCTCTGAGTCATCCAGGCGCCGCGATACGCCGACGCCCTCGCCGGTCGGCGCGTAGACCATGTAGCGCCCCGCGATCGTGACCTCCATGCTCAGCCGCGCGCCCTTGCTCTTCAGGGGGTCCTTGACGACCTGCACGACGATCTCCTGGCCGGGCTTGATGAGCTCGGTGATCTTCGAGCCGCCGTCCTTGCCGCCGCGCCCGCGCCGCCCGACGTCGACGCCCGGCACGACGATCTCGTCGACGTGCAGGAAGCCGTTCTTGTCAAGCCCGATGTCGACGAACGCCGCCTCCAGGCCCGCGAGCACGTTGTCGATCTTGCCCTTGTAGATGTTGCCGACGATCGAGCGGTTGCCGCGCCGCTCGAAGTACAGCTCGGCGACCCGGTAGCCGGGTGCGAGATCCTTCTTGGCCCGCGAGGCGGGCTTCGTCGCGGCACCGGGTGTCCCGGACGCCTCGAGCAGCGCGACGCGGGTCTCACCGCGATCGACGCTGACCAGCAGTTGCTTCTTCATGAAGGACGATTCCTTTGTCTAGAACGCGCGGCCCCGGCCCTTCGCGACAGCCGCGACGCGCCCCTGCGCGTGGATCGACTGCAGGAGGCCGATGGCCAAGAGGGTGGAGATCACCGAGCTGCCGCCGTATGACAACAGCGGCAGCGGGATACCGGTGATGGGCATGATTCCCACGTTCATGCCGACGTTGATGAAGACTTCGAACAGGAGCATGGCCACGATACCTCCGGCGATCAGCGCGCCGTAGAGGTTCTTGGCCACGGTGAGAATCCGCAGGCCGCGCCAGATCAGCAGCGCGTAGAGCGAGAGCACGAGACCGGCGCCGGCGAACCCCCAACGCTCCGCGATGGCCGCGAAGGGGAAGTCGGTGCGTTGCTCGGGAAGGAACTTCAGTGGGCCCTGTGTCGCGCGGTCGCCGCGGCCGGTCTTCTGGCCGGCGCCGATCGCGATGCGGGACTGGTTCTGTTGATAGCCGGCATCGCCGGCCTGGTCTGACGGGTTCAGAAAGGAGGTGAGGCGCTGGGTCTGCTCGCCGGTGAGCACGGTCACGCCCATTGCGGGCGCGGCCGTCAGCACGAGCGCGATCGACACGGCGCCGAGCGCGACGAGGCCGGCGAAGTGCCGCCAGCTGATGCCGGCGACGAACAGCACGGCGAACATGATCACGATGTAGACGAGGCCGGTGCCGAGATCCGATGCCATGACGAAGATCGCCGGCGCCATCGCGATCAGCACGAGGCGCGCCGTCGTATCGCGCTCTCCCAGCCCGCGGGCGCGGTCGACGACGAATGCCGCCAGCGCAACGATCAGCAGCACCTTGCTCAGCTCGGATGCCTGGATCTCGAAGAACGGCAGCTGGATCGCGCGGCGCTGGCCCTTGGTGACGCCGCCGAAGACCGCCACGAGCCCGATGCCGGCGAACATCAGGCCGTACACGCCGTACTTCAGCTCGCGCAGGCGCGAGTAGTCCACGCGGCTGATGACGATCGCCAGCACGCTCCCGACCGCGAAGAACACGGCTTGGCGGACGGCCGTCTGGTGCGCGTCGCCGGTGGCTCCGGTCGACGCGTTGAGCGAGACGATCGAGGCGACCATCAGGCCGATCGCCGCCAACGCGAGCAGCGGATCGAACGGCAGCCGCAGGCCGGCGGGGATACGCGAGGCCGCGGGCTCGTTCATTGCGGGGCCGTCCCGGCGTTGCAGCTGCCGGCGTCCTGCGCGTAGTGCTTGGCGAGGATCCGGCAGGCGATCGGCGCGGCGACGGCGGCGCCGAAGCCGCCCTCCTCCACGGTCACCGCGACGACGATCGGGCGCTTGGGATCCGGCACGTAGGCCAGGTACCAGGACTGGTCGGCCTTGGGCGCGCGCTCCGCCGTGCCGGTCTTGCCGTAGACGGGGTAGCGCTCGTGATCCCAGCCGGCGAACACGGCGCCGGAGGTTCCCTCGGGCGTGGAGGCCGCCAGCCGCAGGCCCTCGCGCACCGCGCTCAGGTGGCCGGCGTCGATCTGGACCTTGCGCGCCGGGTCGCGCTCGATGCGCTGGACGAGCTCGCCGCGCGGGGTCTCGATCTCCAGGCCGAGATGCGGCGTGACGACCTTGCCGCCGTTGGCGATCGCCGCGTAGGCCACCGCCATCTGCAACGGCGTGGCCTGCACGTCGCCCTGGCCGGTCGCGAGGCTCGCGTTGTCGCCCTCGCTGAAGTCGCGCAGATCCGACAGTCCGCAGCCGAGCGACGCGGCCCGAAAGACGTCGGTGGCGGTCGAGATCTTCTTCGTCTTGCGACAGTCAAGCTCGGCGGCGTTGATGTCCTTGCGCCACTGCTTGCCGGGAATCACGCCGGGGAACTCGCCCGGCAGGTCGATGCCGGTCCTGCGGCCCAGGCCGAGCCTGCGCGACCAGGTCTGGATCGCCTCGCCGCTCTTGAGGAACGTGTTCACGCCGAGCTTGTAGAAGTAGATGTCCGAGGAGACCTGCAGCGCGCGGGTGAGGTTCACCGCGCCATAGGCCTCGTCCTTGGCGTTGCAGCGCTCGATGTCGGCGATCTGCGCGCAGCCGGTGTCGTTGATCGTCGTCGCCGGCGTGACGATGCCCTTGTCCAGGCCCGCCAGCGCGCTGATCGGCTTGAACGTCGACGCGCTCGGATAGGCGCCGCCGATCGCCCGGTTGGTCAGCGGCGCGGGCCCGCCGTTGGTGCCGATCAACGCCTTGTAGCGCGCGTCGGTGATCACCTTCGTGAAGATCGCCGGGTCGAAGGTCGGGTTCGAGCCCATCGCCAGCACCTGTCCGTCGCGCGGGTCCAGCGCCACGAACGCGCCGGGATTCGATCCGGGGTTCAGCGGGCCGCCGATCGCCTGCTGCGCGACGCGCTCCAGGCCGAGGTCCAGCGACAGGCGCAGGCGCTGGCCGGAGACCGGCCGGGTGTCCGTCAGGCGCCTGTTGGCCACCGGGCGCCCGTTGGCGTCGACCTGCACGCGGCGGCTGCCGTTCTGGCCGCGCAGGTACTTGTCGTAGGCGCGCTCGAGGCCGTCCTTGCCGACGATCGTGCCCTGCTTGACGCCGCGGTAGCGCTTCTCCTTGAGCTCGTCGGGGCTGATCTGGGCGGCGAAGCCGAGGATCTGGGCGGCAAGCCTGTCGCCCGGATAGTCGCGCAGGAAGGTCTGGTCGACCTTCACGCCCGGAAACTCCTCCGGGCGCTCGCGGATGTAGGAGAGTACGGACGCCCTGACGTCGGTCTTCACACGCGCCGCGGAGTAGGGCACGAGCACGAGCGAGCGCACGACCCGGCGGTGGATCGTGTTCGGATGCAGGTTGAGGACCTTGCCCAGCCGTGCGTAGCGCTCGCGCAGCGTCGCGGTCGGGATCCCCGGGATCGGGATCGGCTTGCCCTTCTCGCCCTCGGGGCGCGCCTCGCGCCTGCCCGCCCGCTGACCCCACGAGGCCGCGAGGTCGCGTTCGACCTGGGGCAGCTTGGAGGGATCGATCTCGATCACGGCGGCGCGCTTGTTGACGACGATCGGCTTTGAGTTGCGGTCGACGATCTTGCCGCGCGGCGCGGGGATCGGCAGCACGCGCACGCGGTTGGAGTTGGCCTCGGCGAGGTACTGGTCGCCCGACAGCACCTGCAGGTACCACAGGCGGAAGAAGACGATCGCGAAGAGCCCGAGCGCGACCGCGCCGAGCACGGCGACGCGCAGCGCGAGCTGCGGAGTGATCGGGGGCCGGCGATCGGAGACGGGTTCCATCATGAGCGTGACAGCGGCGACAAGCCGCCGGTCGTATAGGTGCGCCGCCTGCGCCGGCGCCGCTCCTCCGGCAGCGCGGCAAGCAGCCAGCGCCGCACGAGCGCGTAGACGGGAAGCGCGATCAGGGCGTTGACGACGAGCGTGGCGAGCGTCTGGCGCACGAGCGCCCAGCTCACCGGCGCGGCGGCGCCGAGCAGGAACTGCATCAGCGCGAAGCCGACGCTGAAGGCCAGAGTCGCGATCGCCCCCGCCGCAAGCGGCACGAGCGTGCCCTCGGGATCGCGCGCCTCGCGCAGGCGCCCGGCGAGATAGCCCACGCCGAGCAGCGCGAGCGAGCTGACGCCGAGCGTCTGGATCGACACGACGTCGACGAGCAGGCCGACGCCGAAGCCGAAGCAGCCGCCCGCGAGCGAGCCGCACAGCAGGCCGACGGCCATCACCATCAGCGGTGAGAGATCGGCGCTCGCCCCGCCGATCGGCAGCTGCGCGACGGCGGCCGTCTGCACGATGACGCCGACGATCGCCAGCGCCGTGAGGCGAGCGGCGAGCTTGGCCGCCGGCGTCATGTCTCGCCCGCCTGCGGACGGGTGAGGATCGAGACGAAGTCCAGGTCCTTCATGTTCGCGTACGGGCGCACGTGGATCTCTTCGGTGTCGGTGCCGTCGCGATCAATGCGCGTGATCTCGCCGATCGGCAGCCCCGACGGATACAGCGACGGCAGGGTCGGATCGGAGACCGTCCCGCGGGTGACGACTCGATCGCCGGGCTCCAGCTTGGCGCCGGGCGCGACCTGGTTGAGCACGAGGTCGTTGGGGTTGCCGGCGCCGAGCGGCTCGAGCACGCCGAAGACGTTGCGCTTGCCGGCGCGCGCCGAGATGCCGGCGCTCGGGCGGCTCGCATTTGTGTCGGTCAGCAGCGTCACCTGCGCGGCCCCGCGGAAGACCTCCGTCACGCGGCCGATGAGCGCCAGCTCGTTCATCACGGGCATCCCGACGCGCACCCCGTCGCCGGATCCCTTGTTCACGCGGATCGTCGCGTACCAGACGGTCGGGGAGGCGAAGGTGACGCGGCCCGTCTTGGGGCCGTACTGCTCCAGGTCGAGCGTGCCCCTGGTCTGCAGCAGCTTCGCCATGCGGGCGTTCTCGTAGGTCGCGTTCTCTTGGCGCGCCAGCTCGGCGCGCAGCTGGTCGCGCTCGGCGGCGAGCTTCTGCACCTTGCCCTTGGCATCCAGCGTGTCGCCGAACCACCCGAAGAGATCGCGCACAGGCTTCAGCGCGACGCTCGCCCCCTCCTGAATCGGATTGAGCACCTCGGTCGTGCCGCGCTGCACCCCATGCAGGGCGCCGCCGGCGGACTCGCCGAAGTAGGCGGTGAGCAGGATCAGCGAGCCGGCGACGAGCAGTCCGAGAACTGCCCGACGCCGCCGGACGGTCTTGTCGTACACGTGGTTGATAGCTCCAAAGCGTGGTGGTTGTCCCGCGGGGCGCCCGGCTAGTACCGGCGCCGGCGGTTCTTTGAGTTCTTGTTGGTGCGGTGGATGACTTCGAACTCCTCCAGCGACCGCCCGGAACCGACGGCCACGCAGGTCAGCGGGGACTCGGCGAGATGACACGGCATCTGCGTCTCCTCCCGCAGGCGCTCGTCGAGGCCCTGCAGCAGCGATCCGCCGCCGGCGAGCATGATGCCCCGGTCCATGATGTCCGATGACAGCTCCGGAGGGGTGCGGTCCAGGGTCTCCTTGACCGCATCGATGATCTGCGCCAGCGGCTCCTCGAGCGCCTGGCGAATCTCCTCGCTCGTCAGCACCACCGTCTTGGGCAGGCCCGACACCATGTCGCGCCCGCGGATCTCGGCCTGCACCTCCTCTGCCATCGGGTACGCAGAGCCGATCTCGAGCTTCACCTCCTCGGCCGTCTGCTGGCCGATGAGCAGCTTGTACTCGCGCTTGGTGTAGTTGATGATCGCCTCGTCGAGCTCGTCGCCGCCGATGCGGATCGACTGGCTGACGACGATGCCACCCAGCGAGATCACGGCGACCTCGCTGGTGCCGCCGCCGATGTCGACGACCATCGACCCCGTCGGCTCGCCGACGGGCAGCCCGGCGCCGATCGCGGCCGCCATCGGCTCCTCGATGAGGTAGGCCTGGCGCGCGCCCGCAGACAGGCACGCCTCCTCGACCGCGCGCTTCTCGACTCCCGTGACCCCGGAGGGAACACACACGACGACGCGCGGGTGCGCCCAGCGATTCTGATGCACCTTCTGGATGAAGTGGCGCAGCATCTCCTCGGTGACGTCGAAGTCGGCGATGACGCCGTCCTTCAACGGCCGGATGGCGGAGATCGTTCCCGGCGTGCGTCCGAGCATCCGCTTGGCCTCGATGCCGACGGCGTGCACCTCCCCGCTGCGGGAGTCGATCGCGACGACCGAGGGCTCGGACAGCACGATGCCGCGCCCGCGCACGTAGACGAGCGTGTTCGCTGTGCCCAGATCGACGGCCATGTCGCGGCCACCGAATCCGGTGAGGTAGCTGAAGAAGCCCATGAGGAGATGCGAGACCCCTTGCCAAAGGTCCGCGTGAAGGCTGTCGCGCGGGGCCTACGCTGAGCTGGAGTCTAGCGGCGCAACAGGCAACGCAAGACCATCCCTCTAGTTCTGCATGAGCATGAGGCTCAAGTCGAGGTCGAGCAATGCGGCAAGTGGCAGACCAACGACATTGAGATAGTCCCCGCGGATCCCCCTAACGAGACCGGCACCCTGCCCTTGGATCGCGTAACCACCCGCTCTTCCGGCCCATTCGCCGGTCTGCAGATAGCGGCGGACAAGCTCGTCGTCCAACGCTCGGAACGTCACTTCCGTTACCTCATGCACAACCTGAGTGTTGCCGCATCGCAGCAGCGCGAGGCCACTGATGACCTGGTGGGTGCGTCCCGACAGGCGTTGCAGGCTCCGTTCGGCCACGCTCGCCGACGCCGGCTTGCCGAGGATGTCACCGTCGCATGTCACGATTGTGTCGACCCCCAGGACGGTGCGACCGGGCCGCAGGCGCAGGCCCGCGCGTGCCTTGGCGAGCGCGTTCGCCCGCGCCACCTCCCGCGGATCTCCGCTGTCGAGCTCGTCGACGTCGGCCGGGACGACCTCGCACGGGATCTTCAGCTGGCGGAGGATCGCGCGGCGCTGCGGCGAGCGCGAGGCGAGGACAAGCGCCGGCGGCCGCTCAGTCACCGAAGAAGATGGCGATCTCGCGCGCGGCGGACTCGGACGAGTCCGAGCCGTGGACGAGGTTGCGCCGCACCTCCAGCGCGAGGTCCGCGCGGATCGAGCCGGGCGCGGCGGCGATGGAGTCCGTCGCGCCGATGATCTGGCGCGCGCCCTGCACGGCATTCGGGCCCTCGAGGATCATCGCGACGATCGGACCCGAGGTGATGAAGTCGATCAGGGTGCCGAAGAACGGCTTGCCGTCGTGCTCGGCGTAATGCTCACGGGCCGTGTCCTCCGCGACGGTCATCATCTTCAGGGCGGCGAGCTGCAGGCCCTTGCGCTCGAAGCGCGCGATGATCTCGCCCGTCAGACGACGTGCGAACGCGTCGGGCTTGACCAGGATCAGCGTCCGGTCCATCGTCAATGCTCTCCTAACAGGGGGTCGGGTCGTGCGCGGTTACGGCTCTCGCGCTGTGGCGCGACGACGTACCCTACCCTCCGAGCCGGAGAGCTCGGCCTCGCAGTACGGGCAGATCTTCCACGTCGGATCCAGCGGGCGCCGACAGGTTCCGCACGGGGCGCGCAGCCTGCGCAGGCAGTTCGGACAGCGCAGGAAGTCCTTCTCGACCTCGAACTCGCAATGCGGGCAGAGCATGTAGTTCAGATCCGCCAGGCGCGCCTCGGAGGCCTGCATCTCCAGCTCCCGTTCGCGGATGTCGTCGAGGTACTCGGGCGGTCGCACGATCACGTAGAGGATCGCCCCCACGAACGGGATCAGCGACACGGCCGTGGCGCACATGACGAGCATCGGATCGGCGATCCGGCGCACCGCGTCCATGTAGGTCCAGTACACGAGCGCCAAGTACATGACGACCACGAACAGGATCAGCAGGTTCACCACGAGGTTCAGCCCATCGCTGTTGATCCCAAAGACGGCGAGCACGATCGACGGAGCTTAGCCGCGCGGGTGGACGACAGGCACGGCGTGCATGGTCGCGTTCACAGAAAGACTCGGCCGAGTCCGTAGCCCAGCGCGAAGAAGACGAGGATCACGATCGCCACGATCGCCGCGACGGCGCCGATCAGCACGAGCGTCGATGGGCGGTTCTCGCTCACAGCGTGGATCCCGGGCGGGCGCCGGCCGGCCGGGTGAGGTCGGCGACGAGGTAGATCGATCCCGTCGCGAGCACCACGCCCTCGCGACCGGCGAGCTCGCGCGCGACCGCGAGCGCGCGCCGGGGATCGTCCTCGCAGCGCGTGGCGACGTGGGGCGCCAGCTCGCCCGCCAGGCTCGCCAGCGTGCCGGGCGCCAACGCGCGAGGATTCGCGCTGGCCGTGAAGACGATGCCCGCGCACAGCTCCAGCAGGCCGGCGAGCATCGAGCCGGCGTCCTTGTCCTCGAGCACCGAGACGACCGCGACGAGCCGCCTGCCGGCGAGGAACGCCGGCAGCGACTCGGCCAGCGCGGCGATGCCGGCGGCGTTGTGCGCGCCGTCGAGCACGAGCTCGCCGCCCTCCTCGCCGTCGGCGAGCACTTCAAAGCGCCCGGGCACGTCGGTACGGGACGCGGCCGCGCGCACGCCGGCGTCCCGCAGCGAGCCCAGGTAGGCACGCGCCGCCGTGCAGGCGACCGCGAAGTTGCGACGCTGAAACGCGCCGCGGGCGAGCAGCTCGAATCCGGGCTCCAGCGCGTCGGGCTCCCGTGGCGCGCGCAGGATCGTGGCGCCCTCGCGCTCGGCGGCGATGCACGCCTGCAGGTCGGCGTCGGCGTGCAGATCAGCGCCGAGGACCAGCGTCGCACCCGGGCGCAGGACCGCGAGCTTCTCGCGCGCGATCTCGGCGATCGTTGCACCGAGCCAGCGCGTGTGCTCGAGGCCGATGTTCGTCAGCACGACGATCTCGGCACCGATGACGTTCGTCGCGTCCCAGCGCCCGCCGAGCCCGGCCTCGACGACGGCCACCTCGACCCCCGCCTCGGCGAGCCGCAGGTAAGCGGCGGCGGTGAGCGCCTCGAACTGCGTGACGCCGTCGTCGTCGGGCAGCGCGCGATCGATCGCCTCGGTTGCCGTCCGAGCGCGGCCCACGGCGGCGGCGAGCTCGCCCGGCGTCGCGTCCGCGCCGTCGACGCGGATGCGCTGCGCGAAGGAGACGAGATGCGGTGACAGGTACGCGCCGGTGTGCACGCCGTGCTCTGCGAGCAGGGCGGCGATCATCCGCGCCGTCGAGGACTTGCCGTTCGTGCCGACCACGTGGATCGCGCGGAAGGCCTCGTTGGGGTGCTCCAGCGCGGCCATCAGGCTGCGCATGCGGTCCAGCCCGAAGCGCATGCCGAAGAGCTCCAGCGAGAGCAGCCAGCGCTCGGCGTCTTCGGCGCTCCACGCGACCGGCGCGGCCTGAGGCTGAGGCTGCGAACCGGCCATCAGGCCTGCGCCTGGGCGGTCAGCGCAGCATGCTCCTCGCGCAGGCGCGCGAGCTTGTCGCGCTCGGCCGCGACGACGGGCGGCGGCGCCTTCTCGACGAAGCCCGCGTTGGCGAGCTTGCCCTCCGCGCGCGCGATCTCCCGTCCGAGCGTCTCGCGGGCCTGGTCGAGCCGGCGGTCCGCGGCGCCGAGATCGACCGCGCCGGATGCCAGCACGCCGACCGCACCGCCCGGGATCGCGATCGTCGCGACCGGCTCGCGGTCGCCGTCGCCGTCCTCGAAGGCGAAGCGCGCCAGCCCGGCGACCCGCGCGGCGGTGCGCTCATAGCCGCCGGCTCGCAGCGTGCCCGCCACGACGGCGCCCGCCTTCACGCCGACCTGCTCGCGCCACCCGCGCAGCGTCTTGATCGCCTCGATCGCACGGTCCATCTCGGCTTCGGCGTCGGAGTCGACGAGCGCGGCGTCAACCGCAGGCAGCTTCGCGGACGCCAGCAGGCCCTCCTGCTCGGCGTACCCGAGCAGGTCCCACAGCTCCTCGGTGACGAACGGGACGATCGGGTGGGCGGTCGCGATCGTCTCGCGCAGCACGTGTAGCAGCGTCGCGCCGAGCGCTTGACGATCGCCGGGGTCGGCCTCTGCCCCCAGGCGCGGCTTGACGAGCTCCAGGTACCAGTCGCAGAGATCGCCGTAGACGAAGTCGTACAGGCCGAGCACGGCCTTGGCGAAGTCGAAGCCGTCGATCCGTGTCGTGGTGTCGGCCTTGATCGCCTGCAGGCGCGACAGGATCCAGCGGTCCTCCACCGTGCGCGGCTGCGGCGACGGCGCGACGCCATCGCCGACGCGCAGGGCGACGAAGCGCGTCGCGTTGTAGAGCTTGTTCGCCAGCGCCTGGCCCTGAGCGACCTTCTCCTCGCTGAAGCGCACGTCCTGCGTGGAGGACATCGCCAGCAAGCCGAAGCGCAGCGCGTCGGCGCCGTAGGCCGGGAACTCGCCGGCGAGGCCGTCGCCGGTGGCGTAGGCCGGCGGCCGCGGACCGCCGTCGATGAGGTCCAGCGGGTCGATGCCGGTGCCCAGCGACTTGCTCATCCGCCGGCCATCGGGCGCCTGGATGATCGAGTGCACGTAGACGTCGGAGAACGGGATGTCGCCCGCGAAGCGCAGGCCCATCATCACCATCCGCGCGACCCAGAGGAAGAGGATGTCGCGCCCGGTCGACAGCACGTCGGTCGGATAGAACGCGGCGAGCTGCGGGGTGTCCTCGGGCCAGCCGAGCGTCGCGAACGGCCACAGCGCCGAGGAGAACCAGGTGTCCAGGACGTCGGGGTCCTGCTCCCAGCCCTCGCCCTCGGGCGCCGTGAGCCCGCAGTAGGTCTCGCCGTCGCGATACCAGACGGGGATCTGGTGGCCCCACCACAGCTGGCGCGAGACGCACCACGGGTGAATCTCCGACAGCCAGTCGACGTAACGCTTGGACTGCGAGGGCGGGTGGATGCGCACGCGCCCGTCGCGCACGGCGTCGATCGCCGGCACCGCGAGCTCGTCCATGCGCATGAACCACTGCAGCGAGATCAGCGGCTCGACGCGCTCGCCCGAGCGGTGGCTGAAGGGGACGGTGTGGACGTACTCGTCGCGCGCGCGGATCAGGCCGGCCGCCTCGAGGTCCGCCACGACGCGCTCGCGGGCGGCGGCGACGGTCAGCCCCTCGTAGGCCTCGCCCGCATCGGCGGTCATCAGCCCGTCCTCGCCGATGACGCTGATGCGCTCCAGCCCGTGCTTGTTGCCGATCTCGAAGTCGTTGGGATCGTGGCCGGGCGTGATCTTCAGGGCGCCGGTGCCGAAGTCGGTCTTGACGTAGGGATCGGCGATGATCGTCAGGCGGCGGTCGCCCAGCGGCAGGATCAGCTCCTCGCCGACGAGCCGGGCGTAGCGCTCGTCGTCGGGATGCACGGCGACGGCGGTGTCGGCGAGCAGCGTCTCGGGGCGCACGGTCGAGATCACGACCTCGCCCTTTCCGGACGCGAGCGGGTAGGCGATCGCGTACATCGTGTCGACGATCCCCTCGCGGTCCTCGACCTCCAGGTCGGAGATCGCCGAGCGCAGTCCCGGATCCCAGTTGACGAGGTAGTTGTCGCGGTAGATCAGGCCCTGGTCGTAGAGCTCGACGAACACCTTGAGCACGGCCTGCGCGTAGCGCTCGTCCATCGTGAAGCGCTCGTCGTCGTAGTCCAGCGTCGCGCCGAGGCGCTTGAACTGGTCGATGATCTGCCCGCCGTGCTCCTCGCGCCACTCCCATACGCGCTCGACGAAGGCCTTGCGGCCGAGCTGCTCCCGCGAGGTCCCCTCCGCGATCAGGCGCTTCTCGACCTGGCGCTGGGTCGCAATCCCGGCGTGGTCGGTGCCGAGGATCCACTTCGTGCGCCTGCCGCGCATGCGCTGCGAGCGCGCGAGGACGTCTTGGATCGAGCCGTTGAGCGCGTGGCCCATATGCAGCACACCGGTGACGTTCGGTGGCGGCACCGCGATCGAGTAGTTCTCCGCGGCGGCCCCGGCCGGCTGCGGATGCACCAGCCCCGACTGCAGCCAGCGCGCGACGATGCGCGGCTCGACCTCGGCCGGTTCGAAGCGCGTGCGGTCCTCGAGATCGCCCATCGGACAGGTCAGTCTATGGAGCCCGCGGCACCGTCAGCACCGCGAAACTAGTGGATCACTAGCGCCGGCCGCTGGTGGCCCTGCGGCCGATCGGCACGACGCTGCGAGCGATCGCGATCGGCTCGAGCTTGCGCACGAGGCGCCGCACGTCGGCGCGCTCGCTCGGCGTGAGCCTCGCCGGCGACCCCTGGGACTTCTTGATGAGGCTCGACAGCTGTGTGCGTTCCGCGGGAGACAGGTATTTCCAGTGGCGTCGCAAGGTCATCGCGAGCTGGATGACCATGACCCACGGCATCGCGCGGACACGGGTGATCGCAAGGGGCATGCGATGCATCGTATCCGTGCCGCTGGCGAGGAACGCGTACAACCTGGAAGTTATACTTCGCGCGTGCGTTCCGATCTGCTGATCCGCGATGCGCGTCGCGCCGCAGGCCTGACCAGTCAGACCTTGGCGATCCAGCGGATGCGGCAGCGCGGCTGAACTACGCCGACTCGGCGCGGCGCGACTGCTCCTCGTCGGGCGCCGCCTCGGTGACGAGCGTCGGCGACAGGCCCTTCTCGATCGTCTCCTTGGTCACGACGCACTTCTTCACGTCGCGGCGCGAGGGCAGCTCGAACTGCACCTCCAGCAGGGTCTCCTCGATGATCGAGCGCAGGCCGCGGGCGCCGGTCTCGCGCGCCAGCGCCTTGTCGGCGACCGACACGAGCGCCTCGTCGGAGAAGACGAGCTCGATCCCGTCGAACTGAAAGAAGCGCTGGAACTGCTTGACGAGCGCGTTGCGCGGTTCGGTGAGGATCGTGATGAGGTCGTCTCGCGTCAGCTGATGCACGGCGGAGACGACCGGCAGGCGACCGATGAACTCGGGAATCAGCCCGTAGTTGACGAGATCCTCGGGCAGCGTCTGCTCGAACACCTCGCCCTTGTCGTGCTGCGAGCGCGAGGCGATCTTCGCCCCGAAGCCGACGCCGTTGGCGCCGACGCGCCGCTCGATCACCTTGTCGAGGTTGGCGAACGCCCCACCGCAGATGAACAGGACGTTCGTCGTGTCGATCGACAGGAACTCCTGATGGGGGTGCTTGCGCCCGCCCTGCGGCGGCACCGAGGCGGTCGTGCCCTCGAGGATCTTCAGCAGCGCCTGCTGGACGCCCTCGCCGGAGACGTCGCGCGTGATCGACGGGTTGTCGGCCTTGCGCGCGATCTTGTCGACCTCGTCGATGTAGATGATCCCGGTCTCGGCCTTCTTGACGTCGTAGTCGGCCGCCTGGATGAGCTTGAGCAGG
>Ga0136625_1000302_pt1 | contig 14608 bp, 9 predicted proteins | sample AntDrymUQ4832306_2_FD_104672 | JGI IMG/M metagenome (GOLD analysis project Ga0136625, IMG submission 104672) | Polar desert sand microbial communities from Dry Valleys, Antarctica - metaG UQ483 (23.06) | ecosystem: Environmental > Terrestrial > Soil > Desert | place: Antarctica: Dry Valley...
ACTGCAAGCTTCCAGCAGCGCCATCCGCGAGGAGGAACTGATGACCGGTCGTGACCAGTTCCAGGCTTTGGCGCAGGTCGGCGAGCTGCAGTCGGCCTCCATCGCCGCGGCGATGGAGGCCGAGAGTCAGCATCTCGCGGGCGATCCCGGTGCCGACCAGACCTACGAGGCATACTTGGGTCTGGCCCGACAGTGGCTCATCGCGACCCTGGAGTACAACACGGCGTGGTCCGAGCCGATCCCGGTCGAGCCGGTGGTCCAGCCTCTCGTTAACGTGTTGCTGCGGCGGGCCGACTTCGTGGCCGCCGACGGTGATCGCGACCGGGCCCGCTCCTATCAGGCGGAGGCACAGGAGCTGCTCGGGCTCCTCGGCCCCATCGCGGCAGCGGATGTCCGGCGCGGGCAGGCCTCCCAGCTCGCCGACGAAGGTCGCTTCCACGACGCCCTGATATCGCTTGACGAGGCGGCCCGGACGTTCCTCGATGCGGGCGACGAGCTCAAGGGCGCGCAGGCGACGCTGGATCTGGCACAGGTCTACGAATGGTTGGGCGACCTGGACAGGTCACTCGCCGCGGTGTGCGCGGTCGGCGATCGGATGGCGCCGTACCTGACCGACGGGCCGCCCAGCGAGGCCGCCGTGCTCGCCGCGGTCACCAGTCAGGTCGCCGCGATCGAGCGTGGTGAGCCCAGCCGAACCGGGGAAGACGTGGTCGCTCTGCTACGGATCGGCTACGAGCTGCTCGGGCACGAGGCCCGGATCCGGCTCAAGCGGGCGGAGTTCACCGCTGCCGAGCAGTTACTGCGCCGGATCCTGCCGTTCTACCGCGGTCTACACGTCGGCGAGTCAATCGAGTTCCACCTCGCGGTGGCCACCCTGCGGCAGGGCGACCTGGATGCAGCCGCCGCATTGCTCGACCGGATCGCACCTGCGTTCGAGCGAGGGCTTTTCCAGCCGCGTCGGCCCGCGCTGCGGATGGTGCAGGCCGACGTCGGGCTCGAACAGGGCACGCCGACCGCTGCACTGGCACGGGCCGACGAGGGCCTCGTCGATCTGGTCGAGCACCCGAACACCGACCTGAGCTGGAAGTTGCACCTGCGCCGCGGTCGGGCACTGCGGGCCGCGAACCGGTCGGACGAGGCGCTCGCCGCATTCGGCACCGCCGCCGCACTGGTCGACGACCTGCGCAAAGGATCGCTTGGGTACCGGCTGGACACCACGTTCCTCACCGACAAGCTGCCGCTGTTCGCCGAGGCAATCGACCTCGCCGCGCAGCAAGAGGACGGGGACGCCGCCGCTCGGCTGATCGAGCTGGTCAAGGCCCGGGCGCTGTCCGCGACGCTGAGCATCCCGCCGCAGGCACGGTCCAACCGCACACCCGACCAGGTCCGGTTCGACGCCGTCTCGGCGCGGCTCGACGTGTGCGAGTACGCCGAGTACGCAGGCACGGCGACGGCGGAGACCCGAGCCGAGCGCACGTCCCTGCTCGCGGCCCGCCGCGATCTCGCCGAGCGGATCCGGATCGCGGATCCGCGCTGGCGCGGGCTGTCGGCGCCGCCCGCGTTCGATCTCGCGGCCACGCTGGAGCGGCTGGCCGATGGTGACCGCGCCGCGCTCACCCTGCACCACCGCGGCGGGCTCGTCCACGCCGTCCTCCTGCACGATGGCCGCACCCGCGTCGCGAGCACCGAACTGGATACGCGCACAGAGCGGGCGCTGGCCGACTACGTCGAGAACCTGCAGGAAGTAGAGCCCGACGAGCTCCTCTTCGACTTCTCCGAGCAGACCGGAGTGGGCTGGGACCATCTCGTCCCGGCCGAGCTGGCCGAGGAGGCCCTGGCCGCGTCCACCTTGATGGTGGTCCCACACCGCACGCTCCATCTGCTGCCCTGGGGCGGGCTCACCGCCGGCGGTCAGCGGCTGTTCGAGCACACGACGGTTGGGGTGCTGCCCAACCTGTCCGCGCTCGCCGCACTCGACGGAGGATCCGAGCCCCCCGTCGCCGTCGCCCTGCTCGGCGATCCCGAGTATCGCGGGATGTCGCGGCTGCGGGCGCTCCCACAGGCCGGGGCGGAGCTTGCCGACGTGGCCGCGCTGTACGCGGGCGCGCTGTTGGCGCCGCCGGTGCGCGGACCCGAGGCGACCGAGGCCGCATTCTGGGCACTGGCCGGGCGATCCGACGCCGACCGTGCGGTGCTGCACCTGGTGTGCCACGCCTCACTGGAGGCCACCGAGCCGCTGACATCGGGCCTGCTGCTGACCGGAGGGAAGACTGATGCAGGCGAGATCGCGCTGCACCGGATCGGCTATCCAGAAGTCGTGCTCAGCGCGTGCAGCACCGGTTGGCGCCCGGCCCACGCCGAAGACCTGCCGCTGACCGGCGACGATGCGCTCGGGTTGGTCGCGTCGTTCCTTGAGGCCGGGGCCCGGTTCGTGCTGGCGAGCGTTCCACCGGTCCTGGACGAGGCGGCACACGCCTTCGCGCTTGCCTGGCACCGCCACCGCCGCGCCGGTGAGAGCCCGCTGGGCGCGACTCGGGCGAGCCAGCAGGAACTGGCCAGGCGCTCCGAGCTGCCCGCCTGGTCGTGGGTGGGTATCACCGGTTACGGAGCGCGCTAGACCGGCCGCAGCGAAGAGGGGAGATCGTCGATGGCATGGGACGACAGCGGGGACATCGTGGTGGTGTTGCCCGGGATCGCCGGCAGCGTGCTGCAGCGCGACGGTAAGGACGTGTTCGGACTGACCGTGAGCGCCGGGCTGCGGGCACTGTTCTCCGGCGGCGCGAGCATCCGTGAGCTCGCGGTCGACCTGGAGCATCCGGAGAAGGATGACGGTGTGACAGCGCACCGGCTGGCGCCGGACGCGCATCTCGTCCCCGGCCTATGGAAGATCGACGGGTACGGCCGGATAGTCGACTGGTTGGTAGACCGGCTGCATCTGCAGCCCGGCGTCGACCTGCGCGAGTTCCCCTACGACTGGCGCCAGGACAACAGGCTCGCGGCCACGCGGCTGCGGGACGAAGCGGAGCACTGGTTGCGCGAGCGGCGACGGACCTACCCGGACGCCCGGCTGGTGCTGCTCGCGCATTCGATGGGCGGGCTGGTCGCGCGGTACTACCTGGAGGTGCTGGGCGGGTGGCGGGATACCCGGCGGCTGCTCACCTTCGGCACCCCGCACCGTGGTGCGCTCGATGCGCTGGACTATCTCGTCAACGGGTGCCGTAAGGCCTTCGGTCTGGTCGACCTCACGGCGCTGATGAGCACGTTCCCCTCGACCTACCAGCTGCTCCCGATCTACCCGTGCGTCAGCGTCGACGGCGCGTCGCCGGTCCGGCTCACAGAGCTGCTCGAGCCGATCCCCGGGCTGGACCCGCACCGGGTCGCGGCCGCCGACGATTTCCACCGTGAGATCGAGCGGGCCGTGGCCCGCAACCGCGCCGACGCCGAGTACCACGAGCGCGGGTACGCGCTGCACCTGGTGGTGGGCGCCGAGCACCCGACGCGCCAGTCCGCGCAGTGGTCGGGTCGGGAGCTGACCGTGCACCGCGACTACCCGGAGGGGGTGGACCGCACCGACATGGGCGGGGACGGCACGGTGCCGCGGGTATCGGCAACGCCGATCGAGCTCAGTGACGTCGGGGCCGAGTGGTTCGCCGGCGACAAGCACGCCGCGCTGCAGAACGCCGAAGCTGTGCTCCGCCAGTTCCGGCGCACGCTCCTCACCCCGTCGCTGCGGATGGCACGATTCCGGGCGACGGCCCCGGTCACGGTGGCGCTCGACGTGGCCGACGTCTACCCGCAGGGCGAGCCACCCGTGATCCGGGTCCTGCCGCTGGCGCCGCCGGACGAGGACGAGCTGACCGACCGTCGGGCGCTGGCCGACCTGGTCATCGACGTGGAGGCGGTCATCGGGGAGGGCGAGCCGTGGACCACCGCGGTCGAGCTAGTCGATGACTGGCGCGAGGTCGAGCTGCCGGTGCTCGAGCCCGGCTGCTACCGGGTCCGGATCTCCGGCGAGCGTGGCGTGCAGCCCACCACCGACCTGCTGGTCGTGGCGCCGCCCGAGCGGCACTGACCGGTTCAGTCGGGCGGCGCCGTACCGGACATTGCGTTCCTCGACGCCGCATCGTGACGGCCAACGGACTCCGACCCTGGTTCGCCCCCACGGTGCTGGGCACGACGGTACCTGGCAGCCGGCCACGCGAGTAGCGATTGCCCGGCGAGCAATCGAGCTGCGCGTAACGACGCCATGCGTCGGAACGATTACCGACTGACAAGACTTTCCCGCGCCGCGAGGGTCGAACCAGGCGCGGGCGGCGACCCGCGGAGGGGCTCGATGGCAGGCAGAGTGGCGGTCGCCGATCTGGCCGTCGACCAGCTCGGGAGCCTCGGCCCCGTGCTCGGCTCGGGGGGACAGGCGGTCGTGTACGACCTGCCCGGGTTCCGGCTGCCCCAGGCACCCGAGCGGCTGGTCTACAAGCGCTACAAGGCGGGCCTCGCCCCGCCCCGCTCCGCGCTGGCGCGGCTGATCAACCGGCGCAGCGACCTGGCCGATCCCCTCCGGCACCGGCTGGACACGATCACGTCGTGGCCGCTCCGCATGGTCACCGACGGCGACGACGTGCTCGGCGTCGTCCTCCCCCGCATCCCCGACTCCTACTTCCAGGACGTCGTCCTGCCAGCCAGCGGCGACCGCGACACGATCGTCCGCGAGGTGCAGCACCTGTTCGTCATCCCCGACCGCAACCGGCGCATCGGCATGCCGGTGCCGACTCCGGAGCAGCGGCTCGGCGTCTGCCGCGACCTGGCCGACGCGCTGGCGTTCCTGCACTCGGATGACGTCGAGGTGGTCTTCGGTGACGTCAACGCGAAGAACGAGCTCTTCCGGCTGGACGACGAGCCGACGGTCATGCTCGTCGACTGCGACGCGGCCCGCATCCGCGGCGACATCGCACCGCAGCCCAACACGCCGGACTGGATGCCCACCGACCCGCGTGAACGGCTGAGCCTGCTCACCGACCGGTACAAGTTCGGCCTGTTTGTGCTGCGCTGCCTCACCCCGGGGGACCAGGGCTCCACCCGCACCGACCCCACCGCGGCTGCAGACGTCCTCGACGCAGCGGGTGTCGCGCTGCTCACCGCGGCCATCAAAGGGCCGGCGCTGGACCGGCCGGCCGCCCGCGACTGGTTCCGCTATCTGTGCGGGTGCCTGGGCCAGGCCAGCGAACCACCCACCCTGGACGCGGTCGACCTGGACCGCACGATGGTCGCGGCGGGCGAGCCGGTGACCGTGCAGTGGGCCGCGCAGGACGCCGACGTGATGGAGGTCTCCGCCGTCGATTGCACCCCAGTAGTGACAGACGGGCGTGCCGGCAGCGGCAGCATCCGGGTGCGGCCGCCACGCACCGGAATGTTGACCGTCACGGCCCGCAACCGCTGGGGCGCCGTCGGGCGGACCACTCCGCCGGTGGCGGTGGTGGACGTTCCCCGCTGGGACGACCTGCCGGTGCCGGTGCCGCGGATGGGGCTGCCCGACCTCAGTTCCGTCGCACTCCCCGACGTCGGTGCCGTGCTGCCCCCGATGCCGCTTGCGGTCGGAGCCGATCTGCCGCCGCTTCTCGAGGTCGTCGGCGTCTGGGCTCCGCCGCATGAGCCCGAACCGCTAACGACTCCGGTCGATCCGGCGAAGTCCCCACCGGGCTTCGACGTGGGCGGCACCGGTTTTCCGATCGACATCGTGTCGATGATGAGCGGTGGGCCCGACCTTGACGGCGAGCCGTCGGCGCGAGGAGAGGTGATCCGGTGAAGGTCGGGTACTGGCTGGCGCGGCTGGGCGGCGCACAGGAGGAGGTCCTGCGGAAGGCGCCCGGGGACGTCCCGAAGCAGACGTCGCTCGGTGCCGTGCTGGTCGGCACGGCGTCAATCGCGGCGATTTCGGCTGCGTTCGCCCTGAATACTGCGGTAGACCTGCCAGTCGTGCCGGCGGTGCTCGTCGGCCTGTTGTGGGGCCTGCTGATCCTCAACCTGGACCGCATGCTGGTGGTCAGCATGGGCCGGCGGAACGGAGTGTGGGCGAACGTCGCCACGGCGCTGCCCCGGCTGCTGCTCGCGCTGCTCATCGGGACGGTGATCTCCATACCGTTGGTGCTCCGGATCTTCCAGCCGGAGATCGACGCCGAGCTGCAGGTGATGCGCAACGAAGCGCTGGACGTCGCGCAGACAAGGCTCAACGAGGACCAGCGTTTCGCCGTCATCCCGGCCCTGGAGGCCGATGAAGACCAGCTGCGGGCCGTGGTAGCGGGCCAGCAGCGGGCCAGCGTCGCCGACGACCCCGAGGTGCGGACGTTGCAGGAGCAGTTCGACGCCAAGGAGGCGGAGTTCCGACAGGCCGAGCAGGAGATCATCTGCGAGAATGACGGGACCTGCGGCACCGGGGTGGTCGGGCGGGGCGCGTCGTACCTGGAGAAGCGGGACCGGAAGAACCGGCTCGAGGCGGAGCGCAACGGGCTGCGGGGCCAGCTCGACGCGGCCAAGGCGGCCGCGACCGATCGCGTTGAGAGCGCCAGCGTGCAGGAGAAGCAGGCCGCTGCAGCGGAGCTCACCCGGGTTCAGGCCCAGCTGGGTGCGCTCCGCACGGAACGGACGTTCGAGGAGGACCGCACCCGGGCAACGGAGATCCAGAACGACGGGCTGCTCGCCCGGCTCGAGGCGCTGGACCGGCTCTCCGAGGGCCGCCCGATGATGTGGCTCGCGCACTGGACCCTGATCCTGCTGTTCGTCTGCATCGAGCTGCTCCCGGTGCTGGTCAAGATGCTGGCGAGTACCGGGCCGAAGACCGTGTACGAGAGGCTGCTCGAGCGCCGCGAAGCCGACGCTCTGGACACCGACCAGGTTTGGTCGGTTAAGCAGCGCGAGATCGCCGACATCCGGGTGGGCGTGCGCCTGCAGCTCGAGCAGGACCGCGCGGACGCCCAGGTGGAGGCCGGCAAGCGGGTAAACGCCACGCTGGTGGGGAAGCAGCAGGAGATCTCCGACCGCGCGATCGAAGTCTGGGGGGAGGTCGCGAAGCGCCGCGCGGACGACGAGCTGGCCCGCTGGTACGCCCAGTACAGCCGCGCCAGCGCGACGGACCCGGCCGCGCCACCCTCCCTGCCCTGGCCTGCCGCTTCACCGGCGTCCGCCACGGCTCCGCCCACGGGGCATCAGCAGACGGTCAATCCTGCGACCCAGACCGCTGCGAGCCCGGTCGCGACAACTCTGCCGACGAGCCCGATCCAAGCCACCGGACAGCCGCCGGCTCCGCCCACCAGTGGGTCGGGGCAAGCGCACCAGGACAACGGTCGCGTGCAAGGCTCGCCCGCGCCGCCTACCATCCCGCCCGTCGGACCGTGATCATCAACGAGAGGAACGCCGTACCATGGACCAAACAGGTGCCAAGCTGTTGCCCTTCTACCTCGTCATTGATGTGTCCTATTCGATGGCGGGAAACAAGCTCGACTCGGCGAGTAATGTCATGCCGTCAATCGTTGACGCGCTCGCGAGGAACCCGATCCTGTCCGACAAGGTGCGGTTCGGCCTGATCGACTTCTCCAACGACGCGCAGGTGCGGCTGCCGCTGTGCGATCTGCTCGACCCGAACCTCACCCTGCCCGGCCTGTCCGTGCGCGGGGGGACGAACTACTCCGCGGCCTTCACGGTCTTGCGGCAGGAGATCGAGGCGAACGTCGCCCAGCTCAAGGCGGACCAGTACGTCGTGCACCGTCCGACGGTCTGGTTCATCAGCGACGGTGAGCCAGGTGACTCCGAGGACGCGTGGAGGCAGGCGTTCGCCGAGCTCACGGGTTCGAAGATGTATCCGAACTTCATTCCCTGCGGCGTGGATAGTGCCGACCAGCAGGTGATGGCGTCGCTGATCCACCCGTCAAGCGGAAATAAGCCGATGGCGATGTACATGATGGACCCGGGCTTCGACCCAGCGAAGGCGATCACAGCGATGGCCGAGATCCTCATCTCGAGCATGCTCGCCTCCGGATACAGCCTGGCAAGCGGCCAGTCCGGCACGGTGCTGCCGCCCAAGTCCGACCTGCCGAGCGGCATCACCCAATATGACCCCGATGACTTCGTGTGATGCGCGAGCAGCGGCCGTCGGTCTACCTCGTGATGGACGTGTCGCGACCCATGGCCGGCGCAAAGCTGGAGGCGGCGCAGGGGCGGTTCCATCGTTCTATCCCAAGGTTTACCTCCAGAGGTTGTCTCACCCGTGACCGGCTACTGTCCCGGGAGAACTGGCTGTGCTTGAGAGGAATGCAATGCATGCAACCGAGGTCCCGCTGCTGCCGATCTACCTGGTGATCGACGTGGCCGAGGTCGAGTCCGCCGTGTCGAAGAGGGAGACGACGAACCGCATCCTCCCGGCGGTCGTCGCCGCTCTCAGGAAGCATCCGGCTGCGGCGGCACATGCTCGTATCGGACTGATTGGGTTTGCAGGCTATTCGCGGCTGTGCCTGCCGCTGACCGACGTTCTCAATCCACGCTTCGTGCCACCTCAGCTGATCATCGGCGGCAGGCGTTCCTACATTTCCGCATTCCGCGCGCTGAACAGCCGAATTTCGTCGGACCTCCAACAGATGAGGAACGCGGGTCATTCGATGGACCGCCCGGTAGCGCTGTTCGTCACCGATGGAGCCGCAGAACACACCGAGGACTGGCGATCGGAGTTCGGCCGTCTGACGACCGGTCCGGAACGCCCGGCGATCATTCCCATCGGATTCGGCATAATCGAGCAGGAGACTGTGGAGCAGCTGGCTCATCCGTCCGGCCGGTTCCGCTACCTTCCGCCCGGCACCGACCCGGTGCCGACGATCGCGGAAGAGGTTGTCGAGCAGGCCGATGACTCTCTTCGCCGTTGCCAAGCCGACAGCGAGGCCGTGGCGGTCGCCACAGATCGAGCGCCCGCCCACGCACACGTACCGGTACCCGCCGGAACAGCGCATGATTCACGCAGCCGATCGGGACCTGAGGACCGTACGTTCCACGACAGCGCCGGAGCGCACCCAGGCCCCAGGCACGCTCAAGCGGACAACACCGCCACTGTGGCGTCGGCGCCATCCCACGCCTTCGGAGTCTCGCCATTGCCTGCAGTCTCGGCCACCGAAGCCCCGGCCACCACCGCGACCCACGACGAATCCGCGCGGCCGGCGTCCGGCCCTGTGGGGCCAGTCGCGGCGGATATCCCGAACGCAACGTCTTCGCCGAACGCTCTGCCCGGGCGAGCGGGGGCCGAGACGCAGGAGTGGAAGGGTCGATTCGACCCATTCTCGGTCGGCGATCCGGGACGGGCTGCGGCGCTCGTCCGGCCGATCCCCGATCTGACCGAGTGGGACTGGCGAGACACGGTCCTGGACGGTGTCTGCATTCGCGACCACGCCGACGCGCCCGCGCTCGAACTGCGCGCCGCCAGCGTCCGCGGCCTGTCGCACCGTTTCGCCGGCACGGTTCGTCAGGATGACTACGCCTACCAGCGCACGCGCGATGGCCGTTTCCTCGTCGCGGTTGTATCCGATGGAGTGTCGAGTAGCAAGCTGTCCCACCACGCCGCGGCCCTGATCACCCGCTGTGGTTGCGCCAAGCTCGCCGAACTCCTGGAGAAGCAGCCGCCCGACCAACTCAACTGGGGCGCGTTAGCGCACGATCTCGCGGATCAGGTCGTCGAGCTCGGCAGGAAGCTGCTCGTCGACCGTCCCGGGGACGCAGTAGAGCTCACCCGTGCCGAGGTCGCCGGGCATCTGGCGGCGACCGCCTTGTTGGCCGTCGTCGCCGTGCGACCTGGCGACGAGGAGATCCCGGTGCATCTGTTCGCGATCGGCGACTCGCCGGCGTGGGTGCTGCGCGACGGCACTATCTGGGAGCCACAGCAGACGATCAAGAACGAGGGCAGCGCGATTGCCTCGTCGCGGACCAAGGCGCTCCCGCTGCTGCCCACCGAGCTCGATCCGCCGGTGGCGACGACGCTGCGGCCAGCCGACGTGTTGGTCCTGATGACCGATGGCATCGGGGACCCGCTCGGCGACGGCAATGGGCCCGTCGGCCGGTTCCTCGCGCAAGTGTGGTCCCGCCCGCCCGCACCGCTGAAGTTCGCTGCGCACGTCGACTTCGCCCGCCGCACCCACGACGACGACCGCACGGCGCTGGCGATCTGGCCCGAACGAGGTCCATGATGGACGAAGTCATCAGCCCGTCTCATCTGGGGAAGCTGGGGCCGCTGCTGGGCGTGGGCGGGCAAGCCTGGGTGTACCAGGCGCCGAAGTTGACGTTACCCAATGCGACCGGGCCGTTGGTGTTCAAGAAGTACAAGCCCGGGCACCAGCCACCCCATGGACTGCGGAAGGTCGTGGCGGTGCGTAATGGCATCGACGCTGCTGGGCGACATCGACTCGACCAGCTCGCGGCCTGGCCGCTACGCGTGGTCGAGGAGGGCGGGCGGGTCTGCGGTGTCGTCCTGCCCCTGATCCCGTCCTCCTTCTTTCAGGAGCGGACCCTGCCTGGGACCGGCACGTGGGTGCAGACCCCGCGCGAGATCCAGAACCTGCTCATTCCCATCATCCGGGCCCGTGTGGTCGGCATGCCGACGCCCACCGTGGAGCAGCGCCTGGTCATCTGCCGCGACTTCGCCGCCGCGCTGCACTTCGTGCACCGGCAGAACCTGGTCGTCGGCGACCTGAACGCAAAGAACGCCCTGTTCCGCCTCACCGAGCGGCCGACCCTGATGCTGGTCGACTGCGACGCGATCAGGATCAAGGGCAACATGGCGGTGGTCGCCCAGCTCAACGCCCCTGACTGGGATCCGCCGGAGCGGGTGCTGACCCAGCAGACCGATCGGTACAAGTTTGGACTCTTCGTGCTGCGCTGCCTGAGCACCGGTGAGCAGGCATCCACTACGCGCGACCCCCGCCGGGCCGACGCCGCGCTCGACCCGGCGGGGCGGCGCCTCCTGCGGGCGGCGCTGAGCGACGTCCCCAACGACCGGCCGACCGCACAGGACTGGGGCCTCTACTTCCAGTCTCGGTTGACCGGCCAGCGGTCGGTGGCCGGTGTCTCGCCGCCGGCCCGACCCGTGCCGCCGAAGCCACAACCCCCTCCCGCGACCGTTGCGACCGGGGGATGGGTCCGCGATCCGGTCACTGGACAGTGGACGGAGCGCTGAAATGCCGACTGTAGACGTGGCGAGCCGGGCATGTACGATCTGCGGTCGTCGCCCGGTCGGGAGGGTCGAGGTCTCACTGCACGACGAGGTTACCTGCACCGTCCACGTCGCTCGCGTTCGTTGCGTGTTCTGCACGCGGCCCCACATCGACGCCGCGCCCGCTGGCTGGCGGCCGTTCGCGGGCTCACTACTACGGTGCCCGACTTGCATCGTTGACGCGGTGGACACCCAGCGAGAAGCCCGGATCCACCTGCCGTCGGTCCGCAGCGAGATGGCCGCGATTGGTGTGGAACTGCTTGAGCGCGTCCGCGTGGAGATTGTCAAGCCAGCAGAGATCAATGCTGTTGGTGGGTCCCCGACCGGCGGTGTCTTAATGGGCCTGACAGACCAATGGACCGGCGACCGGACTCGGGTCCGCGTGGCAGGAATCCGGATCGTTGCCGGCCTGCCCCCGACCTACTTCGGCCGGGCGGTGACCCATGAGATCGGCCACGCCTGGTTGGCGCAGCGGGGCCACGAGTGGACCGCACCGGCGATCGAGGAGGGTCTATGTGAGCTCTTTGCCTACGCCTGGCTCAAGCGGCGAGGCACGCCGTTGGCCGAGACGCTCCGTTCCCAGCTGTGCACCAACCCCGATCCGGTCTACGGCGGAGGCTTTCGCGAGGTGCACGGCGCCGTCCAACGGCGCGGAATTGCGACCGTCCTGGGCGAACTACTGAGCACTGGCAGGCTGTCATGACCGCACCCGAAGCCGACGGACATTCCGGAGAAGAAACAGTGTCGACGAACGACCACGCGACGAGCAGCGCGGACCGGAATACGACCGCGCAGGCCGACGCGGTGCTCGACCGCATCGACTGGTTCTGTGATCAGATGGACGTGATCACATCGGCACTGTCGACCGAGCAACGGGCAGCCACGGTGTCCGACCTCGGCGTGCTCGACCTCGCGCTCAAGAGGCTTCGGGAGTCCATACATCAAGGCTCGGAGTGCTCGGAGACGCTCTCGGCAGCGCTGGAGGGAGCGTTCGACAGGCTGGACTCGCCGGCCGCGCGGCTCGTCACCGCGCCCGGCCGCGCGGATCGGAGCAGGCATCTCGACTTCCTGGTCGAACGTGCTGGGGAAGAGGCCGAGCTCGTCGCTGCTATCGGGCGCCACCTCGAGCCGAGCCTCGACTACGCGTCTTACCGATCTGCCCTGGCCATCGCGGCGGAGACGTCGTTCCTGGTGAACGCGAGCAGGAAACTCGATCTCGGCCTGGACAAACTCCACCGGGTTGCCACCGCCCATCGGAATGACGGGGAGCTGCGCCAGCAACGCTACGAGCTGGAGCTCGAAAGGTACTCCGAAAACTTCGCACAGCTCCTCGAGTCCAGCGGGCAGCAAGTCGACGTGGCCATCGGCAAGGTGGACGCCGGAGTGCGGTCCGTCGAAGCGAAGGCCGAGTGGCTCTACGGGGAAGTCAAGCATATCGTCGAGAGGGACCTGGTCACGAAGATTGTTGAGCGCCACGAGCAGGAAGGTGCCCGGGAAGGTCGAGCCGCCAACACATGGCGTATCGTCGGCCTGATCTTCGCGTTGCTCGTCCTCGCTCCGCTGGTTTATCTCGTGCCGAGTGATCAGAGCGACTCGCTGGCCAGCGTCGTCCTGCACCTGAGCCTGTCAACCGCAATCGGTGCCATCGCCGCGTACTGCTTCCGGCAGTCCGCGGAGCATCGGCGGGAGGAACGGCAGCTCCGAACCGAGCAGTTGAAAGCGGCGGCGTCCATCAACGCGATGTCCGGTCTGCCCGACAGGGAACGAGAGGCGCTCCAGGGCCGCCTGGCCCGCACATACCTGGATCTGGGCCATTCCGACGCCGGCCCAGTGTCCCCGGAGTCCCTCTCGTTGCTCCCGATAGGGCAGATGCTCACCGGTGCAACCGAACTGCTGAATCCGAAGCCTCAGCCGGCGCCCACGAGCAGAAGCAACCCGGAGATGCCCTCAGATGGACCAAGCCCGTGAGCACACATAGCCGGACGGACGAGGTCTGGCCGTGTTACCTGGTCATCGACGTGTCGCAGTCGATGACGGGTCACCGGCTCGACCTCGGGCTGCGGACCGTGTCGGCCATCGTCAACCTCCTTCGCGCGAATCCGAGCGTCAGTGACCGTTGCCGGATAGCTCTGCTGCAGTTTTCGGCGAGGACGAGGATGGTCATGCCACTGTCACAGGTGACGGCCCTGCGCGGGATGCCGGGGGTGTCGGTAGATGGCGGCGTGACATGCGTCGGCGAGGCATTCAGCTTTCTCCGCGGTCAGCTCACTCACGATGTCCAGCTGCTGATGGCGGACGGCTTCGGCGTTCGCCGACCGGTTGTCCTGTTCTTGACCGATGGTGAAGCGGGTGACGACTGGGAAGATGATTTTGTGCGCCTCACAGAGTACGACTCATACTTGGGCCATGGATTCCCGTGGTACCCCGCCGTGGTACCGATCGGTATCGGCGTCGATGACATGGAGGAGTTGCGAAAGTTCGCTTTCCCACCGCAGAGGGTCCGAGGCTTCGCGGTATCCAGCCCGGAGCAGGCGGCCGATCACGTTGCCTCGTTGCTCGAGTTCTTGACCTCGACGGTCGTCCCGCCTTGGAATCCGGACAGATCTGTGCTGAAGATTGCTCAGACATTCGCGCCGGACGACTTCGTTTGACCCTGATCCGCGTAGCACGGGTGAGTTGATCGCTGTTGGCAGGGATGATCTGGGCAGGCTGGTGGCCGAGTGTCGCCTCGGTTGGCGGGTTCCGGGTCTGGTCGGTCGAGGGCGACGCTGATCATCCCTGACAGTGCCGGGGTCAGGGTGCGAGGCGGGCCAGGACGTGGGCAAGGAGGTAGTGGCCGGGTGTCAGGCGCAGCACGAGCACCCCGGCGTGGCGGATGAGGCGCCCGGGCAGGCGGATCAGCTGGTGCTGCAGTGTTTCGATCATCACTTTGTCGTCTACAACACCGAGCCACCGACCCGCGGCCGGATCGGCACCGGACTGTCGGGGCCGGCCACTACGCTGTCCGCCGTGCCGCACTATCCCCGGCTTCCGGTCGAGCTGTTCCGATTCGCCACCACCGAGCGCGCGGAGCTGAACACTGCCGTGCTGTGCGCGTTCGGGGCGGCCAACGACCGGCTGGAAACGTGGCTGACCCTCGGCGATGTGGCGGCCCGGCTGCACACCGTCGGCCACCACGCACCGGTGGTCGAGGAGGACCTGCTCTCGGTGCTGGGCCAGCTCAAGGAGTGGCAGCTCATCGAGCGCACTCAGGACCACGGCGCGCACTACTCCACCGCCGAGGACTTCGAGCGCAACAACCTGCGCTACTCCCTGACCCGCCGCGGCGAGGCCGCCCTGGAGGGCATCACCCGAGCCGCGGCCGTGCTCGAA
>Ga0136625_1000303_pt1 | contig 14607 bp, 13 predicted proteins | sample AntDrymUQ4832306_2_FD_104672 | JGI IMG/M metagenome (GOLD analysis project Ga0136625, IMG submission 104672) | Polar desert sand microbial communities from Dry Valleys, Antarctica - metaG UQ483 (23.06) | ecosystem: Environmental > Terrestrial > Soil > Desert | place: Antarctica: Dry Valley...
GGGCCGCGCGCCGTTTCCGCGACGGGCCATTAGTGGTCGGCCGGAAGCTCAGTCCGGCGTTGGGCCTTGACGTGGCTTCCGACGACGGTGGCGAGCGCCGCCACGGGCACCGCCAGGAAGGCCCCGGCGATCCCTGCCAGGATGCCGCCGGCGGCGAGCGAGAGAAGCACCACGGTCGGATGCAGCTTGATCGCCCGGCCCAGCACGACCGGTTGCAGCACGTGGCCCTCGACCTGCTGTACCACAAGGATGGCGACGCCCACGAGGAGCGCGTCGACCACCCCGCCCGAAACCAGGGCGACCAGCGCCGCCACGACGCCCGCGACGGTCGCACCGATCAGCGGCAAAAAAGCGCCGAAGAACGTCAGCACGGCCAGAGGTATGACCAGAGGTACGCCGATGAGCAGGAGCGCGATGCCGATGAGCACGGCGTCGACGAGCCCCACGAAGGCGAGACCTCTGAGGTAGGCGCCGAGCGTCTCCCACAGCCTCATTCCGAGCAAGTTGAGGCTCTGCCGCCGCCGGTCCGAGAACTGGCTCGTGAACCACGAGAACATCGCGGCACCGTCCTTGACGAAGAAGAATGTCAGCACGAACGTGAGGATGATGCCCACGAGGACCTCTCCGAGCTTGATCGCTCCGGCGAGGACCCCCGAGGTGATCGTGCTCGAGTTTGCCTGCAATTGCTCTGTGGCGCGGTCGACGTAGCGGTTCAACTCTTGCCGGCTGAGCTCCAGCGGGCCCCGGCTGAGCCATTCGATGACCTGGCGCGATCCCCGGGTGACGTCGCCCGAGAGGGTGCCGAACTCGTTGGCGACTTGTGGCGCCAACAAGGCGACGACCCCCGTGAGCAGCAGCAGGCCCCCCAGGATCGCGACCCACACCGAGGCCAGGCGCGGCAGCCCGCGCCTATGCAGCCACTGGGACGCAGGGTGGATCAGCGTGGCCGCGAACAGCGCTGCGATGACCGGAAAAACGACCACTCGCAGCTTGACCAGCGCATACACGATCACCGCCAATGCGAGAATGATGGCCAGGAACTTCCAGCTGGTGGAGGCGACCGTGTCCAGCAGCGGTCGGCGCGGGCGGTCGCCCCGCCGGGATCCGGTAGGCGTGGCTTCTGTCTGCTCTGCAACGCTGGGTTTCATCCGGCCCGCAAGGGCCTCATCACCTGCCCATCTCTCGAGATCTCGACGACTATCATGCCTGTATGGCAACCCCCTCCATGGACACGATCGTCAACCTGTGCAAGCGTAGGGGCATCGTCTTCCCCTCGAGCGAAATCTATGGAGGGCTTCGGTCGGCGTGGGACTGGGGGCCGCTGGGGGTCGAGCTCAAGCGCAACGTCAAGCATCAATGGTGGCACGCGATGGTGCACTCACGCGCGGACGTCGTGGGGCTCGAAAGCTCGATCATCATGTCCCCCACCGTGTGGGAGGCCTCAGGACATGTCGAGACCTTCACGGACCCGCTGGTCGAATGCACCAACTGCAACAAGCGCTTTCGTGCCGATCACGTCAATCTCGAGCGGTCTTGTCCTCATTGCGGCAACGGCCCTGCCTGGACCGAGGCCCGTCAGTTCCACCTCATGTTCAAGACGCACATGGGTCCGGTTGAGGACTCGGCCAACGTCGTCTATCTGAGGCCTGAGACCGCGCAGGGGATGTTCGTCGATTTCGCGACCGTACAGCAGTCTTCCCGCAAGAGGGTCCCCTTCGGGATCGCCCAACAGGGCAAGTCGTTCCGCAACGAAATCACTCCGGGGAACTTCATCTTCAGGACGCGTGAGTTCGAGCAGATGGAGATGGAGTTCTTCGTCGAGCCGGGCACCGATGAAAAATGGCACGAGTACTGGATCGAGCAGCGCATGAACTGGTATCTGGACCTGGGCATCCGGCCGGAGAACCTGAGGTTGCGCGAGCATGAGGCTGATGAGCTGTCACATTACGCGAAGCGCACACTCGACATCGAGTACAACTTTCCGGGCATGGGCTGGTCCGAGCTCGAAGGCATCGCCAATCGCACGGACTTCGATCTCAAGGCGCATTCCGAGCGCTCGGGCCAAGACCTTTCCTATTTCGATCCCGACACCAAGGCTCGGTACATACCCTATGTGATCGAGCCTGCGGTCGGAGTCGAGAGGCCGCTGTTCGCCTTTCTCATCGACGCTTATCGCGAGGAAGAAGCGCCCACCGCCGGCGGCAAGACCGAGAAGCGGGTCTTGTTGAAGCTCGACCCCCGCTTGGCGCCCACCAAGGTCGCGGTTCTGCCACTGTCGAAACACCAGGACCTGGTGCCGGTGGCGGAGCGAGTGGCGGATCGCCTTCGTGCTCGCTTCGTGACCGAGTTGGACATCACCGGATCCGTTGGCAAGCGCTATCGCCGCCAGGACGAGGTCGGCACACCCTATTGCGTCACAGTGGATTTCGATACGCTCGACGACCATCAGGTAACGATTAGAGAGCGCGACAGCATGGATCAGGAGCGGGTGCCGGTCGATGCCCTGCCGGAGCATCTCGCAAAGAGATTTGAAGACTGAGTAGAAGAGAGGATCTGGCGATATGACGAAGTGGGTCTACGAGTTTTCCGAGGGCGACGCGTCGCAGAAGAATTTGCTCGGAGGCAAGGGTGCCAACCTGGCCGAGATGACCAATCTCGGCCTTCCGGTGCCCCCGGGCTTCACGCTCACGACCGAGGCGTGCAACGCCTACCGCGAGGGCGGACAGCAGTTTCCCAACGGGCTCTTGGACGAGGTTTCGGACCACCGCAAGCAGCTCGAGGAGAGGATGGGGCGCCAGATCGGCGACGCGCGCGATCCGTTGCTGGTATCCGTGCGGTCGGGCGCGCCCTTCTCGATGCCGGGCATGATGGACACGGTCCTGAACGTCGGGCTCAACGACGACAGCATAAAAGGTCTCATTCGCCAGACCTCCTCCGAACGCTTTGCCTGGGACTCCTATCGGCGGCTGCTGCAGATGTTTGGAAAGACGGTCATGGGCGTCGACGGGGAACTGTTCGAAGAAGCGATCGAAGGGGCCAAGGACAAGAAGGGCGTGGCCAACGACGTCGATCTCGAGACCAAGGACCTGAAAGCCCTGGTCAAAGGGTTCAAGTCGATCATCAAGAAACAGACGCGCCGCGGGTTCCCTCAGGACCCCACCGATCAACTCCATCTCGCGATCGAAGCGGTGTTCGGGTCGTGGGACAACAAGCGAGCCCAGGACTACAGGAGGCGGAACCGTATTGCGGACTCCTTGGGCACTGCGGTCAACGTCCAGGCGATGGTGTTCGGAAACAAGGGTGACAACTCCGGCACTGGCGTCGCCTTCACACGCGACCCCTCGACCGGAGCGAACGAACCTTACGGCGACTATCTCGCCAATGCCCAAGGCGAAGATGTCGTTGCGGGCATCCGCAACACGCTCAAGCTCGAAGAGATGGCCACGGTCCAGCCGGGTCCGTTCAAGGAGCTCGCCGGCCACATGGGAACGCTCGAGCGCCACTACCGGGACATGTGCGACATCGAGTTCACCGTCGAGGACGGCAAGCTATGGCTGTTGCAGACGCGCGTCGGCAAGCGCACCGGAGCGGCCGAGTGGATCATCGGATTCGACATGGACAATGAAGGGCTCACCGATGCCGCGACCGTGGCGCGCGACCGCCTCACGGCCAGCCGGCTCGAGGAGCTGTCCAAACCCAGCATCAAAGCTGAGCTCAAGAACAGCAAGAGCCCCATCGCCACCGGGCTCAACGCTTCCCCGGGTGCGGCCGTGGGAAGCCTTGTGTTCAGCGCCGCGGATGCGGTCAAGTGGGCGGAGCGCGGCGAGAAGGTGGTCCTTGCGCGGCGCGAAACGAACCCCGACGACTATCACGGCATGGTGGTGTCCGAGGGCATCCTCACCTCCGCCGGCGGCACCAACTCTCACGCCGCCGTAGTGGCTCGGGGCGAAGGAATCTCGGCGGTTTGCGGTGCGGACGCGCTGCGCATCGACGTGAAGGCAAAGAAGCTTTCGGTCGGCAAGCTGACGCTGTCAGAGGGCGACGCCATCACGATCGACGGCACCGACGGAACCGTCTACGGAGAGGCCCTCGAGCTTGAGCCGTCGCCGCTCGAGGCCGCTATGGGCGGGAACAAGCGGGCGCGCAAGGCGAAACTGTGGAAGGCCTACGAGCGCTTCTCCGCCATTGCAGACCGAGAGCGCAGGCTCGGGGTGCGCGCCAATGCGGACACTCCAGAGCAGGCCAAGGACGCTCGCATCCGGGGGGCAGAGGGCATCGGACTGTGCCGCACCGAGCACATGTTCATGGGTCCCGAGAAGGCTGAAGCGGTGAGGCGGATGATCTTTGCCGAGAGCGGCTCGGACGAGGAGCAGGCCGCCTACGAGGCTCTGCTCCCGCTGCAGCGCAAGGATTTTACCGGGATCTTCAAGGCGATGGACGGCCTTCCGGTTACCGTTCGCCTGCTCGATCCTCCGCTTCACGAGTTCCTGCCCGACCATGTCGACCTCGAGGTCGAGGTCGCCCTTGCCGAAGCCGGCGCCAAGAAGATGGGAAAGAAAACGCTGGCCCAGCGCAAGGAGCTGCTTGCCAAGGTACGAGAGCTGCACGAGTTCAACCCGATGCTCGGCTTGCGAGGCGTGCGACTGGGCATCGTCAAGCCCGGTCTCTACGCCCTGCAGGTGCGAGCGATCGCGGATGCTGCGGTGTCGCTGAAGAAGAAAGGACTCGACCCGCGCGTAGAGATCATGATTCCTTTGGTTGCGACCGCAGAGGAGCTGCGTCAGATGCGTGAGGAGCTCGAGCCACTGGCGAGCGCCATTGTCGACAAGGCCGGGGTCGAGCTCCCCATCCTCTTCGGCACCATGATCGAGCTGCCGCGCGCGTGCATGACCGCGGGCGAGATCGCGCAGCACGCCGACTTCTTTTCATTTGGGACCAACGATCTCGCGCAGACAGCGTTCGGTTTCTCGCGTGACGACATCGGCAAGTTCCTCGGGCTCTACGAAGAGCGCAAGCTGGTGCCGAACAACCCGTTCGTCTCAATCGATGAGCCCGGCGTCGGCCGTCTCATGCAGATCGCCGTGGAGGAGGCCAAGGCGGCCAAGCCCGGCATCCACCTGGGGATCTGCGGCGAGCACGGCGGCGACCCCGAGTCGGTGTGGTTCTGCGAGAAGTTGGGGCTCGACTACGTGTCCTGCTCCCCTCGCAGGGTCCCCACCGCCCGGCTGGCGGCCGGTCAGGCGATCATGGGCGAGGCTCAGTCGTCTGCCAATTAGGTACCTCGTCGACTAAGCGTCACAGGCTCCCTGTAACGTGACGCAGGTGCACGACCGTTACCGACTGGCGGCCGAGGTCGCCGAGCTGGCCTCACTGGACGAGCGCGCGGCGCTCGCATCGCGCTCGCGCGGGCGCAGTCTGGCCGAGCCGGAGGACGCGGTGCGGACCTGCTGGCAGCGCGACCGGGATCGCATAGTTCACTCCAAGGCCTTTAGGCGCCTGGCGCACAAGACCCAGGTCTTCCTGGCACCCGAGGGAGACCATTACCGGGTTCGGCTGACCCACACACTCGAAGTCACCCAAGTGGCCCGGACCATCGCGCGCGCCCTGAGGCTCAACGAGGACCTCGTCGAGGCCATCTGTCTCGGACACGACCTCGGACACACGCCGTTCGGGCACCTCGGCGAGGAAGTTGTGGCCGAGTTCATGCCCGGTTTTCGACACAATCTGCAATCGGTGCGCATCGTCGAGGTGCTCGAGGCGCTGAACCTGACCTGGGAGGTGCGTGACGGGATCGAGCACCACACCTGGTCGATGTCCATGCCTTCGACGCTCGAAGGACGGATTGCCCGCTACGCCGATCGCATCGCCTATTTGAACCACGACATCGATGACGCGGTGAGGGCCGGCATCCTCGACGAAAAGGAGCTTCCCTCAGAGACCATAGAGGTTCTGGGCACCACTCATTCCCAGCGCATCGAGACCATGGTGGGTGATCTCGTGGGGTGTTGGCAGGATGATGGAGAGATCGGGATGAGCGGCCCGGTGTTCGAAGCCATGGGTCGAACGCGCGAATTCCTCTTCGAGCGTGTCTATCTGGGTCGTATCACCGCCGCCACCAGAGACGTCGTGGCCCTGGTGGTCGGCACCTTGCTGACTCATCACGAAGGACTTGCCGCCCCCGGTGCGGAGGATCCGAGGGAAGGAGCGGTCGACTACGTGGCCGGGATGACCGACCGTTTCGCCCTGCGAGCGTTCGAGGAGCTCGCAGGGACCCGTGCTCCCGCCTTCGGGGCACTAGGATGAGGGGACTTCCCCTGTTCGTTTCGGCGCGCGCTTAGGCGCGGGGAGGGTCATGGCGAGGATAAGAGCCGAAGACATAGACGCTCTGCGTGAGCGCGCGAGCATCGTCGAGCTCGCCTCGGGCTACTCCAACCTGAAGAAAACGGGCGGGCACACTTTCAAGGGTTTGTGCCCGTTTCACTCCGAGAAGACGCCTTCGTTCACGGTGGACGAGGCCAAGGGCTTGTGGCATTGTTTCGGCTGTCAAGAAGGCGGAGACGTCTACCGCTTCGTGGAGAAGGTCGAGAGCTTGCCTTTTTCGGAGGCCACCGAGTGGCTCGCACGTAAGGTCGGATTCGAGTTGCACTACGAGGAGAGCCGACCGGGAGAGCAGCGAGCGCAAGGGCTCAGGGCGCGCATTGTGGCGGCCAACGAGGCCGCTGCTCGCTTGTTTCATGATCGCTTGATGAACTCACCCGAAGCCGTTCAGGCGCGCCGTTATCTCGAAGGCCGCGATTTCTCGAGCGAAGTGGCGCAGCGTTGGCAGCTCGGTTATGCGCCGGGACGAGATGCTCTCTGCAAGCATCTCGTGGGCCTTGGCTTCACTCATCAAGAACTGGAGCGGGCCGACCTTATACGCAAGAGCGAGCGCGATCTCAACTACTTCGACGCGTTCAGAAACCGCATTGTCTTTCCCACATGGAATCTCCAAGGAGACGTAATTGGGTTTGGAGCGCGCGCACTCGGCGATGCGCAGCCCAAGTATCTGAACACCGCCGAGACGCCGGCGTTCTCGAAGTCGCGTGTGCTCTACGGATTGAACCGGGCGAAGTCGGCGATTGCACGCGAAGCCGCAGTGGTGGTCGAGGGCTACACAGATGTGATCGCCTTGCACGAGGCAGGAGTGAAGGAAGCAGTCGCAACCAACGGGGTCGCTTTGGGCGCGACACATTTCGAATTGCTCAAGAAGTTCTCCCAACGGGCCGTTCTGATGCTCGACTCGGACGAGGCCGGCAGGGGAGCGACCGAGCGCGGCTTTGACATCATGCATCGGATCGGTCTCGAGGTACTGGCCGCCTCTCTGCCGTTGGGGCGCGATCCAGCAGAGGTAGTGGCAACCGATGGCGTCGAAGGAATTCGCAAGGCAATCGAAGCTGCGCGGCCCTTGCTGGAGGTAAAGCTCGAGCAGACCGTCGCTCGGCTCCCCCTGGACACCCCCGAAGCCCGCTCGCGGGCAGTGGGCGAGGCTGTCAGGGTGCTTGGTCTCCATCCCGACCCGATCGCCCGGCACGAGTACGTTTTCAGCGCCGCACGGCTGGTCGGAGTCGAGCCGGATGTGATGCGGCGCGCTCTGGCCGAACAGCCGTGGACGTCCGGGGACGGAGGGGAGGGCAGGGCACGCGTCCAGGAGCGCCGCCTGCCGGGGCACGTCAAGGTCGAGCGAGAAGCGCTGCTGTTGCTGTTGACGGGGGCAAACGAGGCGGCAAAACGCGCACAGGATCTCGAGGATATGCACTTCACATCTGCGACCCGCCGCGAGCTGTTTCGCTTTTCGCGTGATCAGGGCGAGGTCGGGTCGGCCGTCGAACGCATGGCCAGCTTGTCTCCGGATGCACAATCTCTCTACACGGAGTTGTATCTCGGAGAGAGGATGTCGGTTTCTGATGATCCTGAGGCCCGTGTGCGGGAAGTGTTCACACGCCTTAGAGTTTTCAGCGTGGAGCGCGAAATCAAGACACGCCGGGACGTGTTGGAGAAGATCAATCCTCTCGAGGACCCGGCCCGTCACGATACGCTCTTCACCGAGCTTGTGGCTCACGAAGCGCAGCGCAGAGAGCTCTTGAAGCAAATGAGAGGGACGCCGTAGATGGAGGAACCCAATACAGCTAAGCCCAACAACGAGCTGAGCAAGAGCCCGCCTGGGGATGGTGCTGCGGCCACCGAGCCGCCCGGAGCTGCCGATCTCGAGATCCAGGCCATCATCAAGCAGGCTCAGGCAGAGGGGTCGATAACCGCAGCCGATCTGGCCGAGAAGCTGTCGGTGCTTGATGTCACCACGGATGCGACCGACGCCGTTTATCAGCGACTCATCGAATTGGGCGTCGAAGTTGCCGAGGATGAAACCATTCTCGCGGAGCAGCCCGAAGCCTTGACAGTCGACGTGGACGAAGATCGCGTACGGGCGCAGCGGGAAGTCGACCAGGCTCTAAAAGCGCCCACCAACGATCCGGTGCGAATGTATCTCAAGGAGATCGGGCGAGTCGCGCTGTTAAACGCCCAAGAAGAAGTTGAGCTCGCCAAGCGAATCGACGCCGGCCTTCAGGCGGTATCGGTGCTGCAAGCCCTTCCCGATAAGCTGAACGCGCCGGAGAGACGCGGTCTCGAGTGGCGCGAGTACGACGGGCGCAGAGCCAAGCAGCATCTGGTAGAGGCAAACCTGCGGTTGGTTGTATCCATCGCCAAGCGCTATGTGGGCCGGGGCATGGCGTTCTTGGATCTGATTCAGGAAGGAAACCTCGGCCTCATCCGGGCGGTTGAGAAGTTCGACTACACGAAGGGATTCAAGTTCTCCACGTATGCGACGTGGTGGATACGTCAGGCGATAACGCGAGCCATTGCAGATCAAGCCCGCACCATTCGGATACCTGTGCACATGGTCGAGACCATCAACAAGCTTGCGCGCATCCAGCGGCAGCTGCTCCAGGACCATGGCCGCGAGCCCACCGCCGAGGAGATTGCGTTTCAGATGGAGATGCCGCCCGAGAAGGTACGGGAGATCCAAAAGATCTCGATGGAGCCCGTTTCCCTAGAGACTCCCATCGGTGAGGAGGAGGACTCGAATCTCGGCGACTTCATCGAGGATGCGGAGGCCGTGGTTCCGCTCGAGCGGGCTTCGTTCCGCTTGCTCCAAGAGCAGCTGAACACCGTCCTTTACACGCTCTCGCAGCGGGAGAAGGAGGTCATCGAGATGCGCTTCGGCCTGCGGGACGGGCAGCCGCGCACGCTCGAGGACGTCGGCAAGCGCTTCGGGGTCACCCGTGAGCGCATCCGCCAGATCGAGTCGAAGACCCTCTCCAAGCTGCGCCACCCGTCGCGCAGCCAAAAGCTGCGCGACTACCTGGAGTAGGGGGCTGGCTCCAGCCTTCCGTGGCCCCCGTACGGCCGCCGCACAAGTGGGTGGCAAATGACCGCGGTGTGCGTCTACCCACATTTTCTTGTGGGCAGAGGCCCGCGGGCCGTCTTAACCACCGCTACGGGGACCGTGATCGTATGTGCAAGCGATCCTAGGTGGGCGGCGGTGCGACCTGAAGGCTCGAGCGTGGGTCCGTCCGGCGCTCCTTGACCGCTCCGGAAACCTTGGAGGCGCCCTCGGAAGCGAAGCCTTTGGCCTGCTCGTAGCCCGTCCCGGCAGCCCCCCGGGCCTTGCCGGTCGCATCCTGGAACGTGGGCGACGACACCAGGTTGTCGTAGAGGCGGCGGAGCTGCTCGTAGCGCTCGTGCCCCGCCTTGGCGCCGAGCACATATCCTGCGCCGAATCCCATCAACAGTGCAAGCCGGCCTCTCATCGCGCCTCCCCTAGTCGTTTGTGATCTCCCCATCGTATGCGGCCGCGGGGGGACCGCGCCAATGGGCCGTTTTTGCCGGCCGACCTGACCTTTCCGCGTTCAGACTCCTTCAGCGAGTTCAGCCGCGGAAAGATCGAGAGATACAGGGAGGACCTTCCGGCAATTATGATGAGGGCGCACTTTCCGGGATAGCTCAATTGGCAGAGCAACCGGCTGTTAACCGGTAGGTTGAGAGTTCGAGTCTCTCTCCCGGAGCCTTCGCGTTCGGCGTGCTGATCCAGGCCCCCGGGCCGCGAAGCGGCCTGGGGGCCGTAGCTCAGTTGGTCAGAGCGGCGGACTCATAATCCGTTGGTCGCTGGTTCGAGTCCAGCCGGCCCCACGCTAAAGACGCAGGTCAGGGGGGGTTTGAGCCGAGGGATTCTTGTAATTCGTTTTCAGCGTGCAGCATATGTGCAGCAGAATCTTGCTGTACGCCTTAGCGATCTCGCTGCCGCTCGCAACTACACGCGTCCGGTTTCCACAGGATCTCGCCCGCGCCGGCAACCTCGACGAAGAGCCATTCGGCTGCAAACCCTGAGCCAGACGGCCCCAGCGCTGTGGGAAAGACGATGACTCAGGTCGATGAGAACCTCACCGAGAAGGCCAATTTTGAGGCAATCGGCACTGGGGTCGGCTGTGAAGCGACGGGGAACCTTACATACCGGTACTCAGTCTACGACTACACGGCGAGCGTCGAGCGACTTACGGTGGTGGGCCAGCACGCGACATTCTGGGGGCCAATCACCAAAGTGGGGAAGGATAATCCTCCGCAGTACACGGTTGGAAAATGGGTTTCGTTCAACGTGTTTGATTCAACCCAGCCAGATGGGACGGGGGACGGCTTCAATTCCCGGGGCGTTTTCGGTGACGTTCCGGAAGGTTGCCCCATCAATGAGTTCACGATCGTGCCGATCACAAAGGGAGACGTCATCGTCAAGCCCGGCGTCGTCATCCCCTGAGAAAGGTCCTGGAGATAAGAAGCCCCGCCCACCCTTGCGGGCGGGGCTCTTACTTCCTCGCTTACTTCCTCGTGGAGCTTCTTGGCTGATCTCCTCGGCCCACAGCCGTGCAATAGTCGCGTGGGCCCGACGCATAGAGATCGCCAAGCCGTTTGTGCATGAAGGCGTGGATCCTGTGAACGACCCAATCACGGATCTCAGACAAGAGGCTGAGAGGCGAATTCTCGGGAGGCCCTGCCCCCGTGCCTGCCTGAGGACGCGCCGCTCCTTGGCGAGGTTCCGGCCAAAATCCCGAACTCGGTGTCTTCGGGATTACGCGTAATCCAGGCACTCGCCCTGGACGATGCAGCTAGCGCAGACGGCCTTAGCCGCCCGGCTGTCCTGACCGCGCTCGGGGAAAAAGAGTGGGTCAGGGTCATCCTTTAACGCGCCGCAGGCGGCATCTCGGTGCCAGTCGATCTCTTCGAACCACACGGCCTAAATGCTAGTGGCGCGCGTCGCGCAGGCGGTGGATTGCAGGTGGTACGCCACCGGCTCGGCGGGGAACCCCCGTTCCCCACCGGGGCAGTCATCGAGCGGGGGGAGCCTGCCCGCGACGCCGCCCTTGACGCCGGTGACACGTTGATAGCCGGGCGCAGGTGGGGGTCAACAGCGGTAAAGGAGGTGCGAAAACCCCGCCTGCCCCACCTTCGCTCCGCGGCGCGAGCCAGGATGCTCGGAAACAGTCGTCCGCGGCGACGTTGACGCCGGGCTAGGGGCGCAACAGGGCCCTGGAGGAAACCGCTGCGCCCCTAAACCATTACCTCTTGGACTTCTTCGCTGCCTCCTCGAGAACACCGGCCTCAACAAGCCGCTTACCGTCAGCTTCGGGGAACTCGACCTCGTCTCCCTCCCGAAGCATGCGCGCCTCGTAGCCGATGTGGGCGGTGGGTCGGGCAGCGTCCCGGCACCACCACGTCCTTGCGCTCGCTGTGCGACAGCTCACGGCCCACTCGGACCCTGTAGCGGGGCATCACACGAGGCCGGTAATGCTTATCAGAGAGGTGGGACGGGGCACCGCGAGGGCAACCCTCTCTTCACATCGAGCCAAAGTCTGGTTGGCGATGAACTCGGTGGTGCCGCCGCCCATGGGGGGCGAGCTCGACCACGGGGCTCTGACGCACATAGATCACAACCACCAGTCGGCCAAAGCATAACGCCGGCTGCGACGCTTCAACGAATCGCCGGTCGAGCGGACTAAGCGTGAGCTGGGTTCTATGCACGAGTTGCTCGCCCGTCACGACCATGACGTTCGAGCCAACCGGGTGCGATGCCCGAACCCGAATCACGAGGATCGGCACCCGAGCGAGTCCGTTTTCGAGGGTCGAGATGGCGAGCGGCTTCACTGCTTTTCCTGCGGCTTCGATGGCGACGTGATCGACGTTGCACGTGCAATCGGCATGAACGTGAAACTCGGAGTTCCTGAGCCAGTGCCGAAGCTGCTGAGCCGCCTTTCGTGCTATGTTCCGCAGCATGAGCGCACCTCACGCAGCTGATTTCGACGCTGTTGTCGAGCAAACGAACCAGGCCCTGATCGCGTTTGTCCAGGGCGATTCGAGCGGCATGAAATCCTTGTTCTCTCGCGGTGATGATGTTGTGCTAGCGAATCCGTTTGGACCTCCGTTGCGCGGCGGAAGCGCGGTTGACGAAGGCACGGATCGAGCGGTGACCTTCTTCAAGGGCGGGACGTGTGAGTTTGAGGAAATAGCGAGACACGCTACGTCGGAGATTGGTTACGTATTCCACATCGAGCGAGTCGAAGCCAAGGTCGGTGAGAGTGACGAACCGAGTCGGATCACACTGCGCGTCACGATGATCTTTCGCCGCGAAGACGACGGCTGGAAGATCGTCCTTCGCCAGGCCGATCCAATCATGACACCGCGATCCATCGACTCGATAATCGAAAAGCCGATGCGCTAGACGGGGCGGTCGCCACGGGATGCGCTCAGTTGCGCCTGGGGAATAACATTTTTGGTCCGCTTCTCCTCGGTCATATCGACGATGACCTCCACGCACTCATTCCTGCGCGTGGGTGAGGCTGGCGACGTCGAAAGCGACTGACGCCAAGTGATGGATGTACCCCGCAGGATCTCCGGCGTAGATACCGGGCGCAATTTGTTCCTGACTCTTCGCTTCCTTCTTCCATCGAACGAAATCGTCAAGGCATCGGGTGAGGAAATGTTGCTCGTCTGGACTGAGCGTCCGCTGGTGCACCCACGATCCTGTTAGGAGGACGAGATGGCCAAGGATGACCGACATGTTGTCAAGAACCGCGTCGGGGGATGGGAGGCTAGCCAGACATCGAGGTCTGGAGAGGTAGGAGGAGTGCCACGACCCACCCGAACGCCGACGGCTGCACGTACCGCCGGAAGGTTGCTACTGCCACGTTCCCCCAACGAGCAGTCGAGGAGGAACGCGGCCAGACCGGATGGAGCGGGTACGGTTGCGATATGTCAAAGCAAACAACGGGTAGCGTCCTAGCAGCCGCTAGGGGCAGCGGTCATTCGGTGCGCCTGAACGGACGGCGACTCACAAGGCATTGGACGAACTCCTTCAGCTCACGCGCCACACCCACTGACGCACACCTTGAGGGCGCTAAGGGACGCGCACGATGAGGGTTTGCATCGTCGGAGCCTCCGGGAAGCTCGGGCAATACATGGTGCAGCACGCGCTGGATCGGGGCTACGAGGTGGTTGGCGTGTGCCGGGAGGAAAGCGTGGAGAAGCTCGACGCGTTCAAGGGGCGCATCACTGTCTTACCGGGAGCGACGAACGACCGCGAGGTCATCAAGAGGGCGGTCTCAGGGTGCGACGGGGTACTCGTCGTGCTGGTCCCGCGAGGCGTCCACGGGTACTCGTCGGGAACGGCCCAGGCGGTGCTCGACCACGCGCCTCCGGGCGCGCGCCTCGTGTTCTCGTGCGGGTGGCACATCACGCGCGACGGCCAAGATGTGTATTCGTGGAAGCTCAAGGCGCTCGTGAAGGTCTTCGGCCCGCTCGCGCGTCTCGCTCGCTTCGCCGACCTCGACGACCAGGTGGAGGCGTGCCGGCGGGTGTTCGCCAGCGACACGCGGTGGACCGTCGTGCGCGGCAGCGACCTTGAGGAGGGCGAGAGTCAGGGCCTGCCCGTGTGGAGCCGGCACGTGGGCGACCCCATTCTCAAGAGCAACAACACGCGCCGCGTGGACTTTGCTCTGTTCATGGTGGAGGCCCTCGAGAACGACGAGCTCGTCCACGAGGCCCCGGCGATCGTCGGCTGCCAGACGCCCTCGGCGCTCGCGCACACCGCCAGCGAATGAATTCTTCGTAGGTCCCGGCCCTACCCCCGTTTTCTCGCCCGAGATCTACGCGCGCCCCGCGAGGCGACCGGCGGCGCTGTGCTGCTGATCGACCACACCGGGGAAGGCAAGCACACCGGCTGGGAAGGCAAGCGCGAGCGTGGAACGAGTGATCACTCGCGCCGTGTCGGGCGCGGCAGGTCTGGTTTGGCGCGCGCCGGGGCTCGGATCTCTCCTGAACCCATCCACGTGACCTCAGCTTTCCTTTCCGTCGCTCTCTCTGGCAGCGGGTAGCGCGCCGACGACCTTGCACGAGTGGTCACTCAATTCAATGAATGTGACCCGTGAGGTTGACCCGGTTTAACGGACACTCGAACCTCGGGCACGATAGGTGCTCGGAAAGGAGTGTCTATGCCGAACAGAAGGAGTCGATACACCTCTGAGTTCA
>Ga0136625_1000306_pt1 | contig 14600 bp, 17 predicted proteins | sample AntDrymUQ4832306_2_FD_104672 | JGI IMG/M metagenome (GOLD analysis project Ga0136625, IMG submission 104672) | Polar desert sand microbial communities from Dry Valleys, Antarctica - metaG UQ483 (23.06) | ecosystem: Environmental > Terrestrial > Soil > Desert | place: Antarctica: Dry Valley...
CTCGCGGTCCGTGTAGACGCGTCCGGGCTCGGCCTCGACGATGACCTCGCGGTCGCTGGACGGGGCTCGCATGCGGTAGCGCTGGGCGGCTGACACGGTGGCGAACCCTACCAACCCGCACGCCCGCAGCGCATGATCGAGGTCCGCGCAAGTGACCCTGCGGCCCGCCCCTGGGGTTGCCGCACGTCCTCGGTCGGCTCGGATAGAGTCCCGCGCGGCCATGGCTAAGACACCGGTGACCAGCAGACTTCTCGGCGTCGTCGCAGGTTGCGCGCTGACCGTCGGCCTCGGGGCGTGCGGAAGCGGCGCGGTGCCCGACGACGCTGACCTGATCGCCGGCAAGCAGGCCTTCGTCAAGTCCTGCGGCTCATGCCATGTGCTCAACCGGGCCAACACCAAGGGCACCGTCGGACCGAACCTCGACGTGGCGTTCCAACGCTCGCTCAGCGATGGCCTCGGACGCGGCACCGTGCGCGGCGTCGTGCATGAGCAGATCCTGTTTCCGGCGCGCCTGCCCACCGACAGTCCGGCATACATGCCGCCGAAGCTCGTCGAGGGCCAGGCCGCGGTCGACGTTGCCTCCTACGTCGCAAGCGTCGCAGCGCTGCCGGGCGAGGACACCGGCCGCCTCGGCTCGGCGATCGCCGCTCCCGGAGCCGGCAAGACCGCCGTCGCCAAGGACGGCAAGCTCGTGATTGCGGCCGATCCCAACGGCCAGCTCGCGTACGTCACGAAGAAGGCGACGGCCAACCCCGGTCCGCTGGAGATCGATTCCCCGAACGAGTCGTCGGTGCCGCACGACATCGCGATCGACGACAACGGCGTGAGCGAGGACGGCAAGGATGTCGTGAACGGCGGGGTTTCCACGATCTCCTTCACCGCGAAGGCCGGCACCTACGAGTACTTCTGCACGCTGCCCGGCCACCGCGAAGCCGGCATGGAAGGCGTGCTCACCGTCAAGTAGCGTCTCGCTACAAGATGGCCTTGAGGACCAGCGTCAGCACCACGATCGCCGCCGCGATCGCGAGCACCCTCAGCAGGAACGAGAAGGCGGCCTGCTCGGTCTCCCAGGGCCTCGGACGTCGCTCGTCGCGCCCGCGCTCGTCGGTCATGGACGCCGCTCAGAGGATGTAGATCGTTGTGTACACGACGATCCACATCACGTCGACGAAGTGCCAGTAGATGCCGGGGACCTCGACGCCGTGATGATGCTCGGGGCTGAAGTGACCGCGGAACGCTCGCACCGTCACCATGACGAGCAGCGTGAGGCCGATGAAGACGTGTGCGCCGTGCAGCCCGGTGAGCCCGTAGAAGATCGTGGCCGGAGCGTTCTCCTGCGGTGCGAAGCCGATGTTCACGTACTCGTTGATCTGGATGCAGAGAAACGCGAAGCCGAGCAGCGAGGTCAGCAGCATCCCGGCCTTGAGGCCGAACCGGTTGCCGTTCTTGATCGACGTCTGCGCCCAGTGCATCGTCAGCGACGAGCTCAGCAGGATGGCGGTGTTCACGCCAGCGATCGCTACGGGCAGCTCGAACCCCTCGAATGGGAACCACTGATGGCCGACGGCCACGAAGCGGATGAAGAAGTAGGCCGTGAAGAAGGCCCCGAAGACCATGATCTCCGAGATGATGAAAAGCATCATCCCCAGCAGTTCGGAGTCCACGCGCGAGCTGCGGTTGGCAGGCGGCGGACCGTGGTGGGCGTGGTCGTCGTGGTGCTCCAGCGCGACGGAGGCGCTGATGCCGGCGGCTTCCATCAGTGCGCCTGCCCGGCAGGATCGGGTTCGGCGACGATGTGCTCGACCTCGAGGTTGGACGCCTTGCGCAGGCGGGAGATCAGGTCGGCGCGCAGCCAACCCGAGCGCGTCGCGGGAAGCGTCGAGACGACGATCCGCGACACGCGGTAGAACTGCAGCGCGTTCATCGTCGCCGTGTAGGGGTCGGGGTCGCCGATCATGCCGGCGACGAGCAGGCCCTCGCGGCGCATGCGATCGAGCGTGTTGCCCAGCCGCGCTCGCGCGACGGCAGCCGCTCGGCCGTCGCCGTGGGCCTGCAGCGGCACGATGACGATGAAGAGCATGTCGTCGGCGTCGGCGGCGATCTCGTTCATCCGCGCGCGCAGCACGCCGCGGCCGGCCGTCACGTTGGCGACGACGAGGGTGACCTCGAAGGGCAGGCCCTCGGCCTCCATGTCGGAGATGACATGCGTGACCGGCGCACCGGCAGCCTCCTCGATGCGCTCGATCAGGTCGCGCCGCAGCCAGCCCGAGGACGCATGCGGCAGCGTGGAGATGATGACCTCGTCGGGGTGGTACTCGTCGATCGCGTCGAGCGTCGCGGTGAAGGGATCCTCGTCGCCGAGCTCGCCGCTTGCGACGACCTCCTCGCCGCGCAGGTAGGAGAGGGTCAGGTCCAGGCGTGCCTGCGCGGAGTCACGCACGGCATCGTCGTAGATGAGGTAGCCCGAACTCGGCTTGGTCATCGGGACGACGAGCGTGAAGCTCGTGTCGGGTTGTGCGGCTCGCTCGCGGACGAGGTCCAGCAGCTTGGCGCCGGCGATCGTCTGGTTGGCGACGACCAGGATGTGGGGCATCAGTGCTCCTCGTCCTTGGTGGCGGTGGCGCCGGCGCTGGCGCCGTGGGCGGCCGCGCCTACGGGCGTCGGGACCTCGGCATCCTTCAGTACGGCGTGCACGGCACCGGGCACGCCGTACTCATACGGCCCGCCGACCACGGTCGGGATCGCGTCGAAGTTGAAGATCGGCGGCGGCGACGTGACCTGCCACTCGAGCGTGAGCGCGCGCCACGGGTTGGACTCGGCCTTGGGTCCTCCGCGCCACGAGGCGACCATGTTGTAGGCGAAGAGCAACGCGCTGAGGCCGAGGAAGAAGCTCGCAATCGTGATCATGAGGTTCCAGGTCGCCCACTGCTCGGCGTAGTCGGCGACGCGGCGGGGCATGCCCTGGATGCCGATCACGTGCATCGGCGCGAAGGTCAGGTTGAAGAAGACGAACGTCGACCAGAAGTGGACCTTGCCCAGGCGCTCGTCGTACATCCGGCCCGTCATCTTCGGGAACCAGTAGTAGACGCCGGCGAAGATCGTGAAGAGTGAGCCGCCGAACAGCACGTAGTGGATATGGGCGACGATGAAGTACGTGTCGCTGACGTGGATCGTCACGGGGATGATCGCGAGCATCACGCCCGAGATGCCGCCGAGCGTGAACATCGTGATGAAGCCCAGGGCGAAGAGCATCGGCGTATCGATGTGCAGCACGCCGCGCCACAGTGTCGCCAGCCACGAGAAGATCTTGATCCCCGTCGGCACGGCGATGATCGCCGTCGTCACCATCATCGGCACGCGAATCCAGTCGTGCATGCCCGAGACGAACATGTGGTGCGCCCAGACGGTGAAGCCGAGCACGACGATCGCCAGCAGCGAGAAGGCCATCATGCGGTAGCCGAAGATCGGCTTTCGAGACTTCACGGCGAGGATCTCCGAAACGATCCCGAACCCGGGCAGCATCATGATGTACACCGCGGGGTGCGAGTAGAACCAGAAGATGTGCTGGTACATCAGCACATCGCCGCCGCCGGTCGGTTCGAAGAAGTTGAAGCCCAGCGCTCGGTCGAAGAAGACCATGAACTGCGAGACGGCGATGAACGGCGTTGCGATGACGACCAGCAACGAGGTCGAGAAGTTCGCCCAGACCAGCAGCGGCATCCGGAAGAAGCTCATCCCCGGCGCACGCATCGTGATGATGGTCACGAGGAAGTTCAGGGCGGTCGCGATCGACGAGGCCCCCGCGAACTGCACCCCGATCGTGAAGAAGACCTGCCCCTCCGGTGCCGTCACCGCCAGCGGGGCGTACGCCGTCCAGCCGCTGGCGAACGAGCCGCCCGGCGCCAGGAAGGACATCAGCATCATGATCCCGCCCAGCGGCAGCATCCAGAAGGAGAGCGCGTTCAGCCGCGGGAAGGCCATGTCGGGCGCGCCGATCATCAGCGGCAGCACGTAGTTGGCCAGGCCGGCGAAGACCGGGATGATGAAGAGGAAGATCAGCAGCGAGGCGTGCACGCTGAACAGACCGTTGAATGTGCTCGAGTCGACGAACTGGCGTCCGGGCTGGGCGAGCTCCGCGCGCATCAGCATCGCGAACAGCCCGCCGATGAAGAAGAAGACGAACGAGGTCACGACGTACTGGATGCCGATGACCTTGTGGTCGGTGTTGACCTTGAAGTAGTCGCGCCATGAGTGTGCGCCGTGGCCTGAATGATCCTCGGGAATCGTCGGTTTGCCCGACGCCCAGCGGAACCAGTAGCTGAAGGACCCCAGCCCGATGAGGAAGCCCAGCGGGGAGAGGAACAGGGAGAGCTCGAGCACCGGCTCGCCCTTGAGGACCGGGTCCAGCGAGTACCAGGTGCGGAAGATCCAGATGATCGCGTAGGACAGCGCCACTGCGTAGGCGGTGTACAGGCCCGCGCGGAGCAGTCCAGGTGTGCGGAACTTGGCGACCATCTAGCGACTCCTCGCTGTCGTGCTCACTTCGCAGCCACCTCGCCGAGGTACGTCACGAGAGCATCGAGCTCCTCGGGCGAAAGGGTCTCGGCGTAGTTCTTGGGCATGATCCCGCCCTGAAACCCGGAGGTGATCTCCGCCTCGGGGTCGGTGATCGACGTCTTGATGAAGCCGGCGTCCTTGCCCTTCAGGACCTTGTCGAGATCCGGGCCGGTCTGCGAGCTCGTGCCGGCGTCGGCCAGGGTGTGGCAGGCGCCGCAGGCGGTCGCGGTGCCGTTGCCGTCGGTGAAGAGGGTCTTGGCATCGATCTCGGGCGGCTTGGCCTCATCGCCTCCGCCGCCTCCGCCGTCGCCGTCGGTGGCCGCTCCGCCGGCCGGCGCCTTCTGCTTGGCGATCCACGCCTCGAAGTCGTCGGGCGTGACGACCTTGGCGGTCGAGCGCATGACGGAGTGTCCGAGTCCGCACAGCTCGGCGCAGACGACGGGATAGGTACCCAGGCGCGTCGGGGTCACGCGATAGCGGGTCGTGATGCCGGGCACGGCGTCGACCTTCATACGGAAGGCCGGCACCCAGAAGTCATGCAGGACGTCGAGCGCCTTGACGTAGAAGCGCACAGGGCGGTCCTTGGGCACGTAGAGCGTCGTCGACCTGACCGGCTTTCCGCCGGCCTGCGGATACTCATAGCTCCACGCGAACTGTTGGCCGGTGACGTTGATGCGCATCTCGTTGGCCTGTGCCTCCTCGATGTCGGTCAGCACGACGTACGTGTAGATGCACAGCACGACGAGGACCAGGGCCGGGATCGCGGTCCAGATGACCTCGAGCTTCGTGTTGCCATGGATCGGCGGGCCGTCGAGCTGCTCCTCGCCCGGGCGCATGCGAAATCTCCAGGCGCTGAAGAGGACGATGATCGTCACGACGACGAACACCGGCACCGACAGGATGATCATCAGGTCGTAGAGGTCGTCGATCGGTCCCGCCTGGGTCGACGCGGCCGTCGGGAACCATTCGATGGCGAGTCCCAGGGCGATGCCGACGGCAGAGGCGAGAAACCCAATGACCACCAACGGCAGGACTGGTGTGCGCTCCTGGCGCCGGGTCTCCTCGCTCATGGAGGCGGGATCCTATGCGCTGCGCGCGACGAACGGCAATTCGGTGGCGTCGTGCTCGGCGCGACGCCGCTTGCGCGCGGAGGAAGCTCGTAACGGGTGTCGCAAAGCCTGGTGTGCGTATGGCAGCGACCGGCGCGCACCGGGTTTCGCGAATCCGCGTCTCAGGGCCCGTGAAGGCCCGGTCTGCAGGGGATTCTCAGGCTGCTAGTCGGACGTCGGCTCGAAATCGACGCGTGTCGCGAAAGGCCGACGGCGCGAGGCCGTGGTGGCGGCGAAACGCCTTCGCGAACTGAGCCGGCTGGCGGTAGCCGACGCGGTGCGCGACCTCGCGGACCGTCATGCCGCGCGCGGCGAGCAGCTCGGCGGCGCGCTCCATGCGCACCCCGGTGAGATGCTCGCGAAACGTCGTGCGGCCGATCTCGGCATAGGAGCGCTGCAGCTGGCGTCGCGACGAGGCAACTCGACGGGCGATGTCGTCGAGCGAGAGGTCGGAGCCGTACTCGGCCTCGACGATGGCGACCGCGTCACGAAAGAGGCTCGTGCGGTGACGGACCGTGGCGGGACGTTGAACGGAAATCTCCATGCACCTACATACGGTGCTCTAGCCATCCGAGGATGACGTTCGGAAGCCCGATGACCAAAGCTGGCGCATCGCCGTTCATATTGCACGAAACGGCCGTCAACCGGCACCGCCGGATGCGCCCGCGGCTCAGTGCTCGTCGAGGTCCGCGGGCAGCGCGCGGATGTCGCGGCGCGTGTCGGCGATCCAGCGGATCGTGACCCAGATCGTCAGCACGAGGCCGCTGATGAGCACGAAGCGGCCCAGCGTCACGCCGACCAGCACCAGCGTGATACCGAGCGCCAGCAGCAGCGGCTGGATGCTCGGACCGGGAAGGTGGATCTTCTCGCCGGCTGGCGGGACGGGCGGGTCGAGCGGGCTCACGAAACGTAGATCGACGCGGCGACGAACGTCATGCCGAACATGAAGAAGCACACGACGCCGGCGACGAGGCCGGAGCGGACGTTCTTGCGGGCGAGCTTCTGATCCATGGCGCGGAAGTCTAGTGGTGGTCAGAGCTTGACGTCGAGGACCATCGCGCCGAACAGCAGCGCGAGATAGGCGAGCGAGAAGAGGTACAGCCGCAGCGCGGCGCGGCGGTCGGCGCGACGGTAGAGCACGACGGCGCCCGCGATGAACAGGCCGCCCAGCACGAGCGACGAGACGAGGTAGATGCTGCCCAGGCCGCCCGCGCAGAACGGCAGCTGCGTCACGGCGTATAGCAGGATCGAGTAGAGCAGGATCTGCTTGCGTGTCTCGTCCTCGCCGCGGACGACGGGCAGCATCGGCACGCCGACGCGCGCGTACTCGTCCTTCATCAGCAGCGACAGCGCCCAGAAGTGCGGTGGCGTCCAGAAGAAGACGATCGCGAAGAGGTAGAGCGGCATGCCGCCGAGGCCGCCGGTGACGGCAGCCCAGCCGACCAGCGGCGGGATCGCGCCGGCGGCGCCACCGATGACGATGTTCTGCGGCGTGCGGCGCTTGAGCCAGATCGTGTACACGAACACGTAGCCGAGGAAGCCCGAGAACGCCAGCGAGGCGGCGAGCAGGTTGACCGTGCTCGTCAGCAGCACGAAGGACGCCAGCGCCAGCAGGATCCCGTAGGCGAGCGCCGCGCGCGGCGCGACGCGGCCGCTGGGCACGGGGCGGTTGGCCGTGCGCGGCATCTGCGCGTCGATGTCGCGATCGAAGTAGTGGTTGACCGCGCCCGCGCCGCCGGCCGACAGGTAGCCGCCCAGCACGGTGAGGGCGATCAGGCCGAGCGACGGATCGCCTGCGATCTCCATCGAGCAGACGGTCGTCAGCAGCAGCAGCGACTGGACCTTGGGCTTGGTCAGCTCGACGTAGTCGCCGACGACCTGGCGCACGCCGCCGGCGGCCGCCGGGGGCAGCGCGACGGGCGAGGAGACACGTGAGGCTTCCATCGGCGGGCTCGACCGGAGCGCGGGCTAGGCCCGCGACTCGGACATCGACGGGTCCTCGCCCAGCTCGATCGAGGAGGCGGTCTGGCGCGCGACCTGGCGGCGCACGTCCTTCATCGGCTCGACGGAGCGCACGCGCGGGATGGCGTCGAAGTTGTTGACCGGCGGAGGCGATGGCATGAACCACTCGAGCGTGTTGGCCTTCCACGGATCCGGACCGGCCTTCACGCCGACCTTCAGCGACCGCACGACGTTGATCACCGTCAGGCCGATGCCGACCGCGAGGATGAACGAGCCGATCGTCGAGATCAGGTTGTAGAGGCCGAGGTGGCCGACGTCGGGGTACTCGTAGACGCGCCGTGGCATGCCGTCCAGGCCGATCGCGTGCTGGATCAGGAACGTCACGTTGAAGCCGACGTACATCAGCGCGAAGGACCACTTGCCCATGCTCTCGCCGAGCATCCGGCCGCTCATCTTCGGGAACCAGTAGTAGATCCCAGCGAAGATCGAGAAGACCGAGCCGCCGACGAGCACGTAGTGCAGATGGGCCACGACGAAGTACGTGTCGGTCAGCTGCCAGTCGACGGGGAAGACGGCGAGGAACACGCCCGTGATACCTCCGACGAGGAAGATCGAGATGAAGCCGACCGAGAAGATCAGCGGCGTCTTGAACTCGATCGTGCCGCGCCACAGCGTCGCCACCCAGTTGAAGATCTTCACGCCGGTCGGCACCGCGATCAAGAACGAGCTGATCATGAAGAAGATCAGCACGATCGTCGCGCTCGGCGTTGAGAACATGTGGTGCGCCCAGACGAGCATCGCGAGGAACGCGATCGAGACCGTCGACGCCGCGATCGCCTTGTAGCCGAAGATCGGCTTGCGCGCGAAGACCGGCAGGACCTCGGAGATGATCCCGAAGCCCGGCAGGATCATGATGTACACCTCGGGGTGCCCGAAGAACCAGAAGAGGTGCTGCCACAGCAGCGGGTCGCCGCCCTGGCTCTGGTCGAAGAAGCCCGTCCCGAAGTGGCGGTCGGTCAGCAGCAGCGTCACCGCGCCCGCGATCACCGGCAGTGCGAGGATCAGCAGGATCGCGTAGACGAGGATCGACCAGACGAACAGCGGCAGGCGCCCCCAGCCCATGCCGGGCGCGCGCATGTTGGCGATCGTCGCGTAGAAGTTGATCGCTCCCAGCAGCGAGGAGATGCCGGTCAGATGGATCAGGAAGATCCAGGCGTCGATCCCGCTGGTCGGCGAGAACGCGCTGCCGCTCAATGGCGCGTAGGAGGTCCACCCGGCCTCGGGCGGCGCGAAGAACAGCGAGCCGTAGAAGACGATGCCCCCCGCGAGCAGCAGCCAGTAGGAGAGCGCGTTGAGCTTCGGGAACGCCATGTCCCGCGCGCCGATCATCAGCGGCAGGAAGTAGTTCGCGAAGCCGGCCATGATCGGCACGACGAACAGGAAGACCATCGTCGTGCCGTGCAGCGTGAACAGCGCGTTGTAGGTCGACGGCGTCAGGAACGTGTTGTCCGGTGCGCCGAGCTGCACGCGCATGAGCAGCGCCTCGACCCCGCCCAGCAGAAAGAAGACGAACGTCGTGACGAGGTACATGATCCCGAGCCGCTTGTGATCGGTCGTCGTGACCCACGACACCCAGCCGGTGGGCTCGGGCTCCACGTGGTGGGCGGTGATCTCCGGGATGCGGACGGCGGTGTCGACGGCGGCCATGGTCACGATCTCCTAGGGAGCCTCTTCGGCGGGGGTCGTGGCCGCCTCGGCGTCGGCCTTGCGACGTTCCAGGGCGCCGGCGTTGTTCTCGTCGATCTCGCGCTTCTTGGTCTCCAGCCAGGTCTTGAACTCGGCCGGCTCGACCGCGCGCACCTGCGCGACCATGTCAGCGTGGTTGCGCCCGCACAGCTCGGCGCACTGTCCGCGGTAGACGCCCGGCTTGTCGATCTTGAACCACGTGAAGTTCGTGTGGCCGGGAACGCCGTCGAACTTGCCGCCGAGCGCCGGGATCCACCACGAGTGCGCGACGTCCTGAGCGTCGATGTTCAGCGTGATCGTGGTCTTCGTCGGCACGACCATCTCGACGTAGGAGAAGGCGTTGTTGAGGACGTTGTCGTCGTCGTCGGGGTAGGTGTAGCGCCAGACGTAGCGCTGGCCGTTGACCTTGATGTTCAGCGAGCGGCCGTTGGGCGGCCGCGGCTGGAACGCGGAGGCGCTGGAGACGTTCTGCACGACGGGCGTCGCGAAGCCGTCGGCGTCGGAGTTCGGCGGCGTGCGGATGCCGCCGAGCATCGCGAACGTCACGACCGCCAGCACGACGAGCACGACGGCCGCGCCGATCGTCCAGCCGATCTCCAGGCGCGTGTTGCCGCGGATCTGCGCCGCCACGGCGTTCTTGCGCGCGCGGAACTTCACGAGCGAGTAGACGAGGGCTCCTTCGACACCGATGAAGATCACCGTGGCGACGACCAGGACGATCTTGTAGAGCGTGTCGATGTCGTCGGCGTTTGCCGACCCTCCGGACTCCGGGGTGAGCAGGTCCGCCGACGCGCCGGCGGCCAGCGCGAGACCTCCGGCGACGGCGCCCGCAAAGGCGAGCGTGAAGACGCGACGACGGGTGCGGGCGTGAACGCATGTCAAGGCGGCGGGCATTCTATTCATGGAGCGGTCATCTGCCGCGCGTCCCTCACTAGTGTCCAGCGGATGTCGCGTCCGGTCATCGGGATCTGCGCGCCGCTTGAGCGCAGTCGCTTCAGCGTCTGGGACGTGCCGGCCTTCGTGCTGGCACGCAACTACGTCGACGCGGTCAACCGTGCGGGCGCGATGGTGCTGCTGCTGGCGCCCGACCCCGCGATCGTCGAGGATCCCGACGAGCTGCTGGACCGCCTCGACGGGCTCATCCTGGCGGGAGGCGCCGACCTCGATCCGTCGACCTACGGGGCCGAGCGCCGCCCCGAGACAGTGGACATCGTGCCCGAGCGCGACGCCTTCGAGATCGCGCTCGCGCGCCGGGCGCTGGAGCGCGACCTGCCGCTGCTGGGCATCTGCCGCGGAATGCAGATCATCAACGTCGCGCGCGGCGGCACCCTGCACCAGCATCTTCCGGAGCTGCTCGGCCACGAGCACCACCGTCGCGTGGTGGGTACCTTCGACGGCGCCGACCACGAGGTGCGACTGCAGGCCGGCTCGCTCGCCGCGCGCGCGGCCGGCGAGCTGCTGCACGCGACGAAGTCCCATCATCACCAGGGCGTCGACCGTATCGGGGATGGGTTGCAGGTCACCGGGTGGGCGGAGATGGATGACTTCCCGGAGGCGCTGGAGGAGCCCGGCAATCGCTTCGCGCTCGGTATCCAATGGCACACCGAGGCCGACGAGCGGGCGCGGCTGATCGCGGCGCTGGTCGAGGAGGCCGCCGCCGCGAGCCTGGCCAGGCGCTGAAGCGCCTGCACACGACGCTGGACCGCCGCGGAGTCGGACCTATACTCGCAGCACCCGCCCGACCCGAGTCATGGACACGATGGCCAAGCCCCCCGAGGTCGACCTGCCGGACCCCGAAGAGGAGGATGACGACGACGAGGCGATGCCCCGCGTCCAGGTGACGCGCCGGACCGTGCTCGTCTTCTTTTTGCTCGGCGCCGCGGTCGTCGCCTTCCTGTACTTCGTCGCGCCGAAGCTCTCGGACTTCGAGGAGAAGGGCAAGGACATTGGCCAGGGCGACCCGTGGTGGCTGGCCGGCGCGCTGATGTTCACCGTGTTGTCCTTCGGGGGATACGTCGCGATGTTCCGCGGGATCTTCATCGGCGACCGGTCCCGCATCGACCTTGCCGCCAGCTACCAGATCACGATGGCGGGTCTCGCGGCTACCCGGCTGTTCGCCGCCGGGGGCGCCGGTGGGATCGCGCTGACGGCCTGGGCCCTGCGGCGCTCGGGCATGGATCGCCGCGCGGTCGCCGACAAGACGCTCGCCTTCCTGATCCTGACCTACGCCGTCTACATGGCGGCGCTGGTCATCGTGGGCCTGGGTCTGCACTTCGACGTGCTGCGCGGCCCCTCGCCCTTCGGGATCACCGTGATCCCGGCGATCTTCGGGTTCGCTGTGATCGTGCTGGCGGTGGCGATCTCGCGCGTGCCACCCGACCTGCAGCGTCGCCTGGAGGGCTTCGCGCGGCGTGGCGGACGGCTCGCGCGAATGGCACAGCGATTGGCCAACGCGCCGGCCGCGTTCTCCGCGGGCATGCGCGAGGCGGTCTGCCACGTGCGCAGGCGTGATCCCGCGCTGTTCGGTGCGGTCGCCTACTGGGGCTTCAACATCGCGACGCTGTGGGCCTGCTTTCACGCCTTCGGCGACCCGCCCGCGTGGCCGGTGATCATCATGGCGTACTTCGTCGGATTCCTCGGCAACCTGCTGCCGCTGCCGGGCGGGATCGGCGGCGTCGACGGAGGCATGATCGCCGCGTTCCTGGCGTTCGGCGTCGACGGAGGCCTGGCGGTCCTGGCGGTGCTCAGCTACCGCCTGTTCGCGTTCTGGCTGCCGACGATCCCCGGTGCGATCGCGTACTTCCAGCTGCGGCGCACCGTCGCGCGCTGGCGTGAGGAGCGCGCCGCTCCCGGCGAGCTCGCCGCGCCGGCCGGCGCTTAGGAAGCGGCCTTAGCAGGCTTCACTATCCTTTGTGAAGTGACCAGTCCAGATATCGAGAACGTCGTGATCGTCGGCTCCGGGCCGGCCGGATACACCGCCGCGCTGTACACCTCGCGCGCCAACCTCAAGCCGCTCGTCGTCGAGGGCTTCATGTGGGGTGGCCTGCTCCAGCAGACCACGGATGTCGAGAACTACCCGGGGTTCCCCGAGGGCATCGAGGGACCGCCGCTGATGCAGCGCTTCCGCGACCAGGCAGAGCGCTTCGGCACGCGCTTCATCACCGACCAGGCGACGAAGGTCGACCTGTCCGACGAGCCCGGCGGCGTGCACAGTGTCTGGGTCGGCGACGAGGAACATCGCACGCGGACGGTCATCCTCGCGATGGGCGCCGAGCACAAGAAGCTCGCGATCCCCGGCGAGGACGAGCTCGGTGGCCGCGGGGTCAGCTACTGCGCGACCTGCGACGCGGCCTTCTTCAAGGAGAAGCCGACGATGATCGTCGGTGGCGGCGACAGCGCAATGGAGGAGGCGATCTTCCTGTCGAAGTTCGCCTCGAAGGTCGTCGTCGTGCACCGGCGCGAGGAGTTCCGCGCCTCGAAGATCATGCTCGAGCGCGCGCGCTCGATCGAGAAGATCGAATGGCTGACGCCGTATGTGCCCGAGGAGTTCGTCGCGGGCGACGGAGGCTCGCTGGACCACGCCCGGCTGCGTCATTCCACCAGCGGCGATCATCTCGACGTGCCGATCGCCGGCGTCTTCATCGCGATCGGTCACGAGCCGCAGTCGCAGCTGGTCAGCGGGCTCGTCGACGTCGACGACGAGGGCTACGTGATCACCGAGGGCCGCTCGACGCGGACAGCTCGCCCCGGCGTCTTCGCCGCCGGCGACGTCGTCGATCACACCTACCGACAGGCTGTCACGGCCGCCGGCTCGGGCACGCAGGCGGCGCTCGACGCGGAGTGGTACCTGCGCGACACGCCCGAGGTCGCGACACCCGCGGGCATTCCGGAGGGCGATCTCGCAGAAGCCCAGTGGGCGAAGCCCACGTGAGCTGATCCCGAGCTCGCCGGAAGGTCAGCGAACGCCGGCCGAGGAGCCGCACGCGGCGACGTCGTCAACGAGCTGGCGGGCGTGATCGGGCAGCCAGCGGTCCGCGTCGACGAGCTGCTGCGCGAGGTCTTCGACGGCGGCGAGCTCGTCGTAGGCATCCCCGTCGAAGAACAGGGCGTCGGCGGCGGTGCGGATGATCGCCGTCTCGGCCGGAAAGAGCTTGGCTGGACCCTCGTCGGCCAGCGTCTTCACGACGCGGCCGTATGCCTGGGAGCGGTCGTTGTTCATGCGCGAAAGGCTAGCGAGCCTGCAGGGCGTCCATGCCGACCGCGATCGCGAGCACGAGGCGCCGGTCCAGCACGCGCTCGGTGTCGGCGCTCATGTCGATCGTGTAGATGTCGCGGATCTTGAACATCTGGCGCGTGTTCTCGCCGATGATTCGCTCGCCGCGCTGGAAGATGAAGTGGTACGGGATCGGCAGCCAGTTGGCGACGTTCTCGACATACGGGATGAAGCCGACCAGCCGGCGAAACAGCGCGACGCCGAGACTCTTCTCGGTCGTGGTCGCGATCTCCTCGCCGCCTGCGTCGCACATCCGGTAGGTCGAGCGCAGCAGGCTCGCGCCGAAGACCTTCTGGATCTCGCCGATCTTCGCACCGACGTCGTCGGTGACGTCGTAGGTCGCCCGCGGGTCGAAGCGCTGGCGCGCCTTGATGCGCATCAGCTCCTGCGTCTTGCTGTCGTCGGTGTAGAAGCGGATGTCCTCCTTGAACTTGAAGCGCTTCTGCTCGACGAAGCAGATTCGCTCGGCCGGGGCGTCGTCCTCGGCCGGAAGGAAGAACTCGTACTGGTTGATGACGAGCCTGATGCGCTGGCGCAGGAGGAAGCGATCGTGGTCGTTCGGATTGATCGGGGCGGTCATGGCGCCCACCCTATCCGGGCCGCACCCCCTCGATGTCAAGCAGCAGGCGCTTGCGCTGCAGTCCGCCGGTGTAGCCCCCGAGGCCACCCGTGCTGGCCAGCACGCGATGGCAGGGCACGACGATCGGCAGTGGGTTGGCGCCCAGCGCGTTGCCGGCGGCCCGGTAGGCGTTCGGCGAGCCTGCGGCGCCGGCGACCTCCCGGTAGCTGCTCGTCTCGCCGAACGGGATGCGCACCGCCGCCTCGAGGACGCGGCGAGCGAAGCCGCTGCCGGCGAGGGCGAAGTCCAGCGCGACCTCGAAGTCCCGCCGCCGGCCGTCGAAGTACTCGTCGAGCTCGCGGCGCGCGCCGTCCAGGCGCGCCGGGGCCTCCAC
>Ga0136625_1000309_pt1 | contig 14572 bp, 10 predicted proteins | sample AntDrymUQ4832306_2_FD_104672 | JGI IMG/M metagenome (GOLD analysis project Ga0136625, IMG submission 104672) | Polar desert sand microbial communities from Dry Valleys, Antarctica - metaG UQ483 (23.06) | ecosystem: Environmental > Terrestrial > Soil > Desert | place: Antarctica: Dry Valley...
CCACGATCAGCCAACGTCCTCGAAATCGCCGCCGTCAACGTCGTCTTCCCATGATCAATATGACCCATCGTCCCCACATTCACATGCGGCTTCGTACGCTCAAACTTCACCTTGCTCATCGGCTCTCACACTCCACTGTGCTTGCGTTCACTGATTCGTAGGTTGTCAACGTGCATTTCGGCCGGGGCGATCACTCGCCGCGGACTCGCTTGATGATCTCGGAAGCGATGGACTCCGGCACCTGTTGGTAGCTGTCGAACTGCATCGTGTACGTGGCACGTCCCTGTGTCCGGGATCGAAGATCGGTACTGTACCCGAACATGTCCGAAAGCGGCACCTGCGCTCGGACCACCTGGGTGTTGCCGTTGGCTTCCATGCCCTCGATGCGGCCACGGCGGCTCGACAGGTCGCCGATGACATCACCCATGTGATTCTCGGGCGTGACCACCTCGACCGACATGATCGGCTCGAGCAGCACCGGCCGTGCCATCTCGGCGGCCTTGCGGAAACCGGCTTGACCGGCGATCTTGAATGCCATCTCCGATGAGTCGACGTCGTGGTACTGGCCGTCGACGAGGCGAACACGCACATCGACCATCGGGTAGCCGGCAAGCACGCCAGACTCGAGCGCCGACCGGGCGCCCTGATCGACGGCGGGGATGTACTCCCGCGGCACGCGACCGCCCCTGATGTCGTCGGAGAACTGGTAGCCGCCCCCTGGGCCGGTGGGCTCGAGCGTCAGCTTGATCACGGCGAACTGGCCCGAACCGCCGGTCTGCTTGATGTGGCGGTACTCGACCGACTCGACCGTCTGGGTGATCGTCTCGCGGTAGGCGACCTGCGGCTTGCCGACGGTCGCCTCGACGGCGAACTCGCGCATCATGCGGTCGACCAGGATCTCGAGGTGCAGTTCGCCCATCCCCGAGATGACGGTCTGTCCGGTCTCGTAGTCGGTGCGCACGCGGAACGTCGGGTCTTCGTCGGATAGCGATTTCAGCGCCTTACCGAGCTTGTCCTGGTCGCTCTTCGTCTTGGGCTCGATGGCGACGTGGATCACCGGTTCTGGGAACACCATGCGCTCGAGGATCACCGGGTTCGAGCGGTCGCACAGGGTGTCACCGGTGGTGACGTCCTTGAAGCCGAGTCCGGCGACGATGTCACCGGCTTGAGCGAACTCGAGGTCTTCGCGCTGATTGGCGTGCATCAGCAGGATGCGCCCGAGGCGCTCGCGCTTCTCCTTGACCGAGTTGTACACCTCGTCGCCCTTGTTGACCTGGCCAGAGTAGACACGGAAGTACGTCAGGCGGCCGAACGGGTCGCTCACGATCTTGAACGCCAGCGCCGCGAATGGCTCAGTCTCGTCGGCTTGACGCTCGACGGTCTCCTCGCCGCGCAGGTCGGTGCCGCGCACCGCGGGGACGTCGAGCGGGCTCGGCATGTAGTCGATGATGGCGTCGAGTAGCAGCTGGACGCCCTTGTTCTTGAACGCCGAGCCGCACTGCACGGGTACGAACGATCCTGCGAGGGTTCCGGCACGAAGGGCGCGGTTCAGGTCGGCGACGCTGAGCTCCTCTTCGTTGAGGAACTTCTCCATCGTCTCCTCGTCCTCACCGGCGACGATGTCGAGCAGCCGGTGACGCCACTCCTCGGCGTCGGCTTTCATCTCGGCCGGGATCTCCTCCTCGTGGTACTCGGCTCCGAGCTGCTCACCCGTCCACACCACGGCCTTCATCTTGACGAGGTCGACGACGCCTTGGAAGTTGGCCTCGGCACCGATCGGCAGCTGGGTCACGGCCGGCACTGCGTCGAGGCGGGAGGCGATCATCTCGACGGTGCGGAAGAAGTTGGCGCCCGTGCGATCCATCTTGTTGACGAAGCACATGCGCGGCACGTTGTACTTGTTCGCCTGACGCCACACGGTCTCGGTCTGGGGCTCGACGCCGGCAACGGAGTCGAACACAGCTACGGCACCGTCGAGCACGCGAAGTGACCGCTCCACCTCGATCGTGAAGTCGACGTGGCCGGGGGTGTCGAGGATGTTGATGCGATGGTCGCGCCAGAACGTCGTGGTGGCTGCGGACGTGATGGTGATGCCGCGCTCTTGCTCTTGGGCCATGTGATCCATGACGGCTGCGCCCTCGTGCACTTCGCCGATCTTGTACGTCTTGCCCGTGTAGTAGAGGATGCGCTCGGTGGTCGTCGTCTTGCCGGCATCGATGTGCGCCATGATGCCGATGTTGCGGTAGCGCTCCAGGGGGATATCTCGCTTGGGCATGGTTCGTTCTCGTCAACTCGTTCGGGGACACACGAAGAACCCGGGCGCCACGGCACCCGGGTTCGAGCCAGATCGGCCCTGTCAAATCTATCGGGAAGGAGTTGTCTGTCCTCTCGCCGTCACGGCGTCGGCGCGGGCCTTGTCCATTGCAGCCGTCGTCAGGCGCGGCGCCGCATACATCAACAGCAGCAACTGTCCAAGGGCGGCCACGAACCACGGCGTACGCAGGGCGATCTCACGGCCGGCGAACGCATCGGTGACTGCCACCACGAGTCCGCCGACCATGGCGCCGATCGGGATCGCCCCCCAGGCGAAGAAGCGGTAAACACTGTTCACGCGGCCGAGCAGGCGGTCGGGAATGATCGACTGGCGCAGGCTGACCGTGATCACGTTCCACAACACGGCGCTGAAGGCGTAGAACCCGAACATCAGCCACACGATCGGCCACAACGACACGGCGCCGATCACCGCTGACGTACCCGCCCCACCCAACATCGTCACCCACAGCGAGGGACCCGAACCGATCCGCTTGCTGACCCACGACGCGGTCCAGCCCCCGAGGACGCCGCCGACGGCGCCGGCCGTGGACAGCACGGCGAACTCGGTTGCCGACGTGCCGAGCACCTCCTGTGAGAACAGCACGAGCACGGCGGCCGACACGGCGCCCAGGCCGTTGAGCCCTCCGAGCACGATGGCCATCGGCCGCAGTAGGTCGTGGTGCCACAGCCAGCCGAATCCTTCGCGCAGCTCCACCCGCCAGGGCCGTCGGGGTGCGGGCTCGCTGCGCGGCGGAGTGGCCGAGATGGCGAAGATCAGGGCCGCCGACACGGCGAACGTGCCGGCGTCGACGAAGAACGGTACGGCGAACCCGATGGCGAGCAGCAGCGACCCCAGCGGTGGGCCGAGGAATTGGTTCGTCACCGATTCGGCGGCCCACAACCGGCCGTTCGCCTTCTCCAGGTCGTCCGTGGCGACGAGCGCCGGCATGATCGTCTGGGCGCTGTTGTCGTACAACACTTCTCCAACGCCGAGCAGCAACGTGGCGACCACGACGCAGAGGTAGAGCACGAGCTCGGTCTCGCCGACCATGTCGAGCTCGTCGGGACCTGGCAGCGCACCACCTCGCCACAGCACGGCGATTGCCACGCCACCGGTCAGCACGGCCCTCCCGCCGTTGGCGGCAACCATGATGCGGCGCCGATCGAGACGGTCCGTGATCACTCCAGCCGGTAGCGTGAAGACCAGCCACGGCAGGCGCTGGGCGACGGCCACGAGAGCGATCAGGATCGGGTTGCGGGTGACGGCCGAGGCCAGCCAGGGATAGGCCAACTGACCCACACCGTCGCCGAGGTTGGAGATCGAGCTAGCCGTGAACAGCTTCCGGTAACTCGTCCCGAGACTCATCGTCCCCGGCGCTGCTGGCGTGCAGCGAGGAGTTCGACGACCTCGGCGTCGGTCGTCTGATCGAAGTGTCGGTAGAACTCGCCTACCGCCCGCATCTCCTCGGGGACCTCGATGGCCACGATCTCGTCGGTCAGTGAAGCGAGCTGGCGCAGCGTCGAGGGTGGGGCGACGGGCACGGCCAGGACCACCCGTTGGGGATCGTGGGCCCTCACCACCTGCAGCGCCGCCCTGGCCGTCGCCCCGGTGGCGATGCCATCGTCGACGACGATGACCGTCCTCGCCGTCAGGTCCGCCAACGGCCGGGCCTGGCGGTAGGCCGTGGTGCGCCGTTCCAGCTCGGATCGCTCGTTGTCGGCGGCGCGACCGAACCGCTCGGCACTCACGCAGGCTTGTGCCAACACATCGTCGTTCACGACGCGGATCCCGGCTTCGCCCACCGCCCCCATGGCCAGCTCGAGATGTCCTGGAACGCCTACCTTGCGCACGACCACGACATCGAGCGGCGCGTCGAGGGCATCGGCGATGGCGTCGGCGACCACGACGCCGCCGCGCGGCAGCCCGAGGACGACCGGCCGCGCCGTTCGCAGATGTTCAAGGCGCTCGCCGAGGCGACGCCCGGCGTCACGACGGTCGGAGAAGATGGTCAGCGTCCGTAGTGGATGTAGTCGCTGAGCGCCTGGTTCTCGTTCTCGAGCTGACCCAGCCGGCCTTTCACGACATCGCCGATCGACACGATTCCCTGCATGGCGCCGTCGTCATCGACGACGGGAACATGGCGGACGCGACGGGTTGTCATCAGCTCCATCAGGTGCTCGACCGGGTCGTCGATGCGGCATGTGAAGACATCCGACGACATCGCCGAACCGACGGTGCACGACAGGGCGCCGGCGCCGTGGGCGTCGAGCGCCGACACGACGTCACGCTCCGAGAGGATCCCTTCGATGGTGGTCCCGTCGCCGCTCACCACGAGCGCGCCGATGCCGAGCTCGCGCAGCTTTTGGGCGGCCTCTGACAGCGACGCCGCCTGACCGATCGTGGAGACGTCGGCGCCCTTGACCCCGAGGATGGACTGCACGTTCATGAACCCTCCCTTCACCAGACTCCTGGAGCCGCTGGTCTACTCGAACGGCGTGGCAAACGACAGGACGCCGAACGAGGCCCCTTGTGGATCAGACAGCGAGCCGACCCGACCACCCATTGCCATGTCGTGGACCGGCCGGAGCGAACTGGCCCCCAACTGTTCGGCCCGCTCGACGAAGCCATCGGCGTCGTCGACCATGAAGACGACCTGCCAGTGCGGCGGCACGTCGGCAGAGGACTCATCGCCCATCTGCGTGGCGCCGGCGACAGCGCCGTTGTGCTGGCGGGCCTGCCACAGGCCGGCGATGGCGCCATCGGGACCGGAGAACACCGCCATGCGCCCGGCGTCGAGGACGTCGAACGGCAGCTGATGGACGGTGCCACCGTTGGCCGTGATGGCAGCAGCCGTGGCGTCGGCGTCGGCAGGGTCGGGGGTGGCAAGGTCGACCCAACAGGGCCGTCCAGGCTCGTACTCGTCACGGATCGGCATGATGACATCGTCGCGCATCGTCGCCAGCAGCGAAACCCCAGCGAGCGAAACAGCTAGAAACGGTAGTGGGCGAACGCCTTGTTGGCGTCGGCCATGCGCTGCATGTCGTCGCGGCGTTTCATCGCTGCGCCCAGGCCGTTGGAGGCGTCGAGCATCTCGCCGGCCAGGCATTCGGCCATCGTCTTCTCGCGACGGTCCCTGGCGAACTCGACGATCCAACGGATCGCCAACGTCGTCGAGCGGCGGGGCCTGACCTCGACGGGTACCTGGTACGTGGCTCCGCCGACTCGACGGCTCTTCACCTCGAGCGGCGGCTTGACGTTGTCGACGGCGCGTTTGAGCGCCTCGACAGGCTCGCCGGCGGACTTGTCGGACACGATCTTCAGTGCGTCATAGACGATCTTCTCGGCGACACTGCGCTTGCCGTGCCACATCACCTTGTTGATGACCTGGGTGACGAGGACGGAGTGATGGATCGGGTCGGCGACGAGCTCTCGGCGGGTGGCGGGGCCTTTGCGGGACACGGGGAGTCAGCTCACTTCTCGAGCTTCGCGCCGTAGCGGCTGCGAGCCTGCTTGCGGTTCTTGACGCCGGCGGCGTCGAGGGCACCTCGGATGATCTTGTAGCGGACGCCGGGCAGGTCGCGGACGCGACCACCACGCACCAGCACGATCGAGTGCTCCTGCAGGTTGTGGCCCTCGCCAGGGATGTAAGCGGTCACTTCGACACCACTCGACAGACGGACACGGGCCACCTTGCGCAGTGCCGAGTTCGGCTTCTTCGGGGTGTTCGTGTACACGCGGGTACAGACGCCGCGACGCTGGGGCGATCCCCTCAGGGCGGGCGTCTTGCTCTTCGTGAACTTCGACGACCGGCCTCGACGGACCAGTTGCTGGATGGTGGGCACTCGATCTCTCCTTGAACCCTGGATCGGGCCGGCGCGGGACGCTGCAATGTTAGGGCGCTGGGAGGACCGCTCCAACCTTGATCCCATGGAGGACGTCACGAAAGGGCTTCATGCCGGCATGAGGTAGAGCCGGAACAGCATGCTGTAGGTGCCACGCAACTCGTCGAGTCGCACCAGCGCCTCACTTTGGGCACGGATGCCAGGAACGCCTTCCACCTGCAACAGAAAGGCCGCCGTCCCACCGTAGAGGTTGCCGACCAGGTCGCCGCGACCAGAGTCGACGAGGAAGGTGCGCAACCGCTTGGTCAGCGCGTCGACCTCGGCTCGTCGCCCTGTAGGGAGCTGGTCGGAGCTGGCGAGTAACGCCGATCCCTCGGGTGCTGGGGTGGAGACCGGCGAGCCGACGATGAGCAGATGTCGGTCGGCGCCGCTGTCGTCGCCGATCTGGTGTTCGCCGTATTGCGTGTAGAACCCGCCAACGACGACATCGTAGCCGTCGCGTTCGAGACGGTTGAGAACGCCGGCCTGGACGGCTCCACCGACGATGATCTCGCCGTCGAGGTCGAGCCGAATCGGTCGATCACGATCGAACCGCTGCTCCACCGACTTTGACAGCACATCGACAGCGTCGGCGACGTCCTGCCCGAAGAGTTGTGTTCGCGCCCCCTGCTCGGTGAGGTCAACGGCTCGCACCACCGAGACGACGGCCAGAGCACCGAGCAGCCCGCTCGCCAGAAGTGTCGCCCGATACCGTGCGCCGAGGCGTCGAGGGAGATCGACGACCCGCCAACCGACAATCGCGACCGCAGCCCAGCTCACCCATACCAGCGGTGGGACCCAGCCGAAGAACCAGACGAACTGCGGTCCGCGCGAGTTGGCGATGGCGAAAAATCCTCCGAGCCACGTCGCACCGATCACGACCAGCAGCCATAGTTCGGCGCGCAGGAGGCGCCGGACTGCGACCACGGCGGCGGCTGAGAGGGCAACGAGCAACGTACCGGGCATCGTTCCACTGGCCAACGAGTCGGGCAGAATGTTGAACACGTTGGGGAGCTGCGGCGATGTCACCTGCGACCACGACGTGGCCCGAACGAAAACGTCCATAGCTCGACCGAATCCCGCCGGATCGAGGTCGGCGCTCGTGCTCCACTGGATGATGTCGCCGAGGTTGCCCGGCCACGCGGTGAGGCTATCCACCAACAACGGCAGCGAGGCCATGACTCCGACGACGGCAGCGACGATCACGCTGCGTCGCTGCACCGGATCCGGGTAGCGGATGGCGCGATGGACGAGGACGACCGCCATGAGAACCGACGCCGGAGCGACGACGAGGGAGAATCCGACGTGGGCTTGAAAGACGAACGAAGCGGCGAGCACCGCGATCGCCGGCGCAACACCGTCGCCGCACAGTGCCGACCAACAGGAGACGAGAAAGACGACGACCGCCACCACGGCGATCGTCGGGTTCCACGGATCGATCAACGAGTGTGGTTGCCATCCGCCGAACAGCGCAACGAACAATCCGATTCCTGCACAGAACGCCGTCAGCCCACGACGCGCGAGCAGCCACATCGCCACGGCCACGCCGGCCGTGTTCACCGCAAGCGCGGCGACGAGGATCGCCTTACCCTGCTGTCCGAAGAGGCGGTACGGGATGGCGTAGCTGTAGAAGCTCAGCGGGCCCGGGTGCGACCAGCCGTACCGGGAGAATGCGCCGACGAGCGATATGTCGGCCGAGAACACCTCGCGTGTTCGCTGCTCGATGATCGCCCGGTCGCCCGTCGACGTGTAGGACCTGACGACGATCGTCCACAGCTCGGGGATGACGAATGCGGCGACGACCACCACGGCGCCGATTTGGAGCATGCGTATGTACCGCAGTTCGGCTGGCCCGTTGAGCCGCCATCGCCCCCCACGGTCCATCGAGCGGATGCTAGGTGATCGTCGCCGGAAGCGAGCGGCGAGTCCAACGACCGCTACGTGCCTGTGCGCCAACCTGCGACAATGCGGGCGTGATCATCGACGCCGCCTGGTACAGCGGGTCCGGCGAACGGATCCACGAGCCCGACTCCGTCGGCGAGATCGACCGCTTGCTGCACGATGCCCGTAGCCGCGGCGACGAAGGTTTCGCCTGGCTCGGGTTGCGGATGCCGACCGAGAACGAGCTCGTGGCCGTGCAAGAAGCGTTCGAGATCGCCCCGCTCGCCGTGGCCGACGCCCGCGAGCTGCACGACCGACCGAAGGTGGAGCGCCACGACCAGACGCTGCTCACCGTCGTGCCAACGGCTCGCTACGACGACGAGCGCGAGGAAGTGGAGTTCGGCGAGCTGTTCCTGTTCTGCGGGCCGGACTACCTGGTGAGCATGCGCTACGGGCAGGCTGCGCCGCTGTCGGGGGTGCGCTCGGCGCTCGAGCACGAGCGTGAGCGGCTAGCCCTCGGGCCAGGGGCCGTGCTGCAAGCCGCACTGGCCCAGGTGGTGGCGTCGTACGAGCCGGTCATCGACGGTCTCGAACACGACGTCCGCGAGGTGGAGCGCGACGTGTTCAGCGAGTCCCGCATGCAGCCGACGAGGCGCATCTATTTCCTGATCCGCGAAGTGCTCGACTTCCTGGTTGCCATGGAGCCGCTGTCGACGGCCGTCAGCACGCTCACCAGCTCCCGCTGCTCACCGTGGGTGCCCAACGCGCTGGCACCACTGTTTCGCGACATCGAGGAGCAGTTGGCCGAGATCCTGGGCAGGACGCGCAACGCCCACGAACTGCTCAACAACGTGCTGTCGGCCAACCTGGCCCAGGTGTCACTGCGTCAGAACGAGGACACCCGCAAGATCTCTGCATGGGCTGCGATCGGCGTCTTCCCGACCGTCATCGCCGGCCTGTTCGGCATGAACCTTGGTGGGGTCCCCGGCGGCGACCAGACGGTGGGCTTCGTGACCGTCACCGTGCTCACGCTCGCCGCCTGCTACCTGCTGTACCGCAGGTTCAAGGCCTCCGGTTGGCTGTGACGGTTCGTCAGGCCTCGGCGGTGGCAGGGTCCGACGACTCGGCGGCACCGTTGCCATTGCCCTCGAACGTGCCGTGGATGTTGGACAGCCACGATGCCGGATCGTCTTCGTCGGCATCGCTGGAGTAGAACGTCATCGGCTGGTAGTCCGGCGCAGCGACGTCGAACTCCCGGTACTTGCGCATGCCGGTGCCGGCCGGGATCAGCTTGCCGATGATGATGTTCTCCTTGAGGCCGATGAGGTTGTCGCCGCGGCCGTCGATGGCAGCCTCGGTGAGCACCCGCGTGGTCTCTTGGAAGCTGGCTGCCGACAACCACGACTCGGTGGCCAGTGAGGCCTTCGTGATGCCCATGATCTCGGGACGACCCTCTGCAGGACGGCGACCCTCCTCCACGATGCGACGGTTCGTATCGCGGAACATCTTGGAGTCGATGCGCTCACCAGGCAGGAAGTCGGTGTCGCCGACCTCCTGCACGCCGATGCGGCGCGTCATCTGGCGGACGATCAGCTCGATGTGCTTGTCGTGGATCGACACACCTTGGTCGCGGTACACGCGCTGCACCTCGTCGACGAGGTAGAGCTGGGTCTCACGGATGCCCTTGATCTCCATCAGCTCCTTCGGGTCGAAGGGACCGTCTGTGATCGGGTCGCCGGCGCGCACGTTCTGGCCGTCGGACACGATGGGGCGGGCGCCGAGAGGCAGCGGCACCTCGTGCTCGATTCCTTCGTCGTCGATGACGGTGGCCGGGATGCCCTTGCCGACGTCCTCGCCGAGTTGCACGACCCCCGTGGCCTTGGCCAGGCGGGCCGAACCACGCGGCGTGCGTGACTCGAACAGCTCCACGACGCGGGGCAAACCGCCGGCGATGTCCTTGCCGGCAACACCTCCTGTGTGGAACGTCCGCATGGTCAGCTGGGTGCCGGGCTCACCGATCGACTGGGCGGCGATGACGCCAACGGCCTCACCGAGCTCGATCGACTTTCCGGTGGCCAGCGAGCGGCCGTAGCACGTGGCGCACACGCCGAGCTCCGCATCGCATGTCAGTACGGAGCGGACCCGCACCCTGGTCACGTCGGGATGGTCCCGCAGGAACTCCACATGCTGGTCGTCGAGGATCGTGCCGGCGTTCATGGTCACGTGCTCGATGGCGCCAAGATCGGTCTTGCGGTCGTAGCTGAGCACGTTGCCCTTGGCGTCGGAGAGCTCGTTGAGCAGGGCCCGTCCGAACAGCTTCGTGTCGAGGAAGTTGCGCCGGTTGGTCGTGTCGGGTTCGACGTTCTCGATCCAGACGCCGAGCGTGGTGCCACAGTCTTCCTCACGAACGATGAGCTCTTGGGCGACGTCGACGAGACGGCGCGTTAGGTAACCAGAGTCGGCGGTGCGCAGCGCCGTGTCGACCAGGCCCTTGCGGGCGCCGGGCGTGGCGATGAAGTACTCGAGGGTCTCGAGACCCTCTCGGAAGTTCGACTTGATGGGACGCGGGATCATGTCACCACGAGGGTTGGCCACCAGGCCGCGCATACCGGCGATCTGGCGCATCTGGGTCATGTTCCCTCGAGCGCCGGAGCCGACCATCATGTCGATGGGGTTGAACTGATGGGCTTTGAACTCGTCCTCCATGGCCTTCTGCACCTCTGCCGTTGCGTCGGTCCAGATCCGCACCTCCTGCTGACGGCGTTCGCCGTCGGTGATGACACCACGACGGAATTGGGTCTCGACCTTGTCGGCTTGGGCCTCGTAGTTGTCGAGGATGGCCCGCTTGGACTTCGGAGTCTTCACGTCGTCGATGGAGACCGTGAGCCCCGACTGCGAGGCGAAGCGGTAGCAGACGTTCTTCAGCGCGTCGAGCGAGGCGCCGACCTCGGCCTTCGTGTAGCTCTCCGACAGGCGCTCGACGATGCGGCCGAGCTCCTTCTTCTTGACGACATCGGTGAAATGGCCGAAACGAGCCGTGTAATCGTCGGGCAGCGCCTCCTCGAACAGCAGGCGACCTGCTGTCGTCGGGAGGTAGCCGCCGCCGTCCTGCGCGAACGACGGGTCGCGCAGCGTGATGGGGCTGTGCAGGTCGAGCGTCCCCTCGTCGTATGCGCGGGCGACCTCCCAACGGTGCCGGAACACGCGGCCTTCACCCTTGACGCCTTCCATGAGCTCGGTCAGGTAGAAGCCGCCGATGACGATGTCCTGCTGCGGGGCGACGATCGGGCGACCGGAGGCCGGCGACAGGATGTTGTTGGCCGACAGCATGAGCACCCGTGACTCCGCTTGCGCCTCCGCTGAGAGCGGCACGTGCACGGCCATCTGGTCGCCGTCGAAGTCGGCGTTGAACGCCGGGCACACGAGCGGATGGATCTGGATGGCCTTGCCCTCCACCAGTACCGGCTCGAACGCTTGGATGCCGAGGCGGTGCAGTGTCGGCGCCCGGTTGAGCAGCACCGGATGCTCCTTGATGACGTCTTCGAGGACGTCCCAGACCTGGGGACGACGACGCTCCACCATTCGCTTGGCGGTCTTGATGTTCTGCGCCACCTCGAGGTCGACGAGCCGTTTCATGACGAACGGCTTGAACAGCTCGAGCGCCATCAGCTTCGGCAGGCCGCACTGGTGCAGCTTGAGCGTCGGGCCGGCCACGATGACCGAACGGCCCGAGTAGTCGACGCGCTTGCCGAGCAGGTTCTGGCGGAAACGCCCCTGCTTGCCCTTGAGCATGTCAGAGAGCGACTTCAGTGGACGGTTGCCGGGCCCAGTGACGGGGCGTCCGCGACGGCCGTTGTCGAACAGGGCGTCGACCGCTTCCTGCAGCATGCGCTTCTCGTTGTTGACGATGATCTCGGGGGCTCCGAGGTCGAGCAGCCGACGTAAGCGGTTGTTGCGGTTGATCACGCGCCGGTACAGGTCGTTCAGGTCGCTCGTGGCGAATCGGCCGCCGTCGAGCTGCACCATCGGGCGCAGGTCGGGCGGGATGACCGGCACGGCGTCGAGGATCATCGCCTTGGGGTCGTTGATCCGGCGCCCATGGTCGTCACGGCGGTTGAAGCTGGCGACGATCTTCAGCCGCTTGATCGCCTTCTGCTTGCGCTGTGCCGAGAGCGGCTTGCGGCCGGAGTCACCAGGATCGATGGCGTTGCGCAGGCGCACCTCTTCTTCTTCGAACTCGATGCGGTCGATGAGCGCCTTGATGGCGTCGGCGCCAGTCCCGCCCTCGAAGTAGTCGCCGTAGCGATCGCGCAGCTCGCGCCACAACAGCTCGTCGTCGATGATCTGGCGCGGGTGCATGGACCGGAACTCGTCCCATGCCCGCTCCAGCGTCTCGAGCTCGGCCTCATAGCGCTCGCGAAGCGCTTCGATCTCCTTGTCGGCCTCACGCTGCAGCTTCTTGGCGTCGGTTCCGTCGGTCTCTGCGCGCTCGGCTGCCTGCTCCAGCTCCTTGTACCGGCGGTCGATGGCCAGGTTCAAATCGTTCTGGACGGCATCACGCTCCTCGAGATACTCGGCCTCGAGGCTTGGCAGGTCCTCGTGGCGCTTCTCGTCGTCGACGCGGGTCACCAGGTGGGCGGCGAAGTAGATGACCTTCTCCAACTGCTTGGCCTTGAGCTCCTCTTTGGGCTCGATGCCTGCAAGCAGGTAGGCCAGCCACGAGCGGGTGCCGCGCAGGTACCAGATGTGAACGACGGGAGCAGCCAGCTCGATGTGGCCCATCCGGTCACGGCGCACCTTGGAGCGCGTGACCTCGACGCCGCAGCGCTCGCAGATGATGCCTTTGAACCGCACGCGCTTGTACTTGCCGCACGAGCACTCCCAGTCCCGGGTGGGGCCGAAGATGCGCTCGCAGAACAAGCCGTCCTTCTCGGGACGCAGCGTGCGGTAGTTGATGGTCTCAGGCTTCTTCACCTCACCGTGGGACCAGTCACGGATCTGATCGGCGGTGGCCAGCCCGATCTTGAGCTGGTCGAACATGTTGACGTCGAGCATCTGTGGTTCCTTCTTGTTCAGGCGCGCTCGCGCTGCGCGTCCCGGTCGTCGTCGCTGCCGCGCTCAGGGCGCGAGATGTCGATGCCGAGCTCCTCGGCCGCCCGGTACACCTCGTCGTCCTCACCACGCATCTCGATCTCGCTGCCGTCGGTGGCGAGCACCTCGACGTTGATGCACAGGGCCTGCATCTCTTTCATCAAGACCTTGAAGCTCTCGGGCACGCCGGGCTCTGGGATGTTGTCGCCCTTCACGATCGCCTCGTACACCTTGACGCGGCCGAGCACGTCGTCGGACTTGATCGTCAGCAGTTCTTGCAAGCAGTAGGCAGCACCGTAGGCCTCGAGTGCCCAGACCTCCATCTCGCCGAAGCGCTGGCCACCGAACTGAGCCTTGCCGCCGAGCGGCTGTTGGGTGATCATCGAGTAGGGGCCGGTGGCACGGGCGTGGATCTTGTCGTCCACGAGGTGCGCCAGCTTGAGGATGTACATGTACCCGACGGTGATCGGGTTGTCGTACGCCTCACCGGTGCGGCCGTTGTAGAGCATGGCCTTGCCGTCGAGGCCGACCAGGCGGTCACCGTCGGCCGTCTCGGGGTTGAGGTTCTCGAGGATCTCCTGGATGGTCGGGTGCTTGCCGGCCTGATCCTTCTCATCCCAGTAGGCACCGTCGAACACCGGCGTGGCGATGAACGTGGACGGTTCGGTGTTTGGCCGGGTCTTGGCCTCGATGCCGTAGATCGGCTGGCGGCCGACCTTCTCACCGGACCTGGGATCGGTCCAACCCCACCGGGCGCAGTACCCGAGGTGTGCCTCCAAGACCTGTCCCACGTTCATCCGGCTCGGCACGCCGAGCGGGTTCAGGATGATGTCAACTGGTGAACCATCGGCCATGTACGGCATGTCCTCGACCGGCAGGATCTTGGAGATGACGCCTTTGTTGCCGTGGCGTCCTGCCAGCTTGTCGCCGACAGAGATCTTGCGCTTCTGGGCCACGTACACGCGGACCAGTTGGTTGACACCGGGTGGCAGCTCGTCGCCGTCGTCGCGGTTGAACACCTTGACGTCGATGACCTTGCCGTTCTCGCCGTGAGGCACCTTGAGCGACGTGTCGCGGACCTCGCGGGCCTTCTCACCGAAGATGGCGCGCAGCAGGCGCTCTTCTGGGGTCAGCTCGGTCTCGCCCTTCGGCGTGACCTTGCCCACCAGCACGTCGCCGGGGCCGACCTCGGCGCCCACCCGCACGATGCCGCGATCGTCGAGATCGGCGAGGACGTCGTCGGACAGGTTGGGGATGTCGCGGCTGATCTCCTCGGGGCCGAGCTTCGTGTCGCGGGCATCGACCTCGTGCTCGTGGATGTGGATCGAGGTGAGCACGTCGTCTCGCACGATGCGCTCGGAAAGGATGATGGCGTCCTCGAAGTTGTATCCCTCCCACGGCATGA
>Ga0136625_1000310_pt1 | contig 14544 bp, 10 predicted proteins | sample AntDrymUQ4832306_2_FD_104672 | JGI IMG/M metagenome (GOLD analysis project Ga0136625, IMG submission 104672) | Polar desert sand microbial communities from Dry Valleys, Antarctica - metaG UQ483 (23.06) | ecosystem: Environmental > Terrestrial > Soil > Desert | place: Antarctica: Dry Valley...
CGCAGCTCGCGCGCGAGCTGCGCGGACGGCCGGTCGAGGCGGTCGCGCTGGCTGGCGCGCGCGGCGCAGCGTCCGGCATGGCCGCCGCGCGGCACTGGCTGGCGGAGCTGCGCCACGTCGGCCTGGAGATCACGGGGGATGACCTGCGTGCCGCCGGGATCGCCGAGGGCGCTGATCTCGGCCGCCGCCTGCAGGCGGTCCTCGACCTGCGCCTGGACGGTGCGCTGGGCGCCGATCGCGAGGCGCAGCTCGCGGCCGCGACGGCGATCGCGCCAGGAGCGGGCACGGCCTGACGCCGTGCTACAAATGAGCCCGATGGCGACGACTTTGAAACCGAAGAGCACGAGCCCGATGAAGTCCAAGAACGTCTGGGGCGATCGATTGCACGCGCCCTTCTCCGCGGTCGGCGATCACATCGGCTGCGAGCTGCCCGGCGGTCGCGCGCTGTTTCTCACCCGCCGCGGCGGCGTCTCCGGCGAGCCGTTCGAGGAGCTCAACGTCGGCTTGGACACGAACGACCACAAGTCCGCCGTCGAGGAGAACCGCCGCCGCGTCGGGGAGCTCATCGGCGTTCCGATCGAGCGCTGGCTGGAGGCCAAGCAGGTCCACGGCTCGGACGTCGTGCTCGTCACCGAACCGCCGTCGCCGAAGGCCAGGAAGCCCGCGGCCGACGGCATCGTGACGACGCTCCAGGACTTCGCCGCGGTCGTCATCACAGCCGACTGCCTGCCGGTCGCGCTGATCGCTCCCGAGGGCGTCGCGATGATCCACGCCGGATGGAAGGGTCTCGCCGCGGACGTGCTCAAGAAGGGCGTCGAGACGCTGCGCGAAGCGGGCGCGACCGACATCCAGGCCGCGATCGGGCCGAGCATCGGCGTCTGCTGCTACGAGGTCAACACCTGGGTGCACCGCGCATTCATGCGCTACCCGCGCGGCACCGCGCGCCTGAGCAACCACGCGCACCTCAAGAACGTCGCCCGCCTGCAGTTGCAGCACGCGAAGATCCCGCTCGACCACGTCCACGACGTCGACATCTGCACGATGTGCGCGCCGCGCAGCCTGTTTCACTCCCATCGCCGCGACTACGGCGGCGACCCCATGGACACGGGCCGCCAGGCCAGCGCGGTCTGGCGCGTCACCGGCGATGCGCGGGCCGGCGGTACACCCTGATCGAGGGGCTGACGGCCGCGCGCGTGCGCGCGAACCTCGCGGAGGTGCATGAGCGCATCGCGGCCGCCGCGGCGCACGCGGGGCGCGACTGCGGCGACGTTGAGATCGTGGCGGCCGTGAAGTACGTCCCGCTCGAGCAGCTCGGCGCCCTCGCCGAGGCCGGCGTCACGGTGGCCGGGGAGAACCGGGCGCAGGACCTGCAGGTGAAGTACGCCGTTCACGGCGACGCGTTCACCTGGGACTTCATCGGCCACGTGCAGAGCCGCAAGGTCAAGCAGATTGCGCCGCTCGTGCGCCTCGTCCACTCCGTCTGCACGGACTCCGTGCTCGAGCAACTCGGCCGCCACGCGCCGCCGGACCTGCGCATCCTCGTCGAGGTCAACGTCGCCGGGGAGGAGGGGAAGGACGGCGTGGCGCCGGCCGAGCTGGACGCCTTTCTCGAGCGCTGTCCGATACCCGTGGCGGGCCTGATGACCATGCCCCCGCGAGCCCGCGAGCCGCAGGACAGCCGGCGCTGGTTCGCCGCGCTGCGCGACCTCGCCGCCGCGCGCGGTCTGCGTGAGCTGTCGATGGGCACGACGCAGGACTACGAGATCGCCGTCGAGGAGGGGGCCACCATCGTGCGGATCGGCTCCAAGCTGCTGCACTGAGCCAGGAGCACCGAGGTTCGGGATGCGGGCAAACGTGCAGGAGAAATCGGCGCGAGGTCTAACCTTTCGTCTGGCATGGCGTTCTCTGACTCCTGGCATCGCGCGCTCGTGTACTTCGGCCTGGCCGAGGAGCGGGCGTACGTCGACGAATACGAGCTCGAGCGCCAGCGTCATGCGGAGGCCGAGCAGCAACGCGAACGCGAACGCGAACGCGACCGCTCCCGCCCCGCCGCGCCCGAGCCGGAAGCCGACATGGAAGACCGCTACCGCGAGCGCCCGAACGTGCGGCGATTGCCCTCACGCCGCGCCCGGCGCGACGAGTTCGACGACATCTTCGCCGACGACGAGCCGCGCGCCAGCCGCCCGACCACCGTCCTGCGCCCCGCCGAACGGGCTCCCCGCAACGGAGGGGACGTACGCGTGCACCTCGTCATCCCGAAGTCGTTCAACGACGCACAGCAGGTCGCCGACAAGTTCAAGCAGTCGATCCCCGTCGTGCTCAACCTGCAGGCGACCGACAACGACCTCGCCAAGCGACTGATCGACTTCGCCAGCGGCCTGACGTACGCGCTCGACGGCGGAATGCAGCGCATCGCGCACAAGGTCTTCATGCTGACCCCGCGCAACGTGCAGATCTCGGCGGAGGAGAAGGCCGAGCTCATCGAAAAGGGATTCTTCAACCAGTCCTGAGGGCCGCTGTCGGCGCCGAAATCGGCTCCCCAGGACTGGTGATCTAGGGTTCATGACTATGCAACTCGGCCTCATCGGCGCAGGAAACATGGCCACTGCGCTCGCCCGCGGCTGGGGCGACCCGGTCCTCGTGCATGACGCCCACCGGCCGCGCGCCGAGGCGCTCGTCGCCGAGCTCGGCGGCGAGGTCGTCGACTCGAACTCCGAGCTCGCGCAGCGCGCCGACGTGCTGCTGCTGGCCCACAAGCCGGCGGGCCTGGAGCGCGTCGCCCGGGAGGCCGGCCCGGATGCCAGGGGCGTCATCTCGATCCTCGGCGGCGTGACGCTCGCAGCGCTGCGAGCGGCCTATGGCGCGACGCCCGTCGTGCGGGTGATCCCCAGCGTCCCGGTCGAGGTCGGGCAGGGCGTCACCTGCCACGCTCGCGATCCCGAGGCCGACGCCGAGCTGCAGGCAGCGGCGGTCGTGCTGTTCGAGCGGGTGGGGCTCGTATTCGATCTCGACGAGTCGCAGATGGAGATCGCGACGGCCCTGGCGAGCTGCGCACCGGCCTACATCGCGCTCGTCGCCGAGGCGCAGGTCGACGCCGGCGTGCGCGCCGGGCTTCCGGCCGATGTCGCCGGCGAGCTCGTCGCGGCGAATATCGGTGGGACGGCCGCGCTGCTGCAGGCGCGCGGGATGGACACACTCGCCGTGCGGCGGATGGTGACCTCACCGGGTGGCGTCACGGCGCGCGGCCTCGCCGCGCTCGAGCACGCCGGCGTGAGGGCGGCGTTCGACGACGCGATGCAGGCGGTCGTGACGCGATGACCGCTGCGGCGATCTTCGTCCTGGCAACGGCGCGAGAGTCGATCGCGGGCTTCCTCAACGCCCTGCTGATCGTCTACCTGATCCTGATCTTCGCGTACATCATCACGTCGCTGATCTTCTCCTTCGGCGGCCGGATCCCCTACTCGAAGTGGTCCAGCGCCGTGCTCGGCTTCCTGCGCAACGTCTGCGAGCCGTACCTCGGGATATTCCGGCGCTTCATCCCGCCGATCGGGCCGGTCGACGTGAGCCCGATCGTGGCGATCCTGCTGCTGCAGATCGTCGGCGGCATCATCATCAATCTCATCCGCGGGTGACGTCGCAGACAGCCGCGCTGTCGCGGCGCGGCGCCTGGGCGCGCGCCACGGTTGTGCTCGCGGTCGTCCTCGCAGCCGACCAGATCGTCAAGGCGCTCGTCACGGGCTCGCTCGCGCGGGGAGACGAGCGCGAGATCGTGGCGTTCGCAAAGCTGGTCAACACGCGCAACACCGGCGTCGCGTTCGGCCAGCTGCAGAACGGCGGGACGATCGTCTCGGTCGTCATCGCGATCGCGCTCATCGGGCTGCTCGTCTTCTTCGTGCGCAACGCGTGGCGGCCGCTCGTCTGGCTGCCGACCGGCATGCTGCTCGGCGGGGCACTTGGCAACATCACCGACCGTGTGCGCGAGGGCGCCGTCATCGACTACCTCAAGCTGCCGCACTGGCCGGCCTTCAACCTCGCGGACGCGTCGATCACGATCGGCGTCGTCGTTCTCCTGGTGGTGATCGAACGTGGCGATAGAGCGGCTCATCGAAGCTGAGTCCGCCGGCGAGCGGCTGGACATCCTGCTGGCCGAGATGCTCGGCTCGCGCTCGCGCGCGCAGCGGATGATCGTGGAGGGCCGCGTGCTGGTGGACGGCGCCACCGTGCGCAAGAACCACCGCGTCGCAGGCGGCGAGCGGGTCGCGATCGACGAGGGGCCGCCGGCCGCCGAGGCGCCGGACGCCGACGCGCCCGTCGCCGACTTCGGCGTCGCCTACGAGGACGAGCACCTCATCGTCGTCGACAAGCCGGCGGGCGTCGTGGTGCACCCGGCCCGCGGGCACCGCGAGGGAACGCTCGCGCAGGCGCTCACCGGCCGGGCCGCCGGCGGCGAGGACCCGTGGCGCGCCGGGATCGTCCACCGCCTGGACCGCAACACCTCGGGCCTGCTCGTCGTGGCGAAGAACGACACGGTGCATCGCGGCCTGAAGGAGGCGATGGCCCGCCGCGAGATCCGCCGCGAGTATCTCGCGCTCGTCGAGGGCCGGCCGCCCTCGCGCAGCGGCACGATCGAGGCGCCGATCGGCCGCGACCGGCGCGTACGCGTCCTCATGTCGACCGACACCGACACCCCGAAGGACGCGATCACGCACTTCGAGATCGAGCGCGCGCTGCCCTCATCGACCCTGTTGCGCGTGCGCCTGCAGACCGGTCGCACCCACCAGATCCGCGTCCACATGCAGGCGATCGGCCACCCCGTCTGCGGGGACCGCGAATACGGGCACTCAGATCTCCACGGGCTGGAGCGCCAGTTCCTGCATGCCGCCCGCCTGGCGTTCACCCATCCGATCACGGGAGATGGCGTCGATCTGGTCTCGCCGCTGCCCGCCGATCTGGCGGCCGCGCTGCAACAGGCGGCGCTTTAACGCGGTGGGGCGGCCCGTCCAAGGCCGCCCCACCACCTCACATCGCGGATCGAGCCCCACCGGAGGTAGGGGAAGGGAGGACCCGGTCCGCAACAGGCACAACGTTCCTCTCCGGAGAACCTTGCGTAAACTGCGTGGTTCCAATCAAACGTCCAACCCCACCGGATCGTTTGCGACGCGGTCCTGCCCGGGCTTTCGAAGCCGGGTCGCGCTCGCCGCCGGTGGGACTCAAGCCAAGCATCATCACCCCAAGGAGCAGGAACCATGGCCCAGATCGGGATCAAGGAGCTGCTGGAGGCCGGCGTGCATTTCGGCCACCAGACTCGCCGCTGGAACCCCAAGATGCGCCGCTTCATCCACGGCGAGACCGGCGGCATCTACGTCATCGACCTGCTGAAGACCGAGCGCCTGCTGCGCGAGGCGCAGGAGTTCGCGTCCTCTGTCGCGCACCGCGGCGGGATCGTGCTGTTCGTCGGCACGAAGAAGCAGGCACGTGACGCCGTCAAGGACGTCGCCGAAGCGGCCGGCATGCCCTACGTCAACCATCGCTGGCTCGGCGGGCTGCTGACGAACTTCCAGACGATCAACCAGCGCATCAAGCGCCTGCACGACCTCGAGCGCTATGAGACCGACGGCCAGCTCGCGCTGCTGCCGACCCGTGAGCGCATGGCAGCCGAGGCCGACCTCGCCAAGCTGCGCGCGAACCTCGGCGGCGTCAAGAACATGACGCGCACGCCGAGCGCGATGGTCGTCATCGACCTCAAGGTCGAGGAGATCGCCGTCCGCGAGGCCCAGCGCCTGCGGATCCCGGTGATCGGCCTCGTCGACACGAACTGCGACCCGGACGGCATCGACTACGTCATCCCGGGCAACGACGACGCGATCCGCTCGTGCGCGCTCATCACGCGCGCCATCGGCGATGTCGTCGGCGAGGGCAACAAGGCCTTCCGCCAGCGCGAGGAGGACGCCCGCAAGGAGGCCGAGGAGGCCGCGCGCCGCGACGCCGAGGCCCGCGCCGCCCGCGAGGCCGAGCAGGCTGCCGCCCGCGAGGCGGCCGCGCAGGCCGAGCGCGAGGCCGCCGAGGCCGCCCGCGCGTCAGCTGCGGAGGCCGAGGCCGCGACGGCCGCGGCGACGGCTGCCGAAGCCCCCGAGGTCGTCAAGACGACCGCGGACGGCGGCGGCGATCGCCAGGTCGCCGAGGCCCAGGTGGCCGAGGCCGTGCTGGACGCCGGCACGCCGACGCCCGACGCGAAGGTGCCGCAGGCGGCCAACACCGAGGTCGCCCCCGCGCAGAAGGACAACGCCACGGGCGGATCGCCCGATCCGGCGCCGCCGGTCGAGGATCCCACGCCCGGCCCGGCCTCGCCGCCGGCCGAGCCGGTCGCCGAGGCCGCTGCCGAGGCGCCCGCCAAGCCCGCGCGCCGCAGGCGCGCGAAGAAGGCCGACGCGCCCGCCGCCGACGCCCCCGCGGCCGACGCGGACGAGACCCCCGCCAGCGAGGTGCCCGCGGCCGCGACGGCCACGGCATCCGAAACGAAGGAAGCCTCCGGTGAGTGACATCAGCGCCAAGGACGTCAAGGCCCTGCGCGAGCAGACCGGCGCCGGCATGATGGATTGCAAGCGCGCCCTGGTGCAGACCGCCGGCGACATGGAGGCCGCGGTCGAGCTGCTGAAGGTGCAGCTCGGCAACAAGATCACCAAGCTCGCCGGCCGCGACGCGACCGAGGGCACGGTGCAGTCCTACATCCACGCCAACGGCAAGGTCGGCGTGCTCGTCGAGGTCGACTGCAACACCGACTTCGTCGCCCGCAACGAGGAGTTCGTCGCGTTCGCGCGGGACGTCGCGATGCACGTCGCGGCCTCCCCGCAGACGCGCTACGTATCCGAGGGGGACGTCGACGCGGCCTCCAAGGAGGCCGAGCTGCGCGTGTTCGAGCAGCAGGCGGCCGACAAGCCCGAGAACGTCCGCGCGAAGATCGCCGAGGGCAAGCTGCGCAAGTGGATGGAGGAGACCGTCCTGCTCCATCAGCCGCACGTCAACGGCGACAAGTTCGACGGTAAGACGATCGAGGACCTGCGCGCCGACCTGTCACGCAAGACCGGCGAGAACGTCGTCATCCGGCGCTTCTCGCGGTTCGCGGTCGGCGAGTAGTCGCCGGTGGGAGCACGACGGCGATGAGCTTCGCGCCCGCGCCCGCGTTCAAGCGGGTCCTGCTCAAGCTGTCCGGTGAGGCGCTCATGGGCGATCTCGACTACGGGACGGATCCCGAGCGGGTCCGCACGATCGCGGCCGCGATCGTGCGGACCCGCTCGGGATCCGTCCCGTAGTCGAGATCGCCCATGAGCGCCTCACCGGACAGCTTGAGCAGGACCCGCTTGAACGCGGGCGCGGGCGCGAAGCTCATCGCCGTCGTGCTCCCACCGGCGACTACTCGCCGACCGCGAACCGCGAGAAGCGCCGGATGACGACGTTCTCGCCGGTCTTGCGTGACAGGTCGGCGCGCAGGTCCTCGATCGTCTTACCGTCGAACTTGTCGCCGTTGACGTGCGGCTGATGGAGCAGGACGGTCTCCTCCATCCACTTGCGCAGCTTGCCCTCGGCGATCTTCGCGCGGACGTTCTCGGGCTTGTCGGCCGCCTGCTGCTCGAACACGCGCAGCTCGGCCTCCTTGGAGGCCGCGTCGACGTCCCCCTCGGATACGTAGCGCGTCTGCGGGGAGGCCGCGACGTGCATCGCGACGTCCCGCGCGAACGCGACGAACTCCTCGTTGCGGGCGACGAAGTCGGTGTTGCAGTCGACCTCGACGAGCACGCCGACCTTGCCGTTGGCGTGGATGTAGGACTGCACCGTGCCCTCGGTCGCGTCGCGGCCGGCGAGCTTGGTGATCTTGTTGCCGAGCTGCACCTTCAGCAGCTCGACCGCGGCCTCCATGTCGCCGGCGGTCTGCACCAGGGCGCGCTTGCAATCCATCATGCCGGCGCCGGTCTGCTCGCGCAGGGCCTTGACGTCCTTGGCGCTGATGTCACTCACCGGAGGCTTCCTTCGTTTCGGATGCCGTGGCCGTCGCGGCCGCGGGCACCTCGCTGGCGGGGGTCTCGTCCGCGTCGGCCGCGGGGGCGTCGGCGGCGGGCGCGTCGGCCTTCTTCGCGCGCCTGCGGCGCGCGGGCTTGGCGGGCGCCTCGGCAGCGGCCTCGGCGACCGGCTCGGCCGGCGGCGAGGCCGGGCCGGGCGTGGGATCCTCGACCGGCGGCGCCGGATCGGGCGATCCGCCCGTGGCGTTGTCCTTCTGCGCGGGGGCGACCTCGGTGTTGGCCGCCTGCGGCACCTTCGCGTCGGGCGTCGGCGTGCCGGCGTCCAGCACGGCCTCGGCCACCTGGGCCTCGGCGACCTGGCGATCGCCGCCGCCGTCCGCGGTCGTCTTGACGACCTCGGGGGCTTCGGCAGCCGTCGCCGCGGCCGTCGCGGCCTCGGCCTCCGCAGCTGACGCGCGGGCGGCCTCGGCGGCCTCGCGCTCGGCCTGCGCGGCCGCCTCGCGGGCGGCAGCCTGCTCGGCCTCGCGGGCGGCGCGGGCCTCGGCGTCGCGGCGCGCGGCCTCCTCGGCCTCCTTGCGGGCGTCCTCCTCGCGCTGGCGGAAGGCCTTGTTGCCCTCGCCGACGACATCGCCGATGGCGCGCGTGATGAGCGCGCACGAGCGGATCGCGTCGTCGTTGCCCGGGATGACGTAGTCGATGCCGTCCGGGTCGCAGTTCGTGTCGACGAGGCCGATCACCGGGATCCGCAGGCGCTGGGCCTCGCGGACGGCGATCTCCTCGACCTTGAGGTCGATGACGACCATCGCGCTCGGCGTGCGCGTCATGTTCTTGACGCCGCCGAGGTTCGCGCGCAGCTTGGCGAGGTCGGCCTCGGCTGCCATGCGCTCACGGGTCGGCAGCAGCGCGAGCTGGCCGTCGGTCTCATAGCGCTCGAGGTCGTGCAGGCGCTTGATGCGCTGGTTGATCGTCTGGAAGTTCGTCAGCAGCCCGCCGAGCCAGCGATGGTTGACGTAGGGCATGCCGGCCGCTTCGGCGACGTCCTTGACGGCGTCACGTGCCTGCTTCTTCGTGCCGACGAACAGCACGATCCCGCCGCGGTGCGCGACAGAGGACGCGAACTCCTGCGCCTCGCGCAGCAGGCGCTCGGTCTTCAGCAGGTCGATGACGTAGATGCCGCCGGTCTCGCCGTGGATGAAGCGGCGCATCTTGGGGTTCCAGCGGCGAGTCTGGTGGCCGAAATGCACGCCGGCCTCCAGCAGCTCCTTGATCCCGATCTGGGCCATGGTTCCTGCTCCTTGGGGTGATGATGCTTGGCTTGAGTCCCACCGGCGGCGAGCGCGACCCGGCTTCGAAAGCCCGGGCAGGACCGCGTCGCAAACGATCCGGTGGGGTTGGACGTTTGATTGGAACCACGCAGTTTACGCAAGGTTCTCCGGAGAGGAACGTTGTGCCTGTTGCGGACCGGGTCCTCCCTTCCCCTACCTCCGGTGGGGCTCGATCCGCGATGTGAGGTGGTGGGGCGGCCTTGGACGGGCCGCCCCACCGCGTTAAAGCGCCGCCTGTTGCAGCGCGGCCGCCAGATCGGCGGGCAGCGGCGAGACCAGATCGACGCCATCTCCCGTGATCGGATGGGTGAACGCCAGGCGGGCGGCATGCAGGAACTGGCGCTCCAGCCCGTGGAGATCTGAGTGCCCGTATTCGCGGTCCCCGCAGACGGGGTGGCCGATCGCCTGCATGTGGACGCGGATCTGGTGGGTGCGACCGGTCTGCAGGCGCACGCGCAACAGGGTCGATGAGGGCAGCGCGCGCTCGATCTCGAAGTGCGTGATCGCGTCCTTCGGGGTGTCGGTGTCGGTCGACATGAGGACGCGTACGCGCCGGTCGCGGCCGATCGGCGCCTCGATCGTGCCGCTGCGCGAGGGCGGCCGGCCCTCGACGAGCGCGAGATACTCGCGGCGGATCTCGCGGCGGGCCATCGCCTCCTTCAGGCCGCGATGCACCGTGTCGTTCTTCGCCACGACGAGCAGGCCCGAGGTGTTGCGGTCCAGGCGGTGGACGATCCCGGCGCGCCACGGGTCCTCGCCGCCGGCGGCCCGGCCGGTGAGCGCCTGCGCGAGCGTTCCCTCGCGGTGCCCGCGGGCCGGGTGCACCACGACGCCCGCCGGCTTGTCGACGACGATGAGGTGCTCGTCCTCGTAGGCGACGCCGAAGTCGGCGACGGGCGCGTCGGCGTCCGGCGCCTCGGCGGCCGGCGGCCCCTCGTCGATCGCGACCCGCTCGCCGCCTGCGACGCGGTGGTTCTTGCGCACGGTGGCGCCGTCCACCAGCACGCGGCCCTCCACGATCATCCGCTGCGCGCGCGAGCGCGAGCCGAGCATCTCGGCCAGCAGGATGTCCAGCCGCTCGCCGGCGGACTCAGCTTCGATGAGCCGCTCTATCGCCACGTTCGATCACCACCAGGAGAACGACGACGCCGATCGTGATCGACGCGTCCGCGAGGTTGAAGGCCGGCCAGTGCGGCAGCTTGAGGTAGTCGATGACGGCGCCCTCGCGCACACGGTCGGTGATGTTGCCAAGTGCCCCGCCGAGCAGCATGCCGGTCGGCAGCCAGACGAGCGGCCGCCACGCGTTGCGCACGAAGAAGACGAGCAGCCCGATGAGCGCGATCGCGATGACGACCGAGACGATCGTCCCGCCGTTCTGCAGCTGGCCGAACGCGACGCCGGTGTTGCGCGTGTTGACCAGCTTTGCGAACGCCACGATCTCGCGCTCGTCTCCCCGCGCGAGCGAGCCCGTGACGAGCGCCTTGACGATCTGGTCGGCTGCGAGGACGACCGCGAGCACAACCGTGGCGCGCGCCCAGGCGCCGCGCCGCGACAGCGCGGCTGTCTGCGACGTCACCCGCGGATGAGATTGATGATGATGCCGCCGACGATCTGCAGCAGCAGGATCGCCACGATCGGGCTCACGTCGACCGGCCCGATCGGCGGGATGAAGCGCCGGAATATCCCGAGGTACGGCTCGCAGACGTTGCGCAGGAAGCCGAGCACGGCGCTGGACCACTTCGAGTAGGGGATCCGGCCGCCGAAGGAGAAGATCAGCGACGTGATGATGTACGCGAAGATCAGGATCAGGTAGACGATCAGCAGGGCGTTGAGGAAGCCCGCGATCGACTCTCGCGCCGTTGCCAGGACGAAGATCGCCGCAGCGGTCATCGCGTCACGACCGCCTGCATCGCGTCGTCGAACGCCGCCCTCACGCCGGCGTGCTCGAGCGCGGCGAGGCCGCGCGCCGTGACGCCACCCGGTGAGGTCACCATCCGCCGCACGGCGAGTGTGTCCATCCCGCGCGCCTGCAGCAGCGCGGCCGTCCCACCGATATTCGCCGCGACGAGCTCGCCGGCGACATCGGCCGGAAGCCCGGCGCGCACGCCGGCGTCGACCTGCGCCTCGGCGACGAGCGCGATGTAGGCCGGTGCGCAGCTCGCCAGGGCCGTCGCGATCTCCATCTGCGACTCGTCGAGATCGAATACGAGCCCCACCCGCTCGAACAGCACGACCGCCGCTGCCTGCAGCTCGGCGTCGGCCTCGGGATCGCGAGCGTGGCAGGTGACGCCCTGCCCGACCTCGACCGGGACGCTGGGGATCACCCGCACGACGGGCGTCGCGCCATAGGCCGCTCGCAGCGCTGCGAGCGTCACGCCGCCGAGGATCGAGATGACGCCCCTGGCATCCGGGCCGGCCTCCCGGGCGACGCGCTCCAGGCCCGCCGGCTTGTGGGCCAGCAGCAGCACGTCGGCGCGCTGCGCGAGCTCGGAGTTCGAGTCGACGACCTCGCCGCCGAGCTCGGCGACGAGCGCCTCGGCGCGCGGCCGGTGGGCGTCATGCACGAGGACCGGGTCGCCCCAGCCGCGGGCGAGCGCAGTGGCCATGTTTCCTGCGCCGATGAGGCCGAGTTGCATAGTCATGAACCCTAGATCACCAGTCCTGGGGAGCCGATTTCGGCGCCGACAGCGGCCCTCAGGACTGGTTGAAGAATCCCTTTTCGATGAGCTCGGCCTTCTCCTCCGCCGAGATCTGCACGTTGCGCGGGGTCAGCATGAAGACCTTGTGCGCGATGCGCTGCATTCCGCCGTCGAGCGCGTACGTCAGGCCGCTGGCGAAGTCGATCAGTCGCTTGGCGAGGTCGTTGTCGGTCGCCTGCAGGTTGAGCACGACGGGGATCGACTGCTTGAACTTGTCGGCGACCTGCTGTGCGTCGTTGAACGACTTCGGGATGACGAGGTGCACGCGTACGTCCCCTCCGTTGCGGGGAGCCCGTTCGGCGGGGCGCAGGACGGTGGTCGGGCGGCTGGCGCGCGGCTCGTCGTCGGCGAAGATGTCGTCGAACTCGTCGCGCCGGGCGCGGCGTGAGGGCAATCGCCGCACGTTCGGGCGCTCGCGGTAGCGGTCTTCCATGTCGGCTTCCGGCTCGGGCGCGGCGGGGCGGGAGCGGTCGCGTTCGCGTTCGCGTTCGCGTTGCTGCTCGGCCTCCGCATGACGCTGGCGCTCGAGCTCGTATTCGTCGACGTACGCCCGCTCCTCGGCCAGGCCGAAGTACACGAGCGCGCGATGCCAGGAGTCAGAGAACGCCATGCCAGACGAAAGGTTAGACCTCGCGCCGATTTCTCCTGCACGTTTGCCCGCATCCCGAACCTCGGTGCTCCTGGCTCAGTGCAGCAGCTTGGAGCCGATCCGCACGATGGTGGCCCCCTCCTCGACGGCGATCTCGTAGTCCTGCGTCGTGCCCATCGACAGCTCACGCAGACCGCGCGCGGCGGCGAGGTCGCGCAGCGCGGCGAACCAGCGCCGGCTGTCCTGCGGCTCGCGGGCTCGCGGGGGCATGGTCATCAGGCCCGCCACGGGTATCGGACAGCGCTCGAGAAAGGCGTCCAGCTCGGCCGGCGCCACGCCGTCCTTCCCCTCCTCCCCGGCGACGTTGACCTCGACGAGGATGCGCAGGTCCGGCGGCGCGTGGCGGCCGAGTTGCTCGAGCACGGAGTCCGTGCAGACGGAGTGGACGAGGCGCACGAGCGGCGCAATCTGCTTGACCTTGCGGCTCTGCACGTGGCCGATGAAGTCCCAGGTGAACGCGTCGCCGTGAACGGCGTACTTCACCTGCAGGTCCTGCGCCCGGTTCTCCCCGGCCACCGTGACGCCGGCCTCGGCGAGGGCGCCGAGCTGCTCGAGCGGGACGTACTTCACGGCCGCCACGATCTCAACGTCGCCGCAGTCGCGCCCCGCGTGCGCCGCGGCGGCCGCGATGCGCTCATGCACCTCCGCGAGGTTCGCGCGCACGCGCGCGGCCGTCAGCCCCTCGATCAGGGTGTACCGCCGGCCCGCGCATCGCCGGTGACGCGCCAGACCGCGCTGGCCTGGCGGCCCGTGTCCATGGGGTCGCCGCCGTAGTCGCGGCGATGGGAGTGAAACAGGCTGCGCGGCGCGCACATCGTGCAGATGTCGACGTCGTGGACGTGGTCGAGCGGGATCTTCGCGTGCTGCAACTGCAGGCGGGCGACGTTCTTGAGGTGCGCGTGGTTGCTCAGGCGCGCGGTGCCGCGCGGGTAGCGCATGAATGCGCGGTGCACCCAGGTGTTGACCTCGTAGCAGCAGACGCCGATGCTCGGCCCGATCGCGGCCTGGATGTCGGTCGCGCCCGCTTCGCGCAGCGTCTCGACGCCCTTCTTGAGCACGTCCGCGGCGAGACCCTTCCATCCGGCGTGGATCATCGCGACGCCCTCGGGAGCGATCAGCGCGACCGGCAGGCAGTCGGCTGTGATGACGACCGCGGCGAAGTCCTGGAGCGTCGTCACGATGCCGTCGGCCGCGGGCTTCCTGGCCTTCGGCGACGGCGGTTCGGTGACGAGCACGACGTCCGAGCCGTGGACCTGCTTGGCCTCCAGCCAGCGCTCGATCGGAACGCCGATGAGCTCCCCGACGCGGCGGCGGTTCTCCTCGACGGCGGACTTGTGGTCGTTCGTGTCCAAGCCGACGTTGAGCTCCTCGAACGGCTCGCCGGAGACGCCGCCGCGGCGGGTGAGAAACAGCGCGCGACCGCCGGGCAGCTCGCAGCCGATGTGATCGCCGACCGCGGAGAAGGGCGCGTGCAATCGATCGCCCCAGACGTTCTTGGACTTCATCGGGCTCGTGCTCTTCGGTTTCAAAGTCGTCGCCATCGGGCTCATTTGTAGCACGGCGTCAGGCCGTGCCCGCTCCTGGCGCGATCGCCGTCGCGGCCGCGAGCTGCGCCTCGCGATCGGCGCCCAGCGCACCGTCCAGGCGCAGGTCGAGGACCGCCTGCAGGCGGCGGCCGAGATCAGCGCCCTCGGCGATCCCGGCGGCACGCAGGTCATCCCCCGTGATCTCCAGGCCGACGTGGCGCAGCTCCGCCAGCCAGTGCCGCGCGGCGGCCATGCCGGACGCTGCGCCGCGCGCGCCAGCCAGCGCGACCGCCTCGACCGGCCGTCCGCGCAGCTCGCGCGCGAGCTGCG
>Ga0136625_1000311_pt1 | contig 14539 bp, 10 predicted proteins | sample AntDrymUQ4832306_2_FD_104672 | JGI IMG/M metagenome (GOLD analysis project Ga0136625, IMG submission 104672) | Polar desert sand microbial communities from Dry Valleys, Antarctica - metaG UQ483 (23.06) | ecosystem: Environmental > Terrestrial > Soil > Desert | place: Antarctica: Dry Valley...
AGTACGCGCCGAGCCGGCCCCACGAGCAGATCACCTCGTCGGAGATCAGCAGGACGTCGTGCTCGTCGCAGATGTCGCGTACGCGCGCGAAGTAGCCGGCGGGCGGCGTGATGCAGCCACCCGCGTTCTGCACCGGCTCGAGGATCACCGCCGCGACGGTGTCGGCGCCCTCGAACTCGATCTTGTGGCGGATCGCCTCCGCCAGCTCCAGCGGGTTCTGTCCCGTGAAGCGATACGCGTCGGTGTTCGGCACGTGGAGCCCGCCGCCGGCGAGCGGCTCGTACGGCTCGCGCAATCCGGGGATTCCCGTGGCGCTGAGCGCGCCCAGCGACGATCCGTGGTAGGCGATCTCGCGCGCGATGAACTTCGTCTTGCGCGGCTGCCCCGTGAGCTTGTGAAAGTGGCGTGCGAGTTTGATCGCCGACTCGACGGACTCGCTGCCGCCACTGGTGAAGAAGACCCGGTTCAGGTCACCCGGCGCCAGCGACGCTATGCGCTGCGCCAGCGTGATCGCCTGCGGATGCGCCGCCGTCCAGTTCGGGAAGTAGGCGAGCTTGCGCGCCTGGTCAGCGCCGGCTTGAACGACCTCCGCTCGCCCATGCCCGATGTTGGTGCAGAAGAGCGAGGAGATGCCGTCGAAGTAGCGGTTACCCTCGGCGTCCCAGACGTGACAGCCCTCGCCACGCACGATGATCGGGACCGCGTTGCCGGGGGCGCCGGCGGTCATCACCTGGAAGTGACCCCAGAGATGGCGCGAGCGTGCCGCCTCCAGCTCTCGAGAGTTTTGCGTCTGGCTCGCCGGGGCGCTGTTCATCGAGATTATAATACCGTGCTACTGTAATTTGCGAAAGGATGGTCGCGCTCTTGTCCGCTGCTACGGCTGCCGTCACGCCATCGCCTGCCGTCTCCGCGGCCAATCAGCTGTTCATCGGCGGGAGTTGGCGCGACGCCGCCGACGGCGGGACGTTCGAACTCGTCGACCCCGCGACCGAACAGGTCGTGGACCGCGTGGCGCGTGCGACTCCGTCAGACGTCGACGCCACGCTCCATGCTGCGCGGTCGGCGTTTGAGGTCTGGCGCCAGACTGCTGCGTGGGAGCGCAGCGCCGTGCTGCGACGGGGCGCGGCACTGCTGCACGAGCGGATCGAGCAGATGGCTGCGGTGCTCACCCAGGAGCAGGGCAAGCCGCTCGCGGAGTCGCGCGCGGAGCTGACCGCGACAGCCGAGCAGCTCGATTGGCACGCCGACGAGGCACGCCGCATCTACGGACGTGTCGTCGACGGCCACACGCGGGACGTGCGCATCAGCGTGCTGCGCCAGCCCGTCGGGCCGGTCGCCGCCTTCACGGCGTGGAACTTCCCCGCGCTGCTGCCGATGCGCAAGATCGCTCCGGCGCTGGCTGCCGGCTGCTCGATCGTGCTCAAGCCTGCCGAGGAGGCTCCAAGAACCGCGCTCGCGCTGGGGCAGGCGCTGCATGATGCCGGGCTGCCTGGAGGGACGCTCAACATCGTCACGGGCGACCCGGGCCCGATAGCGCGGCAGCTGCTGGCTTCGCCGGTGATCCGCAAGGTCACCTTGACCGGATCGATCCCGGTCGGGCGCGAGCTGCTGCGGCTGGCCGCCGCGAACCTCACGGCTGCTTCGATGGAGCTCGGGGGACACGCGCCGGTGCTCGTGATGGCCGATGCCGATCTAGATGCGGCGGCAGAGGCGATCGTTCGCGGCAAGTTCCGCAACGGCGGTCAGGTATGCATCTCGCCGTCGCGCTTCTATGTTCATGAGCGGGTCGCCGAGCGCGTGCTCGAGCTGGTCGTCGGGCACGTGGAGCGGCTTCTGGTCGGGCCCGGAACCGACGAGGCCGTGCAGGTCGGGCCGCTCATCAATCGCAAGCGCGTCGACGCGGTCTCCGAGCTCGTCGACGAGGCGGTCAGTCGCGGTGCGACGGTACGTGTGGGAGGCGGTCGGGCGCCTGGACCTTCACGCGGCTACTTTTATGCGCCGACCATCTTGGACGGCGTTTCCGACGAGGCGCGGATGATGCGCGAAGAGCCTTTCGGCCCCGTCGCGCCGTTCACGACCTTCGCGAGCACGGACGAGGCGCTGCGGCGGGCCAACTCCGTCCCTTACGGCCTCGCCGGCTACGTCTTCACGCGTGACCTTCGTACGGCGCATGTGGTCGCAGAAGAGCTCGAAGTGGGTATGGTCGGGGTCAACCACCTGCTGCTCGCGACGGCGGAAGCGCCCTTCGGTGGCGTCAAGCAGTCCGGGTTCGGCCGCGAGGGCGGGATCGAGGGGATCGAGTCCTACACCGTCGCGAAGTGCGTCAACGTGCTCTTGTGAGTGTGGCCGCCGGCATCGATCGAGGGCTCACGTCATACGGCGACGCCGGCTTCTCCCGTTACCTGCGTCGGGCGTTCCTGGCGGCGGCCGGCTATGACCGGCAGGATCTCAGTCGCCCCGTCGTGGGAATCGGCCACACGATCTCCGACTATGTGCCCTGCCACCGGCAGATGCCGGAGGTCGTCGCGGCGGTCGAGCGTGGTGTGCTCCAAGCGGGCGGGATCCCGTTCTGCTTCCCGCTGGCGGCGCTGGGTGAGCCGTTGCTGTCGCCCACGTCGATGCTCTACCGGAATCTCGCCGCGATGCAGGCCGAGGAGCTCGTCCGCGCCCAGCCGCTGGATTCGGTGGTGCTCGTTGGCGGTTGCGACAAGACCGTCCCGGCGCAGATGCTCGCCGCCGTATCCGCCGGGCGTCCCGCGCTGCTCGAGGTCACTGGGCCGATGATCACCGGCCGCTGGCGAGGACAGCCGATGGGTGCGTGCACCGACTGCCGGCGTACGTGGAGCGAGCATCGCGCTGGGCGGCTCTCGGGCGACGATGTTCAGGAGGTCGAGCAGGCGCTCGCTCCGACCGCCGGCACGTGCATGGTGATGGGCACGGCCTCGACGATGGCCTGCCTCGCCGAGTCGCTCGGCATGATGCTACCCGGCGGTGCGACGCCGCCGGCGCCGACCGGCGCCCGGCTTCGACACGCCGTCCAGACCGGACGCCGAGCGGTCGAGCTGGCCCTCGCGAAGCCGGCCGAGACAACTGTCGCCGGGGCGTCGCTGCGCAACTCGCTCGTCGTCCTGGCAGCGATCGGCGGTTCGACGAACGCGCTCGTGCATCTCGTGGCGGTGGCGCGTCGCGCGGGGTTGGATCTCACGTTGCGCGATGCGGGCCCGATCATGGAGGGTGTTCCCCTGCTGGTCGATTGCAAGCCGACCGGGGCGCGCTACATGGAGGACTTCGACCAGGCCGGCGGCCTGCCCGTGCTGCTCAAGGCGCTCGAGCCACTGCTCGACACCACGGCCCCGACCGCTCGCGGCGACACGCTGGCCGAGCTGCTCACGCACGTCGATCCGCCGGCACCGTGGCAGGACATGATCGGCACGCTGGACGCTCCCAAGGGGCCAGCCGGCACGCTTGTTGTGCTGGTCGGCTCGCTCGCCCCCGACGGCGCGGTCATCAAGGCCGGCGCCGCTTCGGCGGCTCTGCTGCGTCATACCGGCGCGGCCGTCGTCTTCGACAGCCCGGACGAGGCCGCGCGCGTGCTGGACGACGCGTCGCTCGATCTCACCGCCGAGCATGTGCTCGTGCTGCGCAACGCCGGCCCGGTCGGAGCGGCGATGCCGGAGGCCGGGTCGCTGCCGCTCCCCAAGCGGCTGCTCGAGGCGGGCGTGCGCGACATGGTGCGAATCTCGGATGCGCGGATGTCGGGCACCGCAGAGGGGACAGTGGTGCTGCACTGCGCGCCGGAGGCGGCCGTGGGAGGACCGCTCGCGCTCGTCGAGGACGGTGACCTCATCCGCCTTGATGTTGCCGGCGGAACCGTCGACCTGCTCGTCGATGATCGCCAGCTCGAGCAGCGGCGCGCGGCCTGGTCTCCGCCTGCGCTCGCGGAGCGAGGCTGGTTGAGGCTCCATCAGCAGCACGCGGTCGGCGCCGACCTGGGCGCCGACCTCGACTTCCTGGTCCCGCCGGCGATGAGGAGATGACGTAGGAGATGGCCATCGAGATCGTCGCCGACGACTTGCCGGGAGGACGCCCCGGCGGCCGGCCAGGGCGTCGCCGTCAAGCTCGCCACGACATCCTCTTCGAGCCGGTCGAGATCGGCCCGAAGCTGCTCAAGAACCGGTTCTACGGCGTCCCTTATAACCCCGGCTTTGGACCCGGAAAGCCATACACGAACCTCAGTCACCGTTCGGTCCAGGCCGAGGGCGGCTGGGCAGCCGTGTGCACCGGTGTGCTGTCGGTCGCGCCCGACTTCGAGGCGAACCGGCTCGTCGAGACCTGCTGGGACGACGCCGACGCGCCCGTGCTGCGGATGATGGCCGAGCGAGTGCACGAGCACGATGCGCTCGCGGGGATCGAGATCGGCCATGCGGGCAGCGAGGCGCTGAACCGCGACAGCCGATGGGTTCCCCTTGGGCCCTCCCAGGTCCCGGGCTGGCGCCGCCAGGGAATCGTTCCGAAGGAGATGACACGGGACGACATCCAGCGCCTGCAGCGAGAGTTCGCGCGAGCGGCGAGGACCGGCGCCGACCTCGGCTTCGACATCGTCGTGGTGTACGGCAGCTTCAGCTATCTCCAGGCGCAGTTCTTGTCGCCTTACTACAACCGGCGCACCGACGAGTACGGCGGAAGCCTGGAGAACCGCGCGCGCTTCTGGTTGGAGGTGCTTCAGGGAGTCCGCGACGCGGTTGGAGATCGCTGCGCGATATCCAACCGCATGGCCGTGGCCGGGCTCGCTCCGATGGGCATCTCGCTCGAGGAGAGCCTGCGCTTCATCGAGATGGCCGACGAGCTCGTCGATCTGTGGGACGTCAACATCGGCGCGGAGTGGTCGCGTGACACCGCCTCGTCGCGGTTCTTCCCGGAGGGAAATCAGCTCGCCTGGACGGGCCGCGTGCGCGAGGCGACGAGCAAGCCGATCGTCGGGGTCGGCCGCCTGAACGATCCCGACAAGATGGCCGAGGTGATCCGCAGCGGCGCCTGGGACCTGATCGGGGCGGCGCGGCCGCGGATCGCCGACCCGTTCCTGCCGCGCAAGATCGAAGCCGGCGAGTACGACGAGGTCCGCGAGTGCACCGGATCGAACTTCTGTGTCTACGCATACACGCACGGCCAGGTCGCCTGCGTGCAGAACCCGACCGCGGGCGAGGAGTACCGGCGCGGGTGGCATCCAGAGCGTGTGCCGCGCGTGCGCGACGCCGAGGCCGACGTCCTGGTCGTCGGTGCCGGACCGGCCGGACTGGAATGCGCGCTGACGCTGATGCGCCGAGGCGTGAACCGCGTGCACCTCGTCGACGCCAACGACGAGCTCGGCGGTCACCTGCGCTGGATGACGCGACTGCCCCGGCTGGGCGAGTGGCGCCGCATCGTCGACCACCGGCAGATCCTGCTCGCGAAGGCCAAGCGACGCGTGACGCTCATCAGCGGCCTCGCCATGGGTGTCGACGACATCCTCGACTACGGCGCCGACATCGTGATCCTGGCGACGGGCTCGACCTGGGCGACGACGGCGCTCGACCCGTGGACGCACGAGACGATCCCCGGGGCCGACGCGCAGCGCCCCAACGTCTTCACGCCCGAGCAGCTCCTGCTCGAGGGAAAGGGCCCCCTCGGCACTGACGTCGTCGTCTACGACACCGATGGCGCGTTCGTCGGCTCCGCGCTGGCCGAGCAGCTGGCGGGAGCGGAGCATCGCGTCCGTCTGCTCACCCCTCACGCCGTGGTGTCACCGGTCTCCGACGACACCATGGAGGGGCTGTATCTGCGGCCCGCGCTGCGCGCGAGCGGCATCACCTGCATGACCGCGACGACGCTCAGCGCGATCGTCGACGACCACGTGCGGTGCGCGACCGACGGCGCGATCGTCGACCTGGCGGCAGACTCGACGGTGCTGGTCACCCACCGCGAGTCGGAGGACGAGCTGTTTCGGCAGCTGCAAGGCCGGAGCGAGGAGCTGGAAGCCAACGGGATCCGGGCCGTTCACCGCGCGGGCGACTGCGTCGCGCCGCGGATGCTGCTCGACACCGTCTTCGACGGGCACCGGCTCGCGCGCGAATTCGACGCGAGCGAGACGCCCGAGGTCCCGCTCCGGGCGCTGCCGGACCGCCTGCGCTGAGCTGGCCCGAGCGGGCCGCGTCAGCCCGAGCGGCGGCCCGCCTGTTCGGCGTCGAGCTCGTGACCGAGCAGCACCGCGGCGCCGCGCAGCGCCATCTCGCGCATGCGGTCGGGCGACATGTGCGCCGCAAAGCCGGCGAGCGCCACGGTGGCGCCATCGAGCTGAGCGACGACGAGGTCGACCACGTCGTCGCGTTCCAACTGCAGCTCGAAGACGCCGCGCTCCAGCCCGTCATCGATCGCCTCCCCGATCAGCCCGCGCCACATCTCATAGACGCGCGCGAGCGGCTCGCGCAGCTCCGGTCGTCGCGACGCCGACGCGACGAAGTCCGCCCAGATCGCGGCTCTGCTCGCGACCTCGTGGCTGTGTGACAGGTGATCGATCAGCCCAACGATCCGCCGCCAGGGATCGCGCTCGGTCTCGTAGAGCCGCTGCCAGTCCTCGAGCAGCATGTTGCAGTGCAGTTCGATGCCCTCCGCCAGCAGCTCCTCGCGCGTACCGAAATAGTGCTGGAGCAATCCGATCGAGACACCCGCGTTGGTCGCGATGTCGCGCAGGCGCACCGAGTCATAGCCGCGCTCCGCCATCTGCGCAACCGCCACGCGCAGCGCGGTCTCGCGCTGATGCGCCATCCGCTCGCTCAGGGTCATCGTGCTGCGCGCGACGGTCATTTCAAGACCCATCGTATTGGCGGCGCGGCCGGACCCGGTTCCGCTCATCGGACACTCCCGTCATCGTGCACGACGCGGCCGCCGACCATCGTCAGCTGGACCGGCAGCTCGGGCAACTCGTCGGCTGGCACGCGCGTGGGGTCGGCCGCGAAGACAGTGAGATCCGCGCGTCTTCCCGCCGTCAGCCGGCCGCCGAGCGCCTCCTCGCCAACCGCCTTCGCAGCCGCGGCGGTGTAGCCCTGCAGCGCTTCTGACCCGGTCAGGCGCTGCTCGGGCTCGAACACGTGGTCGTCGCGGTCGCCCGGGCGGCGGCGCAGTCGTGCCCACGCCATCCCGATGCGGGGATCGACCTGCGCGACCGGCCAATCGCTTCCGAGCGCCAGCAGAGCTCCACGACGCAGAGCGTCCTTGGCTCGCCAGCCGCGCGCCGCGCGCGAACCGAGGCGCGCCGCCCACGGATTGCTGCCATCTGCACCCATGGACGTCGCGAAGCGCTAGGAACTCCTCGATGCGGTCGTCCCCGTCCTGCGGCTTGAGCCACAGCAGCACGATCAGTCGAAGCGGAAGCGGATCCTTCGCCTCGAGCTCGGCCAGCAGGCCAAAGTCGTCGGGGGCGCCGTTCATGACGTGCGCGCCGGTCAGTCCCAGCGACGCCATCCGTTCGAGCACCTCGCTGAGTCTGTGTGCGCGTTCGGCGGTCGTAAGCTCCGGCAGGACAGCGGTCAGGCGGTCATAAGCGCTGCACTCGTGTGCCTCTCCGGTCGGCCGGCCGTCCTCGTCGACCATGATCCGGCCGCCGTCGGGCCAGCGCAGCTCGCGGTCGATGCCCCCATCAGCAGTTCATGTCTCAGCACCCCTACGCCAACGCCCAGCGCGTCTTCCTGGTCATCGACAACGGCTCCGCGCACCGCGGCAAACGCTCGATCGACCGCCTCAGCGATCTGAACAGGGCGAGGTGCCGGGGAACCCGAGTGGCACGAGGCGCCATCACGAGCGAACGATGCACGCGGAAGCGGTGATGCCAATGGCAAAGCTGGCATGCTCGAGCGGTGACCATTGTCGTTGCAAGCCGGGGAGACCTGACGCTCGAGGCGGTGCGGCGGGTCGCGTGGGAGGGTGAGGGCGTCGAGCTTTCGGCTGAGGTCGCTGAGCGGATGGACCGCGGGCATGCGGCGTTGACCGCCTACGTGGACGCCCGGTTGGCCGAAGACCCGGGTGCCTTGTTGTACGGCGTGACGACCGGGCCGGGTGACGCTGGGAGCGCGCTCCTTACCGAGGAGGCCCGCGCGTCCCGGCCGCCGGGGCTCTGGACCGCCTCCTCGTTCGGCGAGCCGCTGCCCGAGCGCGTCGTGCGCGCGATCGTGCTCGCTCGCCTGGCCAACCTCGTCGAGGGCCACGCGGCCGCGCGGGCGCTCGTCGCCTCGCTGGTGGCGGCCATGCTCGACGGCCGGCCGCTGCCCGCCGTGCCCGCTCGTGGCAACGGCGGCGCGGGCGAGATCCTCGCCCTTGGCCACCTGTTCGGCGAGCTCGCCGAACAGGTCGAGCTCGACCCCAAGGAGAAGCTGGCGTTGGTCAACGGGTCGCCCTGCGCTGCGGCCCTCGTGGCCGACGCGGCGCTTGCTGGGCGCGGCCGGCTCGAACTCGCCGAGCGCACGTTCGCCTTGTCGGTCGAGGCGATCCGGGCGCCGCTGGAGGCCTTCGCACCCGAGCTCGGGGAGCTGTGGGGCGACGAGCACGAGGCGGACGCCCTGCGCTCGCTCATGGCGCTGCTGGACGGCGGCGCCGCTGAGCGCCAGGCCTCTCAGGCGCCGGTGAGCCACCGCGTGCTGCCTCGAGTGCTCGGCCGGCTGCACGAGGCCCAGGCGCACGCCGAGCGGACAGCGAGCTCCTCACTGACCTCCGTGACCGACAACCCGGTGTTCCTTCCGCCCGCCGAGGGCCGCCCGCTCGGCGCGCTCGTCTCGAATGGGGGCTACCACAACGACCGCGTGCATCCCGCCCTCGACGGGCTGGCGCACGCGTGGGCCGATCTCGCCCAGCTCGCCCAGCGCCACGTGGACAAGCTCTTCCAACACCCGGTCAGCGGGCCGCTGCTGGCCGGCGAGTGGCTGACCAAGTCACTGCACATGGTTGCCGCGGGCTATGCCGAGGAGGCCAGGACCCTGGCCCAGACGACCGTGCTCGGCCTGGGCGGCTTCGGCCAGAACGACCTACCCTCGCCCGCGTTTCTGGCATGGAGTAAGGCTGACGCCGTCGGCACCTGCCTGGAGCGAGTGCTGGCTGTGCTCTCGGCCCTCGCCTCGCAGGCGCTCCACGTCGCCGCCCAGGCCCCGCCGCCGGCGCTCGCGCCGTTCCTGCACGAGGTGCGCTCCTCGTTTCCGCCGATCGAGGCGCCTCGGCGCCTGGGCCCCGACGCCGAGCGCCTGGCCGTGGCCTTCGCCCGCCGCGTGCTTGCGCAGACCACGCCGGGCGCCACGGCCTGAGCGTCCCGGCAACCGCCGCACCGCTCGCCCACACGACGGCTGCCTTTGAGGCACGAGCGGCAGCGCCGCACACAGACGCGAAAGCATCGTGGTCGCGCTACCTCGTATCGAAGTTGGGCACGGCGAGCGAACCGTCGTCCGCCAAGGGGAAACCAGGGTTGTAGGCAATCTCCCAAGCGTGGCCGTCCGGGTCCGCGAAGTTCGCGGCGTATCCCCCGTAGAACGTCGTCGACGCGCGTCGCGTGATGTGTGCGCCCGCCGCCTCAGCTACAGCGGCCACGTGATCGACCTCGGCCTCGGACCGCACGTTGTGGGCCAGTGTGATGCCGTCGAAGCCGTGCGGCGAGGCGTTCTCCATACCGCTGTCCTGCGCGAGCTTCTCGCGGCTCCACAAGCTCAGCGCCAGGCCCCCCGCTTGGAAGAAGACGGTCTCCTCAATCTCCTGGCCGCGCCAGCCGAGCGCCTCGTAGAACGCACGAGCACGCTTCAAATCGTCCACGCCGAGTGTCACGAGACTGATCCGTTGCTCCATCGCGCAAGAGTGTCGCACTGCGCGGACAGCTGCCGCTTTGATGCAGTCGGAGGGTCGCTACGCGGCGAGCGAGAGCTCGGCGAGGGTGGTCAGGTCGAGCGCAGGCAACATGACCGATCGTCCTCCGGAGTGTTCCCTGGAGTGGCATCTGCCGATCACCGGTGGAGACGCTCATGTTCGGAGACCTCTTCGCACGAACGATCGGCCGCCTGGCCTGCTGGCTCATGGGCTCTCATGAGCTCGACTGGCACCGCGTCGACGCGCTCGGCCTGTCCAGGCGGTGTGAGAAGTGCCGGCGAGTGATGGAGTGAGTAGCCGCATGAACCTCCGTTGCTCTCCTTGATCGCGTGCGCTTAAGCTCTCCCGCGTGGCAGACGTGGTCGTTGTTGGAGGTGGGGTGATAGGTGCCGCGACGGCGCACGCGCTCGCTGAAGCCGGCGCATGCGTCGCGGTGCTCGAGGCGGCCGGTGCCGGTTCCGCTACGTCGGCCGCCAGCTTCGCCGTCGACGTGTCGCGGCTGAAGACGCCGCGGTCGCTGTTCGAGCTGGCTGTAGCGAGCACTCGCGAGCACGAGCGCCTGGAGCGCACGGTCGGGCGTGATCGGTGGCGACATCCCGCTGGGACCCTGGAGTGTGAGGCCTCCGAAGACGGCCGCCGGCGAATCCGCGCGCGGGTACGGCGCCTGCGCGAGTGGGGTCATCCCGCGGAGTGGCTCCCGGCGGACCGCGCACGGGCCCTCGAGCCGGCCATCGACCTGCCCGTCGGCGACGCGGAGGAGGTCGCGTTCTTCTCGGAGGGAGCCTGGTATGACCCGCCGGTCCTGGTCCGGGCGCTGTTCGAACGCGCGCGATCGCTTGGAGCCGACATGAGCTGGCATGACCCGGCCGTTGCGGTGGACACGGCCGCGGGCGGCGTCACCGGCGTCCGGACCGCCGCCGGACGCCGGATTCGTACCCGGGTGGTCGTCGACTGCGCGGGTCCCGAGGCCGCCCACGTGGCCGCTCTGGCCGGCGTCCGGCTGCCGCTGCGACGTGTGCCGGGATTGGTGGTGACGACCGCGCCGGCGCGTACGGGCCTGCGCATGATAATCGCCGTGGCGGGCCTCAACCTGCGTCCGGCCGCCGACGGGCGCGTGGTGCTGCATTCATGGTGCGCCGACGCCGAGCTGGGACCAGGGCCCCAGTGGCCTGAGCGCGATGAGCTGGCCGCGCGCCTGCTCGCGCGCGCACGGCGACTCGTGCCCGCCCTGGGCGACGTCGAGGTGGGCTTCGCGCGTGTGGGCGTGCGTCCCGTGCCGCCCGACGGCCTGCCTCTCGTGGGCTTCCTTCCGGGCGTGGAGGGCTTCTACGCGGTGGTGTCGCACAGCGGCGTGCAGCTGGCGCCGATCCTGGGTCGCCTGGCCGCCGCGGAGCTCACCGGCACACGACAGGCGGTGTTGGAGCCGTTCCGGCCGGCGCGATCCACGACCGGTCATACCGCACCCGAGGCGCTGGACGAGAGCACGCGCGTGATGCTCTCGCAGATGACGGCCACCAGGACGGAGGAATCAGCCGGTGGATCCGCGCCAAGACCGTCGGGGGAGACGAGCGCGGCAACGCCTTGAAAGGGCCCGCTCAGGCCGGGTCGGGTCGGGTACACCCGGGGCGCTCCGCGCGTCGAGTCAACCAGGCCTATGGCGACCGCCCTTGGAGGGCTCGCCATCGAGCACGAACATCTCGATTCCGACAACGGGTTCGAAGAGGATCTGGCTGTGATAGCCGAGGACCTTGCAGCCGGTGATCCGCTCGACGGCCTCTGTTGTCGTCGCTGCCATCACCTCCTGGAAGCGCAGTCGGTAGGTGCGCACCAGATCTGCTTCCCCGGCGTCCAACAAGGTCTTCTCATTCTGCGTGAGGCCCCCGTCGAGGACACAGAAGATGTAGTTGTCGTTGATGAAGGCTTTCGCCCTGGTGGGGCCGCGGCCGTAGAACCTCTTCTTCAGGCCGACCATGGCGTTGGAGACCTCGGCGGTCATGCTGGACCCCGATCCGGTCTCGACGCCGCGCGTCCAATCCGGCTCGGTCAACTCCTCGCTACCCGCCTGGGTCGGATGTTCGCGAGAGTCGGACATGGTGCTCCCGGAAATCCTAATGGCTCTGGCGCGGCCCGTGGTCCGTTGTAGCGGCCAGTCCGGTGCTTCGAATCGGACCGAAGTAGCACGGCACGATGTTTCGCGCACCCGAATCTAGGGCAGATGGGGCGACGTGTGAGAGGCGGCGACGGCTGGCCGCCGTCTCTGGCTCACAGACGCACCCCGCGTAGGGCCGCTCGGCGCTGGAACACAGGCTTGGCGTGACTCCGGGCTCTACCTACCCGTCCCAACGCCAGGAGTTCCGTCTGTGAGACATCGATGATCGCTTCGGCGTCGGATTCCGGCGTGCGACCGCGCGCGTGCGGCTTCGCGCAGCGTCATGCCGATCGACGGCCTGAGGCGGCGGACTTCCGCGCCGTCGCGGCGGACCACGGCGACAAGCGAGCACGCGAACGCCTGATCCGGGCCTACCTCCCGCTCGCCCGTTCGATCGCCAGGCGCTTCGACCGCGGCGGCCGGGTGCCGCTCGAGGACCTCCAGCAGATCGCAGCGATCGGGCTGATCAAGGCCCTGGACCGCTACGACCCCGACAACGGCGCGGCCTTCAGCTCCTTCGCCGTTCCGACGATGCAGGGCGAGATCCTGCGCCACTTCCGCGACTTCACCTGGATGGTGCGTCCGCCCCGCGACCTACAGGAGCGTGCCATCCGCATCGAGCGCGAGCGCGAGCTGCTGACGAACGAACTCGGTCGCAATCCCACGGCGGCCGAGCTGGCCGAGCGAATCGGTTGCACGGTCGAAGAGCTGGTCGACGCTGCTCAAGCGGCGCGAGCCCGCACGAGCGACTCGTTCGACCGCCCGCTCCACGCGAACGAGGAAGACGACGAGACCCTCGGCGCCCGGCTGGGAACGGAGGACCCGGGCTTCGCCGACGCCGAAGCGTCAGCCACCGTCGACCACCTGCCGGACGCGCTGCCGGGACGAAGCCGGCTCGTGCTGCACCTGCGCTTCCGCGAGGACCTCACCCAAGCCGAGATCAGCCGGCGCATCGGATGCTCGCAGGTGCACGTGTCCAGGATCGTCCGCGACGCCCTGGCCCGACTCGCCCACAGCGCCGTGAACGGCCCAGGCGAGGTGACCCACCGCCCGCAGCGTCACCTCGTCCTCGACTGACGGGCGAGACGGTCGCCGCTGCGCGGGCGCGCCATGAGCTTTCGTGGGAAACGGGTTCCAGGGCTGAATCGCCGATGGTCTCGTAACGGAGCCTGGACGCCCCAATGCGAAGCTTCTCTGGTGGCACGCATCGACAGAGCGCGGGATCACCGGCGGGGCCGTGGCCCGTGTCGCTGCGGTGACGGCTCGATCCCGGTGAAGCGCGTGCCCGTCTCGCCGTGGCCGTGCGAGGCCGACCGGTGAGCCGCCGCGCCGGGCTCGCGTGGTCGCTCGAGGCGGTGTGCGGCGTCCTCGCGGTTCCCACCGTGGTTTTGCTGGCACTGGGTGCCGGAAGCTCGACTCCGGGCGACGACTTCGTGCTCGGCGGCTTGGGCGGGTTGGCGTTCGTGACCGCCTCGCTCGCCTTCGGCATCGTCGGCGCGCTCGTCGCGCTGCGCGTTCGCGGCAACCCGATCGGCTGGATCCTCGGGGCCACAGGGCTCGTCCTCGGCTTCGGCAACCTCGCGTATCAGTACGCGGACCATGCCCTGTTCGTCGCGTCTCCTCCACTTCCGGGAGGGGCGCTCGCGGCATGGATTCCGTTCGGGGTGCCGGCGGCGTTCGGGCTCCTCGGCGTCTCGCTGCTGCTCTTCCCGGACGGCCGGCTGCCGTCTCGTCGCTGGCGCCCGGCGCTCTACGTCTCGACGATCGGCATCGCCGCCAACGTCATCGGATACGCGCTGCGGCCGGGCGTCCTCGACGAGCCGTTCGAGACGGTCTCGAACCCGCTCGGTGTCAACGGCGCCTTCGGGCTGATGGACGCCCTCTCGGGTCTCGGCTGGCTGCTGATGGCGGTCGGCGTGGCGCTCGCCGCGATCGCCATGGTGGGCCGGCTCCGCCGGTCCTCGGGCCGCGAGCGCCAGCAGCTCAAGTGGATCGCGCTGGCCGCAGCGGTCGCCGGCGTCGTGATGATCGCGAACGTCGCCAGCTTCTTCGCAGCGGTCGAGGGCATCAACCAGTTGAGGATGGTGCTGGTCGGCCTCGCATTCGTCTTCTTCCCGATCGCCGCCGGGATCGCGATCCTCCGGCACCGGCTCTACGACATCGACGTCGTCATCAACCGAACGCTGGTGTACGGCGGGCTGACGGCGACGCTGGCGGCGGCGTACCTGGGGAGCGTGCTGCTGCTCCAGCTGGTGTTGAACCCGCTGACCTCGGAGTCCGGGCCGGCCGTCGCCGCCTCGACGCTGGCGGTCGCGGCGCTGATTAGGCCGGCGCGGGCGCGCTTTCAAGCGGTGGTCGACCGGCGCTTCTACCGCCGGCGCTACGACGCCGCACGGACGCTCGAGGCGTTCACCGCGCGGCTGCGCGACGAGATCGACCTCGAGGTGCTGGGCGCCGACCTCCGCGCAGTGGTCCGCGGGACGGTGCAGCCCGCGCACGTCTCGCTCTGGCTGAGGC
>Ga0136625_1000312_pt1 | contig 14525 bp, 15 predicted proteins | sample AntDrymUQ4832306_2_FD_104672 | JGI IMG/M metagenome (GOLD analysis project Ga0136625, IMG submission 104672) | Polar desert sand microbial communities from Dry Valleys, Antarctica - metaG UQ483 (23.06) | ecosystem: Environmental > Terrestrial > Soil > Desert | place: Antarctica: Dry Valley...
GCAAGGCGGAGCGCGGGCCGGCTGCGGGCGGTGGTCACGAGCGCTGTTCTACAGCCGCACGACGTTGCGCACCAGGTCCCGGGCCGGGCGACTTCGCAGGAAACGTGTCGTCTTCGCGCACGACCAACGTGGCGCGCAAGCACTCGCGACCCCCGCGCCGCCTCGTGATCGCTCGGGCTCGACCGGTCGACTTCGCGGGGAATGCGCCCTTCCCCGCGGACTTGCGACGTTCGCCCGATGGGCGGACGGGTGGCCCGCTTGATCTTGGTCGACGGGTGCTCCTTCTCGTCACGCAGAGCAGCACGATGGGGGCGACTGCGCCGGAGGGCCCCTTCTGGGACGAGCGAGAGCGGATGAGCGTGTCGGCACAGCCGGAGCGCTGCATCCATCACTCCGTTCGTGGTTGCGATCGCGGGCTGTCGGACGATCATCGAGCGGCGCTGACACGATGTGTGGATGCCGTGGCCACCAGCGACTGGCGTGCCGTTGCCCTCCGCCGATCGCGCGTTTGGGATCCGCGAGAAGCTCGCCGACTATTGCCTGAACGCCGATCACGAGATTGGAGGCGCCAAGGCTCAACGGTTCCGGCAAGTCCTCGGAATCGACATCGCGGACGTCGAGTACCTCACCGAAGCGTTTCGTGCGGGTGTCCTCACGACGCCCGTCAGCGAGGTGCGCGACAACGCGCCATTCGGGGTGCTCTGCGAGGTGCGCATCGTGGTCGGGGGGCTGCATGAGCAGAGCGAGCGTGTCTGTGTCGTGACGACGGCGTGGGAGCTGCCGAGCGCGCAGGACGGCCCGAGGTTGGTCACGGCCTATGTCGAGGGCTAACCTCACGGGCATGGCGACCATCAGGCACAGCATCGTTGAGCACGATGTCGTCGTGTTGCGCGAGACGGTCGGCTCGTGGCCTGCCGGCACGACCGGCACCGTCGTCAGCCTGCAGGGCGACGCGTTGCTCGTCGAGATCGCCGACGACGACGGCAAGACGCTCGACATCCTCCCGGTGCCCTCCGACCGACTCAGTATCAAGGGGCGCTGAACCGCCCGCTGCCCGCCACTCGTCGGCGGGCAGAACGAGGTCGCAGGCGCTAGCAGCGCCGATCTATTCCTAGCCGTCGGTTCCGAACAGAAACGCGGGCCGACATCGCCCGCAAGGGATTGCGGCCAGAAACCGGCCGCAACGGAAGCCGTTGCCGTCGCCATGAGCGCTAATGCGCCAACAGATCGCTCTTCGGGCACCCAGGATCGTGTCCCGAAATCTGTCCCGATCTCGGCAAATATGACCCGACGAAACACGATCCAGCCTGACGCAATCTCCAGCAAACACGGGAAAAAGCCCTGCAAATAGCCAACTACGGAACCGAAGGTCAGAGGTTCGAATCCTCTCGGGCGCGCTAGAAAACCCCGGCAAGCGCTGGGGTTTTTTCGTTGTCAGGGTGGATGGCGGACGGCGGGACCCCCGTAGGGATCCCGGGCACCGAGCCCGGAGTGCCAGGCGCGCCGTTCGCAGCGATCGCTGTCAGATGGGCAGCAGTTCCTGCGACATGGCTCCGTCCGGTGCGTGCGATGAACTGGCACGGCATCCGAACGAACGAGAGTGCTCCGTTGCGTCGCCTCACCATCTACTACGCCCGCTTCAAGCTCGAAACTGGGCAGATTCCAGGCCAAACGAGCTTCTCCACGCCTGATCAGCCGCTGTTTCGGCAGGCGGTAGCGGAAGCTACTAGCGTCGAGCGCTATCAGCATGACTGGGTCTTCGGAAACCTGGTGTTTGACGACGAGGTAGGCCGGGTGACGGGCTTGCTCGGATACCCGGCCCAAGAACAGATCGTCCGCCAGGACCTAGATCCTGAAACGCACGACTTCGTCCAGAAGGTCTTTGAACTCCCGGACGCGACGGCCGCAGCGTTCATCCTCGATTACAACACCGGTGCGCTCGCATTCGACGGTGATGCTGGGACGACCCCGGGCGGCTTCCTCCGCACCTTTCTTGCGCTTCTGGAGACCGCCAGGCGCGGGTCCTACTCGGGCGAATTGATCCAAGTCGCCAAGGACTACCGGGAGTTCTTGCGGGTGGTCGACAAGGTCACCAAGGTGGCATTCGAGGTTCGTCCGACGAATCCGAGGGATCGCGCGATATTCCGCCCGCTGGACGTTGGGATGAAGGCTGTCAACGCTGAGCGGCAGAAGGTCACGCTGGAGAACAAGGAGGAGGGCCTGGAGATCGAGCCTCCGCCCAACCGCGACGTAGAGACGAACAATCCGGCTGTGATGGGGATCGAAATGAACGAGGAGGGCTATGGCCGGGGCTACCGCATCGACGGTGAGCAGGACGGTCAGACCTTGCGATTTGACTCGCGAAGCGGAGGTCTATTCAAAGATGTCGTGGAAGACGCGCCGGATTCGCCAGTTGAGCGGATCGATCCTCTGCGGGAGCACTTTGGCCATCGCCTTGCGCTCCTGTCGAACCCCGACGCACCCCGTCGTAGCCCAAACGCTGCCGATGAGACGAACGAACCGGACGATATTGAGGCGGACGACATTGAGACGGACGACGACCATGACGACCAGACAGACGATGAGGCCGAAGACGGCGGCGCGGCGGAGCGGTGAGTACGGACGGCGGGGACAGTCAGCCTGACTTCTACGAGCAGCCTGACTTCTACGAGCAGACGCGGTTTTTGACGTCGGCTCGCCGTTATGGGCTTGGCTCTCTGCTTCTCACTGCGGGATGGGCTGTCGGGCTCCCCTCCGCGGGTGCGGTCCTCGCGCTCTACCTACATCATTGTCTTCCCGACGATGGCGTCAAAGCGCTAGGGGTCGCCTATGTCAGTCTCGGCGCGGCCCTCTTTGGCATCGTCCTGGCCGGTCTTGCGGTCGTGGCAGCGTTCTTCGATCGCGACTACGTCAAGCAGCTTCGCGCAGCCGGAAGTCTCGACAAGGCATTGTTCGGCTTCTGGTGGGTTGCTGCCTTGGCCGTTCTGGCGCTGCTCGCAAGCGTTGCGCTCACGGTCGCGGTCTATTCGGGTGCGTCCGAAGCCGTCGTCGGCACGGCCGTCGCCCTAGCGACAGGCCTGTTCGTTACTGCGCTGCTTGAGGCGTTGAGCCTCGTGGGGACGATGATGAGGCACGGGCTCTACCGGGCTGAACTCCTGGCTCATCACGAAGACCGGGCGAGATCCGAGCCGTGAGCGCCATCGCGCTAGGGCGCAGGCGAGCGTCGGTCTCGGCACCGATGTACGCTGGGTGCATGGCCGACGATGCGAAGAAGATTCTGCGGCGGCTGCGGAGCATTGAGCTCAAGCTCGATGTGTTGATTGAGTCCCGAGGGCTCAGCGATGCGGTGGATCAGCGGGAGGCCGCAGAAGCCGAGAAGCGCGCGGCGCGGGCCGCCGAGACATCTGAGAAGTTCAAGCGTCGCTAGGCCCGCTCATCCGTGTGGCGGGCCGGAGTGGCAACACCGGTTCCGGTGACGCGAAGATCGACGCGCCTACGCCGTCTGCAAGCGCGGCGTCCACGGATGGGACGCGCTTGCCGTAGAGGTCGATCGTCGTGGCGATGTTCTCGTTTCCCAGGCGCTCCTTGACGGCTGCGAGGTTCGGCGTGATGGAGAGGCTGAGCGCGGCGCAGGTGTGGCAGAGGTCGTGCCCCCGCAACCGTTGGAGCCGCCGGGGGAGGGCGGCGGACCCTCGGACCCTCGGACCCTCTTCCGCGGGGTCGATGAGGGTGAAATGGAGCTTCGGGCACCGGCATCGGTGCTATGCACGAGCCCTCCCAGGACGGCGACGTGGGCTGCCGTTCGACGTAGTCCCGTCGGACTACGGCCGAGTCCGGTGCTAACTTTCGTAGCGCAACCCCGACCGCTGCAACCCCTCCTGCCACTGGCAGGCACGGCGACCGAATGGAGGGCTTCGATGGCGACCGCGCACGATGTCGCTGAATACATCTTGAAGAGCTGTGGCTCCATGTCCGCCATGAAGCTGCAGAAGCTCGTCTACTACAGCCAGGCGTGGCACCTTGTCTGGGATGACGAGCCCCTGTTCCATGAGTCGGTAGAGGCATGGGCGAACGGCCCGGTGATTAGGGAGCTCTACGAGTGCCACCGAGGGAAGTTCAGCGTGGGCGCATGGCCGGCCGGGAATGCGGAGGTGCTGACGGAGGAGGAACGAGGCTCCGTGGACGCGATCATCAAGCACTACGGCGACAAGACTGCCTTCTGGCTGAGCGAGGCCACTCACCGAGAGGACCCCTGGCGTGATGTTCGCGCCGGGCTCGGCCCGAACGATCGCAGCAACAACGAGATCACGACGGCTGCGATGGCGGAGTACTACAGCTCGCTGGTCTAGGTGTTCCTCTTGCGGGAGCGACAGACGGTGTGGGCCGGATCCCACCAGACCACGTAGAAGCAATGGCCGTCGAGCAGGCCCCAGATCCGCTCCTTGCCGCCGCATCGCAGTTCCCAGAGACCGTCGAAATGGTCCAGGTTGATCTCCCGAGCACGCTTTCGTGCCGCCGGGACCATGCTGTCCCAGGGGATCGGCTTGTTTCCAGGTCTGCCGATGAACTCCCCGCACCGGAGCGTCGAAGCTCTTGCACGCTGCGGCTATGCACTCGACGTGAACTTCGGACAGACCCGCAAAACTCCAGTCACCGCCATGATCCATCAGGCCGAGCCGGAACATGATCGTCGCGTCCAGATCCTCGGCTACCGGTGGCCCTGGGATCGGACGCTTCTCGCCGGTTACGTTGACGGCAGTCTTCGCGGCCTTGCGCACCTGACGCTTGTCTCCCTTGTCGCTCACGGGGCTTTCTCCGGGGATACGGCCAGGCTCGTCGTCCGCTTTGGACCGAAGGGTGCAGCGAGCGTGTACAGGTTCACGAAGGTGTAGCCCTCGGGAGCGAGGGGTGCGGACTTGCGAACTCGCCGCGCGTTGAGCAGATCAGCTCGACGCAGCTCCCGTAGCCCGCGCTCGACCGTTGAAGGCGAGATGCCGTACCACGCCGGGCCACGCTCTGGCGGGAGCGAGAAGTCGTCCTGGAGCGTCAGAGCGATGAGCAGAAGAGCCTTGCCCGGCAGACTCAGCGACCCGTAGTAGCCGTTGTTCCAGTAGTCGAAAGGCAATCGGAGGTATGGGCTACTCGTCGCCGACGGATGGACGTAGTCCTGGCCGCCGCCGTCCTCGCGCCGAAGCCTCACGTTCGCGAGCCGACCCTTTCGCTCCATTGCCACTAGGCCCTGGTCCGCAAGGAACTGCCAATTGCGCGACACCGCGGCCCTTCCTGAGGCGTCAGCTGCCAGTCCGGCGGCGCGAGCCCACACGCGTGAGTCCCTCCGGACGTCGAACGGCGCGGCACTCGCCCACGCGAGCAGCACTAGATACTGATCGAGCGCGCTCTCGCGTCCTCGACGGACAAAATGCGCCAGCGGACCGGGCTTGGTTGCGCGCCCGCGACCCTGCTGGCAGAACGCGCTCCGCAGCGGAACCTTTCCAGGGCGCTGCGACTCCTCAAGAATCGCCTCGATCGTGTCTTGGGTAGTTGCTGTCGGAGCAGAATCGACCATGCATGAGACTGTACAGGCCGAGGTGGCTGTCGAAGACTTCTCAGATGTTGGAACCGGCTCGATCTCAGACGGTACTATGTTATTACCTAGCTGCGATACCCCTCGTAAGCCCTATGGTATTCCAACTGCAAGACCCCAGGTCAGTTGCGCGGCCAGATTCGCAGCAGGATGCCTCGGCTCAGGCCGCCCTGAACCGACGGATTAAGCATCGTCGTCAATACGCGCTTAGCGCGGCGTCAGCTTCAGGACGTTCTCCGCCGGTGAGGAGGACTCCTCGTAGGCCGCGTCGAGGCCCGCGCATAGCGCCTGCTCCGCGGACGGGAACAGGTGGCCGTAGCGGTCCATCGTGATCTCGATCGACGAGTGCCCGAGCCGCTGCTTCACGAGCAGCGGGTGCGCGCCCTTCGAGATCGAGAGCGACGCGCACGTATGCCGGAGGGTCGTGAAAGCGCAGGCCCTGCAGCTCCGCCGGAAACGCCGCGTAGACGGCGGGCTTGAACCGGCGGCGGTAGAGCAGACCGTGCCGGACGGGCGTACCGCTCGGCGTCGCGAAGACGAGCGTGTCCTCGCCGCCGGGGAGGGATGCCATGTGCTTGTCGAGCATCGTCCGCAAGAAGCGCGGCAGCGACACGATCCGGTTGCCGTGCGTCTTCTTCGGGCCGAACGGAGGCCGCGCTCGTCGGGTGGCAGCGCCGTCGAATAGTGCTCCTTGAGCGCGCGGCGGACGTGGATCGAGCCGCGCAGCAGGTCGACGTCCTTGCGGCGCAGCGTCCACAGCTCGCCGGAGCGCAGCCCGGTCAAGGCAGCCGTGTAGACGGCGACGCGGTAGTGCGGGTCGATCGCCTCCGCGACCTTCGTGACCTGCGCCGTGTCGAGGTACCTCGTGCCGTTCTTCGGCTTTTCTAGGCGCTTGCAGGGCTTTTCGTCCGACCCTGACTTCCCTCCACGGAACCGAAGGTCAGAGGTTCGAATCCTCTCGGGCGCGCTGAGAAGCCCCAGCAAACGCTGGGGTTTCGTCGTTTTCGGGCGGAGTGAGATCGAGGCGCGTCCGTCGCTCGTCCGTCGCCCTCGGGACGGACTACTCGGCGGCTGGGGCGACCGGGCCTGCCGGGATGCGGTCGTCGTGTACCCGTCGGCAGGCGTCCGACAGGTTGACGCCGCGCAGCACCTGATCTACCCCGCGCCCCATCGACTCCCGTTGCGTAACGCCTGGTCGACCAATAGCACTTGCTCAAGCTCGCCCGGCTGGTGTCGCGCCCAAGATCCCCATTGTCGCGGTGTACGTGGCGTAGGTGCGCTCTTTCCATGGGACGGGATCGAGCCGCAGCGGTGTCGTTCGCTCAAGGGCGGTCGATACGAGCTTGTCGAGGATCAGGCCCGGGGCGTCCCGAGGGCTCGCGAAGTAGAGGTACTTCGTGCCGAACGCCGGACCGAGGCCTGCGATTCGGTGCGGCCCCGCGAGGGCGCGATAGGGGTCCAGGGCGCGCCCGGTCGTGGAGTGTTCGCCACCAAGGGCGGCATCGCGATGGAGCTGATACGAACTCTCGGGCCTCAGGCGAGTGCCAGCAGCGCGATCAGGACCGCCGCCTCGGCGAGCGCGACTGTGGCGCCGAGCGTGTCGCCGGTGCGACCGCCGAGCGCCGTGCGCGCCCAGCCGCCCACGAGCAGCGCGACGGCCGCGGCGACGGCCAGTGCCACGACGCCGTGCCCGATTCCGGCGAGCAGCAGCGCGCAGACCGCTGCGGTGACCGTGGCGACGCCGAGCGCCGCCACGCCCGGCGCGAAGCCCGCGCCGAGGCCGTCGGCCCGAGCGGGCGTCGTGATCGCGGCATGCACGAGCGCGGCCCAGCGCCCGAGCGCCGCTGCCACGACGAGCGCGCGCAGTGCGTCCCCGTGGTCCAGGCCGGCCAGAGCCGCGACGAGCAGCAGCGTCCACAGCACGATCGCGAGCGTCCCGAACGTGCCGATCGCCGAGTCGCGCATGACGGCCAGGCGCCGCGGGCGATCGCCGCGCACCCCGAGCCCGTCCGCGCAGTCCGCGAGGCCGTCGGCGTGCAGGGCGCCCGTGACCGCGACCAGCACGGCCACCGCGAGGATCGCGCCGACCGTCGCGCCGAGCTGCGGTGCGGTGAGGTAGCCGACCACGCCGGCCAGCGCGCCGATGGTCGCGCCGACCACGGCGAACCAGGCCGCCGCCGCGCCGAGCGGCAGCGCCGGATCGCGCACGCGCACGGGGACGACGGTCAGAAACGCAACGGCGAGGCGCAGTGCGGCGATGGCGCCTCCTCAGGGCCGGCGCGTCACGCCGGCCTCCTCGAACGTGGCCATCTCGCGATGCAGCGCCCCGGCCGCGGCGATGACGGGCAGCGCCAGCAGCGCGCCCGACGCCTCGCCCAGGCGCAGGCGCAGGTCCAGCAGCGCCTCGAGCCCGAGCTCGGACAGGACGAGGTCGTGGCCGAGCTCGGCCGAGCGGTGCCCGGCGACGAGGACAGCCCCGGCCGTTGGGTCCAGCCCGACGGCGGCGAGCGCCGCCGCGGCCGTCGCAAAGCCGTCGATGACAACGGGCAGGCGTCGGCGCGCCGCCTCGAGCACGGCGCCGGCCAGCCCGGCGAGCTCGAGGCCGCCGACGCGGCGCAGCGCCTCGCGCGCCGGCAGCGGCGCCCCGTGGCGCTCGATGGCCCGCGCCACGACGGCGCGCTTGCGCTCCAGGCCTGCGGCGTCCATCCCCGTGCCGCGCCCGACGGTCCGCGCCGGTTCGGCGCCCGTGAGCGCCGAGACGAGCGCGGCCGTCGTCGCCGTGTTGCCGATGCCGATCTCGCCCAGCACGAGGCAGTCCACGCCGCGGTCGGCCAGCTCGCCCGCGAGCGCGGCGCCCGCGGCGAGCGCGGCGTCCAGCTGCGCGCCGGTCATCGCCGGGCCGGCGAGCAGGTCGGCGGTGCCGGACGCGACCTTCGCGTCGCGCACGCCCGGCGGCGTGGCGCCGGCCAGGCCGAGGTCGGCGACGAGCAGCTCGTGCCCACCACGGCGCGCGAGCACCCCGACGGCGCTGTCGCCGCGCGCGGCTGCCGCGGTCACCTGCCCGGAGACCTCGGCGTCGAACAGGCTCGTGCCGTGCACGACATGGCCGTGGTCGGCGGCGAGGACCAACACGCCCGCGCGCAGCGTGGCGGGCGGCGCCTCGCCGGTGATCGACGCCCAGCGCTCGACGAGGACCTCGAGCGCCCCGAGGCTGCCGGCCGGCTTGACGAGCGCGTCGAGGCGGTCGCGCGCGGCGATCGCCGCCGTCCGGTCCACGCGCTCGGCGCTCGCCTGCTCGGCCGGCGCGGGGCGCCAGCGCTCGGCCATCACGACGTCGCCGAGCGGGACGCGCGCCGACCAGCCCGCCGCCTCCAGGCCCGGGCGCACCGGGCGCTCGTCGGGCCAGCCCACGCACAGGTAGGCGAGCGGGTCCACGGCGGCCGGGATGCCGAGCAGCCCGCGCAGGTCGGCGGGCCGGTAGAAGCTGACCCAGCCCACGCCGAGCCCCTCGGCCCGTGCGGCCAGCCACAGGTTCTCGATCGCGCAGGCGGTTGAGTAGACGTCGGTCTCGGGGATCGTGCCGCGGCCGAGCACCTCCGCGTCGGACGGGCCGTGGTCGCAGCAGACGACGATGCCCAGCGGCGCCTCGACGACGCCCTCGATCTTCTGGTCGAGGAAGTGGCGCGTGCGCTCGTCGAAGCGCTCGGCCTGGCGCAGGCGCTCGCGCTGTGCCAGGCGGCGCACCTCGATGCGCGTCCGCTCGTCCTTGATGACGATCAGGCGCCACGGCTGCATCAGTCCCACCGACGGCGCCCGATGGGCCGCGGTGAGGATGCGCTCCAGCGCGTCGGCGGGGACGGGGTCGGGGCGGAAGCGGCGGATGTCACGGCGCTCGGCGATGACGCGGTGCACGGCCTCGCGCGCCTCGTCGGGATAGCGCCACCCGGTCGGATCGGCCGAGCGCTGCGCCGCCCGCGAGGAATCGAAGCCGGGCGGCGTGGGCGGACGGACGAGGCGATCGCGAGCGGGCACGGGCCGCGAACAGTAGAGTGGCCGCGTCCGCGCGGCGGCGAGGAAGCCGGTGAGAATCCGGGACGGTCGCGCCACTGTGAGCGGGTCCACGTGGGCCCGGGAGTCAGGAACTCTCTGCCGCGACCCTTCCATGTGCGGGACGCCCGATCCCGCGGAGGAGCCCCCATGCATCCGGCGGTCGCAGCGTGAGAAGGCTGGTTCTCCTACGCCACGCGCCCACGGCCGCCACCCGCGCGTTCGCGTTCCCGGCCGACGAGGAGCTCGACGAGCGCGGGCGGGCCGCCGCGGCCGAGCTGCGGCTGTCGATCCCGGCGGGCCACGACGTGCTGCGCAGCCCCGCCGCGCGCTGCGCCCAGACCGCCGAGGCCGCGGGGCTCGGCCCCGCCGCCGTCGACGCGCGCCTGGCCGAGTGCGACTTCGGCGCCTGGGAGGGCCGCACGCTCGAGGCCGTCTCGGCCGAGGACGCCGACGGCGTCGGCGCCTGGATGCGCGACCCGTCCGCGACCCCGCACGGCGGCGAGAGCCTCGTCACGTTCGCCGAGCGCGTCGGCGGCTGGCTGGACGAGCAGGCGGGCCTCGACGGCAGCGCAGTGGCGATCACGCACGGCGGCGTGGTCAAGGCGGCCGTCGTGCACGCGCTCGGCGCGCCGCTTCAGTCCTTCTGGCGCATCGACGCCTCGCCGCTGGCCGTGACCGAGCTGCACGCCCACGCCCGGCGCTGGACCGTGACGAAGGTCAACGCGTGAGCGCCACCGCGCTGGCCGGCGGCTACGCGGCCGACGTCATGCTTGGCGACCCGCGCCGGCTGCACCCGGTGGCCGGCTTCGGGGCGCTCGCCCAGCGCGCCGAGGCCGTCGCCTACGCCCCGACGCGCGCCCGCGGCGCGGCCTACACGGCGCTGCTCGTCGGTGGTGCCGCGCTGGCCGGCGAGCTCGCGGCGCGCGGCGCGGCGCGTGCCGGCGCCAGCCGCGCGCTTGTGCTCGGCGTCGTGACCTGGGCCGCCCTGGGCGGGCGCTCGCTGACGCGGGTGGCCGTCCGGCTGGCCACCGAGGTCGCCGCCGGCGACCTCGACGCCGCACGCGCCACGCTGCCGTGGCTGTGCGGCCGCGATGCCGCGGGGCTCGACGCCGACGGGCTGACGCGCGCGGCGGTGGAGTCCGTCGCCGAGAACACCAGCGATGCCGTCGTCGGCGCGTTGCTGTGGGGCGCGCTCGCCGGCCCGGCCGGCGTCATGGGCTACCGCGCGGCCAACACGCTGGACGCGATGGTCGGCCACCGCACCGAGCGCTACCGCGACTTCGGGTGGGCCGCCGCCCGCCTGGACGACGCCGTCAACTGGCCGGCGGCACGGCTCTCGGCCGCACTCACCGCCGTGTGCGCGCCCGTCGTGGGCGGCAGCCCCGTCGCGACCTGGCGCACCGTGTGCCGCGACGGCGCCGCGCATCCCAGCCCCAACGCGGGCCGCGCCGAGGCCGCATTCGCGGGCGCGCTCGACGTCCGCCTCGGCGGACCCCTCGCCTACGCGGGGGTGGCCGAGACGCGGCCGTTCGTGGGCGACGGCCACGCGCCGCGCATCGCCGACGTGCACCGCGCCACGCGCCTGTCGCTCGCCGTGGGACTCGCCGCGACGCTCGCCTGCGGGGCGCTCGCCCGGCGCCCGTGGAGGGGGGGCGGATGAGGGGCGCGCTGCTCGTGGCCGGCACGCACTCCGACGCGGGCAAGTCGCTCGTCACCGCCGGCGTGTGCCGCTGGCTCTCGCGTCAGGGCGTGCGTGTCGCGCCGTTCAAGGCCCAGAACATGGCCTTGAACTCGGTCGTGGCCCGGGGTGGCTTCGAGATCGGTCGCGCCCAGGCGATGCAGGCCGCCGCCGCCGGTGTCGAGCCCGAGGTGGCGATGAACCCGATCCTCATCAAGCCCTCCGGCGAGCGCCGCAGCCAGGTCGTCGTCATGGGCCGCCCCTACGCCAGCGTCAGCGCGCGCAACTACCAGGGGCTCAAGGACGAGCTGCGCCCGATCGTCGCCGGCGCGCTCGCCGACCTGCGCGCCCGCTACGACGTCGTCGTCTGCGAGGGCGCGGGCAGCCCGGCCGAGATCAACCTGCGCGCCGCCGACCTGACGAACATGGGCCTCGCGCGCGCCGCGGACCTGCCGGTGCTCCTCGTCGGCGACATCGACCGCGGCGGCGTCTTCGCCTCGCTGCTCGGGACGCTCGTGGCGCTCGAGCCCGCCGATCAGCGCCACATCGCGGGCTTCGTGATCAACAAGTTCCGCGGCGACCACGCCATCCTCGTCCCCGGTGTCGAGCGGATCACCGCGCTCACGGGCCGCCCGACGCTCGGCGTACTGCCCTACGTCGAGGGCCTGGGCCTCGACGCCGAGGACTCTCTGGCCATCGAGGCGCCGCGGCTCGACGTGGCCGGCGCCAGCGGGACGCTCGACGTCGCCGTAGTGCGGCTGCGATGGATGAGCAACTTCACCGACCTCGACGCGCTCGCCCGCGAGCCCGGCGTGCGGGTGCGCTTCACGCGCTCGCCGGTGGACGTCGCCCGCGCCGACCTCGTCGTGCTGCCCGGCACGAAGGCAACCGTGGAGGACCTCGCCCGCCTGCGCACCGGCGGCCTCGACGTCGCGCTGAGGGCGCGCGCCTGCGCCGGCGACCCGATCCTCGGCGTCTGCGGGGGCTACCAGCTGCTGGGCGAGACGATCGTCGACGACGTCGAGTCCGAGGCCGGGGCCGTGACGGCGCTCGGCGTGCTGCCCGTGGCCACGACGTTCGCGGCCGACAAGGTGCTGCGCACCGTCGCCGGTCACAGCGACCTGCTGGCCAGCGCAGTCGGCGGCTACGAGATCCGCCACGGCCGTCCCGCGGTGCACGGCGGTGCGCCGCTGCTCATCACCGCCGACGGGGACCCGGAGGGCTGTGTGGTCGGCGCCACGCTGGGCACGTCGTGGCACGGCCTGCTCGAGCACGACGACGCGCGCCGCGCGCTGCTGCGCTGGGTCGCCGCGCGGCGGGCGCTCGCCTTCGTCCCGGCCCCGGACGTGAGCTTCGCCGCCGAGCGCGAGCGCCAGCTCGACGTCCTCGGCGACCTCGTCGAGCACCACCTCGACACCGACAACCTGCGCGCGCTCATCGAGCACGGCGTGCCGACCGATCTCCCCGACCTGCTGCTGGAGTGTGCCCCGTGCTGAGGTTCGTCACGACCGCCGACACCGAGATCCTGGCGACGGCCGCCGCGGTGCGCCGACTGCCCGAGGACTTCCCCGAGGTCCGCTGCGCCAACCCGCAGGGCACGCGCGACCTGGACCCGTTCCTCGACGACGTGCTCGACGGCGCGCGCGTCGTCGTCATCCGCGTGCTCGGCGGCCGCCGCGGCTGGCAGGGCGGCGTCGACCGCCTGGTCGAGCGCTGCCGCGCGGCGGGCATCGCGCTGATCGCCCTCGGCGGCGAGGCGCGCCCCGACGCCGAGATGACGGCGCTGTCGACCGTCCCATCCGGCGCTGTGGCGCAGGTCGGCGAGTACCTGCAGTCGGGCGACGTGGACAACATCGAGCAGATGCTGCGCTTCCTCGCCGACACGTTCCTCATGGAGGGCTTCGGCTTCGACGCGCCCAGGGGCATCGACGAGCTCGGCGTCTACGTCCCCCGCCGCGGCGACGTGACGCTCGAGCAGGCGCTGGCCACGCGCGCGCCGGGCGCGCCCGTCGTGGGCATCACCTTCTACCGCTCGCACCGACTGACCGGGAACACCGACTTCGTCGACGGCCTGTGCGCCGCGATCGAGCGCGCCGGCGGCCACCCCGTGGCGGTGTGGAGCTACACGCTGCGCCGCGCCCACGACAACGGCCGCGTCGCCGCCCTGGAGCTGCTGACCGGGCACGTCGACGCGCTCGTCACGACGATGCTCGCCACCGGCGGCTCGGGTCGCGGCGACGCGGCCGGCGACGTGGAGGCCGACGACGGCGGTGGCGAGGAGCAGATGGCGTGGGACGCCAGCGCGCTGGAGGCGCTCGGCGTGCCGGTGGTCCAGGCGCTGTGCGTGACGATGTCGCGTGAGCGCTGGGAGGAGGGCGGCGAGGGGCTGCTGCCCGTCGACGCCGCCACGCAGGTGGCGATCCCCGAGTTCGACGGGCGCATCATCGGCGGCCCGATCTCCTTCAAGGAGCGCGAGCTCGAGGACTCGCCGGTCGGCGTGGCCGTGCCGCGCTACGTCGCCGACGCCGAGCGCTGCGACCGCCTCGCCGGCCTCGTCCTGCGCCACGCGCGCCTGCGCGACCCCGAGGCGCGGCGGCGCATCGCCATCGTGCTGACGGCCTTCCCGACCAAGCATGCGCGCATCGGCATGGCCGTCGGCCTCGACACACCGGCCAGCACGATCGGCCTGCTGCACCAGCTCAAGGCCGACGGCATCGACGTGCGCGACATCCCGGCCGACGGCGACGCGCTCATGCACGCGCTGATCGCCGCCGGCGGCCATGACCCGGAGTTCCTCACCGACGAGCTTCTGGCCGCCGCGCCGCTGCGCATCTCCGTCGCCGACTACCTCGACTGGTACGGCACGCTGGAGCCCAAGCTCAGCGACGCGATGGTTGCGCAATGGGGCGACGCGCCCGGGGACCGGTACCTCGACCGCAGCGCGACCGCGTCGCCCGGCGGCGACCTCGTCGTCGCGGGCCTGGAGTTCGGCGACGTCGTCGTGCTGATCCAGCCGCCGCGCGGCTACGGCGACGACCAGGTCGGCATCTACCACGATCCCGAGCTCGCGCCGGCCCACCACTACATGGCCGCCTACCGCTGGCTGGATCACCACTGGGGCGCCGACGCGATCGTGCACCTCGGCAAGCACGGCACGCTGGAGTGGCTGCCGGGCAAGATGCTCGCCCTCAGCGCCGCGTGTGCCCCGGACGC
>Ga0136625_1000318_pt1 | contig 14441 bp, 13 predicted proteins | sample AntDrymUQ4832306_2_FD_104672 | JGI IMG/M metagenome (GOLD analysis project Ga0136625, IMG submission 104672) | Polar desert sand microbial communities from Dry Valleys, Antarctica - metaG UQ483 (23.06) | ecosystem: Environmental > Terrestrial > Soil > Desert | place: Antarctica: Dry Valley...
CACGAGCCGCCGTACGCGCACCAGGCCGGCGGAGGCGAGATCCGCGAGGGCATGGTTCTTGCAATTGAGCCAGGATGCTATATCGAGGGAGGCGGAGGCCTCCGCGTCGAAGACAACTTCCTCATCACGCCAGACGGCGCCGAGAAGCTGTCGCCGTTCCCCGACGGCATCGTCACCACGGGCTAGTCGACGATGGCACCGCAGGTGAGGTTCAGGACGGCTCCCGTCATCGCGCCTGACTGATCCGACGCCGCGAACACCGCGGCACCCGCAACCTCGGCCAATCGGGGCAAACGACCGAGCAGGGTGTCGTCGATCAACGGTTGCACGGCGGCTTCCGGGACCTCGGGCGTCGTCTCGGGGGTGAAGTTCGGCCGTAGGCAAACGACCCGCACGCCTTCCGGCCCTACCTCACCGGCGAGGCTGCGTGTGAACGCTTCGATGGACGCGCAGGCGAGGTTGAACCCACCCATGCGATGCCGCGACTCGCGAGCCGCTGAGGACGAGAGCATGACGATGACCCCAGAGCCTTGCGCGGTCATACGCCGAGCAGCCGCGGTCGCGGTCACGAAGTGCGTGTGCGCGGCCTCTGTGATCGGAGCCAGGAAGTCCTTGACGGACATATCGACCAGCGGTGTCCCTTGTACGGCGGTGATGCCGATGGTGTTGAAGCTGACATCGATGCTTCCAGCCTTCTCCGTCATCTCGTCGAGGTGAGCCTCAACGGCCTTCTGGTCGAAGGCGTCGAGCTCCGCGGCTTCGGCCCTCCCGTCAGCGGCACGGATCTCCTTGACCGCTCCGTCGAGCTTCGAAAGGGTACGACCAGCGAGGAAGACCGTCGCCCCCTCGCGGGCAAAGGCGCGCGCGACGGCGCCGCCCATCGACCCACCCCCTCCGTAGACGACCGCGTTTCTGTGCTTCAACAGCATCTCGATCCTCCCTCGTCGGGTTTGCTCTCGTCTTCTGTCTTACCCAGACCGAGGTCACGCTGAAGCCAGACCCGTGGAGAGGATGCGATAGTCCGCCGGTGACGCTCGACCGCTCGAAGCTCTGGATAGGTGACCTGAACGCAAAGGCGCTCGAGCCGCAGCCGCGCGTCACCGTCGGGCTCTACGACACCACGCTTCGCGACGGCGAGCAGACCGTGGGTGTAGTCCTCTCTCCCGGGGACAAGCTCGAGATCGCGCAGGCGCTCGACCGGGCGGGGATCGACCGGATCGAGGCGGGGTTTCCGCGTGTGTCGGAGGACGACTCCCGCGCGATCTCAATGATCCTCGAGGCGGGGCTCGAGGCCGAGGTCTGGGGGTTCTCGAGGGCGGTCCGCGCCGACGTCGAGGCGCTCGTCGAGCTCGGCCTCCAGGCATCGGTCATCGAGAGCCCGATCTCGGACGGGAAGCTCGCCGCGCTCGGCGTCTCGCGCGAGACGATGCTCGAGCGGATTCGCTCGGCGGTCTCCTTCGCCACGGAGGAGGGCATCCGCGTGGCGTTCTTCGGCGTCGACTCGACGCGCGCGGATCTCGAGTTCGTCCGCGCGGCCTACGAGAGCGCGGTCGAGGCCGGTGCTGCCGAGATCGTCGTCGTGGACACGCTCGGGATCGCCACGCCTGAGGCGGCCGCCTATCTCGTGAACGACGTCGCGGAGCGGCTCGACTACGAGATCCCGGTGCACTGGCACGGCCACGACGACTTCGGGCTCGCGACTGCGTCAGCGGTTGCGGCGGTGCAGGCGGGCGCGACTTGGGTGCACGGGACAGTGAACGGGATGGGAGAGCGCGCGGGCAACGCGGATCTCGTCGAGGTCGCCCTCGCGCTCGAGGCGCTGTACGAGATCCCGACGCGCCTCGACCTCGGGCAGGCGCGTGAGCTCGCGCGGCTCGTGCAGGAGCGCTCCGGAACGACGCATGCGCCTTGGAAGACAGCCACCGGTGACAACCTCTTCACGCGCGAGTCCGGCGCTGTCGCGTCGCAGTTCCACGACCCCCCCGCGATCGAGCCCTTCGCGTCCGAGGTCGTCGGGGCAACCCGCGGGATCGTGCTCGGGAAGAAGAGCGGCCTCGACTCGATTCGCATCAAGCTCGACGAGCTTGACCTCGAGTTTGCCGCGGAGCGGCACGCGGAGCTGCTGGAAGCGCGGTCAAGAAAGCCGGGACGAAGAAACGGGGGCTGGTCACCGATGGAGAGTTCCGACGGCTGGTGAACCGAAAGCGTGGACGAACGAGTATTGATTGACAACGGAGAGCACGGGATACTCGAGGCCATCTAGGAGCGTGATCGAACGGGTCTGCATCGTCGGCGCCGGAGTCATCGGAAGCCTGTTCGCGGGGCATCTCGCGCACGTGTGCGAGGTCTCGGTCGTGACACGGCGTCAAGAGCATGCGGATGCGTTGAATCAGGAAGGTCTCCGTGTCAGCGGCAAGAGCGAGCGCCACGCAGGCATCCAGGCGTCGACCGATCCGAAAGCGCTACCTCCGCCCGACGTCGCGATCATCGCGACCAAGGCGACCGGTCTGCGGGGAGCGCTCGAGGAGCTCAGGGGCTCGTTCCCTGACGCGACCATGACCACCGTCCTGAACGGCCTCGGCGCGGAGGAGATCGTGCGCGAGCACGGAGCCTGGCCGATCGTCTCCGCGGTCACCTTCATGAGCGGCACGCGCCACTCGGACACGCACGTCGAGTACATACTCGACACCGAGACCTGGCTCGGCCCCTACGAGGACACACCGTTCGAGCGCGTGCAGGAGATCACCGACACAATCGTCGCCTCCGGCCTTCGCGCCGAGGCGCTGCCCGACCTGCGCCCCGCCCAGTGGTCGAAGCTCATCTTCAACGCGGCGGTCAACCCGGTCGCCGCGCTGACGGGTCTCCCGCACGACTCGCACTTCGCCGCGGAGAACGGGCCTACCGATCTCGGCCACCTCGTGCACGGTCTCATCGACGAGGGCAAGGCGGTCGCGGCGGCGGCGGAGATCGAGCTGCACGACGATCCCTGGGAGATGAACGTGCTTGCGACGCAGCGTGGCTCGGCGCACTACCCGTCGATGTTGGAGGATGTCGACGCACACAGGCAAACGGAGATCGAGCTCATCACCGGCTCGCTCGTCCGCGAGGCGGAGCGGCACGGCGTGCCGGTGCCGCTGCACACGATGCTGTACCGGTTGATCAAAGCCAAGGAGGACTCGTGGCAACAGGACAGGAGGGCGTGATGATTCGAAAGCGCAAGGCGGTACTCGCGCTGGCACTCGTGGCGGTAGCGGCAACCGTCGTCGTCGCGGGGAGCACGGCCTCGCCGGAGCAGGCGGGCACGGTCACGATCGGGTGGGCATTCGACGGCAGTGGCGCCATGGCTCCGTTCGACGGCCCTGCGCTCGCCACGGCGAGAGACCGCGTCAAGCAGGTCAATCGCGGGAGTGGCGTGAACCTGCGGATCACGACCTGCGATACGCAGGGCAACAAGCCGGCGACGGCCAAGTCCTGCGCGGCGCGGCTGCTCGGGCAGGGAGCCGACGTCATCTTCACGACCTGTGACGTCGACTTCGCCGCGCCGGTCGTGCAGGAGTCCATCAACGCGGGCAAGCTCACGATCGCGCCCTGCATCGGCACCGATCAGATGGGGCCGAAGCGCTTCGGGGCGAAGGGCAAGCTCGCATTCTCCTACGGGAACGTCGCTCAGGACGAGGGATCCGCGATGGCCGAGTACGCGTGGAAGCGCGGCTGGCGCGATGCGGCGCTCGCCACCGATACCGTCATCGTCTACTTCCGGAACGTCGTTCAGGCGTTCGAGGCACGGTGGCGTCAGCTCGGAGGGAACATCGTCGCGGAGGAGACGTACCAGTCGCTCGGAGGCAACCCTGCGTCCTGGCAGAACATCGCCACGCGTCTGAACAGGGAGGAAGCCGATGTGATCGTCACGTCGACTGCCGCAGCGTTCGGAGCGCAGGTCCCGATCCTGAACGGCCTGCGGACGCTCGGCAACAACACTCCGATGCTCAACTCGTGGGCGGGTGACGGGAACTACTGGTACACCCCGAACCCGATGGTCACGAACTACTACTACGTCACCTTCGCCTCGGCGTTCGGGGATGACCCGGTCGCGGCCGTCAACGCCCTCGCGAAGCGGAACAAGGCAGCGATCGCGAAGGGTGGGAGCACCGGCGGGTTCATCACAGGGCCGGCAGCGATCGACGGTCTGGTGACCGCGCTGAAGCGGACGGGGGGCTCGACGAACGGCGCCCGACTCGCGGCTGAGATGGAGAAGTTCAAGAACGTGACCACGCTGTCCGGCAAGGTCAGCTTCTCGAAGAGCCTGCACACGGTCTTCGGCCGGCAGTACCGGGTAATCCGGGTGCAGAACAACGTTCCCAAGGTCGTCGGGACGATCAAGGCGAAGGTCGTTCCGAAGATCTGACGGCCTTGGCCGATTCGGCAAGCGAGAGGCGGCCCGGGACAGCGCTCCGGGCCGCCTCGATCTCGCGTGCGTTCGAGGGCGTGCAGGCCCTGGCTGATGTAACTCTCGAGCTGCATCGGCACGAGGTCGTGGGGCTGATCGGGCCGAACGGCGCCGGCAAGTCGACGCTCGTCAACATCGTCACCGGCTTCGACTCTCCGGACGAAGGCACAGTCGAGCTGGAGGGCCGCGACATCACGCGCTGGCGGCCGGATCGCCGTGGTCGGCAGGGGCTCGCCCGAACGTTCCAGCACTCCCGCTCATTTCGCGGGCTATCGGTGCGGGAAAACGTCGAGGTCTCGGCGCTCGGCGCTGGCCTCAGCCCGCGCGCTGCTCGCCGACGCGCCGAGGCGTTGCTCGAGCAGCTGCAGCTCACGCGGTATGCGAACGCTCCTGCTGGCGTGCTCGCGCACGGGGACGAGCGGCGGCTCGGTGTCGCGCGGGCGCTCGCGACTGAGCCGACGTTCGTCCTCATGGACGAGCCCGCTGCGGGTCTGCCCGAGGCGGAAGTGCCCGATTTCGCGGCCGTGATCCGGTCCGTGCGTGACGAGCATGACGCGGGTGTGCTCCTGATCGACCACAACATGGCGCTCGTGATGGACGTCTGCGACCGGATCCAGGTGTTGGACCACGGGGCGACGCTCGCGGAAGGGACACCGGTCGAGATCCGCGCCAACCTCGACGTCGCAGCCGCGTACCTGGGGGAGAGCGCCGTGCACGAGGAGAGCGCGTGAGACGTCCTGTGTCAACCCTCGGCCGCGAGCAGGCGGTTGAGGCCGCCGTGGCGCGTGGGGTCGTAGGGGACGCCGTCTTGCCAGAGACGCCAGATGACACGCAGCCACGCGCGGCCGAGGATGCGCAGTGCGTGCGGGTGGTCGTGGCCACGAGCACGGGCACGTCGGTAGATGTCGTTGGCCCAAGGGTTGTGCTTACGGCTCGAGTCGGCGAGGACGCTGACGGCGCTGCGCAACGTCTTGTTGCAGGCCCAGCGGAAGCAGGCGACTTTCTTCTTGCCCGATTCGACGGCGACGGGCGCTTGGCCGGCGATTGCTTCGAGCGAGCTGCTCGTGGGATGACGGTCTCGGCGGTCGCCGATCTCGGCCAGGAGCTCGGCGGCGGTGATCACGCTCTTGGGATCGCGGAAGAGCGAACGGAAGATCTCCCCGTCGGGGTGGGCGCCGAGGAGACCGCGAATCTCGCTGGTGAGCAGACGGATCTGCTCGACGAGCGGCCGAAGCGCGGCCACGAGCGCGAGCACGACCTGCCTGCGCGCTTCGCTCTCGAGCAGGCCGGCGCGGCCGCCCGGCGCGCTGCGCAGGCGAGCGAGCAGCTCGCCGGCGCTTCGGCGTCCGCAGTAGCCGTTGCGGGCGAGGAAGGCGGCGAGTCGCTTCTCGCCCAGGCCGCGAGCGTCCTCGGGGCTCGGGTAGCGCTCGAGGAAGGCGAGGCAGATCGGCGAGTCGAGGTCGGCGAAGACGCAAGCGGCGCCCGGCCAGAAGGCTTCCAGCTGCGCGCGCAGCTGGTTACAGAGCGCGACCTTCTGCTCGACCAGGTCCTCGCGCGCGCGAGTCAGCGTCCTGAGCGCGCGGGTCTCGTCGGAGTCGGGTTCGAGCAGGCGCAGGCGGTGCATGTCGGTGCGGGCGAGCTCGGCCAGCACGTAGGCGTCGAAGCCGTCGGACTTGCCCCCGCCGGAGCGATAGCGCTCGCGAGCGGCAGCGAGCTGATTGGGGTGGACGGCGACGACGGCGATGTCGGCGTCGAGCAGCCGGTCGACGACGAGGCCGTTGGGACGCTCGATTGCGACTCGGGCGACCTCGAGCTCGAGCAGCCGCCGCAGCAACTCCGCAACACCCTCCTCGGTGTGTGCGACCCGTTGCTCGGCGACGGAGCGGCCGTCTCCCTCGATGACCACCAGACGGTGCTCTTCGCTCGCCAGGTCGATCCCGGCAGTGCGCTCGTTCATCGGACCTCCTTTGCGTGGGATGCTGGAAGCGGGCCGACCGGCGAGGTACCGTGGCGGATGCTCATAGGCGGGCCCTCGGTGGGGCGACGTCCTGTCGCCGCTCCGGGTGCCTCACACCGCCGGGAGGCGCTGGTCTCACGCGGGCCGTCTACGCGGCAAGCAACGAAGGCGCTCTCCCGGCGGTGGTCAGCCACGGCGCGACGCTACGAGCCGCGCCGGTTGTCGCCCTCACCGACTGCGTGCGGGCGGACTCTCGGTTTTCAAAGAACGAGCAAAACCAAAGGCAAGGTTGGCCTATGAGCACGCCCGTGCTTCGGGTCGAGGGCATCTCGGTGGGCTACGGCGGAAACCCGGTCGTCCGCGATCTCTCGCTCGACGTCGGCGAGGGCGAGATCGTCGGGCTGATCGGCCCCAACGGCGCTGGCAAGTCCACCACACTGCACGCGCTCATGGGCCTCGTCCCGCTCCGAACCGGCGACGTCCGGTTCGACGGCCGATCGCTCCGCGGAAGAAGCCCGGAAAGGATCGCTCGCTCCGGAGTCGCGCTCGTCCCGGAGGGACGCCGTCTCTTTGGCGAGCTCAGCGTGGAGGAGAATCTGAGACTGGGACTGGCCGGGAGGCGCAAGAACGGCGCGGACAGTGATCCGCTCGGCGACGCCTACGCGCTCTTTCCGATCCTGGAGGAGTTCCGGACGAGGTCGGCAGGGGTGCTCTCGGGAGGCCAGCAGCAACAGCTCGCGATCGCCCGCGCGCTGGTCGCTGCGCCGAGCGTCCTCCTCCTCGACGAGCCCTCACTCGGGCTCGCGCCGACGGTCGTCGACCTCGTCTTCTCGACGCTGGCCACGATCCGCGACCAGGGGCTCGCGATTCTCCTCGTCGAGCAGCGCGCCCAGCGCACGGTCGCGCTCGCAGACCGGACGCATGTGCTCGCGAACGGCGAGCTTCGCCTGACCATGACTCCCAAGGACGCGGCCGATACCGACCGGATGGTCGCGGCGTACCTCTCGTGAGTTGTCTCCTTGCCAGCGGCCTCAGCGACTTCCTCGGCGATGCCGTCGACCTCCAGGTGCAGGTCGACGCGATCGGGCTAGGCGCGATCTTCGCGCTGATGGCCGTCGGCATCGGGCTCGTTTTCGGCGTGCTCCGGTTGGTGAACTTCGCCTACGGCCAGCTGATCATGGCCGGCGCGTTTGCGCTCGCGTTCGCCTCCGACCGGGGCTGGCCGGTTTGGGGGGGAATCGCACTCTGCTTTGTCGTCGTCATCGTGTTGTCGCTGGCGATGGAGCGCGCCGTCTTCCGTCCGCTGCGGACGCAGTCGCCGGCGGTGATGCTGATCGCGACCTTCGCTGTAGCGTTCCTGCTGCAGAGCATCGCTTTGCTCTGGTTCGGCCCACTCGGGAAGACCGCCGCTTCGCTTGCAGAGCTGAATCGACCGGTGACGATCGGCGAGGTCGATATCCGGAAGATCGCGATTGTCTCCATCGTGACCGCCGCCGTGTGCCTTGGATTGCTCATGTTGCTGCTCAACCGCACTTCGCTCGGCCTGCACATGCGAGCGGCGGCGATGGACTTTCAGACGGCGAGGCTCGTCGGTGTGCGCGCGAATCTCGTCAGCGCCGCGGCCGTGCTGATCGCGGGCGTCTTGGCCGCGATCGTGGCTGTCCTGCTGACCGTGCAGTTCCCGACCGTGACCCCGACCTTCGCGCTGCGGGAGACGATCATCGTGCTCGCGGGCGTCGTCGTCGGGGGGATGACGCGGCTCCTGCCGGCGACGCTCGGTGGCTTCGCGATCGGCTATGTGTCCGGGCTGCTCGGCGGCGCGCTGCCGACGGCGCAGAGCCAATACCTCCCGACGTTCGTGTTTGGTCTCGTGATCCTCGTCCTCCTCGTGCGGCCGGGAGGGCTCTTTCTGCGCGGCAGGGCGGCGGTGGAGCGCGTTTGAGGGCTGCGCGTGGAGCACTGGAGCTGGCGGCGCCCGTCGCGCTCGTGACAGGTGCGGCTCTGCTCGGCGCGCTCGTCTCACGCTCCACCGAGATCTACTTCATCAACGCGCTCGTCGCCGTGTCCATGGTCGTCGCGATCTACGTCTTCGTCGGCAACTCGGGCGTGCTCTCCTTCGGGCACATCAGCTTCGTCGCGGTGGGGGTCTGGACGGCGGGGGTGCTGTCTGTTCCAGAGCAGGAAAAGCCGGCGTTCATGCCCTATCTCTTCGACTTCCTCAGCGACACAACGGTCGGGAACATCCCGTCGCTTCTCGCCGCCGGCCTCGTCGCCGCCGCGTTCGCCCTGCTCGTCGGCTTGCCGTTGATGCGTCTTTCCGGGCTCGCAGCAGGCATCGCCACCTTCGCGGTGCTCGAGATCACAAACAACATCCTTCGCTACTACGAGAAGGTCGGGCCAGGGTTGAATACGTTCTCCTCCGTGCCCGAGACGACTGATCTCCGTCAGGCTGCGATCGGCGCCCTCGTAGTCATCGTCGCCGCGTTCGCGTACCAGCGGAGCCGCTTCGGACGCCAGCTCCGCGCCACGCGCGAGGATCCCGCCGCCGCGCGCGCGGTCGGGGTGTCCATCTACCGTCAGCGGCTCGGCGCCTTCGCGCTCTCCGGGTTTCTCGCCGGCCTCGCTGGCGGGCTGTACGTGCACTTCCTGCCGATCAACGTCGATGCCGTGTACCTCGATCTCACGTTCATCACGCTCGCGATGCTCGTCATCGGCGGGACGACGAGCCTCTGGGGCGCTGTGGTGGGGGCGCTAGCTGTCAGCGCGCTCGACTCCGTGCTCGCGAATGCGGAGAACGGCTTGGAGCTGCTCGGGCGCACACTCGAGGTTCCAGCGGGGACGAGGATCGTCGTCGTCAGCGCGCTGATGGCGCTCGTGCTCATCCTCAGACCGAGTGGGCTGACGGGCGGGCGCGAGCTCTCGTTCGACCCGCTCTGGCGAAAGCTGCGAGCGTCGTGAAGGTGTGCGTGATCGGGTGCGGCGCCGTCGGCTCGCTGTTCGCGGCGAACCTCGCGCAGCTCGAGGACGTCGAGGTCTGGGCGTACGACCTCGACCGAGCCCACGTGGACGCAATCACCGTCGGTGGGCTACGGCTGACCGGCGCGGGAGACGTGGTGGGATTGGTTCGCGCGACGACCGACCCGTCCCAACTGCCCGCGTGCGACTTCGGGATCGTGGCGACGAAGGCGATGCATACGGACAGCGCTGTCGCCGCGACTGCGCGAGCCTTCGCCGACGGAGCCGTCGCTTCCGTGCAGAACGGGGTCGGGAACGAGGAGGTGATCGCGTGGCACGTCTCGCGCGTCATCCGCGGAACCACATTTCCCGCGGGGAAGATTCTCTCGCCGGGAGTGGTGCAGTGGGACGTGAAGGGGGAAACGACGCTCGGGCCGTTCGAGCCGAGCCCGGCGTCGGCCCCCGAGATCGGGCAGCTGGCGGACGCCTGCACACGCGGCGGCATGCCGACGCATGCGGTCGCGGATGCTCGCCCCGCCCAGTGGCGCAAGGTCGTCTTCAACGCGGCCACGAACCCGGTCGGCGCGTTAACCGGTCTCACGCACGGGCGGGTCTGCGAGCGACCGGATCTTCGCGCTCTCGTGAGCGCGCTCGTCGACGAGGGCAAGGCGGTGGCGGCCGCGCAGGGAATCACCCTCGACGCGGATCCGGAGGAGCTGATCGACCACGCCGCCCGGCCGGACGTCGCCTACGACCACAAAGCGAGCATGCTGCAAGACGTGGAGGCGCGGCGGAGGACCGAGATCGACTACCTGAACGGCGGCATCGCGCGCTTCGGGCGCGAGCTCGGTGTGCCGACTCCGCTGAACGACGCGCTGACCGCGCTCGTCAAGGCGCAGGAGGACTCGTGGATCTAGAGCTCGAGCGGCGCTACACGAACGTGCGAGCGGCGATGGCCGAGCGCGACCTGGACGCGCTTGTCGTCTCGGGGAGCGAGTACTCGGGATTCGAGGGCGCGGTGACATACCTCTCGGGGTTCCAAATCGTCCATCGCTACGCGTACGTCGTCGTGCCCGCGAGCGGGGACCCGTTCATCGTCTTCCCCAACGAGGCCCGCTACGTGGGAGAGCACGGGACCTCACAGATCGAGCAGGTGTTCAACGATCGGCCGGGGGCGCATATGGCCGAGTACGCGCGGGGCGCCGGGTGGAAGCGCGTCGGCGTGTACGGGCTCGACTACGTGATGGCCGTGCGTGACGAGTGGATGCTGGAAGCCGCGGGACCCGAGCTCGTCCCCTTCGACGTCGAGTTCGACCTCGCCCGCGCGGTGAAGAGCGAGGCCGAGCTGGAGTCGGTGCGCGACTCGGTCCGCATCAACGAGCGTGGGTTCGAGATCTTCCTCGAGAACTACGCGCCCGGGAAGTCAGCCGCCGAGGTCATGGCGAGAGCGGAGGAGTGGTTCGTCGCGGAGGGCTGCGGGCGGCTCACCATGAACATGGTTCTCACCGGCACCGACGCGTACGCGCGGCCCGAGTTCAAGATCGCACGGCGCGAAGAGGTGTTGCCGAAGTTTCTCTTGCCCTCACTCGAGGTTGCCGGCCCGGGAATGCATTGGGTCGAGGTCTCGCGTGCGATCGCCACGCAAGACGCCGCGCTCTCCGAGGACACGGAGCGGATGCTCGAAGCGTACCTCGAATACGACGAAGCGGCGCGGAGCGCGATGCGTCCGGGAGCAACATGCCACGACGTACATCGAGCCGTTTCTGCCGGGTTCCTCGAGCGCGGATACCACCTCGGCCACGTCACCGGTCACTCGATCGGGATGACAATGATCGAGTTTCCAAAGATCGGGGAGGGCGTCGAGACAGAGCTCGCGGAGAACATGGTCTTCTCGATGCACCCGCACGCGATCGCCGCGAACGGGGAGGACTGCCTGTACATGCAGGAGACCTGGCTGGTGACCGCCGAAGGCGGAGTTCCGCTCTCCAGTCTTCCGATGCAAGTCTTCCGCGCATAGGAAGGAGGGGCTGGCGAAACAGACCCTGTGTCGCAGGAGGAGCGCTGGATCGCCGCGATGCGGCGTCCTCAGTCGCGCCGATAGCTCTTGCTATCGGCGCTCCCTGCGTCCTTGCCTCGCGACGACCAGCGGCACTCCTGCGACGAGGTCTGCTTCGCCAGTCCCTCCTGGCTACAATCTGGCGGGTGAGCTGGCCGTGGCTCGTCGTGCTCGTCCTCGCGGCCGCACTCGTCGTCGCGGTCGAGTGGCCGCGCCTCGGCAGGCGGTTCGGTACGGATGCCCGCCGTGAGCGCGAGCGAGCGCGTCGCAAGAAGACCTTCCACGTCGTCACCGCCGTGGACGAGGAGAGCGACGAGTTCATCAAGAGCGTCCAGCGCGATCTCGATTCGCTCCCGACGATCGAGGAGCGGGACAGAAAGACCTAAACGCACGGTGACTGTCACCCTCGGGTGACAGTCACCTGCTTTGCACTCGGACCGCGCAATCCGCCCTACTCCTGCTCGATCGTGAAAGTCGAGGTCAGGATCCGAGTGTTGGGCAGGATCCGCGCCACGTTCTCCGTGTTCTTCGTCTCCTGGTAGTCGGAGACACGGAGTCGCAGGCGATGCTTTCCGACGGCGAAGCCGGTGATGCGAACACGCACCACGCCTCGCTGGTACTTCGCCCGCGTGAGAGTCCCGTCGATGGTGGCGTGGAGGGAGTCCGGATGGACGCCCGAGCCCGCGTCGGTCGCCGAGACGATGACTGAATCAGCCCCATGTCTCAGCACCCGCGTCCGCAGGCGGAGCGTCGGCGGCGTGATGTCGTTGATCCAGTAGCGGAATGAAAAGCGGCCCGCGCCCGCGCGGGTCGCGCTGTCGAAGACGATCGCGTATTCGCCAGGTAGCGGCAAGAGCGCACCCGCCGCCAGAACCGGGCTGCGGAAGCCGTCGAGATAGGGGTTGTGGTGCACGGGCAGACCCGCGTAGCCCGTGAGCCGGTTCTCGTCGAGACCGGACACGACGCGAGGCTCGATGCGACTTCCGGGCGGGTTCTGCGTGACTACGACGCCGAAGTTTGCGGCGGGCCGTGTGAGGCGGACGCGATAGACCGCTTCTGGCCCCCGGAGAGAGGTGTTCAGACCGACCCCGCTCGGGTTCTCCGGATAGCGGTAGCGCGTCGCGCGCGCCGGCTTTCCTGCCGTCGTTCCGCGGTGCACGCCGACGCGACGGAGCACTATCGGCTCATGTCGCGCGAGCCCGGGCACGGCGACTCGTCCCCAGAAAGGCACCCGGCGGACGTCCGGTCCGCGGCGGAGCTCGACGAAGCCGCTCAGATCTCCCTGCACGGCTGCGGCGGAGGTGACGACTTCGTAGAAGAGTGATCCAGGAACCGTGACCGTCGCGGGGAGGACGAGACTCGCGCCGCCCGCAGGACGCTCCCGGCGTACCACGGCCACTTGCCAGACACCCGTGCCGCCACCGGCATCGGTGAGCGCTATGTCGCCCTCGTTGCGCGCGCTGCGCCCGAGCAGCCCGAACGAGATTCCAGCGGGTTCCGCGAACAAGAGCGGCCGGTCGGCTCGGCCGAGCGACACGACTCCGCCGCCCTGAAACTGCGGGGCTGCGAGGCTGTCCTCGCCGTTCGACGCGTCCGTCCCCGTCTGTACGAGCGCGGACTTGACCTGTGCGACCGTCCAGCTCGGATGCCGCTGCACGAGCAGCGCTGCCGCGCCGGCGACATGCGGCGATGCCATGCTCGTCCCCGAGAACGACGACCACCCAGCTGGGACGGACGAGAGGATGTCGACGCCCGGAGCGGCCACGTCCGGCTTTAGCCGCAGCGAGATCGTGGTGGGGCCGACCGAGGAGAACCCCGCGTGCGTGCCGCGCGACGTCGTCCCGTTGACCTCGACAGCCCCGACCGTGATCGCTCGCTCGGAGTTCGCCGGCGACGAGACCGAGCCGGCGCCCAGGTCGTTGAAGTCGTTTCCGGCCGCAACCGCCGAGACGACTCCGGCCGCTGCGGCGGCGTCGAGCGCGAGCGCGACGACATCGCGGCGCGGCTCGAGCTCCGGCTGGCCGATCGAGAGGTTGAGCACGTCCATGCCGTCCCGGACGGCGGCCTCGATGGCCGCAACGATCTCGGGCGCGTTCCCGTTCGGGCTCAGGCCCGAGTCCGTCCCCACGAGCGCCTTGTAGTTCCCGATGTATGCCCGCGGCGCGACTCCCGACACGGTTCGACCTGAGGCTTGCGTGCGAGCGTTCCCGGCGGCGATGCCCGCGACGTGCGTTCCGTGCGAGGAGTTGTCTACGTCGAACGCAACCCCCGCGTTCTCGTAGCGCGCTCGGGGCGGCGGGAACGCACGCGCGGCGATGACCTTCGCGTTGGTGAATCGCTGCTGACCTTTGGGGAACCCTGCCGGCATCGTGTATCCGGCAGGGTCGAAGAACGGATGGCCCTGGTCGACTCCGGTGTCGATTACTCCGATCTTCACTCCCTGGCCGGCCGTTTCGAGGCCGGCTCCCCAAAGCCCCGCGGCGCCGATCTGCTGCGGGCTCCGGTCGAGCTGCGGGACGTACTGCGCGGAGGCAAACACGTCACGCACTCCTGGGATGTCGCCGAGCCGAGGCAGCTGCGCGCTCGGAAGCACGACCGCGAAGCCGTTGGCCACGAGCTGGTAACGCCAGCGGATGCGCGCGTCGGGGAGATGTTGCGCGAGCTCGCGTCGAAACGCCTTCTGCTCGGCACCGATCCGGGCCCCGGACCCCGGAGCGTGCGCCAGCGGGGGGGCGGACAAGGCGACCACCACCTCGGATCGGCCATCGGCGTCTGAGGCTTGGCTGACCTTGCAACAGTCTGTTACAAGGTTTGGTGCTTGCAGGCGCTCGACGCCGCCGAGCGCAAGAACGGCGAAGCCGAGAGCGAGGAGAGCGGCGTAGCGGGTCATCGAAGGATGAGACGAGCCGAGGCTAGAATCGGTAGGCCGCGCGGATGTGGCGGAATTGGTAGACGCGCACGGTTCAGGTCCGTGTGCCCGAAAGGGCGTGGAGGTTCAAGTCCTCTCATCCGCATAGCTCCTAACG
>Ga0136625_1000319_pt1 | contig 14432 bp, 12 predicted proteins | sample AntDrymUQ4832306_2_FD_104672 | JGI IMG/M metagenome (GOLD analysis project Ga0136625, IMG submission 104672) | Polar desert sand microbial communities from Dry Valleys, Antarctica - metaG UQ483 (23.06) | ecosystem: Environmental > Terrestrial > Soil > Desert | place: Antarctica: Dry Valley...
CGGCGAGCTCGCCGGGCACGCGCCGGGCGACCTCGTGGTCGCGGCGCACGACGCGCACGAGCTGGGTGTCTCCCCGCTCGGCATCGAGCAGCTCACTGAGCTTCGGATCGACGAGCCGGTCGTGCGCGAGACTCTCGATCGCCCCGAGCGCATGACCGCGCGCCGCGCCCCCGCAGGGCGGCATCATGACCTGCTGATCCCACGCGAGCAGCTGGCCGGCGTGATGCAGGTCCGACAGCTCGCCAAGCCTGGCCAGCAGCTCAGGCGATGGCATGCTCGATCGCCCCCAGCGACTCGATCTCGATGCGCACGACGTCGCCCGACGCGAGGAACCGCCGCGGGTCCATCGACATCCCGACCCCGCTCGGCGTGCCCGTGAGGATCAGGTCGCCGGGCTCCAGCGTGCAGGTCTCAGACAAGAACTCGACGAGCTCCTGCGGACCGAAGATCAGATCGGCCGTCGAGGAGTCCTGGCGCAGCTCGCCGTTGACGTGGGTCGTGATGCGCAGGTTCTGCGGGTCGGGCACCTTGTCGGCAGTCGTGATCCACGGCCCCCAGGGGCAGAAGCCGTCGGCGCCTTTCGCCCGCGTCCACTGTGGCTCGCGGCGTTGCAGGTCGCGCGCGCTGACGTCGTTGGCGACCGCGTAGCCGGCGATCTTCGCGTCAGATCCCATCACGACGACGAGCTCGCCCTCGTAGTCCAGGCGCTTGACCACCTCGGGGCATGTGACCGGGCCGTTGGGCGGCGCGCTGGAGGTCGGCAGCTTCATGAAGACGATCGGGAACTCCGGCGGATCCTTGCCCTGTTCGGCGGCGTGGGCGGCGTAGTTCAGGCCGATGCCGAAGATCGCGCGCGGCCGCGGGACGGGCGCCAGCAGCGTCACCTCCGACAGCGCGAACGGATCGCCGATCGCCGGGTCGTAGTCGGCGGTGCGCAGGCGCTCGAGCACCGTCTCGCGCTTGACGACGAACGAGATCACCTCGTCGTCGTGGACTTCCCCGGCACGCGGCGTCGTCGCACCCGGCGGCAGGAAGGTGGCAAGGCGCATCCGCGCAGGCTACAAGCCCGCGCCGCGCTGACTCACCTCCCGATCCGGCCCATCCGGGTATCCTCCGGCTCGCATGGACCCACACGCCCTCATCGCCCTGAGCCAGGCCTGGACCGACAGCATCGGCCTGATCTTCACCTGGGTGATCCTGCTGCCGGTCGTCGCCACGATCTGCGTCATCGTCTCGATCATCTCCGGCCGCGGTGACAAAGCCGTGGACGACGAGCGTGCCGGCCGCTGGGGGCGCAAGCCTCCCCCAGGCCGCGAGTAGCCCGTCAGGCAGGCCGCGGGGCGGCCGTCGCGGCGGCCCCGGGCGCGCCGCCGAGCTCGGCGTACACCCGTGCCGTTCGCCGCGCCACGTCGTCCCAGTCAAAGCCCCGCACGTGGACGGAGGCCTCGGCGACCAGCCGCTCGCGCAGCGCGTCGTCGTCGAGCACGCGGCACATCATGCCCGCGAGCGCTCGCGGATCGCGCGAGGCGAAGCGCAGGCCGACGTCGGTGTTCGGTACGACCTCGCGCAGTCCGCCGGTGTCGGCCACGATGCAGGGACAGTCGCTGGCCATCGCCTCCAAGGCGACGAGCCCGAACGGCTCGTAGATGCTCGGCACCACGCAGAGGTCGGCGATCCGGTACAGCGAGTGCAGGACGTCGTCGCCGATCCAGCCCATGAACGTGCCGTGGCGCATCAGCCCGAGGCGGCGCGCCTGCTCGCGCAGCTGCTGCTCGTGCGTGCCCGAGCCGGCGACGAGGAACCGCACCCGCCCCGAGCGGCGGATGACCTGCGGCAGGGCGTCGAGCGCGATCTGAAAGCCCTTCTCGTAGACCAACCGGCCGACGAGCAGCACGAGGCGCTCGCCGGGCTCGGCGAAGCGCGCACGCAGCGTTGCGAGATCGTCGACGGGACGCAGGTCGCCGGGATCGATGGCGTTGGGGATGACCACGACCTGTCGCTGGTCGATGTCGAAGATGTCGGTGACGTGCTCGCGCATGTAGTGCGAGCAGGTGATGACGCCATCGGCACGGCCGGCCATCCAGGTCTCCATGCCGTGGATGTAGGACTGCGGATGGTGCTCGACCCAGCCCTGGTGGCGGCCGTGCTCGGTCGCATGGATCGTCGTCAGGTAGGGGCGGCGCAGGCGCGTCGCGAGCGCGCCCGCCGCGCCGGCCACCAGCCAGTCGTGGCCGTGCACGAGGTCGAAGCTCATCCGCTTGGCGAGCTGGCGCCCGGCGGCGTGCATGTGCGAGTTCATCCCCTCGACCCATGCCACGAAGGCATCGAGGTCGCGCGGCATCGCGTCCTCGCGGACGCGATGCACGACGACGCCGGCGCAGGTCTGCTCAGCGGCCACGTCCGGTCCGCCGCGCGTCAGCACGTGGACCTCGACGCCCGCGCGCACGAGCGCCTCCGACAGCTTGCTGACGTGCCGCGCCAGCCCGCCTGCGACGATCGGCGGGTACTCCCACGACAGGATGAGGATGCGCGGACCCAGGGCCGCGCGATCCTACCGGCGCGCGACTTGCCGGCGGTGGCGTGCGTTGTCTCATCACCGCAGCGTCGCGCGACGTAGCGACAACCATGCCCCGAACCATCGTCATCTCCCTCGCCTGCGCCGTCGTGCTCTTCGTCGCCGTCGCCCTCGTGCTCGTGCTGGGCGATGGCGGCGGCGACTCGGCGGGCACGCCCGCCGGCCGCCAGAGCGCCGCGCGGCTCGCGCTGCTGGAGCGCGCCGGCGGGCCGGACGGCAGCCGGCCGGTGACCCTCAACCGCTGGCGCTACCGCGCCGATCCGGCCAACCGCGGCCTGCGCGCGGGCTGGGCGGACGGCAGCTTCGGCGGGCGCATCGTGCGCGTGCCCCACGCGCCCAACGCCGGCGCCCACAGCGGCGTCGCCGGGCGGCGCGCGCATGAGGGCAGCGTCGGCTGGTACGCGCGTCAGATCGACGCGCCGGTCGACGGCAGCTACGCGCTGTCCTTCGAGTCCGCCCACTACCGCGCGCGGGTCTACGTCGACGGGCGCCTGCTGCGCACGCACACCGGCGCGTACGAGCCCTTCGGCGTGCGCCCGCGGCTCAGAGCGGGGCGCCACACGGTGGCCGTGCGCATCGACTGGCGCGACCCCGAGCGGCAGGCCGAGGAGGACTGGCAGCGAGCATGGTTCAACTACGGCGGGCTGCACCGGCCGGTGACGCTGACGCGCCTGGGTCCCAGCAGGCTCGGCGCGCTGCGGGTGCGCACGCGGCTGATCGATGGCGGGCGCGCGCGCCTGGACATCTCGCTGCGTGTGCGCAACGCGGGCGCCACCCGCGTCCTGCGCCCGACGGGCACCCTCTCGCGCGAGGAAGCGCGGCAGCCGCTGCGCTTTGAGGCCGTGCGCGTCGCCCGCAACCGCTCCAGGACCGTGCGCGCGTCGGTCGTCATCGACGACCCGGCGCTGTGGTCGCCGGGTCGGCCGGATCGCTACGAACTTCAGATCGGCGTGCCCGACGAAGCGTCGCTGACGCGCAGCATCGGCCTGCGCGAGGTGACCTGGGACGCCGACGGGCTGAAGCTCAACGGCGAGCCGCTGATCCTGCGCGGCGCCTCGCTGCCCGCCGACGCCCGCGGCCACGGCGATGCGATGACCCCCGCCGACGAGCGGCGCCTGATCGCGGGCCTGCGCTCGATCGGCGCGAACGCGACGCGCTCACAGCTCCCGCTGGCCCAAAGCATGCTCGACCGCCTCGACGCCGCGGGGATCCTCGTCTGGCAGGAGATCGGCCCGTGGGAGCCGGCGGGCCGCTGGCGCGCGACGACGCCCGCCGCGATCGCCGCGGCGCGCGACCGCGCCCTGCGCACCGCCGAGCAGGACCAGCCGCATCCGTCGATCCTCGCCTGGACGCTCACCAACGAGGCGCCCGGCCAGGGCCGCCCGGGCCAGAAGGCGTACGTGGCCGCGACCGCCAAGCGCCTGCACGCGATGGATCCTGGGCGCCCGGTCGCGGCCGACCTGTGGGGCTCGCAGCTCCCGCGCGCCGATGGGCCGCTGTTCACCGAGCTCGACGCGATCGGCGTGACCGACTACATCGGCTGGTACACGCATGCCGGCGAGACCCCGCAGCGCCAGGCGGCGGTGGCATCGCAGCGGATCGCGCGGTTGCGCGCCCTCTTTCCCGACAAGCCGCTCGTCGTCACCGAGCTCGGCGCGGCCGGCAGCCCGCGCTCGCCGGCCGACGCGTTCGGCGGACTGCGCTTCCAGGGCCGCCTGCTCGCCCGTCGCCTACGTGCGCTGCGCGACGAGCCGGGGCTCAGCGGCACGCTGATCTGGTCGCTGCGCGACTACGCGCTGCGACCGGACTTCGTCGGCGGCTCGGTCGCCCGCAGGATGCCGGAGCTGCGGCTCACGCCGGGCCTCAACGAGAAGGGCCTGTATGACTTCGCGGGCCGGCCGAAGCCGGCCCTGAAAGCCGTGCAGGAAGCGCTCGCGGAGTAGTTACTCTGCCGCCTTCGTGTCGGCGTTGCGCGCGGCCGCGAGTCGCTCGGAGGTCACCGGGCCGTCGTAGTTCTCATCGGCCGTCAGGCCGCTGTTCTGCGGCGAGAAGATCGTGACGATCCCCTCGTCCCAGCGGATCTCATAGCGCGGGTTGGGGTCGCCGCGCAGGACCTTCTCGATGATGCCGTGGCGCGGCGGGCGCATCGGCGCCCGCGCCGACCTGCGACGACGGCCCGACTTCTCAGCGATCACGCGCTGTCCGACTTCGAATGCCATGGGCGTTCCTCCGCAAAGGTCTCTGGGTTCTCGCATCATGCACGGCGACGAGCGGCTTGCTCGCAGCGTGCAGGCGCGCATGATGGTAGCCCGCGCGGCGATCAGCTCCAGCGGTCCCACGATTGCAGCTCACGCTCGGGGTCGATCCACACGGGGGCGAGTATCGCGCCGCGGCCCGTCCGGCGCCTGCCGGCCACGCCGCGGAACCGCATGCTAGCCGGCGCGCGCCAGCGCCTGCGAGGTACGGGCAACGAGCGCGTGCGACTCGTGCGTGAGCTCGCGCCAGGTCGTGCGCAGTACGAGGTAGCGTCCACGCGTGAGCGCCGCGGTCTTGCGCCGGTCGCGTTCAAACGCCGCTCGGGTGGCGTGAAACGCATAGGAGTCAAACTCCAGCACCACCCGCTCGCGCTGCCACAGCACGTCGACCTCGAATCCTTCGGCGACCGCGTTGAAGGCAGGTGTGGGCAGCCGCGCGGCGCGTACGAGTGCTACGACCCGGCGCTCGGCCTTCGAACGCGTGAACGCCGGCTCGTCGACGAGGTCGCGCAGCGCTCGCACGCCGGGCCGTCGCCCGGCCCGCGCGAGGACCTCCTCGAGATCGCGCTTGCAGACAAGCCGTTTGACCTGTGCCTGCTCGACGGCTGCCGCCAAGGCCTCATCGGGCAGCTCGGCGGCCACCTCGAGCAGCGCCTTCGCCGGTGAGCTGACCCACAACCCGCGCATGCGCCGTATGTCGTCGCGATGCATCGTGGCGACGCAATGCACGCGAATGCCCGTGCGACGAACGCGCCGGCCCACAACCGTGACGTCGCATGGCCCGCGAGGATGCGGCCGCAGGCCATGCAGGCCGATGACCGTGTGACCGCTGGCGATCGTGCCGTCGCCGTATGCCAGGACGGCTGCTCGGGCACGCGACCACGGGGTCTCGGCCGGTACGCCCCAGCTGAACACGCCGACGTGAACGCGATGCAACAAGCCTCGCCTGACGCGATGCTCGATCGCACCCCGCCCGAGCCCGAGCGCCCGCAGCTGAGACCACGTGATCAGCGAGTCCTGCTCGGCCGCCGTCGCGCCCATCAGCCGATCCACATGAACGATCGACCGCGCATCAGCGAGCAAGACGACTCCTGCCCCGTCTGCCATGAGATACGTGAACAACCGACCACCCACGCCCGGCCGCCGATTGAGGTGCCACTCGTTTATGTGCGTGAACCATGCGCGGGCAGAATCGCGCGCTGGGAAGCGAGGTCGACCCTCCTGCGCGTGGATCGTCACGAAATCTGTGCGATCTTGTCGCGAACGTCACAGTTCCACGGCCGGGCGGTGATCGGCGCCCGGCGTTTCGGGTGCAACGTTTCCGGACGGGCCGCTACATCCGCTCCAGCAGCGCCAGGCCGTCGGCGGAGACGAGGTCGGCCGCGACCGCTGCGCCGGCGATCTCGTGCTCGGCGTCGGACAGGACGCAGCGATAGCGCCCCGGTGCCACGGCGATCGCCGTCGCGGACGGCGCGCTGCCAAGCGCGACCACGACGAGCACCTCGCCGCTGGCACCCCGCGTGAACGCGCACACCGTGGGCCCCGCCTCAAGCGGCGTGTAATCACCCGCGAATGCCTCCGGGCGCCTCGCACGCAGCTCAAGCGCTCGCCGGATGACGTGCAGCTTCATCGTCTCGCGGGTGGGCGGCTCGCCACGACGCAGTCCGTCGAGCGCCGCGCGCCGCGCCTGCCAGTCGACCGGGCGGCGATTGTCGGGGTCGACGAGCGACAGGTCGATCAGCTCGTCGCCCTGGTAGACGTCCGGGATTCCCGGGACGGTGAGCTTGAGCAGCAGCTGTCCCAGCGCGGCACGCTCGCCGGCGGCGACGACGCCCTCGATGAACGCCCGGAAGTCCTCGAGGAACGGCTCGTGGGCGAGCAGCTCGTCGGCGAAGCGGATCACGCGGCCCTCCCAGTCGCGGTCCTCGTCGACCCAGTTGGTGTTGCGCTTGGCCTCGCGCAGCGCCTTCTCCAGGTAGCCGGTGAGCCGGTCCATCTCGATCGGCCAGACCGCGACGAGCGTCTGGAAGAGCAGGTAGCGCTCGTGGGAATCGGGTCCCGCCCGCCCGCCATCCACGACGAACCGCTCGCTCAGCGCATACCAGCGGCGCACGTGCTCCTCCCACTGCGCCGCCATCGCGCTCAGCGCACCGAGGCGGGCGCGCGCGTCGCCCGAGCGCTTGGTGTCGTGGGTCTGCGTCGTGAGCATTCCGCGCGGGAAGCGCTCGGCGCGCACGGCGTTGGCGGCGTGGAACTCGTCGACCGAGATGCTCCACCGGCCGGGATCGCCGCCCACGTCGTTGAGCGCCAGCAGGCGCAGGTAGCGATAGAAGGCCGTGTCCTCGATGCCCTTCGCGGTCACCGGCGGCGAGGTCTGCTGAAAGCGCGAGACGAACTCCGCCGGTGCCCCGTCGAAGAGGTCCGCCCGCCCCGCGGCCGCCAGCGCGGCGCGGTCGTCGGGATGCACCTGCCCGTCGCGCACGTAGGTGCGATAGACCGGCAGGCGAGCGAGCGCCTGCTCCAGCTCACCCGGATCGTGCAGGTCGCGCAGCCGCTGCACCTCACGCGCGAACGTGCCATGGGCCTGCTCGAGCTGCGCCTCCAGCGCGATCTCCTCGAAGCCGCGGCGGTCGCCCGCGAGCTCCTCGTAGAGCGCCGTCAGCGGCGCCTCCCCCGCCGGATCGACGAACAGTCGCTGGACCTCGTTGAGAAACTCGTAGCCGACGGTCCCCTCGACCGGCCAGTCGCGCAGCTGCTCGGGCGGGTGGGATCCACTCAGGATCTTCTCCACCCAGACGTGCTCGACACCCGCCTCGCGCAGGCGCTGCAGGTATCCGGCGGGATCGGCGAGCCCGTCGGGATGGTCGATTCGCAGGCCCTCGATCACGCCGTCGGCGACGAGCGACAGCACCTTGTCGTGCGTCAGCGCGAAGACCTCGGGGTCCTCCACGCGCACGCCCGCGAGGTCGTCGATGTCAAAGAAGCGCCGGTAGTGCCCGGTCTCGGGGTCGACGTCGAAGACCTTCGTCCGCTCGCCGGGATCTGACCACCAGCGGTTCTCCTCGCCGGTGCCCATGTGGTTGGGCACGATGTCCAGCACGATCGCCATGCCCTCCGCGGCCAGCGCCCGCAGCCCCTCCTCCCCGCCGAGGGCGTCGGAGACGCGCGTCGGATCGACGACGTCGTAGCCATGCGTCGAGCCCGAGCGTGCCTGCAGCGACGGCGACAGGTACAGGTGCGAGATGCCGAGCTCGCGCAGGTAGGGCACGAGCGCGCGCACGTCGTCAAAGCGCAGGCCCGGACCGAGCTGCAGGCGGTAGGTGGCGCGCAGCTCGGGCACGCTAGGAGGCGGGGTCGACGCGCCGCAGCACGGTCACCGAGCGCGCCAGCGTCTCGATCCTCGAGCGCGCGACGTAGGTCGCCGAGCCGGCATCGGCACCCGGCTCGGCGGTGCTCAGCTCGATCGTCCAGCTCTGTCCCCAGCGCCGCGCCGGCAGCGTGAACGTGAGGTCCTCGTGATGGGCGTTGATCAGCAGCAGGAAGGAGTCGTCGACGATCTGCTCGCCGTGGCGACCGCGGTAGGGGAACTCGTGGCCGTTGAGAAACAGCCCGAGGACGTTGCGATCGGTGCCGTGCCAGTCGCGCCGGGACATCTTGCGCCCGTCGAGGCGAAACCACCAGGCGTCGGGCAGCGCGCCGCCGCGGCTCGCCTCTCCGAGCAGGAAATGGCGGCGGCGGAAGACCGGGTGCTCCTGACGCAGCGCGATGACGCGCTTGGTGAACGCGAGCATCTGCAGCTGATGCTCGTCGCGCTCCCAGTCATACCAGGAGATCTCGTTGTCCTGACACCAGGCGTTGTTGTTGCCGCCCTGGCTGCGTGAGAACTCATCGCCACCCAGCAGCATCGGCACGCCCTGGGAGAGCAGCAGCGTGACGAGCATGTTGCGCTGCTGGCGCTCGCGCAGGGCGATGATCTCCGGATCGTCGGTCAGGCCCTCCGCGCCGCAGTTCCACGAACGGTTGTCGTCGGTGCCGTCCTTGTTGTCCTCGAGGTTGTCGGCGTTGTGCTTGTCGTTGTAGGACACCAGGTCGGCCAGGGTGAAGCCGTCGTGCGCGGTGATGAAGTTGATCGACGCGGCCGGCTGGCGTCCGTCCTCGCCGTAGAGGTCGCTTGAGCCGGTGAGGCGCTTGGCAAAGTCCGCGACGCTCGTATTGCCGCGCCAGAAGTCGCGCATCTCGTCGCGGTAGATGCCGTTCCACTCGGTCCACAGGACGGGGAAGTTGCCGACCTGGTAGCCACCCGGACCGACATCCCACGGCTCGGCGATGAGCTTCACCTGCGACAGCACCGGATCCTGATGGATCGTGTCGAAGAACGCGCTCAGGCGATCGACGTCATAGAGCTCGCGGGCCAGGGCGCTGGCGAGGTCGAAGCGAAAGCCGTCGACGTGGCAGTCGATCACCCAGTAGCGCAACGAGTCCATGATCAGACGCAGCACACTCGGGTGGACCGGGTTCAACGAGTTGCCGGTGCCCGTGAAGTCCATGTAGAAGCGCGGGTCGTCGGGCATCAGGCGGTAGTACGTCGCGTTGTCGATGCCCTTGAAGCACAGCATCGGGCCGAGGTGATTGCCCTCGGCAGTGTGGTTGTAGACGACGTCGAGGATCACCTCGATGCCGGCCTTGTGCAGCGCCTTGACCATCTCCTTGAACTCGCGTACCTGCTCGCCGGTGGAGCCGGTCGCCGCGTAGTCGGAGTGCGGCGCCAGGTAGCCGATCGAGCTGTAGCCCCAGTAGTTGGACAGCCCCTTGTCGATGAGGAAGTGCTCGTCGGCGTTGTGATGCACCGGAAGCAGCTCGACGGCTGTGACGCCGAGCTCTGAGAAGTACTTCAGCGCCGCCGGCGAGGCAAGCCCGCCGTAGGTTCCACGCAGGTCCTCGCGCACCTGCGGGTGGCGCATCGTGAAGCCCTTGACGTGCGTCTCGTAGATCACCGTCTGGTCCCACGGACGGCGCGGCAGCTCGTCGCCCTCCCAATCGAAGCCCGGGTCGATGACCAGGCCCTTGGGCATCGCCTCGGCATCGTCCTCGTCGTCGGGCTCCAGGTCGGCGGTCTCCGAGTCGTCGGGGATGTAGGGCAGCACGCTGGCGCGGTCCCAGCGCATCTCGCCGTCGATCGCCTTGGCGTAGGGATCGAGCAGCAGCTTCGAGGCATTGAAGCGGTGCCCGTTCTCGGGGTCATAGGGCCCGTAGACGCGATAGCCGTAACGCTGGCCGGAGCCGACGCCCGGCAGGAAGCAGTGCCAGTTGAAGGCCGTGCACTCGACGACCTCGATGCGCTCCTCGTCGTCGTCGGCGTCGAACAGGCACAGCTCCACGCGCTCGGCGTTCTCGCTGAAGATGCTGAAGTTCGTCCCACCCTCGTGGACCCAGGGTCCCAATGGGAAGGGCCGTCCGGGCCAGACCTCGCGCTCGCTCATCGCAGTAGGGCTCCTGTCTTGGGGGCGAGCAGCACGTGCTCTGGGTGCGGTTGCGCTTGGGCGGTCGCGACCATGACCTCCGCGTGGCCGTCGAGTGGGATCTCGCGCGGGACGTCGGAGAAGTTCATCGCCAGGCGGAATGCCCCGCGATCGACGGCCAGCCAGCGCTCCCGCTCGTCGTGTTGGATGACGACCTCCTTGCCGCGCGGCAGCTCGGCACGGGCACGCAGCAGCGCGCGGTAGAGCTCGGCGATCGCGGGGTCGCGCTCGCGGGTGAGCTTGGAGCGCTCGAACGTCGCGCGGTCCTGCGGGTCGGGGATCTCCTCGCCGGCGAATGTCGCGAACGCGGCGAACTCGCGGCGGCGGCCCTCGCGCGTGGCCGTGGCGATCTCCTCGTCGATGTGGTCGCAGAAGAACTGAAACGGCGCCGGCTCCCCGTACTCCTCGCCCATGAACAGCATCGGGGTGAACGGCGACAGCAGCGTGCAGAACGCCGCCAGCGCGCGGGCGTCGCCGGGCAGCCGGTCGCCGAAGGCCCGGTTGCCGACCTGGTCGTGGTTCTGGTCAAAGACGACGAACTGCTCGGGCGGGCGGTCGCCGGCGGGTGCGCCGAAGCGCCGCTTGCGAAACGTCGAGTACTCCCCGTCGTGGACGAACGGGCGCTTGAACGCCTTCGCGAGGTCCGCGACAGCGCCGAACTCCGCGTAGTAGCCGTCGGTGTCCTGCGTCAGCAGGACGCGCAGCGCGTGGTGGAAGTCGTCGGCCCACTGCGCGTCGTGAGCGAATCCCCCCTCGCCACGCGGGCGGATGACCTTCGGATCGTTGAGACCGGACTCGGCGATCACGAGCGCGCCGGGCCGCGCGGCGTGGACGCGGTCGGCAAGCTCGGCCATGATCGGGTAGGCGCCGGTGTCGAAGATCGCGTGGATCGCGTCGAGGCGCAGTCCGTCGACATGGAAGTCGCGCACCCACCCTTCGGCGGACTGCAGGACCCACTCGCGGACCGGGTCGCAGTGCTCGTCGTCATAGTTGATCGCGTTGCCCCAGAACGTCGAGTACTTGTCGGTGAAGTAGGGCCCAAAGGCGGCCAGCGCCTGATTTCCCGAAGCGCCGACGTGGTTGTAGACGACGTCGAGGATCACGCTCAGGCCGCTGGCGTGAGCGGCGTCGACGAGCCGGGCGAAGGCGTGCGGTCCGCCGTAGGTCGACTGCGCCGCCGACAGGTAGACGCCGTCATAGCCCCAGCCGTGATCGCCGGGGAACTCGGCGATCGGCATCACCTCGATCGCCGTGATGCCCAGCTCGGCGAGCTCGGGCAGGTGCTCGATCGCAGCGTCAAACGTGCCGGCGGGCGTGAAGGTGCCGACGTGCAGCTCGTAGATGACCTGCTCGGCCAGCGGGCGCGGCTTGAAGCCCCCATCGCTCCAGGCGAAGGCGCGCGGGTCGACGATCCGCGACGGCCCGCGCAGCCCCGCGGGCTGGTGGCGCGAGGCCGGGTCGGGCAGCTCGTGCTCGCCGTCGAGCAGGAAGGCGTAGTCCTCGCCGGCCCGCGCGGCGACAACCGTCTCGTGGACGCCGCCGCCGGCGTCGCTGAGCGCGTGCTCCGCGTCGGCGATCCTGACGCGCACCTCGCCGGTGCGCAGCGCCCAGACCCTGAACTCGACCAGCCCGTCGCCGGTCGGGATGGCGCCAAGCGGGCGTTCCCACGGCAGGGACTGATCGGTCGCGGGCACTCGCTGCACGCTACCCGTCGCCGCCGCGATCATGCACGTCGGGAGTGGCACACCCGCACAGCGATCTGGCAGGCTATCTGCCATGCGTACCACGCTGGACATCGACGATCGCCTGCTCGACGCGTTGATGGCCCGCAGCCCGGGGCTCTCCAAGACCAAGGCAATTGAGCGCGCGATCGATCACTACGTGTCGACCGACGCCTACGCACGTGTGCGGGCTCTACGCGGCGCGTTTCCCGGCATCGTCGATCGCGCCACCGAGCTCGACCGCCAGGACCTCGAACGCCAGCAGCGGCTCGAACGTCGAGCACGCGGTGCATGACGATCCTCGCCGACACCTCGGTTGGATCGACTACCTTCGCGGCGATCCTTCCGCCGCGATCGCCGAGTTCGATCGGCGGCTGGAAGAGCGCGAGGTGCTGATGTGCGGCCCGGTTGCGGCTGATCTGCTCACGGCGTCGGGGTGAACGAGCGCGTCAGGCTGCGGGAGACGTTGGCGGCGATGGCGTGGGTTGACATCAATCGCTCGGACTGGTTGACGGCGGGCAACGCGCGAGCGGAGCTGCGTGAGCGAGGCGAGCAGGTGTCGCTGCCGGATGTCCTGATCGCCACCGCGGCTGCCAACCGCGCAACTCTCTGGACGGGCGATCGACAGTTCGAGAGCATCGCGGAGGTCCTTGCGCCGCTGGATCTGCGGCTGCTGCGCAGCTGACCGCGCGATCGTGAGCAGGTCGCTGCACAACCCGCCGACGAACAGAACGCCTTCAGGAACCCACTAACGCATTACCGCGACACTGGCCGTGCTGCCCTCGACCAGCAGAGCGTCATCCCGCGCGGCCGCCAGCGCACGGACGAGGTCATGGTCGATGGCGTAGCGCATGGCGCTCGTGCGATTGCTCACGCCGAGCTTGCGATAGATGTTCGTCAGGTGGAACTTCACCGTCTTATCGGTGATCCACAGCTCACGGCTGATCGCCTTCGTGCTCAGCCCGCGTGAGATCGCCTCGAGCATCGTCAGCTCGCGCGCCGTCAGGTCGCACGCGGGAGCGTGCGCCGCGACAGGAGCAAGGGTCGGCACCGCGATCCCGGCCACGTCGGGTCCCGTCTGGTACACCACGCCCTCGACGATCTGCCGAAGAGCCGACGCCAGATCCCGCGGGTTGACTTGACGTGATCTGAGTTCTCGGACGCCGACAGCATCACGACCTTCACGTCGGGGTGCTGCTCGCGGATGAGCCTCAGGCACATGAGCCCGTTCATGCCGGGCATGTGGTGATCGAGCAGCACGACGTCGGGCCGGTGCTCGTCGACGAGCGCCAGGACCTCGTCTCCGCGCTGGGTCACGCCGACGATGTCGAGATCCTGCGCGTCCTCCAAAGCCTGTCTGATGCCAGTGATGATGAGCAGATAATCATCGGCGATGCAGATCCGAAGCGACACAGCATCCATTCCGTCGAAGACAAGGGCCTCTCCAAAAACCCAACACGTTCGTCAGCACAATCAAGTGGCAGCGGGGACTACGCGACCACCATCGGCTCGCGCGGCCGGATGCTTGAGGCGGTCAACCCTCGATTCGACGGACGGCGGGGGTCCGTCCGGGTACGCTCCGGCGGTCCGATGGATCATGCCCAGCCGCGAGCACCCCACGATCACCACAACGCTTCGCCCGTATCGGTGGCTGGGCGTGCTGGCAGTCGCCGCGATCGGCCTGACGGTGCTCGTCAGCGTTACGGGCGTCGTGCACTTCGCGTACCGCAACCCGTCGCTACAGGTCGGTGTCGAGACCGCGGCGGCCCTGATCTCACTGCTCGCCGCGCAGCTCGTCTACGGCCGCTTTCGCCGCAGCCTGGACCGTCGCGACCTGCTGCTGATGGCCGCGCTCACGGTCTTCGCGGGCTCCAACCTGCTGTTCTCCGCGCTTCCGGCGATGGCGAACGCCGCCCCGGACTCGTTTCTGGTGTGGGCACGCGTCGCGGGAGGGGCCACCGCGACGACGCTCCTCGCCATCAGCGCGTTCGGTCCCGAGCACCCGGTGCAGCGACCGGCCGATGCCGCACGAAGGGTCGTGGCGTGCTGCGCGCTCGGCCTGCTCGCGATCGGGGTCGCCACCGCGCTCGCGAAGGACTGGCTGCCGGTCGCGGTGCGGCCGGATCTGTCGCCTGAGTCGTCGTCGCGGCCGCGGATCGTCGGGCATCCCGCGGTCCTCGGCCTGCAGCTCGTCCTGATGGCACTGCTGGCGGCCGCAGCGCTCGGCTTCGCACGCAGAGCCGACCGCACGCAGGACCCGATGATCATGTGGTTCGCGATCGGCGCGGCCCTCGGCGGCTGGGCGCGGCTGAACTACTTCCTGTTTCCGTCGCTGTACTCCGAGTACTTCTACACCGGCGAC
>Ga0136625_1000320_pt1 | contig 14389 bp, 15 predicted proteins | sample AntDrymUQ4832306_2_FD_104672 | JGI IMG/M metagenome (GOLD analysis project Ga0136625, IMG submission 104672) | Polar desert sand microbial communities from Dry Valleys, Antarctica - metaG UQ483 (23.06) | ecosystem: Environmental > Terrestrial > Soil > Desert | place: Antarctica: Dry Valley...
CCGCCGCCGCTGGAGCCCGTGGAGCTGCCTGTCGACGTGGAACCCGTGGAACTGCTCGTCGGCACACTGGTCGAGCCGGCCGTGGACGCCCCTGTCGAGCTGCCGGTGGACTGCTCGGTCGAGGCGCCGGTCGTCCCCTCGCTGGGATCCGACGTCGACTGACCGGGCTCGGTCGGGTCGGACGCCTCGTCGTCACCGCATGCAGCGAGTACGAGTGCCGCAGCGACCGGGATGGCGAGCCAGTTGTTTCTCCGCCTGTGCATGTTGTCTCCTTGGGTTCACGCTCGACGTGGTGTCGATGGGTTCTGTGGTGGGCAGGTATCAGCCGGGTCAACCGGTCTTGCGGGTCGATTCGTGCCACTTCCCGACGATCAGCTGCGCAAGCCAACCGAATGCGACGAACAGCGCGATACCCAGCGCCGCGGTCAGGATCATCGCCCCGTACGCCTCTGGCACCTGGTTCTGCGATCGGTAGTCGGCCAGCAGGATGCCGATGCCCTTCTCGCCCCTGCGGAAGAACAGCTCGCCGACGATGGCACCGATCACCGACAGGCCCGCAGCGATCCGGTACCCGGCGAAGATCGCCGGCAGCGCCGCCGGGAACTGGAGTCGGAACATCCTCGTGGAACGGGAAGCGTTGCGCAGAGTGAACAGATCGTGCTGACCGCGATCCGCAGAGAGCAGCCCGAACAGCGTGTTGGCGACGATCGGGAACATGGCGATCAACACACACACGACGATCCGCCCGACCGGACCGGTCCCCCAGATCGAGCCGATCAATGGCGTCAGGGCGATCACCGGGATCGCTTGGAGGGCGACGAGGTAGGGCCAGGCGGAGCGCTCCAGCCATCGCGCCTGGGCCATCGCCACCGCCAGGATCGTGCCGACCAGGATGGCGATGCCAAGACCGATCAGCGAGATGTAGGCCGTGAAGCGCGTCGCCCGCAGCATCTCGGTCAGTCGCTCGGTGTCGACGAACGCCTCGTTGATCACAGTGTGCGGCGGCGGCACGAGGAAGTCCGGCTTGTCCCAGATGGCCCGCAACGCCCAGTAGTGCATCACGTACCAGAAGCCCACGAAGACGCAGAAGGCCAACGCCGGACCGACGAGATTGACCAGCTCGCGGCCGCGCCGGCGCGGCGTCGGTGCGGCGGTGTCGGGGTCGAGCGCCGGCGCCGTGGCCGCGTCCGCCCCGGCCGCAACCGCTTGAGCCTCCACCAGGTCGCTCATGAGTGTGCTCCCCTCAGCGCCTGCGAGACCTCGCCCGACAGCTCGGCGAACTGCGGGTCGAATCGCAGTTCGGGTGAGCGCGACGGGGCAAAGGGCACGTCGAAGGCGGCGACGATGCGTCCGGGTCTCGCTGACATCACCAGCACCCTCGTGGACAAGAACACGGCCTCGGCGATCGAGTGGGTGATGAACAGGGCGCCGAAACCCTGTCGCGCGAACAGCTCGAGCAGCTCGCTGTTCAGTCGCTCCCTGGTGATCTGGTCGAGGGCGCCGAACGGCTCGTCGAACAGGAAGATCAACGGGTCCATCACCAGCGAGCGGGCCAGCGAAGCGCGCATCCTCATTCCGCCGGAGAGCTGGCGCGGGTATTTGTCGGCAAACCCATCGAGGTTGACCAGCGACAGCTTCTCATCGACCCGACGTTCGCGTTCCGGGCGAGCCATGCCATCGAGCTCGGCAAAGAGCGCCACGTTGCGCCGCACCGTGCGCCACTGAAGCAGCGTTGCATCCTGGAAGACGTACCCCAGTTCGCTGCGGTTGACGGCGACGCTGCCGGCCGTCTCGTGCTCCAGGCCGGCGGCGACGCGCAGCAGGGTCGACTTCCCGCAGCCCGATGGTCCGACGACGGTGACGAACTCGCCAGGTCTGACGCTGAAGCTGACGTCGTCGACGGCGTGGGTGCCGTCGGGGAAGGTCATCGACACGTGGTCGAACGACAGCACGGCGTCGGACGAGACGGCCGCCGGCGGCATCGTCGGATCGTGGTGTGAGTGTGTGGTCGAGGTCTCGGTCATCTGCGTGTCACCTGGCGTTCACATCGCCAGTTCGAGCGCGTCCTGCCAGGCCGCGCATGAACCACTGTACGAGATCGGGAGTCGACGTTGATCCCGGAACGATGAAGATCATGTTTCCGGGTGTCGAGGCGCCCAGCAAGCGCGTTCTGGGAGCGGATCGTCGCGGACGTCGCGAAGATCGACGCCCAGAAGCCGCCGTGGCAGGAATCACGCCCAGATCGTGGTGGGTGGTGTGAGTGGGTCGGTCGTGGAGAGGACTACTTCAGCGGGACTCAAGGGCTTCGATGAGCTTGGGGAGCACCTTGTGCACGTCGCCGACGATGCCGAGGTCGGCGACGCCGAAGATCGGTGCCTCCTCGTCCTTGTTGATGGCGATGATGTTCTTGGAGCCCTTCATCCCGACCATGTGTTGTGTGGCGCCGGATATGCCCGCCGCCAGGTACACGGTGGGCTTGACCACCTTGCCGGTCTGGCCCACCTGATAGCTGTAGGGCACCCAGCCGGCGTCGACGATGGCGCGCGAAGCGCCGGGCGCCGCCTTGAGCAGCTTGGCCAGCGACTCGATCATGTCGTACTTGCCGGCCTCGCCGAGGCCGCGCCCGCCGGCGACCACAACGGCGGCTTCGTCGAGTTTCGGACCGGAGTGCTCCTCCACGTGCGTGGCGACCAGTTTGGCTCCGCCGCTGGCGCCGAGGTCCGGGACCTCCGCTTTCTTCACCTCGGGGGCCGAACCACCCGCCGCCTCGGCGGCGAAGCTCTTGGGCCGGAATGCCGCCAGATGGGGACCGTCGCCGGTGAACGTGGTGGTGACGAGCTGCGTTCCACCGAACACCGACGTCGTCACCTTGACCGCGTCGCCGTCGACGGCGATGTCTGTGTTGTTCGTGAGGACGGTGCGGTCGAGCTTGACCGACAGCCGGCTCATCACGTCGCGACCCTCGTAGTTCTGGGGGAAGAGGACGAGATCGGGCGTGTCGCCGCCGTCGATCGTGGCCTTCATGGCAGCGGCTCCCGCTACGCCGGGCAGCTTGCCACCGAGGTCACCGGTCTCGTAGACCTTCGTGGCGCCGTGCTCACCGAGGGCCGCAGCGGAACCGCCGACGTCGCCGAGCACGAACGCCGTGACCGACTCACCGAGCGAGCGGGCCTTCGTCAGCAGCTCCAGCGTGCCGGCCGTTGGGGCGTCGTCGGTGACTTGAGCGAAGACCCAGATGTTGGAAGCAGTCATGATCTCTCCAGTCACAGCACTTTCAGGTTCTCGAGGAACGCCACGATCTTGAGGTGCGATTCACCCTCGTCGGTCACGATCTCCCCCGCCTGGCGCTCGGGGGCGTCGGACACCTCGACGATCTCCTGGTTGGCGCCGGCCCAACCGACCGGCGACACGCCGAGATCGGAGACCGTCACCTCCTCGACGGGCTTGGACTTGGCGGCCATGATCCCCTTGAAGCTGGGGTACCGCGGCTCGACCACGCCGGCAGTCACGCTGACAACGGCCGGCAGCGTGCACGTGACCTCGTCGTAGCCGGCCTCCGTCTGTCGGTTGACCTTCAGGACGCCGTCCTCGATGGTGACGGACTTGGCGAACGTGACCGACGGAAGGCCGAGCACCTCGGCCATCTGCTCGGGCACGGTGCCCGTGTAGCCGTCGCTCGACTCGGTGGCGGCGATGATCAGGTCGGCGTCGCCGAGGCGCTTCGTCGCTGCGGCCAGCACCTTCGCCGTCGTCAGGGCGTCGGTGCCCTGCAGCTCCGGATCCGACACCAACACGCCCTTCGAGGCGCCCATGGCCAGCGCCGTGCGCAAACCGGAGACCTCCCCGTTGGGCGCCATCGATACCAGTCCGACCTCGCCGCCGCCGGCAGCATCGACGAGCTGGAGCGCCATCTCGACGCCGTAGCCGTCGGACTCGTCGAGGATCAGCTTCCCTGATCGCTTGAGGGTCTTCGTGGACGGATCGAGCTCCCCTGGCATCGCCGGGTCCGGGATCTGCTTGACGCAGACGATCACATTCATGACCGCACATTGTTACCGCTGGGTCAACAAGAACCAATTTGCCGAAACGCTGGATTACGGTCGGCCGTCTTGAAGGTTCTGCTCGTCGTGAACACGTTCGCGTCGTCGGTGACGGCCCGCAACACGGTCGTCGTCCACCGCCGATTGTCGCAGCGGCACGACGTGGAACTGCAAGAGACGCATCGCCGCGGTCACGCCACCCGGTTCGCCGCCGACGCTGCCCGCCGGGGCGTCGACGTGGTCGTCGGGTTCGGCGGCGACGGCACGTTGAACGAGGTGGCGACAGGCATCGCCGGGACCGACGCCGCCATCGGCGTGCTGCCCGGCGGATCGACCAACGTGTTCGCCAGGACGATCGGCCTGCCCAACGACCCCGTGGCCGCTGCCGAACATCTGGCGGCTGGGCTCGACGCGGCCGACCTGCGGCCCATCGGCCTTGGCCAGGTCAACGGGCGGTTCTTCTGTTTCCACACCGGCATCGGCTACGACGCCGCCGTGGTCAGGGCCGTCGAGCGCAGGGCATCGCTGAAGCGCTGGCTCGGTCACCCGCTGTACATCACCGCCGCCCTGTCCACGTGGGCCAGCGGCTACGACCGCAAACGCCCGCACTTCTCGGTCACTGCCGAGTCCGCAGGCCGCGGCAATGGGATCACCGACGGTTTTTTCACGATCGTGCTCAACACGAATCCCTATACGTACATAGGCAACACGCCGATCGATCTCTCCAAGCAGGCCACGCTCGACCATCCGCTCGTCGCCATCACGTTCCGAACCATGTCCGCGTTCGCCATCCTGCGGGGGCTTGGTGGCGCCCTGCGCGGACGCGGCATCACCACCAGCGACGCCATCGTCGAGTGGACCGGGCTCGACCATCTCGTTGTGAGCCATCCCGTGCCATTTCCCTATCAGGTCGACGGCGACTACCTGGGTGAGGTGCGCCGGCTGCAGTTCACTCACGTGCCCGACGCGGTGCGCATGGTGTTCCCACGCCACGGGGCTGTGCTCCCGAGCGCCGAGTGACGACGACAGGTGGTCGAGCTCGTCACCGGCGCCGGATGCTGATCAGATAGCTGCGTGACCGTTGACCGCGCAGCCTTCCCGGACCCATCCGCCGGCATCGCTCCATTGCTGGCAGTAGCCGACCTCAGTCGGTCGCTGCGCTTCTGGGTCGACCAAGTCGGGGAGACGTCCAAATGCAATGGGACAGCTACGCGCTCGTACAGGTCGGTCGCGGGCGGCTGCACCTGGCCGTCGCAGGTGACCCACCTCCCGACCGCTCGATCCGGCTGGTCCCTCCCGTCGACGCTGATCAGCAGGCCTCGGGCGAGGTGGTCATCGAGGTGGCCGACTGTCGTGCCGTCGTCACGGCATTGCAAAGCCGCGGTGTGCGATTCCTCGGCCCCGCCGCGGAACCTGCTTGGGGTGGAGAAGTTCGCGCCTTCGCCTTGGACCCCGACGGGCACCTGCTGGAGATCACGAGTCCGACGGAACAGGCACGCACATTCCCCGTAGATCGCTAGTCGAAAATACTTCTCGCTAGGGCACGGCGGATTGCGCAATGAGTGGCCACACCTCGGTGACGATGTCGGCCAGCCGGTCCACGTCGGCCTCGTCGTGGTAGATGCCGAAGCCGATGCGCAGCCGGTCGCGCCGGTAGTCGACGACGACGTTGCGGTCCGCCAACGCTGCGAACACGTCGCCGGCCCGCGGCGTGACGAACGTGAGGAAGTTCCCGCGAGCGAACTCCGCCGATGGCAGCAGCGATCCGGCGACGTCGCCCTCGAATCGTCCCGGCGCGCCGAGCTGGTCGAGGAAGTGCTCTTGCAACGTGCGGACATGGTCGTGGATGGCAGCGACGGACCACCCCTCACGGTCGAGCATCGCCAGCACGGCCTCGAGCCGATACACGCCTACGGGGTCGAACGTGGCGCCCATGAACCGGCTGCCGCCGCGGTCGTAGACGACCTCACCGACGGGAGCGTTGGACAGCACCCCGAAGCCGCCCCACCACCCTGTGACCACAGGACGGGGCAGCCAGCCGTCGGGAGCGTGCAGGAAGCAAGCGTTCTCCCCCGACATGGCGTACTTGTAGCCACCCGAGCTGTAGAAGGCGCGCCCGGCGATGGCCGACAGGTCGGTAGGCACGGCCATGAACCCGTGGTAGCCATCGATCATGATCGGCACGTGCTCCGCTACGACGCCGACGATGCCGGTCAGATCGGGAAGCTCATAGCCGGAGTCGAACTGCACCTGGCTGAGGAAGACCAGGTCGTCGGGTCCTGCCCGCGATCCGCCGGCGCCCAGGCGCTGGCGCAAGCGGTCGGGGAACGTGTCGAACGGTTGGGCCGGCACGGCGTCGACGTGCACCAACCCCTCCTCGGCGAAGCGGATGAACTGACGCGACGCCGAGTGGAACTCGGCGTCGGTCGTCACCACGTTCAGGGTTCGTCGGCCGAAGCCGTCGAGCGACGAGATCACCGACACCAGGAACTGGTGCACGCTGGCGCCGAAGCACAGCGTGGCGGGATCGGGCAGGCCCAACACGTCCGCGACGCGCTGGCGGGCGGCCGGGAACAACTCGCCGAACACCCACGTCCACTTGCGGTCCACGCCGGACACGGCGTCGAGCCACGCCCGCTGCTGGGCGTCGAACGAGACGTCTGGCCACGGGTGGTGGCTGTGGGCGGCGGCGTGGAGCAACGCAGGGTTCGCCGCGTAGAAGCGAGTGAACAGATCTTTGCCGGCGGCGGCGGCGGCGGCCGGGTGAGGCGTCAAGGCCGACCCGGCTGGTCGAGGTGAGACTGGTAGTGGAACCGCAGTTGCTCGGCGAGCTCGCTCGGCAGCGGGTCCAGAGCCCGCGCCGGCAGCATGAACGTGGGGAGAGCGAACAGATCGGGGAACGCCCGGCCGCGCTCGGCCCGCCGGGTCAGGTACGCGCCGCCGGCGGAGCCGCCCGTGCCGACGCGCCGGCCGATCATGCGCTGCGTCATCAACGCGTGACGGTAACGCCATGTGGTGAATCCCTCGTCCACGTCGATGAGCAGCGCCAGCAGCCGGTACGGCTGGTGCAGCGCCGGCTCGTGCCGATAGAGGCTGATGAACAGCGCCGCCTGGAACGCCCGGTGCGACCATCGGCGGGATCCCTCCTGCACGAGCGCAGCGTGCGCCTCGGGATCGACGAGCGCCTCGTACTGGCGGAACGTCTGCTCGAACGCCGCCAGCTGGGCCGTGCGTTCGTCGTCGGTCAAGTTGGGGTTGTCGGCGACGATCTGGCGGTCGTGTGCCAGGAGCTCCTTGACGGCCCGCTGGTACGCGCCCCAGAAGTCGAAGGCGTCGAGGAACGGCGTCCGCTCCAGCCACGCCTCGGCCCGGTCGTGCAGGGACGGCGCGTGCTCCGATGCCAGCACCTGCTCCCGCTGGCCGCCTCGCAATCGCTCGGTGTAGCGAGCGCCGCCGAACGTCACCCGGTCCTCGGCGCGCACCCCGAGTCGGTTCTCGATCAGACGGAACTGCATCGACTGGAATCCCGAAGCCGGCACCAGCAGATCGCGGAAGTCGAGGAAGTCCATCGGCGTCATCGTCTCGAGCACGTCGATCTGGTCCACGAGGACGCGCTGGATCTCGACGACGCGAGCCAGTCGGTCGATCACCCTTGCGATCTCCGATTCGTCGAGCGCCTCACCGGCGAAGCGCGCCAGCACGTCGTCGAGCTCCCACAGGATCTGCTTGAACCACAGTTCGTACGTCTGGTGGACGATCACGAACAGCATCTCGTCGTGGGCGACGCCAGCGGGCGAACCCGCACTGGCGAGGTGCTGGCAGTCGAGCAGGCGGTCGAGATGGAGGTAGTCGTGGTAGTAGACGCTCATCGCGGGCGCGCCCCCGAACCCCCACCGGCGCTCATCGGCGACGTCCGTCGGCCAGCACCTCGACGAGCACGTCGGGCACATCGGTGCAGATGCCGTCGACGCCGGCGGCCACGAGCTCGCGCATGCGGCCGGACTCGTTGCACGTCCACGTGTTGACGACCAGTCCTGCGTCGTGGCAGCGGCGGACGTGATCGGCGGTCAGCGTCCCGACCCATGGGTGTGCCGCGGCGTGGCCGGCACGCACGCAATGCTCGACGACGGCATCATCGGCTTCGCGCACGAGCCAGGCCGTGCGGATGTCTGGTGCCAGCACGCGGCAGCGATCGAGCGTCTCGGCCCGGAACGACGAGATCAGCCACCGTTCCGGCGTCGCCCTGGCCGCCAGCTCGGTGACGACGAGGTCGACGATGCCGTCCCCTGGGTCGAAGTCGGGGTCCTCGATCGAGTTCTTGATCTCGACGTTCACCCACATGCCGTCGCACGCGTCGAGCGCCTCGCCGAGGCGCGGCACCGAGGGAGGTAGCTCCCTGAGCGGTGTCCGAAACAGCGGGCGGCCGTCGGGCAGGACGGCGTCGTGCAACACGACCAGCTGGTCGTCGAACGTGAGCCGGGCATCGAGCTCCACTGCGTCGGCTCCGAGGCGGCGGGCCTCGCGGAATGCGTCCACGGTGTTCTCGGGGCGGGTGGCCGACGCGCCCCGGTGGGCGATGACCGAGATCACGAGCGGAGCCTAACCCTTGTCAATTCCTCCATCGCGGCCTAGCATTTCCACGGCTTAACCTCGTCATCCCCCTCGTTTGACCGGGTCAAATCCCCCATCGGCACTCGTGCCGACAAGACCAACTAGAGGAGCTTGCGTGTCGATCCTTGCCTCGAGCCTCGCTTTGGGTGCTGCCGACTACCGGTGGCGTGACCATGCCCTGTGCCGCGACACCGATCCCGAGTTGTTCTTTCCCGTTGGAACGACCGGCAAGGCCATGGCTCAGATCGACCAGGCCAAGCAGGTGTGCGGCGAGTGCCCGGTGGCCATCCCCTGTCTCGAGTTCGCGCTCGACACGAACCAAGACTCGGGAATCTGGGGCGGCTTGTCCGAGGAGGACCGCCGCACCATCCGCCGCCAGCGGGCGGCACACCGCACCGCCGCCGCCGGCTGACCGACACGAAGTCACGCCCGCCGCGATTACGCCTCGAGCTCCACGGGCACGACGAGCTCGACCACGGTGCCCACGCCCGTCGCAGGGTCGCCGGGAGCGGTGCCGCCGAGTGCCACGTCGTCGAGGCCGACCTCCTTCAGATCGGTGGGGTTGGCCGAGCGCATCTCAATCGTGCCGTTCAGTTCGGTGGTCACGAGCGTGCGCACGATGGAGAGGCCGAGACCGGTCGCCGAGTCGATGTCGAAGTCCGACGCCACGCCCTGACCGTTGTCGGTCACCCGGATCGCGAGTCGAGTCTCGTCGTTGTCGAGCCCGACGATCACCCTGCCACCGTTGCTGCCCTCGGGGAATCCATGGTCGACAGCGTTCTGCAACAGCTCGGTCAGCACGACCGACAGCGGCGTGGCGATCGCAGACGGGATACGGCCGCCCTCGCCTTGCACTTCGAAACGCACCGGCCGATCGGGCGACTGCAGGCCTTCCTCGGCGAGCCGCAGCAGCGGCCGGACGATCTCGACGAACGTGACGTCATCGCCAGGCTCGCGCGACAGCGACTCGTGCACCAACGCGATGGTGCGGATCCTGCGCACCGACTCCGACACCGCCGATTTCGCCTCCGCGTTCGTGAGCCGGCGGGCCTGGAGCCGCAGCAGCGACGAGATGGTCTGGAGGTTGTTCTTGACCCGATGGTGAATCTCTCGGATCGTGGCGTCCTTGCTGAGCAGCAGGCGGTCGCGCTTGCGCAGCTCGGTGACGTCGCGCAGCAACAGCACGCCGCCGGTGACGTTGTTACCGGAGATGATCGGCACGCAGCGGCACAGCAGCGTCACATCCGAACCTTGCTCGAACTCCTCGATCACGGGCACCTTGCGCTCGAACGCCTGGCGCACAGGACCATCGTGAAAGCCGAGCTCGGCCAGCCGCATCCCGACAGCATTCGTGTGGATGCCGACACGGTGCAGCGAGGAGTTGGCGTTTGGCGATACGTAGCGCACGCGGGCGTCCTCGTCGACAGTCACGACTCCGTCGCCGACTCGCGGCGCAGCGCTGGAATCCTGCACCCTTCCGGGGAACGGGAACGATCCCTCGGCGATCATCGTTGCGAAGCGGTCGAAGATCGACATGTAGGTCCGCTCCAGGGCGCCGGCCTGACGGCCGGCGCGATCCACCCATTCCCTGGTGAGCACGGCGATGACCTCTGAGCGGTGCCGCACGGGGATGGCCTCCATGCGGGCCAGGTCGGGCAGCTCCTCCACCTGCACCTCACCCTCAGTGAGCTTGCCCGACTCCTGAGCCTGGCTCAGCACTACCCGCTCGCTCTCGTTGGCCCAGCTCCCGACCCAATCTGTGTCATAGATGGTCTGGGACGTCGACGGGCGTACCTGGCCGACGGTGAGCCAGTTCTCGTCTCCCGTGCGCACGTACAGCAGCAGGTCGGCGAAGCAGAAGTCGGCCAGCACTCCCCACTCCGACATCAGATGATGGAGGTGTGCCACCTGGTCGCGGTTCAGCGACGTGTGTTCACGAGTGAGGTCGGCCAGCAGCGCCATCGGTCAGAAGTCTGCCCCATCGTGCTGCTCACGCAGGTGGCGCGAGAGCGTGAACAGTCCCGGCACGTCGTTCACCTCGCCGTCGAGCGACGGTGCCGACAGCAGGCACGAGGTCAGCGCCGCCAGTTCGCTACGCCGTTCGGCCTCGCGGGTGGCGACGAGCGCGACGTCGTGGAACCGCGTGGCCACCTCTCCGAGCACCGTCGCAGTGACGTCGGGTTCGGCGTCGATGGCATCGGCCACCGACGTCACGAAGTCCTCGTCGTCGCACAGCACGGCCAGTCGGTTGGCGCTGTCGGCAGCCTCGTCGCTGCTCAGCGACGCCGGCAGCACGCGGTTGATCACGATGGCACCGAGCGGCAACTGACGGCGCCGAAGCTCTGCGGCCAGGAACGCTGCCTCGTGCGCCGGCGCCGTCTCCAGCGTGGACACCACGACGAACGCCGTGCGATGGTCGGCCAGCAGCGCCTCGACCTCACGCGCTCTGGCGACGAACCCCTTCTCCATAGCTTGGAACAGCACGAAGAAGTCGCCGATGTCGCGCAGGAACCGGGAGCCGAGCACGCGGTCGGCGACCTGGTAGAACGGCTTCGTCGCCACGTTGAAGATCCGCGACCGGTACGGCACGGTCAGCCACTTCAGCAGCCGGCTGCCGAAGAACTCGACCATGCGCGACGGGGCGTCGAGGATGTCGAGGGCGTTGCGAGACGGCGGCGTGTCGACGATGACCAGGTCGTAGTCGCCGGTGGCGTGCAGATCGTGCAGCTGTTCCATCGCCAAGTAGTCGTGGCTGTGCACGAACCGCGCCGTGATGTTCTGGTACAGCGGGTTCGACAGCACGGCTTCGCGTACCTTGGCGTCGGGAGCATGGCGGCGGATCAGCTCGTCCCAGCCGGCCTTCGTGTCGAGCATGGCGGCCCATAGCTCGCCCTTCGGCTGCTGGGGCAGGCCGGAGAATGCCTCGTCGGGGATGCGCACCGCTTCGTTGCCGAAGACCCCGATGCCCAGCGCGTCGGCAAGGCGTCGGGCAGGATCGACCGTGAGCACGAGCACGCGACCTCTCTGGTGGATGACGGCGGCCACGGCCAGTGCCGCCGCCACGGTGGTCTTGCCGACGCCACCCGAGCCGGTCACGAGCACCATCTCCTTGCTGGCCAGCAGCGCGTCGAGGGCGTTGGGGGCCGAGCGGCGGGTCGAGCGCGTCGTCTTCGCCACGATCAGGCTCCCGTGTCCAGCTCATCGGTCAACGCCTTGGAGACGAGGTTCACGACGCGCCGGCCCGTTGCCCGTGTGAACAGCTCGGGCACGTAGATGACGGGTACCTCCGCCGGCACCTCGTCGAGCGCATCTCGAAGCCGCTCGAGGTGGGTGGCGCCGACGCGGCGGCGGCGCTCGGTGATCATCGCCGCCTCGAGCACGGAGTCGACACCGTCACCAGCGGCTTCGGCGAGCACCTCCTCGGCATCGCCGAGTCGTTCCACGACATCGGCGTGGCGCCGATCGAACAAGGCTGGTAGCACGCGGTTGGCGACGACGGCGACCGGGCGCACGTCGGTCTCCTCGTCGAGCCGGTCCATCAGCTCGATGGTCTCGGTGACCGGCATCTCCTCCGGCGTGGTGACGACCACGACGCCGGTGATCTCGGGGTTGTGCAGGATGTCGATCATCCACTGCGTCTGATCCCGCACGAGCCCCACTTTCACAAGGTCGGCGATGACGGCCGGGGCGCCGATCTGGGCGACGATGTGGCCTGACGCCTCGGCGTCGACGACGACCACGTCGTAGTGGTGCTCACGCACCTCGTAACAGATCTTGCCAACGGCCAGGATCTCCTTCACGCCGGGGGCGGCATCGGCGACGAAATCAAAGGTTCGGGCCAGCGGTCCGATGCGACCGACGAACGGTAACTTCACGAACAGCCGCAGGTACTCGCGAAGCGAATCCTCGGTGTTCATCGTCATGGCGAACAAGTTCTTCTCGATCTGGCGCGGCTTGAACGCCAGCTCGCCGACATCGAAGGCGGCGGCCAGCGACCCCTTGGCGTCCATCTCACAGACCAGTGTGCGGCGGCCGGCTCTTGCCGACAGCTCGGCAAAGGCGGCAGCCACCGACGTCTTGCCGACACCCCCCTTGCCGGTGACGAAGACGAGTCCGAGCGCCGTGAGCGGGATCACCGCCGCTCAGCCACCGAACCCGATCCGGCGGCCACCGTCGTCGACGCCGAGCTCGACGTACACGATGCTGGCCGATTGCACCGCAAACGTGCGGCCCCGCTTGTCGGTGAGCCAGAGCACGCCGGAGTCGCCACCGAGTGCCGTCTCGACCTTGTCCTTCGTGGCGTCCCGCTCGTTGTCGGGCATCTCGATGGTGAGCTCACGGGGGGAACGGCTGACACCGATGCGTACATCCACCAGTACACCGTAACTGCCGCGATCTGTGAGCCACACGGGCGATGCCCGCATCCAGCTCTCACACTTGCGGGCGGGTTCGGCGAAGTGTGAGCCACACGGCTGATACCGGCACGCGACGCTCACACTTCTGGGGCGGGTCGGGCGAGCTGTCTTACGAGTTGGCGGCGAGGGCGAGGAAGGCTTTGCCGTGGTTTCTGGCGTGGCCGTACGTGAATGACGACGGCATCTCCACCGTGAAAGCCGTGCTGTTGGCGAACTTGCGGTTCACGTACGACGTGGCGGTACCGCCGCACGTGGTGCACGATCCGGTCGGCCGGATCGGGTAGCCGGTCAGCGAGGAGTACTGGCGCAGCAGGTCGTAGTTACCGACGGACCGATTGTCGTCGACGTGGCGGCCCACCTGGTGCCAGACGATCATCAGCCGAGGGCGGACACTGTCGAGGAATCCCTGCACGGCACGAGTCTCGGGCTCGGACGCCGCCTGAGGACCGCTGTACGTGCCGGTACCGGCGCCGCCGTACACCCAGTTGCCCGAGTTGAAGTTGCGGTTCAGGTCGACGCCGCGGGCGTTCGTACGCGCGTAGCTGCGCCAACCGTCAGGGTTCGCCGAGTCGATGACCCACATGTCGATGCCTTGCGGCGCGCCCTTGACTCGGAGGTAGGCGGAGATCATCGCCCCGCCGGGCTCGTTGCCGTGGATCTGGCCCATGGCGACGACAACTTTGCCGCCAGGGGTGCCGTAGCGCCAGGCCCTGATCTTGTAACCCCTGACCGACTCGCCGAGGTCCCTCGTCTCGATCGGGTGGTGTGTGGGCTCGTATTCGGAGAATCCGATGCCAAGAGCGCTCGCCGTGCGCGGCCCGACCACGCCGTCCGAGTTGATCCCCTCGTTCGTCTGGAAACGTTTCACAGCCGCAACGGTGTTCGTGCCGAAGTACGTGTCGATGCTCCCGTTCAGGTAGCCGAGCTCGAGCAACCGTCGCTCCAGGCACAGCACCTCGTCGCCGCGCGCCGTGTGCCGCAACGTGCGGTTCACGCGGCACGTGACGGCCTCGGCGTCAGAGGGTGTTGCTACCTCAGCGGCGACACCGAGCACCGAGCCGGCGAGCGCCGCCACACCGAGGGCGACGGCGATGAATCGAGCGCGGGCGACAAGCATGGGTGTGAACGTACTACTCCGGCTCGTTCGGGCCTTGGGTTCCGCTGCCTGTCCTTCAGCAGCGACAGCTCACGCAGGGTCGGAGGGCAGATCCGATGTCCCTGCGTCGCCGGTGGCGCCCTGCGTGATGGTGAAGCCGTCGGTCTGGGCCTGCACGTCCTCCCACGTTGGCGAACCGGTCGGCGTCTGCACCATCCAGCGGTGCC
>Ga0136625_1000321_pt1 | contig 14373 bp, 15 predicted proteins | sample AntDrymUQ4832306_2_FD_104672 | JGI IMG/M metagenome (GOLD analysis project Ga0136625, IMG submission 104672) | Polar desert sand microbial communities from Dry Valleys, Antarctica - metaG UQ483 (23.06) | ecosystem: Environmental > Terrestrial > Soil > Desert | place: Antarctica: Dry Valley...
CATCGCGACACCCGGCGGTGACGAAGTCGTATAGAGGAAGCCCGAGCCGGTTTGCGCCCAGGAACCAGGCGAATGATTCACGCATACGACCGAGATAATGATGATCGCCGGTGGCCAGATAGGCGCCGCGAAAGGCGAGCACGAACGCGGCGGCGTCGATCGCTTGCTCATCCGCATCCGGCTTGGTGCCCCCGCGGCAGTGCCATCCAGCGTTTCCCACGAGGGCCAACTGCCCATCCTTGAAACATACATCCTCCAGAAAGTCGAGCGCCTCGCGGGCAACGCGCAGGCTCGCCCGCTCGCCCGTTACCACGAGGGCCTTGAAGAGCGCCAAGGGAATTAATGCGTTGTCGTACGTGAGCGTCGGCTCGAACCAACGCCAATCGTCGGTGGCTTCCTGCTGGTAACACCTGACAAGCTTATCAGCCAAGCCTCCCAGGGTGGCCCGCGCCGCCGTGGCGGTTGGCTCAGCCTCTAGGAAGTTCGCCAAACCGAGCATGGTCAAAGCGGTCCCGCGCGGGCCGAGGTGCATGGTCGTGGACAGGGCTCGCTCGAACATCTCTCTTGCCAAACGCCTGCAGCCGTCGTCGGTCGCCAGCCGAACGCCGGTCCCCAGCGCCCAAATCGCTCGCCCGACGCAATCCTCCGATCCGGGATCAGCGTCGAAGGTCCGGTCGTACCTCATCAGGTTCTTGAAGCCGCCATCGTCGGTCTGTGAGCAATGCAGGTAGCTGAGGTACGTGGTCACGAGTCGTTTCGTCTCCGGCGAGCTGCTCAGGCGATCGGCTTGCAGCGCGACTATCAGCGCCCGAGCGTTGTCATCGACACAATAGCCCGTGCTTCGCGCAGGAACGCTGTACGTGGCGTGCTGGATGATCCCGGTGTCGTCCGTCATTCGCAAAAGGTGATCCAGGCGCAGCTCCGGGAGGCTGCTGGCCCGAGTAGGCTTGGGGCGAGCGGGGATCCCGGGCGCCTCTGTCATCACCCTTATCCCCAATTCGAGATAGGCCTCTCCGATGCGCGGCCAGACCATAGACCTGGTAAATTCGTAAGCGGAGGATCGCACACGGTTCAGCTCGGCGGGACAGCTCAGAAGCGACACCAGGGTCCTGCTCAAAGCATCGCTATCGCCGAATGGAAAGAGACACCCGCGCCCCGCCGCAAGGAGCTCCTGCGCATGCCAGTAGGGGGTCGACACCGCCGCCGCACCGGCACCCATGGCGTAGGACAACGCCCCGCTGGTAACCTGGGCCTCGTTCTGGTAAGGACTCACGAAGATGTCAGCGGCCTGAAGGTAGTTGCACAGCTCTTCGGTCGTCACGAACTGGTCTCGAAATATCACGTGGTCGCGTACGCCGAGCCTTTCGGCCTCCCCCTCGAGGGTCGTCCGGTACGCCTCGCCGTGCCGGCGGAGGATCGTGGGATGGGTTGCGCCGACCACGAAGTAAACGAGATCTGGAAACAACACAATCACCGCCGGCAAGGCGCGGAGCACCGTCTCGATGCCCTTGTTGGGACCCAGCAACCCAAAGGTCAGGAGCATTCGTTGGCCCGATACACCGAACTTCGCCTTCAGCCGCTGTTGGTCACGTGGTTCCATCTCGGGAATTCCGTGAGGAATAACCTGAATCTTCTGCCCCCGCACCCCATACGAGTTGCCGAGCACCTCCGCGGCGACATTGCTCATCACGACGATGCCGGCACACTGTCGTGCCATCCCCTGGACGATGGATCTTTGGGACTCGGATGGACGCTTGAGGACGGTGTGCAGCGTGGCGATCACCGGAACGCGCAGGGCAGTCACAAAGTCGAGAATATAGGCGCCGTCATCGCCGCCGAAGATGCCGTGCTCGTGCTGGACGCACACCCACCGCACGTCGCTGTAGTTCACGAACTCGGCGGCACGAGCGTAATCGCCCTTGACTCCCTGGCGGATCTCATATCGCACGTTCCCCGGATACTCGTACTGCCCTCCCGGATCGGTCACCGCAAGGGTTGTCGGGAACATGCCTTCACTAGCCATTGCGATCGCCTCGGCAAGGTCTCGCGTAAATGTGGCGATACCGCATCGCCGTGGTGGATACGTCCCGACGAACGCGATCGGCAAATCGGCTTCGGTGGATTTCACCCGGGGATCGTCCCTCTCCGACTGCTGCTGGCGCCCTGGTCTTCGACGCGCATTAGTGACCTGGTGGTGGATCATAGGCATGCCTTCCAGAGGCAAAGCATCGAAAAGTCAATGCGGTTTCGCAATGGGCAAAAGGATAAGACTTTCAATGCGATTTCTAAACCATGATGTAGGACAAGGATAGGGCGTTCCATGCCCCTTTTGCAACCGGTAACGCTTCGTGGACCGAACCGGGTGGTGGGGGCCCGCACCGGCGCGGGAAGGGCCGTTCGATGTGCCAGGGCGTCCTCACGTTCGGAGATCACCACCGAGCCTCGGGCGAACACGCAGCACCACTCTCGTCGGCCAGACGCAGTCTGCTCATGAGCGTGACGACGCGGATCAGGGTAGATCCACACACACCTCGGCGAGGGCTTTGCGCTGGGTGGTCGGTACCTCGGCCGGATAACCGTACCACAACAGCGCGACCACCGTCTCCACCGCCGGATCGGCCCATATCAGATCGTAGAATCCGGGATCGCGAACGACGCCTCCGGTATTCCACTTGGACCCGATACGCTCGGCCCACAGGCACAGCATCAGATTCTGGACGGCGCAACAGCAGGCGCCGTAGTCCTCGCGCGCCTGGATCGGATCGGGAGAGTTCTGGCAGGTCACCGCGGCCCAGCCCGGCATCGTGCGCCAGCGGGCGAGCTTGTCCGCCGCGGCCTTTGGACCCTTCTTGCGCTCCACCAGTTGGGCGTTGAGCACACAGACCGCCTCGGCGGTCTCGGGACCGAGCACGTAAAAGCGCCACGGCTCGGTGAGACGATGATTGGGGGCCCAGCGCGCCGCGTCCAGCGCCCGATCGAGCGCGTCACGCGGCGCTCGCTCGGGCCTAAACGCGTAGACGGTACGGCGTGAACGGATCAGCTGTGTCAGGGTCGATGCCGAGGGGGTCTTTTCCACGCGCCGCCGCCTCAACCGGTCGCCCTTCCGCGGCCGGGGGGTGCAGCATCACGAACACCTGCTTCATCTGCGCTAAAACTAGGCCCCATCCTACCAGCCACAGCCCCAAGGCCCCAAAACGGCGCATACCCTTGATGGCGCACACGAGGAAAAGCAAAACGGCGGGGAGACATGTGCCGGCTACGATAGCAACGATCTGCCTAGGCATATAGCCCCTCCCGTCCGCGTTCCGCAAGCTCGGCCATCGCATCGTCGCGCGTCAGAAAACGACCGTCTCTGACGAACCCCGCCACCACGGAGTCGCGGACGGCGGCCACGCGCCCGGCGGCGGTGCGCTGCACCACCAACTCGGGTGGCAGACCGTCTAGGAGGTGGACCGGTGCGGGACTGCCGTCAGGCAACCGGGAGAGATAGACGAGACCGGTCCGGCTGTCCAGAAATGCGGGCCGGAACCCAGCGCCGCGATTTTCCGCGCTCACCCCGCCGCTCCCGCGGTAGCGCCGGTTTTGTGTCCGCAGGCGCGCGAGACTCAAGAGACGCGCGGGCCGCCCGGTCGGCAGGGTCGCATTCGATATCGGTGTGGCCGTCAGTATATCCATCGTACACCTCCAAAACACTCTGGGGAGTAGAGGTGCATACCAAGTGCCAGCGATGCCTTCGGGTTGCGCCGAGCCACGGGGCCTTTCGGAAAATCTGCGACGCTCGCCGTCGCAAACGTGGGCCGCGCACGAAATCCTTATGTATTTCAATGCACTCCCCCCTATCCATTTGAGAACAGTGTCGCGTCCGCGTACCACCCGGACGACTTACGACGGTATTTTTTCACAATCCGAGTCGTGTGCCGGAACGGCTCGAATCGAGCGCACCGGATCGAGCTTCATCCGCGCAGCGCGGCCAGGGCCAGGTCGTAGTCCGGTTCGTCGGCGATCTCGGGAACGAGCTGCGTGTAGATGACCTTGTCCGCGGCATCCAGGACGATGACGGCCCGAGCAGTGATACCGGCGAGCGGCCCGTCCTCTATCAGCACCCCGTAATCACGGGCGAAATCCCGACTGCGCATAAGCGACAGCGAATTGACGTTTTCTGTCCCGTCCGCCTTGCAGAACCGGCTCATGGCGAAGGGCAGATCGGCGGACACCATGAGGAAGACCGCCTGGGGATGGTCCTTGACCGCCGTGCTGAATCGCCGCGTGGACATCGCGCACACCGGGGTATCGAGGCTCGGCACGATGTTGAGGAGCTTCTTCTTGCCGGCGTAGGTCGCGAGCGTGACGTCGTTGAGCGCGGCATCCACCAGAACAAAGTCGGGTGCCTGACTACCGATCGGCGGCAGGCTGCCGCTGGTGTGGATGGGGTTGCCTTTCAAGGTGATGGTGGCCATGGGTTCTCTCCGTTATTCGAATCCGTTATTGGGTCGTGGTTGGCTATTTCTCTTCCGCCAGGATCGCCGCGTACTCGTCCGCATCGAGGAGGCGTTCGAGATCGGCGGGGTTGTCCGGTCTCAGGCGAAAGATCCAGCCCTCGCCATAGGGATCGCGGTTGATGATCTCGGGCTCGCGTTCCAGCGCCGTGTTGACCTCGACCACCTCCCCCGATAACGGGCAATAGAGATCCGATGCCGACTTGACCGACTCTACCACGGCGCACTCGGCCCGCGCCGGGTAGGCCCCGCCCGCCTCGGGCACCTCGACGAACACCATGTCGCCCAGCGCGTCCTGGGCATGGTCGGAGATCCCGACCTGCACCGTGCCGTCGCTCAAGACGCGCACCCATTCGTGGCTCGTGGTGTACCTCAGGTCCTCCGGTATCTGACTCATGCGTCAATCCCCGCTAGGTTCGAAAGCCCCCGGTCCCCTGTCAACGTAGATCCCCGTTACCCGAGTGTGGCATAGCAGGGTTGGCCATGACGCACGAACGGGGGTCTTACCGCCTGGGCCGGGAGCCACTTGCCCCTGACCTCCACCCGCAGCGTTCGCGCCGCCCCGACCGGTGCTCGGGCGAGGCCGATGGATTTTCCCAGCACCGGCGAATAACCGCCACTCGTGACCCGTCCAGTCGCGGCGCCATCGGTCTCGACACGCTGACGCGCCCGCAGGACGCCTCCCTCTGCCAGCACCAGGCCGATGCGCGCCACGCGCACACCGGCCCGGATCCGGTCCTCCAGCGCCACCCGACCCACGAACCGGCGCCCCTCGGGCCCCATGGCCACGGTGCCGGCGAGCCCGCACTCCAGCGGCGAGATGTCCTCATCCATATCGGCGCCGTAGAGGTTCATCCCCGCCTCCAGCCGCAGGCTGTCTCGCGCACCGAGCCCCACGGCGGACACCCCGCTTTCATAGAGCCCCGCCCACAAGCCCGCCGCGTCACCGGCCGGGACCATGATCTCGAAGCCATCTTCACCGGTATAGCCGGTGCGGGCGACGCACCGGTCCGCCGTGAAGCACGCCGTATACGGTTTCAGACCCCGTGCCGCTTCCGCCAGCGCCGCCGGTAGCGATGGTAAGCAGCGCTCGCGCGCCGCTGGGCCCTGTACGGCGATCATCGCGAGGTCGCGCCGCTCCACGACCCGCACCGCGCGCCCCGCGGCATGTCCCTCCACCCAGGATAGGACCTTGCCACGGGTCGAGGCGTTACTCACCATACGGAACCGTTGCGCATCCCGGGCGTAGACGACGGTATCATCCACGACCCCGCCGCGCTCGTTGAGGAGACAGGAGTAGAGCCCCTGCCCCGGGGTTCGCAGCCGCCCCGTCTCGTTGGCCAGGAGCCAGCTCAGCAAGGCCGCGGCATCGGGTCCCTCCACATCCGTGATCATCATATGCGAGACATCGAACATCCCGGCGGCCCGCCGCACCGCCAGGTGCTCCTCGACCTGCGAGCCGTAATGCATCGGCAGGGACCAGCCGGCAAACTCCACCATACGGCCGCCGAGCTCGAGATGGAGGGCGTAGAGTGGCGTCTTGCGGGTCATGGCAGCACTTATTAGTAATTCTCAACTTCTCTATTAGTAATTCTCAACTTCTCATCACTTAATAATTCTCAACTTCTCATCACTTAATAATTCTCAACTTCTCATCACTTAATAATTCTCAACTTCTCATCACTGGGATGATCACGCGCCAAAGCGCAAAAATCAAGGCGATACGATCCCGATCCGAGCATCGAGCCCGCTCTCATCCGGCCACCGTCGGGGCACAAGGCGGCTAGGCACCGTGTTCCCGGATCGCCTCCCGGACCGCGGAGATGATCCGGTCTTGGACCAGCGGTTCCAGGTAGGGGTGCATCGGTAGGCTCAATACCTCACCGGCCAGGCGTTCCGCTACCGGCAGGCCTCCCAAGGGGCGCGGAAACCCGAGATACGCGCTTTGCAGGTGCAAGGGCTTGGGATAGTGGATGGCCGTCGGCACCCGGCGCGTCTCGAGGGCCGCGGCGACGGCGTCCCGGTGCTCGAGCCGGATGGTGTACTGGGCCCACGTGCTCACCGCACCGGGGACCACGCGCGGCGTCTCGGCCACATCCCGCAAGCCCTCGGAGTAACGCACAGCGACGCGGTTGCGTGCCGCGATCTCGTCCTCGAATATCGCGAGCTTTTCGATCAGGATGGCTGCCTGCAAGGTGTCGAGCCGCCCGTTGATGCCCACGCGCACGTGGTCGTATCGATCCGCGCCTTGGCCATGGGCGCGGAGCGACGTGAGCACCGCGACCCTCTCGGGGTCATCGGTGAATATGGCCCCGCCATCCCCGTAACAGCCGAGCGGCTTGGCCGGGAAAAAGCTCGTCGCGGTAAACCCGGCGAGCGTCCCGACACGCCGGCCGTCGCGGGCCCCGCCGAAGCCCTGCGCCGCATCGGCGATGACGCAAAGTCCCTGGGACGCGGCCACGGCCTCGATGGCGCGGTAGTCCGCCGGGTGGCCGAAGAGGTCCACTGGGATCACCACCCGCGGTTCCAGGCCCAAGCGGCGCGCTTCGTCGATCGCCGGGGCAAGCCCCTCGGGGTCGAGCAGCAAATCGTCGTCGCCGACGTCCACGAAGAAGGGCGTGGCCCCGAGCAGGACCACGGCCTCCGCGGTCGCGACAAAGGTGAATGAGGGCACGAAGACCGCCTGGCCGGGCCCGATCCCGAGGGCCATGAGGGGGAGCACCAAGGCATCGGTCCCGCTCGCGCACGCCACGGCGTGCCGCGCACCGCAAAACCCGGCCAGTCGTCCTTCGAGCTCCGCGACCTCGGGACCGTGGATGTACTGGCCGTGCGCGAGCACCCGGGCGATGGCCTGCTCGAGGCGATCCCGGATGCGGCGCTGTTGCGCGCCGAGGTCGATGAAAGGGATAGGCGCGGCGCCGGCCATCGCCCTAGGATATAGATCGGGTGGGTCCGAAATCGCGTCGCTCGGCGCCGGGTCTCTCCCGATCACGTTCATCTGGGCACCTTAAGCGCCCAGGCCGCAGCCCGTCAATCCGCACGGCGGCGACCGGGCGGGCCCGCCTGCACCGGCCGCTCGCTATAATTCAAGTATGCGATACCATGCTCGGTCCGGACTCGGCCCGCGTTCGTTTCGAGAGTGCCGGGGATGACTAGCCCGCTCTTGTGCCTCTCGTCGAGGCGGCTCACCCCGGGGTTTCCGGACCCGGCGCTGGCCCTGGAACAACCCCAGGGGCTCCTGGCACTCGGGGGCGATCTAAGTACCGAGCGCCTGCTCTCTGCTTACCGCCTCGGGATCTTCCCGTGGTACGAGGAAGGCCAACCGATCCTGTGGTGGTCTCCCGATCCGCGCTGCGTGTTCTACCCAGAGCGTTTCGTCCCCTCGCGCAGCCTCAAGCGCACGCTCCGGCACGGCGCCTTCGAGATCACCCTGGACCGCGATTTCGCTCGCGTCATTCGGGCCTGCTCGGAGCCACGTGGCCCCCTGTGTCAACATGGCGGGGGCACGTGGCTCAATGAGGCGATGATCGAGGCCTATGTCGGGCTGCACCACCACGGACGTGCACACTCGGTCGAGGCCTGGCATGAAGAACGGCTGGTCGGGGGACTCTATGGCGTCGCCATCGGCCAGGTGTTCTTCGGCGAGTCCATGTTCAGCCGCATCACCGATGCCTCCAAGGTGTGCCTCTTCCACCTGATGCGGTACCTGACGGCCTGGGGCTACCGGCTCACCGACTGCCAGGTCCGAAGCGACCACCTGGCGCGGCTCGGGGCCACGCTCATGCCGCGCCGGGAGTTCCTGGCCCGGATCGAACGCTTGTGCGCATCGGACGTCAGCGCGAGCGCCTGGAAAGACACACCGTGACCGAAGCGTTCGTCGGCTCGCGCGCGGCCTTCTATACGACCCCGCCACATGTTTGCAGTTACCTGCCGCCGCGTAAGGCCGCCACGTTATTTGCCGATCCGGCGCTGCCCAAGGATCGCGGGCTGTACTCGCTTCTGTCGGAGCAGGGATTCCGGCGCAGCGGGGTACATCTCTACCGGCCGAGCTGTCCGGGCTGTCAGGCCTGCATCCCCGTCCGCATCCCGGTCCAGGAGTTCCGTCCCCGCCGCAACCAGCGCCGCACCTGGGACGGCAATCGTGATCTGCACGTCGTTCCGGGCCGGGCCGGATTTCGTGCCGAATACTTCGATCTGTACCGGCGCTACCTGCGGGCGCGCCACCCCAATGGCGGGATGGACGACCCGAGCCCCGAGGGTTTCATGGATTTTCTCACCGCACCCTGGGCAGAGACGCTGTTCTACGAGTTCCGGCTCGGGGATCTGCTCCTGGCGATCGCCGTCGTGGATCGCCTGGAGCACGCCTTATCGGCCGTCTACACCTTCTATGACCCGGCGTGCCGGCAACGGAGCCTCGGTCGCTACGCCATCCTGCACGCGATCCAAGAGGCCAGGGCCCACGGGCTCGCGTGGCTGTATCTCGGATACTGGATCGCGGGATGCCGTAAGATGCGCTACAAGAACGAGTATCAACCCCTGGACTACTACGTGGGTGGCCGGTGGGAGCGCGCGCGGACGGTCAACGCCGGGCGCTGATCCCTTTGCGGGCCGGCCGGCTTTCAGGCACAATGCGCCCCGCCCAACCCACTCGTCTAGAACCGATATGCCGATACCCGCGAGCCCGACACCCGTCGTCACAGCCCGGCGCCGGTCGATTGCCCGACCTTGCCCCCCTCGCGGCCGGGCCGAGTGCCGCACGTAGATCGGCCAAGCGGTAGATTGGCCAGGCGATGGCAAAGGAAGAACACATCGAGATGGAAGGCAAGGTCATTGAAACCTTGCCCAATACCACGTTCAGGGTCCAGCTCGCCAACGGCCACGTCGTCATGGCCCATATCTCCGGAAAGATGCGCAAGCACTACATTCGCATCCTCACCGGTGACTCGGTGACCGTGGAGCTCACCCCCTACGATCTGAGCAAAGGGCGGATCATCTATCGAGCGCGTTAGGAGAGGTCGCCTCAGAGTTTGTGAAAAAACCGTCGCGAGCGAAGGGAGGTTGCATTCCGCCGGAGCGCAGGAACCGGAGTGTATGTTGAAATACATGAGGATTCCGAGCACCGCCGGAATGCGAGATACCGAGCGCAGCAGGTTTTTTCACAAACTCTCAGCCCGCCTGGTCTCTCCCCGCGGCGGGTAACCATTCCTTTTTCACGACCACGAGCAATCCGCGCGCGGCGGCCTCGATGCGATCCAAGGCCTGCTCAAACAGCTCGGCACCACCCCCATAGGGATCGGCGACCTCCATGGTGTTCCATTCCGGGGCGAAGTGCATGAGGAGATGGATCTTGTATCCCTTGTTCCGCGGACAGCGCGACAGCAGGGTCTCATAGTTGTAGCGATCGAGCGCAATGAGGCGGTCGAAGCGATGAAAATCGTCCGCTCTCAAGGCCCGGGCGCGTATCGTCCCGATCTCGATCCCCCGCCTGCGCGCGGCCGACACGGCGCGCGGATCCGGTGGCTCTCCGGCACGGTGCCGTCCATGAGTTCCCGCCGAGCGCACCTCGACGGCGGAGCCGAACCCAGACGCCGCGACGAGCGCGCTAAACACCCCCTCCGCGGTGGGCGAACGGCAGATATTCCCCGTGCAGACGAACAGGATCCTGAGCCTCGGCCCGCTCCCCCTCGCGGCCCCGGCGGCACGGCCACACGCCAGTGCCCAGACACTCCCCCACCGACGCCACCGCGAGCCGCCATCCTCAGCAGACACCCTGCAACCTCAGACACGTGTGTCCGCGGATCGGATAAGAAACCCGACCCCGCACGGCGCCCCGATACTGCCCGCTATTGACGAACCCGCACGCAACGTCTCGCGTCGCTGCGGGTGCGCCGCCGGTAAACCCGGACCTGTCAGACAACAACCGCTACATCTTCTGCGTGCAAACCCTTCTCCCCCTCCTTGATGCTGAACTCGACCCGTTGTCCATCCTGCAAGGAACGATATCCGTTGCCGCGAATCGCACGGAAATGAACGAACACGTCGTCACCCTTGTCGCGCTGAATGAAACCGTAACCTTTGGAGTTGTTGAACCACTTCACCGTGCCCGTTTCGCGTTCCGACATACTGTGATGACCTCTATGAGACTGACGATATACCCAACCGACCTGCATCGCAGGCGCCACTGGAGCAGGCCCATCGACCCCGGCTGCTAAACCTGTTCCCCCCCGTTGATGATTCTAGTGCGAGTCCTGTGTAGCTGTTTAGGCCGACGCCTCCAGGAACGGCACTTCTCTGACGCACTTGGTGCCCTTCTTTGGTGCATCGATCGCCTGGCGACGCGGAGAACGGAACTGACACGCGAGGAAGGTTTCGACGAGGCAACGCCCTGTGTTACCAAACCCACTTTTATATTGCTTACTTGGCACCCACGGGCACCGGGGACATCCATGGATAGGGGCATCCACGGGGGCATCAGACACGCCGACTTTCGTTCATTACCGCTTGCAGCCGCGCTGTGTAACTCGCCCGGCTACAATCGTTTAGCTTACACCCTACCTCTCATTGTGCAAACCTGTGCCCGGCCGCGGGCTGGCGGCGGGCAGGGCAGAGGCCGTTACGAGCCGCTGCCGGACACGGGCCAGATCGCCGGGGGTATCCACGCCGCCTTCGACCGGACCCGCGGCGATGGCAACGGCGATTCGATAGCCATGATAGAGGACACGCAGCTGTTCCAGGGCCTCGATCCGCTCGATAGCACACACCGGCAAGCGACACAGGCGGCGCAGGAAGCCGGCGCGATACGCATAAAGACCCAGGTGTCGGAACCACGTCCCTCGAGTCGGATCCAGCGACTCCGCGCGCACCTCGTCGGCCCCGGCGCGCGCAAAGGGGATGGGCGCACGGCTGAAGTACAAGGCATGGCCAGCGTCATCCATGACCACCTTGACGACATTGGGATCGAGAAGCTCCTCCTGTCTCGAGATCGGCGTGCACAGCGTGGCCATGGGCACATCCCGAGCGAGCAGAGCGGCTACCTCGGCGATAGCATGTGGCGGCATGAACGGTTCATCGCCCTGCAGATTGACGATGACGGCATCGTCGTCCTCCCCGAGGCGTGTCGCGGCCTCGGCGATGCGGTCCGTGCCCGAGGTATGCCCGGGAGCGGTGATGCACACCGTTGCACCGAAGGCCTCGGCGCGCGCCTCGATGCGCTCATCGTCGGTGGCCACTACCACGCGCGCCGCGCCACTCTCCCGGGCGCGCTCGAACACGTGTTGCAACATGGGCTTGCCCGCGATGTCGAGGAGGGGCTTGCCGGGTAGCCGCGACGAGCCATACCGGGCCGGGATGTACACCCGGAAGTGCAACTATGCGACCTCGTCCGCTGTCAGCTTGCGGGCCTCATCCTCGAGCATCACCGGGATCTCGTCGCGGATGGGATAGGCCAGCCGGCACGCCTTACAGACCAGCTCGGCCTCCGAGCGCCGGTAACCGAGCGGCCCTTTGCAGACCGGACAGACCAGGATGTCCAATAGATGTTTATCCATGACACTCACTCCGAAGAAGTTCGATGAGTCGTTGCTCGAATTCCGGGGGCAGATGCGCTGCTATCGGCAGGTACCAGTGACCGGGAGCCGCGAAGCGCCGGCATTTTACCGCGTCCTTCTCGGTCATGATGACCGGGAGCCCGTCGGCGAACGTGATATCGCCCCGCGCGAACCGATGGTGATCGGGATAGGGGTGAGGGATAACCCCCAAACCCAGGGCGGCAAGGGTCGTGAAGAAGCGCTCTGGATGCCCGATCCCCGCGACCGCGTGCACCACGCGTCCCTGCCACGCCGTGGCCGCGAGCGGCTGGTCGTCCGCGAGTGAACAGAGCGACAACGCCCGGCACTGCATGGGGTAGACGACGCACCCCGGGACCCGATCAGGGGCGAGGTCTCGAATGACATCCGTCCCCCCCCGCCCGCCGTTCTCCACCACCAGATCCACCGACGCGAGGCGGTGGAGCGGCTCTCGCAACGGACCCGCGGGCAGGAGCCGGCCGTTGCCGAAGCGCCACACTGCGTCGATGACGGCGATCTCGAGATCGCGGTGGAGCGCGAGGTGCTGCAGGCCGTCGTCGCTCACGATGACATCGCAACGCTCCGAGAGGATCTGAGCGGCACGGTAACGGTCCGGCCCGGCGACCACCGGGCAGCGGCCCCGTCGGGCGAGCAGCACCGGCTCGTCCCCCACCACGGCCGGATCGCTGTCGGTACGCACCTCCTGGGGCCACACGCCTGCCTCGCCCCCGTAGCCCCGCGTGACGATGCCCGGTCGGTAGCCATGGCGGCGCAGGCATTCTGCAAGCCACACCACGAGCGGTGTCTTCCCGGTCCCCCCCACGGTGAGATTGCCCACCACGACGACCGGCTTAGTGCAGCGCGACACGCGCCTGAGCCCCGCCCGGTAGGCCGCGCGTCTGAGCGCCACGCCCGCCCGGTAGAGCCAGGATAACGGCGCGAGCACGAGACCCAGAGGGTGGCCGCCGTACCAGATGGCCTGGGCGAGATGCGTCAGCGGCACATCCGTTCTAAGCTATCGCTCTCCGCGGGACCGCCATGCGCTGCCCCCAACGCAGCCGACATCAGGCGCTATAATCCCATTCTGATTCTCTGATTCAGGCATTCCAATTCAGGCGCCGCGATTCAGGCGCCGCGATGCGAATACGGCCATGACGAGCTCCCCTCTCCCATCCCTGGAGACCTTTCAAAACCCCAAATCGGATCGGGATTATCTCATCCGCATCCGCATCCCCGAGTTTACCTGCCTGTGTCCCAAGACCGGCCAGCCCGATTTCGCGACCCTGCGGCTTGCCTACGTCCCCGATCACCATTGCCTGGAACTCAAGGCCCTGAAGCTCTATATCCGGTCCTATCGCGAGACCGGCGCCTACCACGAAGACATCACCAACCGCATCCTCGACGACGTGGTGTCGGCCATCCGCCCGCGCTTTGCGCGGATCGAGGCGCGGTTCAATGTGCGCGGCGGATTGTACACGACCGTGATCGCCCACTACCAGGCGCCGGACTGGGCCGCCCCACCCGGTCTCGCTCTCGGCTGAGCGGCAGCGGTGAACCCCGCGCGGGAGTTGGCCGATGGGTTTCGATATGCGTTTGTCGGCGTGCGCCTCATCGGTGCGGCGGGGATCCGGCGCTACGTCGCGATCCCGTTGGTCATCAACGCCCTGATCTTCTACTTCGCCGCACTGTATCTCGTAGAGCGCTTGACCGGGCTGGCACAGCGCTTTCTTCCCGACTGGTTGCAGTGGCTGTTCTGGCCGGTGGTCATCCTCTCGGTCATGGGGATCGTGTTCTTCGGCTTCACCTTCCTCGCCAATCTCGTCGCCACACCGTTCAACGGCCGCCTCGCCGTGGCCGTCGAGAAACGCCTCACGGGACAGCCACCCGCGGACCCCGCGAGCGGCACGGGCCTGTTACGGCAGGCGCTCACGGCGTGGCTATCCGAGCTTCGCAAGCTGGCGCATGCGGCCCTGTGTATCATCCCAGTGACGATCCTGTTCTTTGTACCGGGGCTGCAAGCCATCGCGCCGCTCTTGTGGTTCGTGGTCGCGGCCTGGCTCCTGGCACTGGAATACGCAGACTATCCGATGGCCAATCATGGCCTCGACGTGCGCGCCCAGCGGGCGCTCTTGGCCGAGCAGCGGCCTTTGGCGCTCGGCTTCGGCCTCGCGGCCTTGTGCATGACCCTCATCCCCGTCGTGAACTTTATCGCCATGCCGGCGGCCGTGGCCGGCGCGACGGCGCTCTGGATCGATCGGCTCCGACCTGTCCGCCCGCCGGTATCGCGCAGCATTCCGTCCCCCGGCTAATCG
>Ga0136625_1000322_pt1 | contig 14373 bp, 10 predicted proteins | sample AntDrymUQ4832306_2_FD_104672 | JGI IMG/M metagenome (GOLD analysis project Ga0136625, IMG submission 104672) | Polar desert sand microbial communities from Dry Valleys, Antarctica - metaG UQ483 (23.06) | ecosystem: Environmental > Terrestrial > Soil > Desert | place: Antarctica: Dry Valley...
CCGTACCGGCGTGTGGTCCACGGCCGCCCCGATACCCACGCCGCGCGATCACATCGGCGTCTCGGAGCTCGGGGGCAAGATCTTCGCTGCGGGTGGACGTCAGGAGCGGGACTACAGCCTGGGGGCGCTCGAGGTCTACGACACCGCCGAGGACCGCTGGACCAAGCTGCCCGACCTCCCGCGCCCGGCCAGCTCCTTCGACTTCGTCCGCGCCGGCGACCGCCTGATCGCCGTGGGAGGAGGGGACGCCAACGCCAGTCCCTACTGGATCTCCGGTCAGACCTGGTCGTACGAGCCGCGCAGGCGCCGCTGGACCCAGCTCGAGTCCACGCCCGTGCCGAAGCACGGCTACGCCGCCGCCATCGTGGGTGACCGCCTCTTCGTGTTCGGCGGGTCACGGTGTGGCGCGTTCCGGGCGACCGACAGCGTGGAGTCAATGCGGCTCCGGCGTGGCTAGCGCCGCGGCACGGTGACCGACCGCCGGATCACGCGACGGCAGCTCGTGGCTGGCGGTGCCGCCGGGGCCGCGGTGGTTGCCGGCGCCGGCTACGGGCGCTTCGCCGTCGGCGACGAGTTCGAGGAGAAGGTCGCCGAGGTGCTCGGAGTCCCCACCGACGTGGCAAGGACGCTGGCGCAGGCGGCCCGGGAGCGGATGGGCAGTCCAGACTATGAGCTGGCCGCCGCCGAGTTCGTGGCCGTGACGACGTTTCCGACCGGCCAGGTGGCGCCGCAGCGCGCCCTCAAGCGGGTCACGTACCGGCTGCTCTCCAACATGATCGCCGACTCGAGCGAGAACCTGACCTACCTGGGGCTGCGGGCGCCGTCAAGCGGCGGGGCCTGCGCCGGACTGCTGCGTTGACCCCTCCGCGCGAAGAGGCGGACGTCGCCGTGATCGGCTCCGGGGTCTGCGGACTGCTCGTGGCCCGCGAGCTGCTGCGGGCGGGACGACAGGTGACGGTGGTGGAGCGCGGCGGCCTCAAGAGCCACTCGAGCCAGCTCGAGGACGGCGAGCACGAGCTGGACATAGCCTCGGCGAAGCCCAACCACGAGTCGCACCCCGACGTCGCGGAGTATCCCTGGGACTACGTCTACGGCGTGGGCGGCGCCTCACTGCATTGGGCAGGAGTGGCACCACGACTGCTCCCATCCGACTTCGAGCTCCGCAGTCGCTACGGCGTGGGACGGGACTGGCCGATCGACGCCGAGGAGCTCGATCCCTACTACGAGGCGGCGGAGCGGGCGCTGGCGGTCTCGGGCGGTGGCGACAACCCGCTGTTCGCGGGGCGGAGGCGCTACCCGTACCCGGCGCACCCCTACGCCCCGGTCGATCGCCTGATCGCACCGCTGATGGAGCCGTACTTCCCGCTCGCGCAGGCTCGTCCGACAGAGTCCGTGAACGGGCGCCCGGCGTGCTGCGGCTCGGCCACCTGCGAGCTCTGCCCGGTGAACGCCCGCTACTCGGCGCTTCACACGCTCGATGACGACGCCCTGCTCCGCCGGCCGGGGATGACGCTCCTCGAGCGCACGGTGGCGGCGCGGGTCCGTGCCGGGCCCGGCCGGGTCACCGGCGTCGATTGCATCGAGAACGGAGGCCGCCGCTTCACCCTGAACGCCAGGACGGTGGTGCTCGCGGCGAACGGGATCGAGAACGCCGCCATCCTGCTGCGCTCGGAGCTCGGCGACGAGAACGTGGGCAAGTGGCTCTACGACCACGAGCACCGGCTGATCTACATCCGGGTGAACCGCTCCGCGCGCCACGGACGTGGGAGCTCGCTCGCCACGGGCATCAGCTACGCCTACGCCGAGGGAGAGTTCCGGCGGCGGCGAGGCTCGCTGATCGTGTACCCCTACAACCCCGGCCGCCCCGTTATCCTCGACCTGAGGGAGGAGCTGCTGCAAGGTGGCCGCGGGCGGGCGATGCGCGACCGCCTGCGCGAGCGCTTCGACCGCACGCTCGTGCTCGACACGCTGGGTGAGGACCTTCCGCTGCGGGAGCGCAGCGTGGAGCTCTCGCCGAACAAGGACTCCTTCGGGCTACCGCTCAACCGCGTCCGCTACCCCGCGGACTCCGAGTACCTCGAGCGGGGACGGCGCGAGGTCTACGCGGACCTCGAGCGGCGCCTGCGGCCGCTGGGCGGAAGAATCGAGAAGGCGTCCCCGGTGGCCCAGGGGGCGCACCAGCTCGGCACATGCTTCATGGGGGAGCGCGACGGCGTGGTGGATCGCGACCAACGCCACCATCGTCTCTCGAACCTCTACGTGGCGGGCGGATCCGCCTTCCCCTCCTACTCCTCGCACCACCCCACCCTCACCATCGCCGCCCTGGGGATCAGGCTCGGCCGTCACCTGGTGGCGGAGGGGTGAGCGACGGAGGCTCGACGCGCACCGTGGCGTAGCCCGCCAGGAACCACAACAGCGACGCGAGCGCATAGTGACCGCCGTTGAGCCAGTTGCCCAGGTTCACGGTCAGGACGCCGAGGATCGCGAGCACCAGGACATCCCCCGTGGCGACGTATCCGGAGAGGGCGCGCCAGAGAGTCAGCAGGACGATCGCCGCGAACAGGAGGCCACCGACGAGTCCCAGGGAGACGAAGGCGTCGGCGAGGTCGTTGTCGGTCTCGATTCCCTTGCCGCCCTCCCTCTGTTCCCCGGCGATGGTGGCGGCTGCCGTGCCGTGCCCGGCCGGGTTGCGAAAGCCCTCGGCGACCCCGTTGCCCAGGCTGGCCCAATGGGAGAGGGCGGTGGACGTGTCCTCGTCGAGTGGGTTGAGGATCCCGCCGACGTTGCGCTCGACGATGGCGTCCCCGTATAGGCCGGCGGCGCGGTCGATGCGCGGGCCGAACGCCTGCGCGACCAGCAGGGTGCCGGCCACACCGACGATGCAGACGACGGCCCCGAGGACGATGGTGCGCATCCTCACCGCGCTCAAGAGGACGAGCGCGAGCAGCGCGAGCACCATCGACGAACGCCCTCCGGCGAAGAACGTCGCGATGGCGAGGAAGGGTGCGGCGAGGGCGAAGACGATCCGTCCGTGCAAGAAGAAGGCTCCGGCGATCGCGAGCGCCGCACCGACGTATGCGCCGTACTCGGTGTTGCTCGAGAACGTGGACCACGGACGGATGACGTTGTCGCCGCGATCCCCCACGAAGAGCGCGGCGTAGCCGGTGACCTGGAGCCACTTGAAGTCCCAGGACGGGAGCGAGCCGACCTCGGTCTGCCAAAGTCCGTACACGCCCGCCACGAGGGCGACCACGACGCTCGCCCCCGTTACGGCGGCGACCGTGCGCCGGTCCCCCAGCTCGCGGCCGACGAGGAACCAGACGAGCGGCACCGCCAGGAAGATCAGAGCGGTCACGTTGGCGGCGATCCCGTTGTCCGAGACGGGGTTGAACACCTGGAGAATCACCACCGCGAGCAGGGCGGTGACCAGCTTGACCAGGAGGTCCCCTCGAAGCCGCGGGTGCGGGCCTGCGAGCACGTGGACCAGCAGGAACGCGGCCACGGCCGGGCCGACGAGGATCAGCGGGTCGTTCGAGGTCCACGCCGAGTCGAAGATGAGCAGGCGTCGAGCGAGAGCGAGGAACGGCAGGAACAACAGCGTGAGGACGGCTGCCGCACGGGGCCAACGGATCCCCACGACGAGCAGGTTGCCGACGAGCGCCGCGGCCAGGAGGGTCCGGCGGAGCTCCGGGAACTCGATGGTCGCCCATCCGGCGAGCGCCGCTGCCGCCGCCAGAGCGAGCCCTCCGGCGAGAGCAGCCACCGACGGCAGACCGGACGTCGGGCGCCAGTGGAGTACATCCGCGCGTATCTGTGCGCCGTTCATTGCGTCACTTCCCGGCTCAACCTCGTCCCTGTCCGTCGTTTCCCCTGCGTATCGCGGAGACAGCGGGCGATCGCGGAGCACCGTCTCGCCCGAGCCTCCGTTCGCGCCGGTGGGTCAGGATATCGTCCACTCGCGCAAGTGAACCGCCTTGCCACACACTCGGCGCGGGATCGCCTGCCACGTCTGCGAAGCCAGGCGTCCGCCCTGATCGGCTCGGGTGCGCTGCTCCTCGTCGCCGGCGTCGTCGCCGCCGTGCTCGGACTCCTCGGACGGGAGCCGGGCGGCGTCCTCGACAACCCGATCGACCCCGCTCAGCAGACGGCGGTCGACTTCGCCGAGCGCTCGCACTGGCTCCAGCCGTGGCGCGCCTACCTCGACACCGTCCCCGCCGCCCGTGCTCGAGAGGGGATCGGGATCAACTTCAACGTCGAGCCCGACGAGGCGCCGGCCGTTGCGCGCCTGCTCAGGCGCAGCGGCTTCGCGCGGGCGCGCGTCGAGTTCGGGTGGGACGCGATGGACTACGGCGAGCCTTCGCGCCTGCGGGATCCGGCCCGGCTCCGAACGATCCTCGGCGCGCTCCGCGCCAACCGCCTGCGACCGCTCATCCTCCTCAACGCCAATCACGGGGCTCCCGGGCCCTCGCGACGCTTCGACGCTCGCATCGTCCGGGCGGCCTCCCGCGGCAACCGGCGACTTCGGCTCGACCGGACCACCGCCCGGGCGGTCGTCCCCGGTAGGAGCGGGCTCGACGCGACGGACGGCAAGGCGGCCGACGTGCTGTTCACGGCGGTTCGGAGGGACGGCCTGGCCACGCTCTCGAAGCCGCTGCCCCGAGGCCTTCGGGCCGGGCCCCACCGGGCAACGACCCTGCGCTACGCGCCCTTCGGACCACCGACGCTCCCGAACGGGCGCCCGAACCCCGCCTTCGAGCGGACGCTGCGAGGCTGGCTCTCCTACGTCGGGGCAGTCACGCGCGAGGCCCGCCGCGTGCTCAAGAACGACGAGTTCGACGTCGAGGTCTGGAACGAGCTCTCGTTCGGCTCGGACTTCCTCGACGCCGACGAGTACTACGACCCTCGGCGCGCGCGTGGCACGGGAGATGCGGAGCGTACGATCCTGAGCCGCACGGTGGCGTGGCTCCGCGACAGGAGTCACGGCGTAGCCGGCGTCGGCATCGGCAACGGATTCGCCAGCCAGCGACCGTGGGACTCGGGCGATACCAGTCCGCCGGGCCTGACCGCGATCGACAAGCATCCGTACTACCCGAGGCGGCGCTTCCCGCTCCAGTCCGCGTTCGGCACCGTGGTCCCGCTCGACGCCTTCGGAGAGCCCAGCTTCGAAGCGGTCCGCGAGCCCGACGGAGACGTCGAACGGGTGGACCGCTTCACGCCGACCTACGACTCCTTCTTCCCCGAGCAGGCGCTCACGGCGATCGAGACCGAGCACATGGTGCGAGACCTCTCGCCGATCACGACCAGCCTCGACGGCACACCGCACGGTCGCCGCACCGCCCCTCCGGGCGCCAGGCCGCCGCAGGTCTGGGTCACCGAGACCGGGCTCGATCCCTCGGGCGCCGACCCGAGCGATCCACGAGAGACCGGGCGGCGCTCGCCCGGAACGCCGAGCGGCAAGGCCCTGGATCGCCTGAAGGCCAAGGCCTCGCTGCGCTACCTGGCCGCCTTCCTGAACAAGGGGGTCTCCGCGGTCCACCTGTACGCCGCCAAGGACGCGCCGAACGGCGAGCGGTTCGCGCTCGTGGCTCCCGAGTTCTTCGGGCGGCTGCGGAAGGGCCGGAGGCCCTACCCCGGCGACGCGGCCGGCGGCGACACCCCTCGCGCCGTCCGGCGACTGGTCTCGGCCCTTCGCGGCGGCCCTCTCGAGCGGTCGCGGCGCCTGTCACTGCTCTCGGTCGCCGACTCGCACGACCATCGTCAGTTCGACGGGGACGGAACTGCCGCCCACCCCCCTCTGCTCAACCGGGAGGTTCTCGCCTTCTTCCCGTTCCAGGTGAGCGATCACCGCTTCGTGGTCCCCGTCTACGTCATGACCCGCAGCCTGGCCACCGTCTATCGGCCCCGGGCGCCGGGGACGGACCAGACGCGCTACGACCTTCCGCCCGCGTCCTACCGCCTCGAGATCGGAGGGGTCGACGGAGGCAGGTTGACCGCGAGTGCTTCGGATCCGCTCACGGGAGCCGAGGTGGACGTGAGGATCGTGACGCGGGAGCGAGACCGCGTCGTCCTCGAGATCCCGGCCACGGACTCGCCCCGCCTGCTGTCACTCGCCGACGCGCCCTGAGGCGCGGCCACCACTCTCAGTAGTAGCCGTACCCGTAGGACTCGGCGCCGCCGCTCGCGAAGTTGGCGACCACGCCGAAGGCCGGGGCGTCGACGCGCTCGAGCTGCTCGCGCAGGTTCCTCGCCTGTCCGCTGGTGGTCGCCCCGACCTTGCCGACGACGATCACCGCGCTGACCTGCCCCATCAGGGGGATGGCGTCGGACACTATGGCCGCCGGCGGCGAGTCGATGACCACGAGGTCGTACGCCGCCTCGGCCTCGCGGAGCACGGCCCGCATGCGGTCGGAGTCGATCAGCTCGCTGGGATTCGGCGGAACGCGCCCGGCCACCAGCACGTCCATGGTGTGCGTGGCTCCGGTCCCGTTTGATCGCCGCACGACCGGGATCCGGAGGACGGCGTCGGCCAGCGTCGCGTTGCGCTCAGAGAGGAGCATGGACAGACCGGGCTCGTCGCTCGAGAGACCGATCAGCGTCGCCAGCCGCGGCCGCCGGATGTCGGCGTCGATCAGGAGGACCTTGCCTCCGGTGGAGGCATCGGCGCGCGCGAGGTTGAAGGCGATGGTGCTCTTCCCGTCCGCGACGCCGGCCGAGGTGATGAGCACCGAGCGAAGCTCACGCTGGGCGTTCACGTAGCGCAGGTTCGCGCGCAGCATCTGGAAGGCCTCGGCCTCTCGCGCCGGCAGGCTGGTCCGGCCCTGACCCTTCTTCGAGTCCAGCGCGCGGCTCTTCGGCACGTCGGCGAGGACCGGTAGCCCCGTCGCCCGCTCCAGATCCTTAGGGTCGCGCAGCCGCCGGTCGAGCTGCTCCCGCAGCAACGCGGCGCCGATGCCGAGCAGGAGACCGGCGAAGCCCCCGATGAGCGCGTCCCGCAAGGGCTTGGGCGAGGTCGGAGACGCGGGCGCGCTCGCCTTCGACAGCACCTCGGCGTCACCGGTCTGCAGCGAGGCGGCCTGGCGCAGCGAGGAGAGGCGCTGCTCGAGCTGCTGCACGGCCACCTGGTCCCCCGCGGACTGGCCGGAGCCGAGGGTCCTCCGCGTCCGCTCCGCCGTCTGCAGGGCGCGGCGGATCTTCGCGATCGCGGTCTCGCGGCGGTAGGCGATGTTCTCGCGGGCGACGGTGTTGGCCACGAGGGCCGCGACCCGAGGGCCCGAAGCCTCGGCGGTGATCGTGACGACGTCGGACTCCGCCGCGGCTACCGCGGACACCCGGCGCACGGCCTCCTCCGCGGGGGCCCTGCCCCCGAGCGGTCGCACCAGCTCGTCCTCGACCCGCGCGAGGATGGGACCCGCGAGCACCAGCGCCTCGCGGTCCGCCGCGGTGCCCGGCAGAGGCGACCCGAACTCGGACCCGGTCGGAGAGGCGCCGCTCCCGCCTCCACGGGTCCCGTCCGACCCCCTTAGGAGGAGCGGGGTCGATGCCGCGTAGATCGGCTCCTGCGAGACGGAGATCGCGAAGCCGGCCGCGGCTGCCACGACCACGGCGAGGAGGATGAGCAGAAAGCGCCGCCGCAGGAGGCCGAGCACCATCGCGATATCCATGCTTGCTTGCCCCTGCTTCCCGAGAAATGGTTCTGGAAGGCGGTTACTTCCCGTGGTCCGCCTGCGTGTGGCGCATCGACCCTAGATGAGCACCTACGAAACCCGGCGGACTGTAGCGCACCTCACGCGTCCCGCAACCGGGATCCGAGCGCATCTCCCCGCGCGGCGATCGCGGTGGCGACGGCCCCGAGGCGCCCCTCGACCGCGACCCTGAAGCTCCCGAGCGTCCCTCGGCGGTCCGGGGCGCGAACCAACCGCTCGCCGGCGAGGAGCACGCCGGGCGCGTTGCGGGTCCCCACGAGCAGTCCGTAGGCGAGGGCAAGAGACTTCTGCCACCACGGCAGCCAGCGCAGGAGGAGGTAGGTCTGGTTGTGGACGTCGTTCCGGAGCGCGTCGGGCGACTGGCGACCCGGCCGGTGTCCGGCGAAGCGCTGGGAGCGGTAGTGGTCGACCTCCACTTCGGGGTCGTAGAGGAGCTTCCAACCCCTCCGTCTCACTGCGAAAGCCAGGCCCAGCTCCCAGTGGGGCTGCGCACCCGCGCCCCAGAGCCGCTCGTCGAGGTCGATTCCCTCCAGTGCGGCCCGCCGGTAGCTCATGTTGGCTCCCTTCAGCAGGTCGACCTCCCTGGGCGCTCCGACCCCCAGGTGGTGGTTGCCGACGACGCGGCCGTACCAGCGCACCTTCCCCACCGTTCTCCTTCGGGCGGCGGGTACGCCCGGAGGCGGCGGGGGATTCCCCCTGTGCACGGGCTCGTGGACCCGGTCCCGTCCCCCCACTCCGCCTACTCCGGGGTTCGTCTCGAAATGCCGTTCCAAGCCCTCGAGCCAGTGCGTCCGCGGTGCCGCGTCGTCGTCGGTGATAGCGATCACCTCACTCTCCGCGGCCGCCAGACCGGCGTTGAGGGCAGCGACCACGCCAGGCTCGGCGACCGTAACGGTTCGGAGCGCGTAGGCGCGGCGCGGTTGCTCACGGAGGACGCCAAGGCTCTCGCTGTCCGCTGGGCGCACCACGACGAGCACTGACTCGGGCGGCCGGGCCTGCCTGTCGAGAGCGTCGAGGCAGCACCTCAGATCCTCGGCGCGACGGTAGGTCGGAATCAGGACGGAGATGTCCACGCCGTTCACCGCCTCGCTTGATCGAGGGCGTGCCGGTAGGCAGACTCGTGCGCGTCGACCACCCGCGGCCAGGAGAAGTCCCATGCCCGCCTCCGGCCGGCGGCGGCCCACCGGTCCCTCTCCTCCTCGTCCGTGAGGAGCCTGACCAGGGTCGAGGCCAGCTCGTCCTCGCCGACGACGAGCCCGTGGCGGCCCTCGGCCAGGACCATGCGTGAGCCCGGGTTCGGCGTGGCCACGACGGGAGTCCCGTTGGCCATGGCCTCGATGTACGGGATCCCGAACCCCTCGTAGGTGCTCGGTAGGCAGAAGACCCAAGCGCGCCGGTACAGGCCCGCGAGCTCCTCGTCCGAGGGGAACCCCAGCCACCGCACGCTCGGGGACGGCTCGCAGCGGTCGCTGACCATCCAAAGCTCGGCGTCGGGGCAGTGAGGGAGGACCGACTCCACGATAGACGTCGCGTAGCATCTCCCCTCGCTTGCGGCCTGACCAGGTCCCGACGAAGAGGACAGACGGCGTGTTGCTCTTGGCGTCGGAGAGCTTGTCCGGGACCTCGGTTCCGTTGGGAAGCACCCCCTGCGTGTGCCACAGGCGCTCGGGCGTCGCGTTCACCCCGTACGCGGCGGTGGCGAGGCGCGACGACAGCGCCTCGAGCGGATAGGTGAAGAGCTGTCGCGCGCGGCGAAGCCACCGCGTCGAGTGCCTGGCCTCGGAAAGGGCGGAGCCGTGCAGCGTGCGAACGGTGGGAACCCTTCGACGGACGTAGAACCAGTCGTCGCCGTGGAGGTGGAGGACGTCGACCCCGTCGACCTCGAGGCGATTGAGCAGCAAGGGGACGAGGAACATCCTCGCCGGTGTGCTGCGGGCGACCCAGGCGGGCCCGAGCCTGCGGTGGCGGTACGACGCCCCGGGCGGAGGCGCGGTGAAGGACAGCACCGAGATGTCGTGGCCGCGCGCGACGAGCTGGTCAGCGAGCCGGTGCACCATCGCTTCCACGCCCCCGGTCTTGCGTCCGGCCTTCGGGAGGGTCGCATGGAACAGGCCGATCCTCACGGACGCTCGTGGACGGCGTTCAGAGCCTGGAGGCGGCCCGCCCGCCGCGGCGGGTTTCGCGAACATCGAGCGACTCCACCGCCGGAGTCCGCCCCGAGCCCACGCAGGGACTGCCCTCGAACACGTAGACCCGGCCGCCGAGGGTGGCGACCGAACCCGAGTGGCGGGCCAGGTTCAGGTCGGGCAGCCGCCGCCAGCTCGACCGCGCCGGGTCGAAGGCCCACGCGGCCGGGGTCACCCAGCCTCCGCCCAGCTCCCAGTCGTCGCCCTCCTCGTCGCCGCCGATGGCGAGGACCTCGCCGCTCGCCGCCGTCACCCCCGCACCGCCGGCACCGACGGGGACGGGCGGCAGCCTCTCCCACCGGTTCTGCGCCGGGTCGAAGCGCTCGAAGGCGCTGGAGGAGAAGTCGTCGGTCTGGCGCCCCCCGACCACGTAGAGCTTGCCGTGGAGCGTGGCGGCGGAGGTATGGTGTCGGGCCGTCGGGATGGGGGGCCCGAAGCTCCATCGGCTCTGAGCGATGTCGTAGACCTCGAGCGTGTCGTACGGCTTCGCGAAGATCTCGGGGTAGGTCGAGGGCGCTCCACTCGCCACGTAGAGACGCCCGTCGATGATGCCCCCGGCGTGTCCGCCGCGGGCGATGCGCATGGACGGCAGCTGCGCCCACCTCCGGCTCTCCGGCGAGTAGCGCCAGACCAGATTGACCGGCTTGCCGTCGAGATAGCCGCCGGCGACGTAGAGCTCCCCTCGATGGGCCGCGACGACCGCATGGTCGACGCGGGCGGGCATCGGAGGAACCCAGTCGTAGCGTCCGCGGGCGGGATCGTGAGCCAGCACCATGTCGAGCGACCGGCTCGTCGTGTCCTGTCCCCCGGGCAGGTAGATGCGCCCGCCCAACGTCGCGCCCTGCACTTCGGACCGCGCGAGCGGAGAGGAGGGCTCTCGCCGCCAGTCGCCGGATGCGGGCCGGGGTCGGCGCGGCGTACGCACGTTCCGGCGGGCAGCGCACGGCAGGGGCTTCGGCCGCATCTCCTTGAGACCCAGGATCTCGCGCACCTTGGGTCCCGGCAGCGAGGGACCGATTCCGGTCGACAGCTTGAGGACCACCAGCCCGACCAGGACCAGGCCGACGACTACCACCAGTCGGCGCATCAGCCGGCGGCGGAAAAGATGAGAGAGTGCCCTGACACCGTCGAGATGTCCATCCCGTGCTCGAGTTGCGTCATTTTCGGGTGGGCGCGGGGGGCGGCCGGTCGGCTTAGCCCTGCGGACCCTGGCGCGCGGGCACCGTAGCAGGGCATACGATGGGCCCCGCCGGGCGTGACCCGTCGCCCCGGTCTTGCTCGCCGAGACGGCTTGCCCTATCGTTCGGCGCCAGACGGGGCCCGCATACGCAGGGGTGCGACGAGCCGAGCCTCCACAGCCGATCGAGAAGGAGCGTTGGCCGACAACCAGGAAGCGCGGGGGACGAGCCTTCCCTCTCTACTTGCGATAGTTCGCAGACGGCTGGGACTCATCCTCCTTTGCGCGCTGCTCGTGCCCGCCTCGGCGCTCGCCTTCTCCCTGATCCGGGAGAAGGAGTACTCGGCCGCCGCCTCGCTTCTGTTCCGCGACCCCGGCTTCGACCAGAAGCTCTTCGGCTCCACGTTCCTCGGTGGCTCGGAGGACGCCGCCCGCGAGTAGGGCGAGCACGCGGTGGTCGAGGCGGGTGAGCAGGTCGAGGAGCAGCGTGCCGCCGCCGAGCAGGGACTGGCGGCGGCGAGCTCGGAGACCGAGCAGGAGCGCCAACAGCGCATCGCGCTCGAGCAGCGCATCCAGGCGCTCGAGGAGTGGGGCGAGCAGACCCAGCGCCAGCTCGCCGAGCACCAGGCCGCCGCCGAGCAGGCGCGCGCACATGCGGAGTCGCAGGCCGAAGAGCTACTGCGCACGAGTGAAGAGCTGACCAGCGATCTGACCGAAGCCCAGACCGCGCTCGGCAGGGAGCGCGAGGCCAGGGAGTCACTCGAGGAGCAGGTATCGACGCTGGAACGGACGGCTCGAGAGGCAGCCGAGGCGCTGGAGCACGAGCGGACACGGCGGATGGACAACGAGCAGCGGCTCCGAGCCCTCGTCGAGTCGGTGGACATCGAGCGGAGAGCCGCAGAAGAGCGGCGCTCGCTCGAGACGCGTCTGCGCCCGGACGCCGACCAGGGAGCGCTCGAGCGCGAGCGCGCATCACTGGAGGCGGCACAACAACTGGCCGAGGAGCGCGCGACCAAAGCCGAGCAGGCACTCGCGCGGTTGCGGGCGGAGCGGCAGCTACCCGAGCGTGCCGGGGACACCTCCCCGCGCGACATGCCCGAGCCGGTGGCCGAGGCCGAGCACCTGGGCGAGAACGGGCGCTCGGAGCCGGGGCAGGAAGGGACGGCTGAGCCGGCGCCCGATGAGGCACCGTTCACGTTCCGGAGCACCGGTGAGTCGACCGTCGCGCCGGGAAGGAGGGCGCGGCGGGGAATGCCCAGGCGATCGCGCCCGTTCATAGACGAGCCGGGCACCTGCTCCACGTGCCAGCGGGAGCTCCCGGCGCACACGCCCGACCGGTCGAGCTACCTCCAGCGCGGGTTGGGCGACCCGGGGGCCTTGGCGAGCCTCACCCTCGCCTCCGGGCAAGCCGCTGGGAGCGTCGCTGCGGGGGCTCCGGTCGTCCCGGGAGGTCGTTCCCGGCAAGGTAGGCCTCAGACCGTGATTCACGAGTAAGCCGCTCCAGGGGCCACTCAGGGCGAGGGAACCGGTGAACAGGGAGCGCCACGTGCCTCCGCGTCCAATCGACAGGACGAGCACGTCTTCGACGACCGAGGGAGGCTTCTCGGGTCCCCTTTTTCGGGGTCGGGCGAGCGCCGGCGGCGAGAGCCCGCGGGCACCCGCGTAGGCACGCACGACCGCACCGGCCGAGGCAAGGCCGGCGGGCAGGCGTAGGCGAATGCCCCGCGCGTGGTGGACGATCCGGGCGGGCACGCAGAGCAGCATGCGCCGCAGGAACTTGGCCTGGCGCCTGCGCGGCAGGTGCCCGGGCGGGTCGGCGCCGAAGAGAAGGTCGCTGAGCAAGGCGAGCAGCCCGAGCGCCAGCGCGCTGGCGTGGAGCCAGACGCGGTTGGCCTCGAGGTCCGAGAAGGGCAGGTGGCGCAGCGAGACGCCGAGCTTCTGGTCCTTGATGCGCTCCTCGACCTGGGCGCGCTCGCGGTGGTGGCGCTCGAGGGCGGTGGTCGCTCCCGGCTTGTCGCTCAGCACGAACGAGTAGCCGTAGACGGGGTCGGCGCGGCCCTCGATGCCCATCGCGAGCTGCTCGGCGGGGATCGTGCGCGCCCGCCGCGCGCGCGGGTCGGTCGAGAGCTCGGCGGCCGGGTGGGCGACGCGGCGCACGATCAGGCGCAGGGGCTCAGCCTTCCAGCCCGCCGGGCGGTAGCTCGTCTCGGCCACCTCGGCGCGCTCCATCCCCTCGGCCGGCGCCCAATCGGTCTCCTCGATGGCCTCGAGCGCCGCCCACATCGCCGAGTTGCGCGGCACCGAGACCGAGAAGCGCGCACCACGCTCGCGGCAGTCGGCGAGCAGGTCGATGCGGTAGAAGCCCGAGTCAAGGCGCACCGAGACCTCGCCATGGCCTGAGGGCAGGTAGTCGAGGGTGCGGGCGAGCAGCGCGCGGGGCTCCTCGCCCTTGGTCGAGGACGAGCCGGCGAGCAGCTCGGTGGCGAGCGTGCGCCCGCGCTCGGCCCACACGCCGAGCAGCGGCTGGTAGGCGAGCTGGCCCTGGTAGTTGACCGACGCGCCGGGCTTCCTGCGCCCGTAGACCTCGACCTGGGAGGAGTCGAAGTCGAGCGTGATGGCCTCGCCGGCCTCGCGGCCGAGCTCGCGGTCGAAGTGGTTCGCCGCGCTCGCGAAGGCTCGCTCGGCGGCGCGCAGGTGGGTGCGCCGAAAGCGCCGGGCAAGGCCGGCGGCGGTCGAGGCGGCGGGGATCTCCGGGACCGCGCGCAGCTCGGCCCCGGCCTCGTCGGCGCGCAGTCGCTCGAGGTCGGAGAGGGCATCGCCGCCGCAGAGCATCGAGTCGGCCAGGCAGACGAGCAGCTCGCCGGGTGAGGCGCCGCGGTCGCGCACCTTGATCGGGGCGAGGCCACCGATCTTCGGCGCGCCCTCGATGGCGCGGTCAAGGGCGGGGACGAGCTCGAGCCGGCGCACGAGCTCGCCGAGCACCGCGGTGCCGCCGAAGGGCGTGAGCGTCTCTTCGTCGGCGACGATCTCGAGCTTCGACAGCTGCTTGGCCCGAGCCCTCGAGCGTCCACTCGAGCGCCGCTTCTGCTTCACCGCCACGGTGACCCCCAGCTTTCGCCTGCATATCGGCCGAAGCCAAGGTCCCACCCGGGTCGGACGCCATCGCGGGCGTGGAAATGGTGGGGCTATTCAGGAATCTGGGTCAGAACGACCAGGACAGTACCCGAGTTCCGCTGCTGCGGCGCGGTCGTCTCATCCCGGCTCTCGCTCTGCTCGGCGCCGGTCGCCCCGGTCAGCGCCAGCGCTC
>Ga0136625_1000326_pt1 | contig 14274 bp, 11 predicted proteins | sample AntDrymUQ4832306_2_FD_104672 | JGI IMG/M metagenome (GOLD analysis project Ga0136625, IMG submission 104672) | Polar desert sand microbial communities from Dry Valleys, Antarctica - metaG UQ483 (23.06) | ecosystem: Environmental > Terrestrial > Soil > Desert | place: Antarctica: Dry Valley...
GCCGACGCGCAGCGCGCCGCCGGAGTCCAGCCGCACGATCGAGCCGCCCCCCGCCCCGACCGTGTGCACCGCGAGCGTCGGAAGCCGAACTGGGAATCCTCCGACGGCTCTCTCGTGCTCGCGCCGGGGCTCGCCGTCCGTGATCGCGCAGACGTCGGTGGACGTCCCACCCATGTCGAACGTGAGCGCGTTCGGGAATCCGGCAAGAGACGCGATGCGGGCGGCTCCCACGACGCCTGCCGCGGGGCCGGAGAGGAGCGCAAAAGCCGCATGCTGCGCGGCCTCCTCCAGCGTGGCGAGCCCGCCCGAGGAGCGCATGACCAGCGGCGGCGAGATGCCTGCGCCCGCGCAGGCATCGGAAAGGGCGCGCAGGTATCCGGCTAGGACGGGACCGAGATATGCGTCCACTGCGGTTGTCGACGATCGCTCGTACTCGCGGAACTCGGGCGCGACCTCGTGGGAGGCGACGACGTGGGCATCGGGATACCGGCGCCGAAGCTCGGACGAAACCGCCTCCTCATGCCGGCTGTCCCGAAATGCGAAGAGGAGGCAGACGGCGATCGCCTCGGCGTCGACCTCCGGGAGCGTCGCGAGATCGAGCGGCTCCAGCTCGCCGTCTCGCCCGATGCGACCACGCACGCCGACGCAGCGCTCGAGCGGGACGAGCGGCTCCAGATGCTCGGCACATGGCCGGTAGAGATGCGCGCGGGTCTGGCGTCGCAGATGAAGGACGTGCTCGAATCCTGCCGTCGTGACGAATGCGGTCCGCGCGCCGCGGCGCTCGAGCAGCGCGTTCGTGGCGATCGTCGTCCCGTGCGTGAAGCGGTCGATCGCCTGCGCGCCGACGGCAGCGGCAGCCTCGAGCACCGACTCCTCCTGATGTTCTCGCGTGGGCACTTTGGCGGTTCGCACCTCGCCGTCGGTGACGAATACCGCGTCGGTAAACGTTCCACCGACGTCGATCCCGAGCGCGCGCATCGCCGCATTCTGCGTGACGGCATGTCGCGGCCGCGAAGCAGGGTTTTCGCGCAGACCGGAAGTCCGCGTTAGCGGATTCCGGTCTTGCGCACGAGTAGAGTGGGAGCCGACTGTGGATCGTCTCGTCTGCCTCGGGCTCAGCCACCGCACCGCCCCCGTCGAGCTGCGCGAGCGCGTGGGCGCGCTCGGGCTCGGGACCGAGCGCTGCCCGGGAGTCGAGGAGCACGTCTCTCTCACCACCTGCTATCGGGTCGAGCTCTATGCGTACCTCGCCGGAGGTGTCGAGGAGGCGCGCGAGGAGCTGATCGGCGTACTCGCGGGCACGCACAGGGTCGACCGGAGCCTGCTCACCGACCACCTCTACGTTCACGCAGGCGAGGACGTCGCGCGACATCTCTGCCGGGTGTCGGCCGGGCTCGACTCGCTCGTGCTCGGCGAGTCCGAGATCCTGGGGCAGGTCGGCGATGCGTTCGCCGAGGCGCGCACCTCCGGAACCGCAGGGCCCGTGCTTTCGCTGCTCTTCCGCACCGCTGTCGCCTCCGGTCGGCGCGCACGCTCCGAGACACGTATCGGAGCGAATCCCGCGACCGCGAGCTCGATGGCGCTCGCGCTCGCCGAAGGCGCTCTCGGCGATCTCCGCGACCGCAGCGTGCTGGTCGTCGGAGCCGGACGTATCGCGGTGCAATCCCTGACGGCGGCCAGAGGCCGCGGTGTCACCCGAGCCGCCGTGGCCAACCGCACGCGCGCGCGGGCTTTGGAGGCGGCCGAGCCGTTCGGGGCCGAGGCGTACGGGCTCGAGCAGCTCGCGGACGTGCTCGAATGGGCGGACGTAGTCGTGACGGCGACGTCCTCGGAGAACCCGGTCGTGAGCGCCGAAATCGTGCAGAAGGCGATGTCGAGCCGCGCTGACCGTCCGCTTGTCCTCGTGGATCTCGCGGTTCCCGCAGATGTGGAGCGGAGCGCCGGCGCGGTTCCCGGTGTCCGGCTCTTCGACGTCGACGACCTTCGCGCCGGCCTCGACGACACGATCGGATCGCGCCTGCGCGAGGTTCCGAGCGTCGAGGCCATCGTCGAGGACGAGGTCGAGCGCTTCGAGTGGCGCTACGGCGAGCTCGAGGTGGAGCCGCTCGTGGCCTCCATCCGGCGGCAAGCCGAGGAGATTCGGAGGCACGAGGTCGACCGGACGCTTCGGGATCTCGGCGACGTCGACCCGGAGACCGTCGAGCGGATCGAGCATCTTTCTCGCGCTCTCGTCAAGAAGCTCCTGCACGAACCCACGCTGCGCTTGCGCGAACGGGCAGGCGCAGGGGAGGCGGACGGGGCCGCCGCGACGATCCGCGAGCTGTTCGGGCTCTCCGCGCCGCGCGATCCGTGAGTCCCGAGACGGCGGCGCCTGCCGTCGCCGCAGTGGTGCTCGGCACGAGAGCGTCGGCGCTCGCACGGGCGCAGACCGAACGCGTCGCAGAATCGCTTCGGCAAGCATGGCCTGAGATCGCCTGCCGGACGAAGCCGGTCGCCACGCGCGGTGACCGAACCCAGGCAAGCGGCGTGCCGCTTCCAGCGATCGGCGGGAAGGGCCTCTTCACGGCGGAGCTGGAGCAGGCGTTGCGCGCTGGCACGATCGACCTCGCCATCCACTCCCTCAAGGACCTGCCCACCGACGAGACGCCAGGCATCACGCTCGGCGCGGTCTGCCTGCGGGAGGACGTCAGGGACTGCCTCGTCGCGCGGGATGGGATGGGGTTGCACGAGCTCCCGCCGGGAGCGGTCGTCGGGACGAGCAGCCTGCGCCGCGCCGCGCAGCTCCAGGTCTTGCGCGAGGATCTCGATATCCGCTCGATCCGAGGGAACGTGGACACGCGGGTTCGCAAGGTGCGAGACGGGGAGTTCGACGCGGTGGTACTCGCCGCAGCGGGCGTCCTCCGGCTCCGGCTCGAGGACGCGGTGACGGAATGGTTGGAAGCCGACACGATGCTCCCCGCGCCGGGTCAGGGCGCGCTCGGAGTGCAGTGCCGCGCCGATGACGAGCGCATTCTTACTCTCCTGGCGGCGATCGACGATCCCGGAGCCCGTGCCGAGACGACAGCAGAGCGCGTGTTTCTCCGGACGCTCGGCGCCGGCTGCACCGCCCCGGTCGCCGCCCATGCGGTAGCGATCGACCCCGAACCAAGTGGCACAGTGTCACAAGGTCGGGTTCGGTTGAACGCGCTCGTCGCCAGTCCGGATGGCGGGCGGGTGGTTCGCGTCGCGGGCGAGGGTGAGCCCGAGGAGCTGGGGGAGCGCCTGGCGCTTGAAGCGCTCGCCGCGGGCGCGGGCGACATCCTCGGGGCGATCCGGGGGGCGCAGCCGCTTCACGGCAGACGCATCGTCGTCACGCGCCCGCGCGACCAGGTCGGCCCGCTCGCCGACGCGCTCGAGCGACTCGGCGCCACCGTTCTCGCAGTGCCGCTCGTCGAGATCGCGCCGATCGAAGACGCTAGCGCTCTCGACGCGGCGCTCGCGCGGATCGAGAGCTACGACTGGGTGGTGTTCACGAGCGCGAACGGTGTCGCGGGCGCGCGACAGCGGCTCGCCGGCACGTCTTTGCCCGAGGGGACGCGCGTGGCCGCAGTCGGTCCTGCGACCGCAGAGGCTGTCCGGACACTTGGGGTAGAAGCAGCGTTCGTCCCCGATCGCTTCGCGGCGGAGGAGATCGCCGCCGGCCTCGGACCTGTCCAGGGCGTGCGCATCCTGCTTCCGCAGGCTGACATCGCGTCGCCGAGCCTCGCCGTCGAGCTTCGCTCCCGAGGCGCGGTCGTGGACGCGGTGGCCGCCTACCGGACGATCGCCATCGAGCCGTCTCAGGACGACATGGTGGAGCTCGAGCGCGGTGTCGACGCGATCGTCCTTGCGAGTGGATCCGCCGCGTGCAGCCTCGCAGCGTCGCGTGTCGGAAGAGTCGCCGAGAGCGCCGTCGTCGTCTGCATCGGCCCGAAGTCGGCCCAGGCCGCGCGGGAGGTAGGGTTGCGCGTCGGTCTTGTCGCCGACGAGGCGAACGCCGAGGGCATCATTGACGCTCTCACATCTCACTTCTTGAAGAGCGCAAGCGTGGGGAGCCCATGACGGAGTTCGCAGAGACAAGTCCACTCGACGCCCTTCGGCTCGATCCCGGAGCGCATCGGCCTCGCAGGCTGCGCCGGACGCCGGCGCTTCGAGATCTCGTCCGCGAGACCACGCTCGCGCCCGACGACTTCATCTACCCCTTCTTCGTCGTTCCCGGTGAGGGCGTGCGGAAGCCGGTGCCCTCGATGCCGGGGATCGATCAGCTGTCGGTCGACGGTCTCGCGCTCGAAGCCGCAGACCTCGAGGCGCTCGGCATCAAGGCTGTGCTGCTCTTCGGGATTCCGAGCGCCAAGGACGCTATGGGGCTCGAGAGCTTCGCGGACGACGGTGTCGTTCAGCAGGCAATCGGCGTGCTGAAGGAGGCGAGCCCCGAGCTTGTCGTCATCACCGACGTCTGCATGTGCGAGTACACCGACCACGGCCACTGCGGCCTGCTCGATGCGGACGGCTATCTCCTGAACGACGAGACGCTCGAGCTCAACGCCCGCATCGCCGTCTCGCACGGTGAGGCTGGGGCTGACATCGTCGCGCCCAGCGGGATGATCGACGGCATGGTGGGCGCGATTCGGACCACGCTCGACGGCGCCGGGCTCGAGAGCGTCGCGGTGCTCTCGTACGCGGTCAAATACGCGTCCGCTTTCTACGGCCCGTTTCGCGACGCGGCGGAGAGCGTGCCGGCGTTCGGAGACCGCAGGACGCACCAGATGGATCCCGCGAACGCGCGCGAGGCGCTGCGCGAGGCGGCGCTCGACGTCGAGCAGGGGGCCGATGGGCTCGTGGTGAAGCCTGCGCTCGGATATCTCGACGTCGTTCGTGCCGTGCACGACCGCTTTCCGGAGCTTCCCCTCGCCGCCTACAACGTGAGCGGGGAGTACGCGATGGTGAAGGCCGCAGCGGCGAACGGGTGGCTCGACGAGCGCGCGGTCGCGCTCGAGATCCTCACCGGAATCCGTCGCGCCGGAGCCGATCTCGTTGTCACGTACCACGCGAAGGACGCGGCTCGTTGGATCCAGTGAGCTCGCGGGTGCGGGTCGATGACCGGCCTGAGGAGGTCTCGGACGAGGTCGACGTCGCCGAACACGGGCGGACTGCCGAAGGCGAGACGACCTCGCTCGACCGCCGGCTCTTCATGCAGCTCCAGGCCTTCGGGGGCGCGTGCGACACGGCCGCGCTCGTGTCGTCTCTCGAGGTCGCGGGCGTCGAGGGGGTTCTTTACGAGGACGTCAACGATCCGACCGGAGTCGCCCTGCTCACGCTGAGCGAGAACCCGGACGCGTTCGTATCCGAGCTCCGCGGGTTCCTGCAAGCGGCTCCGTTCGGGGAGCTCGAGCCGAAGCCCGAGCTGACGATGCTCGGGAGGACCTACGCGATCGGGCACGAGCAGGACCTCGACGAGGCGCTCGTCGAGCGTCCTCGCGGCCGTGTGCTCGATTCCGAGCTTCGGTGGGGGATCTGGTACCCGCTCCGCCGCGCCGGCTCGTTCGAGCAGCTCTCTCGGAAGGAGCAGAACGCGATCCTCATGGAGCACGGAGGCGTCGGTATGGCCTTCGGCCGGGCGGGTCTCGGGTACGACATCCGATTGGCATGCCACGGCTTGGACAAGCTCGACAACGACTTCGTCGTAGGGCTTCTCGGCCCCGAGCTGCACCCGCTCTCGATCATCGTCCAGCGGATGCGGAAGACGCGGCAAACATCGCTCCACCTCGAGCGGCTAGGCCCGTTCTTCGTCGGCAGGGTCGCATGGCAGAGCAGTCGCGCCTAGCTCGGACATCGCCCGCGGAGGCGGATACCGAGCCGACGTCTCCATTTCTCCGCGCGTGCAAAGGTCTTCCCGCCGAGCGCACCCCGGTCTGGCTGCTGCGTCAAGCAGGCAGGTATATGCCCGAGTACCGGGCGTTGCGCGAGCAGCACTCGATGCTCGACCTCATCGGGTCGCCCGAGCTCGCGGCGCAGGTGACGCTCATGCCGGTGGACGCGTTCGGCGTCGACGCGGCGATCGTCTTCTCCGACATCCTGCCGCCGCTCGTGGGCATGGGGCTCGAGCTGGACTTCGTCAAGGGCGATGGGCCGAAGATCGCGAACCCGATTGCGAGCACGCGCGACGTCGATCTGCTCGGGACGCCTCCCGCGGAGGAGACGATGTCGGGGACGCTCGGCGCGATCATGCTCGTTCGCCGAGAGCTCGAGTCGCGCGACATTCCGGTGATCGGGTTCGCGGGTGCTCCCTTCACGCTCGCGAGCTACGCCATCGAGGGCGGTACGTCGAAGGACTTCTCGAAGACGAAGGCGTTCATGCTCTCCGAGCCCGCGGCGTGGAGACGCCTGCTGAACAAGCTCGCGACGGTGCAGGCCGATTACCTGCTGGCCCAGGCGCGCGCGGGCGCGCAGGCGCTGCAGGTGTTCGACTCGTGGGCGGGAAGGGCGCTCGGACGCGAGGACTACCTCCGCTACGTGGCGCCGGTGAACCGCGACCTCTACGCCGCTGTCGCTAGCGCGGGTGTTCCCGTCATCAACTTCTCGCTCGGGGTGAGCGCGTATCTCGCGGAGGCGGCGGCCTGCGGGGGCGACGTGATCGGGCTCGACTGGCAGCTTCCGCTCGACGAGGCGTGGGCGGTGCTGGGTCATGAGCGGCCGGTGCAGGGGAACCTCGACCCCGCCTCGTTGCTCGCGCCGTGGGAGGTGCTCCGGTCGCGGGTCGACGACGTGCTCGAGCGCGCAGCCGGCCGCCCCGGACATGTTTTCAACGTCGGACACGGGCTCGTGCCGCAGACGCCGGTCGACAACGTGCGGCGCCTGGTCGAGCACGTGCGGGAGCAGAGCTCGAGATGACGACTGGCGTGCTCGTGATGGCTTACGGCGGCCCTGATTCGCTCGAGGAGATTCCGGGATATCTCGCAGACATTCGCGCGGGGCGGCCTACCCCGCACAAGGTCGTCCAAGAGATCACGGAGAACTACCGCGCGATCGGCGGCCGCTCGCCCCTCCTCGAGGTGACGCGCAGGCAGGTGGACGCGCTGGCGGAAGAGCTCGGCGACTCATATCGCTGCTACCTCGGCATGCGCCATTGGGCGCCCTGGGTCGAGGAGGTCGTCGGCCAGATGCTGGTCGAAGGCGTCGCGCACGCGGTCGGCATCGTGCTCGCTCCGCAGTTCAGCGCGCTGTCCGTGGCGAAGTACCAGCAAAGAGTCGCCGACGGGCTGGATCTGTACCGCGGCAGCGTCGCCTTTCGGCACGTCTCGAGCTACCACGACGCGTCCGGCTTGATCGAGGCGTTCGTCGCGCGCGTCGCCGAAGGGCTCTCCCGCTGGCCCGAGAGCGAGCGCGACCGAGTGCACGTCGTCTTCACCGCGCACAGCCTTCCCGAACGGTTGCTCGCAAATGGCGATCCGTACGGCGTGCAATGCCTGGAGACGTCGGGGCTCGTGGCTGCGGGGGCGGGGCTCTCCGACGAGCGCTGGTCCTGGAGCTACCAGTCCGCCGGGCGCACTCCGGAACCCTGGGCCGGACCTGACCTCGGCGAGCATCTCGCGGACCTCGCCGGTCGCGGCATTCGAGACGTCGTCGTCGTGCCGGTGGGCTTCGTGTCCGACCACGTCGAGGTCCTCTTTGACATCGACATCCAGGCCCGCGCGCGAGCCGACGAGCTCGAGATGCGGCTCGAGCGTCCACCCGCCCTGAACGACGATCCCGTGTTCATCGGCGCCCTCGCGGAGCTCGTGCGGAGTCGCGCAGCGTGAAGGCTGTCGTCGTCGGGGGAGGCCTCGCCGGCCTCGCTGCCGCGTACCGCCTCGAATCCTTGCTCCCCGAGGCAGAGATCGTCCTCGTCGAGCGAACAGAGCGAGTGGGCGGAGCGCTGCTCACGGAGCGGGCGGACGGCTTCGTCATCGAGGGCGGGCCGGACAGCTTCCTGTCGCGCAAGGAGCGAGGGGTGGGACTCTGCAAGGAACTGGGGATCGCCGACGAGCTCGTGGGGCGGAGGCGCGAGAACGCGCGGAGCTATGTGCGCCGGGGATCCGAGCTCCACCAACTCCCCGAGGGCCTCACGGGCATGATCCCGACCGACCTCGACTCGCTGGCAGAGAGCACGCTGCTCTCGCAGGCGGGGCGGGAGCGCCTGGCAGCCGAGGTCGACCTTCCTCCCGAGCCGCCCGGAGCCGACGAGTCGATCGCGTCGTTCGTCACTCGCCGGCTCGGACAAGAGGCATATGAGCGGCTCGTCGAGCCGCTGATGACAGGCATCTACGGCGGTGACGGGGCGCAGCTCTCGCTGCAGGGGACCTTCCCGAACCTGCGCTCGCTCGAGCTCGAGCATGGCAGCGTGATCCGTGGGCTCGGCGCGCAATCCGCGGCGAGTGCGGGCTCGTACCCACCCTTCGTCACGCTGGCGTCTGGAACGCAGACGCTGGTCATTCGACTTGCCGAACGCCTCCGGCGTACCCGCGTGTTGACCGGCAGAGTCGCCCTCGGCGTGCGACGCGGAGATCGCGGCTACGAGGTCGAGCTCGACCAGGGCGAGCGTCTTCACGCCGACGGCGTCGTGGTCGCTGTTCCCGCATTCGCGGCTGCAGGGCTTCTCGCGGACTTCGATCCCGATCTCGCAGCCGTTCACGCGGAGATCCCGTATGCCTCCTCGACAGTCGTCACGCTCGGCTATCGGGAGGAAGATGTTGCGCATCCGCTGGACGGCTACGGCTACGTGGTGCCGCGTGCGGAGGGCTCGGACGTTCTCGCATGCAGCTGGAGCTCGAGCAAGTGGGAAGGGCGCGCGCCCGAGGGCTCGGTGCTGATCCGCGTCTACGCCGGCCGCTTCGGCGGGCGGGACGTCACCCTCGACTCGGACGATGAGCTCGTCGCGCTCGCTCGGGACGAGCTGCGGCTTCTCGAGATCGAGGCGGATCCCTACCTGTCCCGCGTGCATCGCTGGCCCCGCGGGATGCCGCAGTACGTCCTCGGACACCCCGAGCGCCTCGAGCGGATCGAGTCGGCGCTCGCCGACATTCCCGGGCTTGCGCTAGCCGGAGCCGCCTACCGAGGGGTTGGCATCCCAGACTGCATCTACTCCGGCGAGGAGGCCGCGCGCTCGCTCGCGGAGTCGCTCGCGCGCATCCCCGGATGAGGCGCGAGACTTCCGAGCGGCTCTTCGCCGAGGCTCTCGACCTGATGCCGGGTGGTGTCTCGTCCCCCGTGCGTGCGTTCCGAGCGGTCGGCGGCAACCCGCTCTTCATCGAGCGCGGCGAAGGCGCGTACCTCGTCGACGTCGACGGGAACCGCTACCTCGACTACGTCCTCTCCTGGGGTCCTCTGATCCTCGGACACGCACATCCGCGGGTCGTTGCGGCGCTCGAGGAAGCGGTGCGCCGCGGGACCAGCTACGGCGCGCCGAGCCCGCTCGAGCTCGAGCTCGCCCAACTCATCCGCGACGCGCTGCCGAGCGTCGAGCTCGTGCGCTTCGTGAGTTCGGGCACCGAGGCGACGATGAGCGCGCTCCGGGTTGCTCGCGCGTTCACGGAGTGCTCGAAGATCGTGAAGTTCACCGGCTGCTACCACGGCCACGCGGACTTGTTGCTCGTGCAGGCGGGCTCGGGGGTCGCCACGCTCGGGCTTCCGGACTCGCCGGGCGTGACTACTGGCGCGGTCGCGGACACGCTGATGGCGCCGTACAACGATCTCGAGGCGGTCGAGCGACTGTTCGCGGAGCACCGAGGCGAGATCGCGGCGGTCATCGTCGAGCCGATCGCGGGGAACATGGGCCTCGTCGCTTCCGCTGAGGGTTTCCTGCAGGGCCTGCGCGCGTTGATCGAAAGTGAGGGCGCGCTTCTCGTCTTCGACGAGGTGATGACCGGCTTTCGTGTCCATCCGGGCGGCGCTCAGGCGCTGTACGGGATCACCCCGGACCTGACGACGCTTGGCAAGGTGATCGGAGGCGGCCTTCCTGTGGGCGCCTACGGCGGCCGACGCGAGATCATGGAGCTGGTCGCGCCCGCGGGGCCCGTGTACCAGGCGGGAACGCTGTCGGGCAACCCGCTGGCGATGACGGCCGGGATCGAGACGCTGCGCGAGCTCGGCGAGCCGGGGTTGTGGGACAAGATCGTCTGCGCAGGAGAGCGGCTTCGCGCCGGCCTCGGCGACGCGGCGACCGAGGCCGGGATCGCCGCCCAGCCGATTCACATCGGGACGATGTTCGGGCTCTTCTTTGCCGAGTCCCCGATCCAGAGCTGGGAGGACGCGAGGCTGGCCGACACCGAGCGCTTCGCCGCGTTCCACCGCGCGATGCTCGAGCACGGCGTCTACCTGGCGCCCTCGCAGTTCGAGGCGTGGTTCCTCTCGACCGCACACGGCGACGACGAGATCGACGCGACGATCGCAGCTGCCCGTGAAGCGCTCACCTCGTTCGACCGGCGGGGTCAGGCTTCAGCCTGATCCCAAGTGTGTTCGCGCGGCCCTCTACCCTTGGCGCTCGATGAAGGTGCTGCTCGTCACGCTCTATTTCCCGCCCGCGGGCGGCGGCGGCGTGCAGCGTCCGCTGAAGCTCGCGCAGTACCTGCCCGCGCTCGGGATAGAGACCCACGTGCTCGCGCCGGACGACCCGAAGTGGGTGCACCGGGATCCCGATTTGCGAGTCCCGACCCAGGCCTGGATACACCGCGTCCGCTACGTCGGGCCGAGGGCGAGGAAGCCGACTGAGGAGCTTGCCGCCCGGGAGGGCCTCGGCCGCGCGCTCCTGCAGGCGCAGGTCACCGCCCGTCGCCTGCTTCTGCCCGACGCGAGCGTGACCTGGAATCTCACCGCGATCCCCGCGGCCATACGGATCGTGCGGCGTGAGAAGATCGACGCCGTTCTGACCACGTCTCCGCCCGGTTCGATCCACCTGGTAGGCGCGGCGGTCAAGCAGGCGACGGGCGTCCACTGGCTCGCGGATCTTCGCGACCCGCTTGTCGCGAACCAGCACCGGCGCGCTGACACCACCGCGACTCGCGCACGTCAGGCAGCGAACGAGCAGCTCGCGCGCCTCGTCGCGCGACGGGCTGATGCGATCTCATGCGTGTCGGAGGCGATCGCCGAGGAGTTGCGGGGGCTCGTTCCACGTGGGATTGTCCGCACCATCTCGAACGGGTGCGACTTCGACGACTTCGCCGGCCTCGAGTACCGTCCGGCGCCGCGCTTCCGCATCACGCACGCGGGCAGCTTCTTCGGGAAGCGCGACCCGCGCCCGTTTCTGCAGGCTCTGAAGGATTCAGGCCTGGATGCGACCGCGCGCTTCGTCGGCGACTTCAGGAAATCCGATCAGGACTGGGCGGAGTCGTTAGTTCTAGGCGACCGGCTCGAGCTGATCCCGTACGCGCCGCGCGCCGAGTCGCTCCGCCTCCAGCGCGACTCCGAGGCGCTGCTGCTTCTTATCCCGGACGCTGATGGAAGGGGCAAAGGCGTGCTGTCCGGAAAGGTCTTCGAGTACCTCGCGGCGGGCAGGCCGATCCTCGCTGTGGCGCCGCCGGACGGCGCCGCCGCCGCGCTCATTCGCGAAACGGGTGCGGGGGTCGTGGTAGCACCCGACGACATCGCAGGGATCGTCGCTGCGTTGAAGGACATGCACGCGCGCTTTCTCGATGGCCGTCTGCCTGCGACCGAGCTCTCCGACGACGACCGCGAGCGCCTGTCTCGTCAGACTCGCGTCGAAGAGACGGCGGACCTGCTCCGGAAGATCGCCTAGCTATCGTCCTGGAGATCGTTACCAGCCCGGTACCAGTGGGTGGCGCCCGGGGTCGAATCAGCGCGTTCCTGGCGTCGCTCCGCGAATGGCCCGCCGGTGCGATCCGTGCCGGCGTAATCGTCTGCGTGCTCGCAGCGGCTCTCGGAGGACTAGCAAGGCTCGATGAGACTCTCGGCCCGTTCGATTGGCGCGCCGACCGCAACGCCTCGCTCACGTATCTCGATCGCGAGTACGGCGACAGGGGCTGGGCGCTCGACCGGCGCGTTATCGAGGACGCGCGACTGTGGATGCCTCGCGATGCTGAGTACGGAATCGTGCTGGGGCCGCGGTGGGACAACCTCGACGGGCAGGTCGCGGCAGACTTCCTGAAGTACTTCCTCTTGCCTCGGCGGGAGGTACACGCAGAGTCGGCGTCGTGGGTCTTCTGCTACGGCTGTGACGTTGCCAGGCTCGGCGCCGGCTTCGAGATTCACTTTCGAGGCCGCGGCGGAATCGTCTTCGGCCAGAGGCGGCCATGACGCTTCGCGCGATCACAGGGCTCGCGGTCCTGCACGTGTTCTTCCTCGGCGTCGGCAGCGGGATCCTCTGGGGCCTTCGTGGCTGGAGGGCCTGGACCGAGCTCGCGCGCCTGGCCGGAGTTGCGTATCTCCTTGGCGTTGCCTCCCTGATGGTCGTGCTCACGCTCTCGCTCGTCGTGGGTTTGCCTTTCGGGCCGCCGCTCGTCCTGACGTGTGGTCTCGCGCTCGTAGCCGTCGGGATCCTGCTCGGGTGGCTGAGGGGAAGAAGGCTGCCACCCCTTCGCCCGCCCACGTGGCGGTTTCCGGCGCCATCGGTTGTCTCAGCCGTCTTGATCGCAGCCGTCGTCGTCTACTTCGAGGCGTTCTTCCGTTCCGAGCGACTGGCCGAGCTCTACGACTGGGACGCGTGGTTCACCTGGACGCTGAAGGCGAAGACGCTCTTCTACCTCGGCGGCATGGAGGAGTGGGTGTTCGGGACCGCGGCCCACTCGGGCGGAGTGCTCACGAGTTATCCGCCCGGTTTCCCCGCCGTGCAGGCCGCGTCGTTCCACGCGATGGGATCAGCCGACGTGGTGACGCTGAACCTTAATTACTGGTTCCTCACCCTTGGCTTCGCGGCGGCGGTAGCCGGGCTGCTCGCCCCGCGGGTGCGGAGCGTGATCTTGGTGCCCGTTCTCCTGTTGATGCTCGTGCTCCCAGGGCTGACCGGGATTCCGGTCCCGGGTGGAGCCGATCGCCCGCTTGCGTATTTCATCGCGACGGCCGCGCTCCTCATCGTCCTCTGGCTCGACGAGCGGCACGCGTGGCAACTCGCTGCTGCGGCCATGCTGCTCGGGGGCGCCTTCCTGACCAAGCGCGAGGGGCTCCTGCTCGGCGCCTGCGTGCTCGTCGCGGGGCTCGCGGCGACGTGGGGCTATCGGCGGAGTGCCTGGCCGCGCCTCGGCGCCACCGGTCTCGCCGCGTTCGCCCTCGCATTGCCCTGGCGAGTATGGGTTGAGACACAGAGCTTTCCGGACGAAGGGCTGGAGACCAGCGTCCTCGCGACGCTGAAGAACGTCGACCGGGCGCTGCCTGCTTTCGAGCTCGCTCTCCGTGCGATGTTCGGCTACGACCTTTGGCTGGTGCTTCCCGGGGTCGCCGTCCTGGCGGCTCTCCTGGGGCTTGTCGGCGGCGCCCGGAGGCCCGCGGTCTTCGCGCTCGTCTTCCTTGGGGTCGCTGTGGCCGCCAACACGTGGATCACCTGGTCGCAGACGTTCTTCGGGCTCACGCTCGACTACTCCCTGAACCCGGCGACCCGCTTCATGGTGACTCCGGTGCTGACGGCTGCGGCCGTCACGCCGCTCCTCCTCGAACGGGTGTGGATGGCTACGAGCCGCGAGCGGGCACTCTCGGCCCGACCGAGATCTCGACGGAGCGCAGGTCTGTCGTGGGCGATCGTCGGCTTCGCGCTTGTGGCGTATCCGGGTGCGATGCTGACCGGCTACTCGGGTATGCGGCTCCCGGGCCAGCCCCCGTCGTTCCCCAGCCGGGCGGAATGCATTCGCGCTCCGGTCGCCGGCGAGCCCGTCCGTGTCGTCTTCGGGTACGAGCGCTCTTACCCAGACGCTGATGCTCTCCGCGACCGGGCTCGTCGAGCCGGCTTCGACAGCGCGGGCGTTGCTCGGGACGGCTGTGGTCGCCTGCGGGTCTTCGTCGACGCCGTCCCCTCGATCGAAGCCGGTAAAGCGCTGTCAGGGGAGGCCAGAAAGGCCGACCTCGCGCCCACGCTCGAGCACGACCCGCGCGAATGAGCGGGTACCCTCGCGCGGCGATGACGTCGCAAGCCCTCCCGCTCCGTGTGTCGAAGCGTGAGCGCGTCCTCGCGCAGCCCGTTCTCGACGGGCTCTTCCTGGCCACGGTCCTCACGGTCACGTTTCACAAGCTCCAGTGGGAGCTCGCCGGCTCGCTCACGCTCTCCGACGTCCTGAC
>Ga0136625_1000327_pt1 | contig 14264 bp, 8 predicted proteins | sample AntDrymUQ4832306_2_FD_104672 | JGI IMG/M metagenome (GOLD analysis project Ga0136625, IMG submission 104672) | Polar desert sand microbial communities from Dry Valleys, Antarctica - metaG UQ483 (23.06) | ecosystem: Environmental > Terrestrial > Soil > Desert | place: Antarctica: Dry Valley...
CGAAACCGCCGACGCTTCGCCCGGTATGGGGTTGCCGTGCGGGCAGGTGGGCTCACCTTCGAGGCGCTCGAGGATCGCCTCCTCGACCTCCGGTGTCATGACCTTCTCCCAGTCCTCGGCGAGATCGTGGCACAGGTGCCAGCGGATGCCGAGGATGTCCACGAGCATGCGCTCCGCGAGCCGATGGCGGCGCACCAGCGTTTCGGCGAGCACTCGTCCGCGCCCCGTGAGCTCGAGGTCGCGGCCCCCGTGCACCTCCACGTAGCCCTCGGCCACTAAACGCTTGACGCCCTCGGAGACCGTCGCGGGCGCCAGTCCCAGGCGCTCCGAGATGCGTGCCTGGAGGATTCGCTGACCCTCCTCCTCGAGCTGAAAGATCACCTCCAGGTAATCGCGCAGGGCGGGGTTCAGGTTCCGCAGCTCCGGAGTGGGAAGCGCCATGCTTGGATTGTAGGCTGAACAAGGTGAACAAAAAGGGCCGTCCCAAGCTGTTGCTGCTCGACGGCCATTCGCTTGCGTTTCGTGCCTATTACGCGCTCCCAGAGGACCTGCAGACCACAGACGGCACCCACACGAACGCGGTCTACGGGTTCACTTCGATGCTCATCAAGCTGCTGCAGGAGCAGCGACCGAACCTCCTGGCGGCCAGCTTCGATTTGGGCGCGCCGCTCGAGCGCACCGCGGAATTCTCGGACTACAAGGCGACTCGCACCGAGGCCCCCTCCACCTTCGGCCCCCAGCTCCCCTTGATCCGCGCGGTCCTCGATGTCCTGCAAGTGCCGATCTTCGAGCTCCCCGGACACGAGGCGGACGACATCATCTCGTTCCTCGCCAAAAGGGCGGCCCTCGAAGGAATCGACGTCCGTATCGTCACCGGCGACCGGGACTTCTTTCAGCTCGTGAACGACGACATCAAGGTCCTCTACAACCGGCGCGGGATCACCGACATCGTCGAGATGGACCGCAAGGCGGTCGAGAAGCGATACGGCGTGCCCCCCAAGAAGTATGTCGACCTGAAAGCGTTGGAGGGCGATTCTTCCGACAACCTGCCCGGCGTCCCCGGGGTGGGAACGAAGACAGCGGCGAAGCTGGTGCAGCGCTACGGCTCCGCAGAGGAGGCCGTCGCTCACGCGGACGAGCAGACCCCTAAGCTCGCCGCCAACCTCGCCTCCCATGCCGAGCAGGTAGTGCTCAACAAGAAGCTCTCTACTCTCGCCGAGGTGCCGCTCGAGGTCGCCGTCGTCGACCTCGTGATGAAGCCGTGGGACATGGACGCGGTCAGGGAGCTGTTCTCCTCACTCGAGTTCCGCAGCCTGCTGGAGCGACTCATGTCCGATCTTCCCGAGGCGGCCGAGGGCGAGGGGACGCCGTTCGAGCTCGACATGCGGGTTGTGTCCTCTGTAGCGGAGCTGGCCGAGCTGGCGGCCGAGCTTCAGGCGTCCGACGGCATCGCCCTCGACGTCTCCGCCCCGGCCCCCAGAAAGCCGCCCCGCTCGGTGGCTCTGGCGTGGGAAACGGACCAGGCCGCGTTCGTCCCTCTGGGCCCGCCCGGCGTTTCCACCGAGGAGCTCGCACACGCCCTGGCATCGGTGCTGTCGGACGCCTCCATCCCCAAGCTCGCGCACGGCGCCCGCGCCGTTCTGTTGTCGCTGCGGGCGGCCGGCATCGAGCTCGCGGGGGTGAGCTCTGACGTGGAGATCGGGGCCTATCTGCTCGACCCCGGGGGCCAGCCCTACGAGCTCGACGAGCTCGCCCGCAAGTACGCGGGCCGGGCGCTGCGGACTGCCGACGAGGAGCCGCCGGCGGCGGACGAGGGGGCACAGCTGGCGCTCGAGCACGAGGCCGACGACGAGGCCCGCGCTCTGGCCTCTTGCCTCAGGGCTCGAGCCGTCTTCGAGGTGTCGGTGGCGCTCCACCAGGAGCTCGACAGGCTCGGCATGGCCGCGCTCTACCGGGACATCGAGCATCCTCTGATCGAGGTTCTCGCCTCCATGGAACAGGCAGGGGTTCGCATCGACCTCGACTATCTGAATGCCATGGCGCAAGAGCTGGACGTTCGCATCACCAAGCTCGAGGACGAGTGCTATGAGCTCGCCGGCGAGCGACTCAACCTGGGGTCCCCGACTCAACTTCGCACCCTGCTCTACGACAAGCTCGGGCTCAAGACGAGGCGGCGCACCAAGACGGGTCTGTCGACCGACGTCAGGGCGTTGCAGGCATTGGTCGAAGAGCACCCCTTTGTCCCGAAGCTTCTCGAGTACCGGGAGCTCGCCAAGCTCAAGAACACCTACGTCGACGCCCTGCCCCCGTTGGTCGATCCACAAGACGGGCGCCTGCACACGAATTACGACCAGACCGCGACCACCACCGGACGGCTGTCGAGCACGAACCCGAACCTGCAGAACATCCCGGTCCGCACGGAGATCGGCAAGCGCATACGGCGGGCATTCATCCCCGAACCCGGCTGCCTCCTGCTCTCCGCCGACTACTCGCAGATCGAGCTCAGGGTCATGGCGCACCTCTCCGAGGACGAGATCCTGCTCGATGTGTTCGCAGGGGGCGAGGACATCCATGCAGAAACGGCCTCCCGCATCTTCTCGGTGGAGCGTTCGGCGCTCTCCAATCGCCAGCGCTCGGTGGCCAAGATGGTGAACTACGGGCTGTCCTACGGGATGGGGGCCGCGGGCCTCGCCGAGCGCCTGAACGTTCCCGTCCCTGAGGCCCAGGAGGTCATCGACGCCTACCTCAAGCAGTTCTCGGGCGTTTCCAGCTTCCTTGAGCAGATCGTGGCGCACGCCCACGCCGACGGCTTCACCACGACGATGTTCGGACGGAGGCGGTATCTGCCCGAGCTCGGCTCGGGCAACCCCCGGGTGCGAGCCATCGGCGAGCGACAGGCCCTCAACGCCCCCATCCAGGGCAGCGCCGCCGACATCATGAAGCTGGCGATGATCGCGGTGGAGCGCTCGCTCGAAGAACAGGCCCCCGGCGCGCGCATGATCCTGACCGTGCACGACGAGCTCGTCTTCGAAGTCGAGCAGGGCCGTGAGCAAGAGGTGGGTGAGCTGGTCGAGCGGGCCATGACCGGAGTGTGCGACATGAAGGTCCCACTGGCGGTTGATCTGTCGTGGGGGGCGACTTGGTCCGACGCCAAGAGCTGAGCTCCCTCTACCGCGACCGCAGCGGAGTTTCGGAGGGGGCCGACTGGGGCCTCATCGGGGGTTTCCTGGTGATCACCGCACTGGGCCTTTTGGACCTGATCACCATGATCTATCTGTTGGGCGCCCTGGTCGTCGGAAGCATGATCGCCGCCGCCCTCAGCACCCCGCGGCGCACAGTCGCGGTCTCACTCTATGCGGTTGCCTGGGCCCTCTTACTGGGTGCCCCCGACCACTGGACCGCCGCTCATTTTCTGCGCATCTCGATCAACATCATGGGAGGAGCGATCGGTTACTCGATTGCCATGCTGCGGGTCACCAGAGAGGACGCGCTGCGGCGCATGATTCGCATCGCCGAGATCGCCCAGCAGACCGTGTTGCGGCCCCTGCCGGATGCACTTGGCGAGGCCGAGCTGGAGGTGCGCTACGCCTCCGCCGCCGAAGAGGCGCTGATAGGGGGCGACCTCTACGATGCGGTCGAGACGCCGCATGGGCTCAGGATCATCGTCGGCGACGTGCGCGGCAAGGGGCTCGACGGCGTCCGTCTGGCGTCGGTCGTCCTGGGCACTTTCCGGGACGCCGCCTTCACGCGATCCCTACTGGTAGACGTCGTCGCCGCCGTGGACGAGTCCGTCGGCCGCTACGTGGGTGACGAGGACTTCATCTCGGCCGTGTTGTTGGAGCTCTCGGGCCACGAGATCAGGGTCGTCAACCTCGGCCATCCTTCGCCACTGCGCTACCGGCTCGGGGCGGTCGACCTGCTCGATCCGCAAGTGCGCTCCGCTCCCTTCGGGCTTTCCCCCACCCCGCAGGTGGAGACCTTCGCAGTGGCCACCGGCGAGCGCATCCTCCTCTACACCGATGGGGCGACCGAGTGCCGGGATCCCGCCGGCGCCTTCTTCGATCTCGAGAGCGGAGCCCTGAGGGCCCTCGAGTCCCCCAATCTGAGCAGCGCCCTCGACGCCCTCATCGAGGACCTCACGCGCCATTGCGGAGGTGCGCTCTCCGACGACGTGGCGTTGGTGCTGCTCGCGCCTCGGCCCCCTCCTTGATGCGGGAGGGGGCCGAGGGCTTGCGGTGGATGGAGCGGGTCTAGCAGTAGAAGGTGCGGCGAGCAATGCTAGGAAGGTGATCCACATCTCCTCTGAAGCGGACGATCACCCTGCAGCGCTTGGTCCTCTGCGGCCGGCGGAACCTCTTCGCGTAGCCGCTCTCACGGATCCCGTCGGCGTTGCGGTCGATTCCCGAGCCGAGCAGCACTCGCTTGGTGCCGACCTTGACCCAGGCGCCGCTGCGCCGCTTCTTGAGCACGATCTTGACCTTCTGGCCGGCGTGGGCCGGGGTCAGGAGCCCCTTGACCCGGATGCGGCTGGGGCGCTTGCGGGCTGTGAACGAGAGCTTGGAGGCAGCCCTGTCGTCGTTGGTGATCGTGCCCACGCCGGTACCGTCTCCGAGGTCGGCGTTGGTGGTCGACTGCACGTCGAGGTTGAAGCGCTCGGCGGGCTCGTTGACTGTGTCGGGGATGATGGCGACCTTCACCGTCTTGGCCGTGTTGCCCGCTGCGAAGGTGACCTCCCCGAGAGCGGTCGTGTAGTCGCTGGCTGCCACCGCGCTGCCGTCGGAAGTGCCGTAAGAAACGGTCACTGCCTGGCTGGAGGGCCGGGACAGCGACAGCGAGAAAGCCGCGTCGACGGTGCCCGAGTTGCCCTCTGACACCGTGGTGTTGGAGACCGACACCACCGGGGTGGCGTCGTCGTCAGTGATAAGGCCGCGCCCCAGTGCGTCCGCCAGGACGGCGTTGGCGGGAGCGGTCAGCGTTAGCGAGAAGTCCTCGTCACCCTCGTGCCAGTCGTCGCCCTGAACAGTTACCGTTACGGACTTGGAGAGGTCACCGGGAGCAAACACGATCGGTCCACTCGAGGCTTGGTAGTCGGCGGGCGCGGTAGCCGAACCGTTGGAGGTGTCGTAGGCGACTGTGGACTCAACCGAACTGGCGTGCGAAAGCACGACTTCGAAGCTGGCGGAGACCGTGCCCGAGTTGCCCTCGATGACTTCTTCGGCATCCCAGATGGAAACGGCCGGAGCGCTCTCGTCGTCGATGATGGTGCCGGTGGCCTGGGCGACGGCACCTAATGCGTTGGAGAAGCTCAGCGAGAAAACCTCGTCGCTCTCACTTGTGGTGTCTCCGACAACCGGAACCGTGATGGACTTCGTCACCTGCCCGGGGGCGAAGGTCACGGTACCCGTAGAGGCCGTGTAGTCGGCGAGCGCGGCCGCAGCCGAGCCATCAGCGGTCGCGTATTGGAAGCTGACGTCGGTGGTGGATGCGTTCGACAGCGTGGCCTTGAAGACCGCGGGGGTGGTGCCCGAGTCGCCCTCGCCGACCACCACGTCGGTAACGGACAGAACCGGCAGCAGGTCGTCGTTGGTGATGGTGCCGAGGCCGCCGACGCTCTTGATGCTTGCTCCTCCAACAGGGTTCGTGAGGGATACGGTGAAGGTCTCGGTGTTCTCCTTTACGGTGTCTCCGTTGGCCCAGACGGAGACCGTCTGGCGCTTGCCACCGGCGAACGACACCGTGCCCTGGGCCGAGACGTAGTCGCTTGGGGAGCTGGCGCTGCCGGCCACGGTCTGGTAGTCGACCGTCATGCTCTTGTTCCAGACACCCTTGACCTGCAGGGTGAACAGCATTTGCTTCTGGCCGGAGTTGCCCTCGGTCACCGTGACGCTCGATATGGAGATCGAGGGTCCGGGCCGCGCCGCGTGGGCGGAAGCCCGGCGCTTGCCAGCAGCGCCGAGGCCGCGACCGCCGTTGCGGTCAGCCGGTGTGAAAGGTTACCTATCATGATGCTGCTCCTCCTTGGGGGGTTGGGCTCTATGCCCCTTGCTTCGGCGGCGCGGCTTCCGAGGGCTATACGCAAAGGCGGAGATCAGGGGGTCCTCTAAGCAGGCAGGACGTCGTATGCGGGAGAGCCCGTAAGCCCTGCTTTCTAGGCAGAAACCAGGAGGCGCGGCCCCCTGCGAGCCGCCCTATATACTGAGGCAGCCCCCCATCTGGGGGCGAATTCACGTCAGGAGGAGATCCCCTATATGTCGGAATCGCAGGACGAGGCTGCTCAAGCCTCGATTCCAGAGCCCGCAAGCCGGCCGGGCTCGGAGCAGACGCTGCCGGACGGCTCCGGCGGCGTAATCACCCGCACCGCACCATCGGCCGCCGGCGAGACCTATCACGGCGGCACTATCGTCGAAAACGACGTCGGTGACTCTCTGGAAGAGATGATGGCGGCCATCGATGCCACGATCAAGCCATTCGACGAGGGCGACATCGTGTCCGGCGAGATCGTCAAGATCGACAAGGACGAAGTCCTGCTCGACATCGGCTACAAGTCCGAGGGCGTCATCCCGCTGCGCGAGCTGTCTATTCGCAATGATATCGACCCGCACGACGTCGTTTCTATCGGCGACTCGATCGAGGCGCTGGTCACTCAGAAAGAGGACGCCGAGGGCCGCCTCATGCTCTCGAAGAAGAAGGCGCAGTACGAGCGCGCCTGGGGCCGTATCGAGGAGATCAAGAACGCAGATGGAACCGTCGAAGGGCCCGTCATCGAGGTGGTCAAGGGCGGGCTCATACTCGATATCGGTTTGCGGGGCTTCCTGCCCGCATCTCTGGTCGAGATGCGACGAGTGCGTGACCTCCATCCCTACGTGGGGCGTGCGCTCGAGTGCCGGATCATCGAGCTCGACAAGAATCGCAACAACGTGGTGCTGTCGCGCCGCAAGTTCCTCGAGGAGTCGCAGGCCGAGCAGCGCCAGGGCTTCCTGACCTCGTTGACAAAGGGCGAGGTGAGGACCGGAACCGTGTCCTCGATCGTCAACTTCGGCGCGTTCGTGGATCTCGGGGGCGTGGACGGCCTGGTGCACGTCTCCGAGCTGTCGTGGAAACACGTCGATCATCCTTCCGAGGTGGTCGAGGTCGGAAAGGACGTCCAGGTCGAGGTTCTCGACGTCGACCTCGAGCGCGAGAGAGTGTCGCTGTCACTGAAGGCGACGCAGGAGGACCCATGGCGGCAGTTCGCCCGCCAGCGCCAGATCGGCGAAATCATCGAGGGACGCGTCACCAAGCTCGTCCCCTTCGGTGCTTTTGTCGAGCTCGACGACGCCATCGAGGGCCTCGTCCACATCTCGGAGCTGGCCGAGCGCCACGTCGAGAAGGCCGAGGACGAAGTCAGTGTGCACGATCGCATCCCGGTCAAGATCATCGACATCGACCTCGACCGGCGCCGCATCAGCTTGTCGCGCAAGCAGGCGTTGAGGGCGGGGCCGGTCTCACCAGACGGGGAGACGGCCGCCGAGATCGAGCTCGAGCCCGAGGCTGCGGAAATCGGGACCGACGCTGCGGATGTCGCGACCGAGGACTCGGCTCCCTCCGTCGAAGCGGTGGAGGGGGGGGTGGGGATGGCGAAGGACACGGCGGCGCCCGAGGTGGCTGTTACGGCGGAGCTCGCCGGGCAGGCGGCGCCTCCCGAGGAGCGCGAAGAGGCCGAGATGACTCGCCTGATGTCGCCCGACTCTCCGCCCGAGGGCCACGAGGGTGTGACCGCGGCGGAGAGCGACAAGCCCTCCACTGAGGTACGCATCTCCCAAGAGGAGCGCGAGGAGGGCGCCGTCCCGGGGACGGCGGTGAATGAGCTGGTCGCCGATCTGGTCGCCGAGGAGCCATCCGACCACGCGGCCGAGAGCGTCGACGACCCTTCCCGGGCGTCCGAAGAGACGGGCGAGCCCGGCGGAGAGGAGTCGATCGAGTCGATCGTCGAAGACCTCAAGCGGCGCGGCGGACGTTAGTGGTGCGCACGTGACGTGCTGCTGGTAGGCGTCACTGGGGGAATAGGTTCCGGCAAGTCTCTCTTCTCGGCCCTGTTGGCCGAGCGCGGGGCTCAGGTCATCGACGCCGACGCCTACGGGCGCGAGTCGATGCGGCCGGGGCAGCCTGCATGGCACTCGGTCATTGCGCAGTTCGGGCGGGAGCTGTTGATCCCACAGAGCATGGAGATCGACCGCCAGGCGTTGGCCGAGGTGGTCTTCTACGACCACGACAAGCTCGCCGCCCTCAACGCCATCGTCCATCCAATTCTGTTCTCGGCCATTGCCGACTCCGTCGAGCGGTTGTCCCAGACCGACGAGATCGTCGTGATCGACGCCGCCATCCTGGTCGAGACGGGAATGGACAAGAACCTCGACACGCTAATCGTCGTTCATACAGACGAGAGCTTGCGGCGGGGGCGGCTCAAGAAACGAGGTATGTCCCCCGCCGATATCGAGGCCCGGATGAGCTCACAGGCGAGCACGGTCGACCTGCTCGCCAAAGCCGACATCGTGGTGTGCAACAACGGCTCGCCCGACGAGCTCGTCCGCGAGGCGGACCGTGTGTGGGACGATCTATCGAGCCGCTTGTTCTCGTGAGCGGCATAGACATCGTCTTCTTCGATGCGGGCGAGACCCTCCTGCATCCCCATCCCTCGTTTCCGGAGCTTTTTGCCCGCACCGCCCAGGCCCAGGGCCACGACGTCTCGATCGAAGACGCCACCAAGGTCCAGGCCCGGCTCGCCCCCCACCTCGTAGAACTCGCCGAGGACACCGGCGTGGAGAAGCCATCACTGCATGCGGAGGACTCTCGCCGTTTCTGGAGCTTTCTCTACCGAAGGCTGTTGAAGGAGCTTGGGATCGAGGACGAACAGCTCGTCTCAGTCCTTTACAAGACCTTCTCCGACATCTCCTCGTATGCACTGTTCGACGATGTCCTGCCCGCACTGCAGCGGCTCGAAGCAGAGGGTTACCGTCTCGGCTTGATCTCGAACTTCGAGCAATGGCTCGAGGAGATGCTGGTCGAGCTCGAGATTGGCCACCTCTTCGAGGTTCGGATCGTTTCGGGGGCCGAGGGTGTCGAGAAGCCGGACCTGCGCATCTACGAGCTGGCGTTGGAGCGGGCGGGCGCCGATCCGCGGGCGGCGGTGCATGTGGGCGACTCCCCCGCGATGGATGCCGAGCCTGCGGCCGCAGCCGGGATGGAAGCCGTTCTGCTGGACCGCCTCGGCCGCTACCGCAACTACCCCGGAACGGTGATCTCGAGCTTGAATGAGCTTGCCGGAGTGGTGTCGGACCTGCCGCGAGAGCGCAGGGGTAGCTGACTTGTCGGAGATCGTGTTCGCCTCGGCCACGCGCCAGGCGCAGCTCATCAGACGAGGCGAGGTCTCGCCCGTCGAGCTGGTCACCGAATACCTCGAGCGCATCGAGCGGTTCGACGGCGACATCAACTCGTTCGTGACCGTGACCGCCGAGAGCGCACTCGAGGAGGCGCGTCGGGCGCAACGATCACTCTCTCACGAGCACCTCCCGCCGTTCGTCGGCGTGCCCATCACGATCAAGGACCTGACCGAGGTCGAGGGCGTGCGCTTCACCGCCTCGGTCAAGCCGTTCGCCGACAAGGTGGGGGAGACGGATGCGGCCTCGGTCACGCGGATCAAGGACGCCGGTTTCATCATCCTCGGCAAGACGAACACGCCCGAGCTGGGGACGCTGTGTGTCACCGAGTCCGAGCTGAACGGCGCCTGCCGCAACCCCTGGGACCCGTCGTTGACGCCCGGCGGGTCGAGCGGAGGAGCGGCCGCAGGGGTCGCGGCCGGCTTCAGTCCCATCGCTCATGGCTCGGATGGAGGCGGCTCCATCCGGATCCCGGCGTCGTGCTGCGGGCTTTACGGGCTCAAGCCGTCACGGGGCCGCGTTTCGAGCGCGCCTGGCGGTGGCGACCTCGCCGGCCTCGGCGTTCAGGGACCCCTGGCTCGCACGGTGGAGGACGCGGCCGCCCTGCTCGACGTCATGGCCGGCTACGAGGTCGGGGATCCTTACTGGGCCCCGCCCCCCGAGAGGCCTTTCTTGCGGGAGGTGGGCGCACCCCCCGGTCGCTTGCGTATCGCAGTCACCACCCAGGCCCCCAACTTCGCGCCGGTGGCGGAGGAGGTGGTGGCCGCAACGATGGAGGCAGCCGAGACGCTCGAAGGGCTCGGTCACATCGTCGAGGAGGCCGCGCCCGAGTGGGCGGATCCTGAGATCACGCCCCTGTTCGTGACGCTGTGGCAGGCGCGCAGCGTGGACGGGTGCGAGCCGCAGGAGCTGGAGCTCATCAACCGCACCCTGATCGAGAGCGGAGCGCAGACCTCGAGCGTCGAGTATGTGAGCGCCTTGTCCAGGCTGCAGAGGAAGGCACGAGGGATCGTGGCCTTCTGGCGCGACTACGACCTTCTCTTGACGCCGACCCTGGCCCTCCCCCCGGTTCCCGTGGGGTGGGTGTTCGAATTCGATCATCCCTGGGAGCAATTCGCTAGGATGGGGCTGTTCATCCCGTTCACCCCTTTGATCAACCTCACCGGGCAGCCTGCCTGCAGCCTGCCCCTGCACTGGACCGAGGAAGGCATTCCGATCGGCGTTCAGCTGATCGGCAGGCCGGCGGGCGAGGCGATGCTGCTGCGAGTCTCGGCACAGCTCGAGGAAGCGAGGCCGTGGGCGCAGCGTCGTCCCCAGCTATTACGGTAGGTGGACGATGCCGCCGTTCAAGGTAGAAGCCGATTTCTCACCTTCTGGAGACCAGCCCGACGCGATCCGTGGTCTTGCAGAAAGCGTTCTTGCCGGCAACCGTTTCACCACCTTGCTGGGGGCGACGGGGACCGGTAAGACCGCTACGCTTGCGTGGTCCTTGGAGCAGATCCAGAAACCCACTCTGGTCATCGCGCCGAACAAGTCGCTCGCCGCCCAGCTCTGCAACGAGTTCAAGCAGTTCTTCCCCGCCAACGCGGTCGAGTACTTCGTCTCCTACTACGACTATTACCAGCCCGAGGCCTATGTCCCCTCGAGCGACACCTACATCGAGAAGGACTCGTCGATCAATGAGGAGATCGAGCGGCTGCGGCACAGCGCGACCAGCGCGCTGCAGCAGCGCGACGACGTCCTCATCGTCGCCAGCGTGTCGTGCATATTCGGCTTGGGATCTCCTGATGAGTACCTCAAGCAGGTCGTCGACGTCGCACGGGGTGGTACCGCGGATCGCGATTTCATCCTGTCAAAGCTCGTCGACATCCAGTATGAGCGCAACGACCTGAATTTCGTGCGTGGCAAGTTTCGCGTGCGCGGCGACACCATCGAGGTCTTCCCCGCATACGAGGAGAAGGCGATTCGCATCGAGCTGTTCGGGGACGAAGTCGACCGCATCGTGCTGCTAGACACCCTGACCGGCGAGATAACCGGCGAGCTCGATCACGTCACGATCTATCCCGGCTCGCATTACGTTGCGTCGCGCGAGCGGATGTCCGCAGCCATCGAGGCAATCGAGCAGGAGCTCGCCGATCAACTCGGCATGCTGCAGCAACAGGGAAAGCTTCTCGAGGCGCAACGGCTTCGTATGCGTACCGAATACGACCTCGAGATGCTCAGAGAGGTCGGCTTCTGCAACGGGATCGAGAACTACGCTCGCCACATCGAGGGCCGTCCCAGGGGCAGCAGGCCCTCGACCCTGATCGACTACTTTCCCGACGACCTCCTGATAGTTGTGGACGAGTCGCACGTCGGCGTACCGCAGCTCGGGGGCATGTACGAGGGAGACATGAGCCGCAAACGCACGCTCGTCGAGCACGGCTTCAGGCTTCCCAGCGCGCTCGACAACCGGCCTCTGCGCTTCGACGAGTTTCTCGACAGGGTCGAGCAAGTCGTGATGATGTCGGCCACCCCGGGCCCCTTCGAGCGAAAGCACAGTGCGGCCACGGTCGAGCAGATCGTGCGGCCCACCGGGCTCATCGATCCCGAGGTGGTCGTGCGTCCCACCAAGGGTCAGATAGACCACCTCCTGGATGAGATCAAGAGGCGCACGGACGCCTCTCAGCGGGTGCTGGTGACCACTCTGACCAAGAAGATGGCCGAGAACCTCACCGACTATCTGCTGACCTCGGGTATCAGGGTCCGCTATCTGCACTCGGACATCGGAGCCGTCGAGCGCATCGAGATACTGCGCGACCTTCGCCTCGGCGAGTTCGATGTGCTCGTGGGCATCAACCTCCTGCGCGAGGGCCTCGACCTTCCCGAGGTCTCACTGGTGGCGATCCTCGATGCCGACAAGGAGGGCTTTCTGCGCTCTCAGACCTCGCTGATCCAGACCATCGGCCGGGCCGCCAGAAATGTCGACGGTCAGGTCATCATGTATGCGGACGAGGTCACCGACTCGATGCGGCGGGCGATCTCCGAGACCCAGAGGCGGCGACAGGTCCAGCTCGAGTACAACCAGGAGCACGGCATCGACCCGCAGTCGATCCGCAAGGCGGTGACCGACATCCTCATCGAAGGCATGGGTCGCAGGCGAACCGACGCAACGGTGCCGGTCGCATCGAAGAGCCGCCGCAGCGAGCCGTTCGGGGGCAGCCCCGACGAGCTGCAGAGGCTCTTGCTGCAGCTCTCAGAGGAGATGCATCAGGCCGCGAAGGACCTGCGGTTCGAGTACGCAGCCCGGCTGCGCGACGAGATCAAGGAGCTCCGGCGGGAGCTGCGCGAGGTCGGCTGACCAAGTGCTGGCTGGTAGCATCACCCAGCCAGGCTGGACGACCAGTTGGACCGCCAAGGGGGCTTCCATTGCGCCGTACGTTGGCTGTAAGCGCGACCATCGCGCTTGCCGGATCTCTGTTGCCGGGCTTCTCTGCCGCGGCCACCTCATCGAGTGGAGCGGGTGGGGGCAGGATGCCCACGGACGTCCGCCATGTCGGGCCCGACTACAACAAGGGACGCCGTCTGCCCCTAACCGGGAACGTGCGGCGTATTGCCAAGGAGGCTCGCTCCCAGCTGCGCGGGGCGCAGGCCGCTCCGCCGGTGGTTGGGGACGACCGTACGTGGCTGGCGCTCGACAGCGCTCAGAGCGCCGTTTACCTCAAGAACTACCGGCTGCGAGGGATGGGCGACAAGGTCGAGGTGTGGGTCGCTCACGATGTCGACGAGGTCTCCAGGAACATCAAGTTCCAGCCCGGCGATTGCCGCAACGGCGAACGAACCACGATCACCGACGAGCAGGTGAACTATCTTATCAGTGAGTTCGACACCAACATGTACCCCAAGGAGTCGCAGGCGTTCTCGGTGCCACCGGCTCGCGATGGAGCCAATGCAGTGCTGCCCGAGCTGGTCGATCTTCCCGCCGACTACTACTCGGGCGAGGGCGACAACATCGTCGTGCTGATCGACAATGTGCGCGACACGAATTTCTACGACTACAACAACTCGCAGGGCTACTCCTACACCGCGGGATTCTTCTCCTCCTTCTTCAACGAGCTCGTCGACCGCAACGTCATGACGATCGACGCCTACGACTGGTTGCACCGCACCGGCGCCAACCCGCCCGACGACCCGGTGCCGGGCGACTTCTGCACCAGTGCTCCGGCACGGCCGTTCCTCTACGAGGGCGTGTTTGCACACGAGTACCAGCACCTGCTCGAGTACTACGAAGACCCGGACGAGACCCGGTGGATCAACGAGGGCCTTTCGGACTGGGCCCAGACCCTGACGGGTTACGCCAACCCGAGCGTCCCGACTGAGGACGTGGGGTTCGACCGCCATGTCCAATGCTTCCTAGGGCACCTCGGGACCGAGACCCCAGCCAACCCGAACCCTTACCGGGGCGGGCCCGAGAACTCACTGACTACGTGGCAGGACCAGGGAGCAGACGAGATCCTCTGTGACTACGGTGCCGCCTACACGATGATGGAGTACCTCCACGGCCTCTACGGCAACGACTTCATGACCGCGTTACACGTGGACGATCGCTCCGGCCTGGAGTCCCTGGGGGCTTTGGTCGCCGCCGAGGGCAGCGCGACCGCGGCGGACATCATCCATCGCTGGGCGGCCTTGGTCGCGCTCGACGGAATAATCGACGATGGCGCCACCCTCAACGGTGGAACGGCAGCGGATTACTCAGCGCCGACCCTTGACGCCACCATCAACTGGGACGAGAGCCATGCCTATTCACGGCCGGGCGCTCCGCCCAACGGGTCTGACTACGTCCGGCTGCGCGACGCCGATGGCAAC